>Ga0316204_10000100_pt1 | contig 365657 bp, 343 predicted proteins | sample 6monrhotite_MG_2_FD_205661 | JGI IMG/M metagenome (GOLD analysis project Ga0316204, IMG submission 205661) | Microbial mat bacterial communities from mineral coupon in-situ incubated in ocean water Damariscotta River, Maine, United States -... | ecosystem: Environmental > Aquatic > Marine >... | reverse complement strand
CATAAGATCAACAAGATCGATGAGCTGCTGCCGTGGAACTGGGCAACGCCATGAGTGACAAAATCTCACAAAGGCTGCAAGCGTTCTGAACTGAAATTATTAATCGTGTGATTTACCGGACGCTTACCTCCAACACAAAAATCGAATTTTGCTGTAGCCCGACTGTAGCCAAACTACGGATTGGATATCTTGAAGCTCCAAAATTTTGTCTTATCACGTGATAAGGAAAATCTGCTTATGGGAGTAGGCCCACCAAAGATGACGGTACTAAAAATGCTGTTTTTTTTAAAGCCTAAGTGATGCTGTCGTGACTTATTGCATAGTTGGAGAAAGCACTGGGGAAGAAGAGCAGATTACCAATTTACGACAGCCACGCGTCATGGCTACGTATAAGTCCCGTGTTTTCAATTGATCTGTATCCAGAATAACTGAAACGTCAGCTTCAAGACCCTTGAGTAGCAGGGTGCTACCTACAGCTCTCTTTGGTAATGAGCGGCCTAACTGCCGGTTTTGCTCCCGTACACGAATAGCAGTTTCAAGAAATTCCTCACTGTTTGAACAGCTGTTCAGGGCACGTATGCAGGCCCTAAGAATAGATGCGCGGTGCGGGCGAACACCTGGTTGTTTGTTGATTTGGACAAGCAATTCTACTGCTGCATTCGGAGATGGGCTTGCCGCAAATTCAAGTGCTGCCTGCTCAGCATCACTTGGCCCTCGTTGTGCTCTTCCTGCTTGGAGAGTTCGTATACGGCGGATCATTTCGGTTGCTCCCGCCCCTGTCATAACCATGCCTGCGAAGGAGATAAGCTTTTCAACAGCATCGTTTGCGGTAAGGTTCAAGTCTTTTGCAAAGCCAACAAATTCTCCTAAGTCTGCATTTTCGACCACAATGGCTCCGCGAATCTTACTCGCATAATCCCAGTGGTTACTTCGAGGCATACTGTTTACTATAACCAAAACAGCCCCATCATTAGTTGATGCAGCTACGTGGGCAGCTTTAATTTTTCGCTGATAGTCTTCCGTTCCATCAAGGTGTACCCAGTCTACTTCAGGAGGCGTAGTTCGTAGGTCAATAGGCAAGCCTTGTTCTAGAGACCGTCGAGCTTCTAAAAGCCATTGACCGAATCGACCCGTGCCAGCATTTTTCCAACGCCAGGGCGTTGTTAGCTCGCCTGCATGTGGGAAGCGACGGAGAACTACTGTGTTCCAATCTGGATTCCCTACCCAACCGAATATCGCTTGCAGAGGGTCTCCGAGTACGCAAGTTGGCAGGATGTTAGCGACATAGGAAATAATTGTATGCTGGCTCACACTGCAATCTTGATATTCGTCGACAATCAACCTGTCGTAGCTTGCTGTCAAAATGTCATTAATGTGTTGACCTTCCATTAGCTGAATTACCCCCTGGCTGATTGCAGGGTAGTCATTTCTTGGATTTGATAACTGGAAAACTTCCATAGATACCCCGCTACGTTCGGGATACGCTCCAGCTATTCGCATAGACCAGCCATCAATGGTCGCAAGGCGATAGCTTTGTCGTGGCACACCAAATCCATCGAGTCGCCCACGCAATGCAGCCACTCCAGCATTTGTATGCGTTAAGACGAGGATTGGCTTGGGGCGCTGGTGACGCATTAGAGCGTCAGCAATAAGGTGCGTTTTGCCACATCCCGCAGGGGCTGTAACTGTACCGCTTTCTATTGTCAGTATATCTGGATCAGGCATCAGCGTTCTGTGCCCAGTCAAAGATTGATCCGACAATTTGCTGAAATGAGGTTTCGGCATTCATTAAATTAGGCCCGATGATCTCTCGCCCGATATTTTCCATGTGGCTTACAGTTTTAAACCAATTTCCAGTCTTTGCCGCCTGTCCAAGATATGCCCGTGTTTCATTTGAAATTTGTCCGAATGCTAATTCTGCTATTACGCTATTTAGATTTTTCTGTTCATTTGATGCTGCCTTGATTTGTGCATTGATGGTGTCAATTCCTCGTATATCGACAGCATATTGGAGCATTTTTTCGGCGGTTGGTTGATCGAGGCTCGCAAAAAGTGCTTCCTCCAAGGCTCGGTTGTTTGTCCATGTAAATACACTTCCTGAGTTTTCCACGAAAGCAGCTTCTGTCGCAGCTGTTGGTTTCTGATCGTCATCACGAAAAATAGATGTGCGATATCCTAGGTTTTGAAACGGTGTCGCACGTTCAAAAAACCTATCAGGTGCACCACCTCCGCTATCTACTAAAGAGACACCTTGAGCATAAATAGAATTTTGTCCTAGCGATGCACGATATTGATCAATCCCCCGTATGAAGCCAACTTCACTCGCGCCTTCACAAATGATGACAGAGTGCGCTAGGAAGGCTTCAGGAAAGCACCGGATCGTTCCTTGCATGGGTGCAGTTGCGCTGACTGGAAGGGCAACATGTTTGTCAGCCATTGAGCGAAGAACAATGAGTTGTTCTCCAGATAGTTCCCGGAGAGCTACGGGTGAATGTGTTGTGGCAAAGACTTGAAGTGGGGGAGACGTTTCTTTTGCCCCAAGAGACCCAATAAAACGAATAATTCGGTGAGGTTCCAATCCATGTTCCAGTTCATCGACTAGAACCATGGATGATTGTTCAGCCGCTTTACGTTGGAGCCCTGCAATAAGTAATCGGGTTGAACCCAGTCCAAGACCACGCAGTGGGACACCTTCTTCATTATGAAGGGAAATAGTGCCGCCACCGAACGATACGGAATGTGCGTCTAACATGGCTTTAACCGTTTCCCCAACGGGAATACCAAGTTCATTAGCTGTTTGAGTGACAATTGTTAGGGTTTCGCCAAGCTGTTCCTGGGCTTCATCACCAAACGCAGCCCTAGCGTTTCGTGCTGCTTTTGCTAATGCGCCAGATGCATCAGGCTTCTCATCAGCTAATTGATTTAGCACAGAGCCTTTCCGCCAGGCTAAATTGTAGTCTGTGAAAGTTCCTATTCGTGTTGGTGCCAGACGCGTTCTATCTCCCCAGCTTAAATTCCGGGATAGTCCTTTCGCAGCAGCTTTATCGGAGATTAACGACCATTTTGGTTCTAGATCACTGTCTATGACCAAACAAACAGTGAGTACTGTTTCTAAATTCCGCTCTGGCTCATCCTCAACGTTGCCATCTTCGGAGTTGTATCCTCTCAAATAATCTCCGTAGATATCGAAACTTCTTAGTGCATCATCCAACTCACCAATAGTCAGGCGGATTTCAATGCTCGACTCTTCATCGAGTTTGTAAAAGTCGGCATCACTGAATTGGACCGTTCTGCGAGCGCCTAAGCAAAAATCTATAGCATCGAGGATAGTTGATTTACCGCTATCTCCTGGACCTATTAAGCAATTAATCCCCGGCGTGGGTGTCCAAGACAGCTCTTTAATGCTACGAAAATTTTTGATTTCAACTTTTCTAATTCTCGCCATTCAATCTGTTTCCCCATGTTGCCACCCTTATTAATCCCAAAATACGATACCAGATTATACACGCTTCCGTTGATTTAATGACGGTTTCGTAAAGCTATCTTATGGACTGGTTAAGTTAATGATTGGGGGGAAAGCTTTCCCCTCGCTTCAATCCATATAGTCGGTTTTTCGCTACCCCTTCTAGCGGGAAAACCCCGCAACGCCCTGAAAATATGCGGACGGCCCAAAGGCCGTTTTGTTGAGTAGCGTGTTCCACGCGTTTTCCTTTCCCTTTCAGCTTTACCGAACACATCCGGCTTTCCAATGTCGCCGCCGTCCCGGCCCGCACCAAGTAACCGTGTTGGGGACGGGCGCTTTGCGCCCCTAAAGGGCGGCTTGTTGGAGCTGTCTGCTTTTCGGTCTTCTCTCCTTCACTTCTTTCAGTCGCTCGCCGCTGGGCAGAAGGAATAGCGCGGGGTGGTAGGCCCTGCGGGTAATCCAAGAGAAGGGCGAAAATTATGAATACTTATCACGCAACACCATATGATATTTCAGCGGCAGGATTTTATTTCCAAGATTTTGAAGAGTATGAGGAAAAAGCAGCCAAGCACCGCAACGAATATGGTGACCCAGTGGAGGAATACGAAATTCAGTTTATCGACGGGGATGACTGCGAGTTATTCAATGCCTTGAGAGTGAACCAAGCCAACCTGGGAACCTGGTTTGAAGAGTTTGAAGGCCAGTACGAAGGGGAAGAGCTGGTTAAGGCCTTATATCTTGCATCACATATGGGCCTGGGTATGTCAGACATTGACAGCAGCAAGCTAGATGATGTGATGGTGTTTGAAGGCACCATGACCGAATACGCCGAACAATACCTGGATGATACGGGCATTTTTGACGCCGTGGAAAAGGCGGGATTAAATCCTTTCTATGTGGATGTAGATGCCTACGCCCGCGATATGGAAATCAACGGCAGCTTTGCAGCGTTCGACCATGACGGTAGCCGGTACGTTGTCGAATACGTCGGATAGAAATGTGAGACGGCCCCGCTAAGCGGGGCCGTTGTTGTTTGAGTTTATGCCAAAAGCACGAAATAGCCGTCTCGCGCAATCAACCGTGCCCAGCCACCGGCGGGCGAAAGTGCGGCATCGATGGTGACGGCTAAGCCGTCCGCGTCGGCTCGCGCGTGGCCACACACGCGCTCGCTAATGGTTAGCAGATAAGCACCGGGCTCTTCGGTGTTTGGGATAATTTTGGCGCAGCCCTGAACTGTCGCAGTGGAAACGATGCCCCGATAGCCGTCGCCGTCTTTGAAGAATGTTCCGATTGTTGTCATGGTAAAAACCTCCGTTTGGTTGTTTGGCCACGCGTTTGGTGACCGTCTCGGTTGGAGGTCCTGGCAAGGGTGACTTTCCACATTGCAGCCGTAGGCCCTGACTGCTCGCCCATCCTTGGGTGGTGCGGTTGCGAGGAGGGAATCCTGCCATCACTACCGATAAACGGTCGCCGCCGTGGCTGAAATACCGGAGGGGTGTTCTTGACCTTTGGAACAGGTGTTAGATGGTCATGAGGCTTGGGGGTGACTTCGGTCGCCAGCGAATATTAGGAAAATAGAATCTCAAACGCGCGCCGTCAGGGGCGCGTTTTCCATATGAGCAGCGGGAGCCTCGGGCCGAGGCGAAGGTTGCGGCTTGGCGCGCAGGGAAAGAGGTCAGACCGCAGGGATGAGCGGGCGCGGCCCTCTATAAAAATCCCCGTTGCGTCAGTACATTTGCAAGTGCATGTGGCGGATTTCCTTGGTATACTGAGTCGTTCCCCGGTTGCAGAGTCGCTCTTGCGTGCCCATAATAGGTATGTAGTGATGAAACGGGGAGCAAGGACTGTTTTCAGACGCCTCAAAACCCCGGTACCTAGCGGTATCAGGGCTTTTTTATGTCTGAAAACGATTCGCACATTCGCCGCTAAAGCGGCTCAAGGCGGTCCTTGCCCTGCCGGGAGCTAATGGGAGGACGGATCAGTGGCACGTCCAAAACTAACCGATGAGGAGAAACGCACACGGCGGGTTGTCGTGAGGTTCTCTGAGGCCGAGTTTGAACTTGTTGCCGCCCGTGCCCGCGCCGAAGGGAACGGGGATTTAAGCCCGTTTTTACGTGCACTTGTTCTGGGGGAGTCCCCATCAACAAAGCGTGCTCGTAAGGCGGATCATGCCCATCGCCAGCTTATGAAAATCCTGAATAACCTCGACCAGCTTGCCAGCGCCTTGGGCGGGGAGGATGCCGAGCGTGGATTGGGAAAGGCTCAGGCTATCTACCGCAGGCTTTCAAAGAGCGGAGCAACGGAGCGAGTGTCGCCAGATAGCGTTGAACGGCTTCGTGCCGAAGGCACAATGCTCAATAGCCTTACTCGTCGGGCAAATATGGGGCGGGAGATAAAGAACACAGAACTTCAAGAATGCCTCCACCATGTTCTCGCTACCCTTCGCGCTATCGAAGAAGAAGCGGGCCGGAAGTGAGGGCGAACCATGATTGGAAAACCCATATACGGGAATGGATTCAGGGGATGCCTGACGTACCTCACACAAGGGCGTCAAGGGAAGAATCCGGAGCGGGTAGAATGGTCTTCCACCCGTAACCTTGGCGGCCTCGATGGCGGACGAGATTATCGGGAGATTGGCCGCACCATGCGGGCGTCGGCCAACCTGTCCGACCGGACAAAAAAGCCGGTCATGCACATTCCAATTTCATGGTCAAAAGAAGACGGCCCAAAGTTGGACCGAGAGACAATGGAAGGGGTTGCCGACAAGGTTCTCAAGGAACTGGGCCTCGAAAACCATCAAGCCGCCATCTATGCGCACAACGATACCGGACTCAAGCATATTCATATCATTGTCAATCGGGTTGATCCTGAGACTGGCAAGGCCTGGTCAACTTCCCGCGATTGGCAGCGCATCAATAATGTGCTGGCCAAAGAAGAACGCGCTCTTGGCCTCGAACGGGTCGATCACTGGGGCGTGGAGATGGATCGTGACCTTGAGCGGGTCAAGGAGCGGCTGAGAGTTGATGATTTGAACGACATTGGGCCACGCCCAACCGATGGCGAGTTGCGACAGGCGGAAAAAGAAAATCGTATTCCCGACATGCCCTTTGCCAAGGAACAACTCAAAGGACTTCGGGATACCATCGGTGCGGACTTTACCGATGCCACCAGTTGGCAAGAGCTTGAAGAGCTTCTGGGCGCGAAAGGCTATGCCCTCATTCCCAAAGGTCAGGGCGCGGTTATCACTGACGGAAATCAAGTGGCCAAACTTTCACAGATGGGCAGGGGTGTACGCCTGAAAGGGCTCGAAGAAGCTTATGGGAAATCCTACCGGGAATGGACGCAGGAACGTGCCAGCCAGATTATTGAAGCCCGCGAGAAACAGCTTAAAGATACACAGCCCGAGAAGCCCGACCTTGAAGCGCTCCCACCTTATGAACGCCGCGCCGCCGAACGTATCTGGGAAGGGGAAATGGAAGCCGCCCGTGAGCGTGCCGAACACGGGGCGCGCACTGGTGATCCAGTCAAAGATTTAGACCTTGCTGATATGGAGGCTCGATATTGGATTCAGGTGGCCGGAACCTACCGTCAGGCAGATAAGGCACACACAAATGCACGTCGCCGCCTGAACTATAACGAAGGCCGAGAAGGAGCCTCGGTTGACTGGCTGGAAAAACGTGAGGCCGAATTCCTTGGGACATTCTCCAAAGCCTATCGCAACCCTAACAAGGCCGCTGGCTTGTGGGATGAGTTAATTGCCAGTCAGGGTATTTCAAAAGCCGGTGAAATGGTGCGGAAAAACCCTCTTCTACTAGGACGTTTGCATGGGCGACGGATCATAAATCCGAAAAAGGTTCGCTCCGTTTTTAAGCGCACGGGTCGGGAGCGGTTTAAGTTTGGTGAGTTTAAGGATGTAAAATTCTTCAACAATTCGAAAACACGTACTGATGCCTTGCGTGAAGCGCGGAAGCTTACCCGTCAGTATGATCGATATAGAAAATCTCAAGATATTCTGTTCGAAATCCGCTCTAAAATCAAAAAGGCCAAACGTGACGTTGATCGAACCAAGGGAGAGTTCGAGATGCTTCAAAACCGAGGTCTTACTCCAAGGGGGCTGGAACAGACCTTGAAGTCTCTTTTTGTCCGCCGCGCTAAAACCCTAAACCGCGTGACTCGCAGGGCCATCCGCCAAAGCGACCTTTCTGACGGGCGAAAGGAGCAGTTGGAACGGGTTCGAAATCGCTATGAAGAACGAAAACGGCAGCGCTCGAAGAAGCGGGAGCGGGGTATGGCCTTTGGGATTGATTTGGACTTTTTCGACGATTGAGACCACACCATCTCGGGATACAAATTCCTGCATTAAGATGTGAAGCTTTTGCTTTATTTGGGTTTCAGTTCAGCCTGAGCAAATTTGTTTTGCATATTTAGATCAACCTTAATGTTTAAATTACCTGTAGATGAAGTTTCTTCAATAAGGAAGGCTGTCGCACCGACATCGTATAAACTTAAATATGAATGTTTCCCTCTCATTTCTTCGTATGTTTCGGATTTTTTAGGATTCCAGTTGGGCAATAGCGCCTGTACGAGGGTTCCATAGTATCCGGCGAAAGTCTGGAAGTTTTTTTTGTTATACCCTCTGAACACGACCATCGATAATAAGACGGGTTCGTTCTTTCTGGCGTATATAAAATACGTGATGCTCTCATAGGCGTTGATGATTTTTTCGCCCTTAAACTCGAATTTGCGCTGCTCAATGAATTTGATGTTAAGTTCTTCCGAGAGCTTTGCGACAACCTCCTCGCCCGTTTGGGCTTTGGCAGGAGTTGAGTATGAAAAAATGAGTACTGAAATCAGAAATATTAGATTTCTCATTATTGCCTCTCATGTTTGGTGAATAATAAAAAGTGATTGGCCACGTTTCCTTCTGGGGTCGCTGCTAGGCGACCCCAGGGCAGCATTAGCGAGCCAGTCGAATAGTGCCTTTATTCGGTCCGCTGACGTCTCCGAACAGATGAAATGTGCCCGCTTCGTCCTTCGACATATGCATGTCATATTTGAAATCTGTAGAAGTGGTCCACGTGACCTTATTACCGGCATATGTTCCGGTTATGGATGGGTTTTTGTCGTATGTGCTCGACGGAATATCGGCGGAGCCGGTAATTTTACCCGACTGGGCGGTGACCTGAAACGTGAGCGGATAGCGCGTGCCCCGTGTATTGATGAAGTGCCCTTGCCAATTTCCATTTAGTTGTGCGGCAGCTTCATCCGCAGTTGCTGCTGTATGTTTGGTTGTCTGGCATCCCGCCAATAGAATAATGACAAATAGTGCACTGAAGCTTTTTAGGTTTTTCATGGATCAAACTCCGACAGGCTGTAGCGGAACCGCCACAGTAGGTTGAGAAAACGGAGTGACACTATGTGCAATTCTGTCACAGGCAGGCCGTCCGGCTGTTACGATTCCAAGAGTGGAATCAACAGCAATTGGAGGAACGGCTTTCGAAAATACAGGACGGAATATGCACTGGAGTCTCTACGACGGTGGTGGGCATCGCAAATATTTGACGGGCAAAGAGCGCCATGCTTTTTTAAAGTCAGCAGCGAATACGGAACCCCATGTCCATACGCTATGCTGGTTGCTTCAGGAAACAGGTTGTCGACTTTCTGAAGGGCTTGCGTTACGTGGAGACCAAATAGACTTCGGAAGTGGGCTTGTTGTTTTTGAAAGCCTGAAGAAAAGGCAGAGCGGTATTTATAGAGCTGTTCCGGTGTCGCCAGCCTTTCTCGATAAATTGAAAAAAGCTCATGGTTATGCAGGTGATGACTCAACCAGATTTTGGCCCTGGTGCCGGATGACGGGTTATAGGCGCGTTAAAGAGGTGATGCTCCAGGCAAGGATCATAGGCCCGCACGCCACACCTAAAGGACTGCGGCATGGTTTTGCCATCGCGGCGTTGGAAAAAAAGGTTCCGCTCAATCTTGTGCAGAAATGGCTTGGACACGCTCGCATGACAACAACGGCAATTTACGCGGAAGCAGTGGGCGCGGAAGAAAGAAAAATCGCAAGTCGTCTTTGGTCTTAAAACTGGCTCATTAACTGGAAAATTTAGGCTTGACCTGAGTTACAAAATTGCACATTCCGTCACAGGGGGAAAGGTTGTATGTCGGAAATGAAAATATTGAAGGAAGGGCACGCGTTCAAAAATTAACGGGAGGGTTCTAGGTCTTTGTCGCGGGAACGTTTTTTTCGGTGGCGTTTGTCGATATCGAGTTTTTGGTCGCGGTTTCGGTTAAACTGGCGTCTAAGGTTCATGCCTCCGTGCAAAATTCGGACGACTTGTATATCGCTTTCGCATTCTTGAAATATCACAATGTGCTTACCGACTCCGAAAGTTTTGTAGCCCTCACCTAGTTCTTTATGTTTCTGAGCTATTTTGGGATTACGTGCGAGCTTTTCGAATGCGGTAGCTAATTGCCCTACGTACTTATCTCGCTGAGCGATGCCCCAACGTTCTTTTGTGTAGGTGGCGATTTTTTTGAGATCATCTTGAGCACAGGGGCGTAATAGGTGTTCAGTCTTTGGCTTGGAGCGCTTCCTCATCTTCGGCATGGAGTTTCTCCATAAATTTTTGCATGTCGAAAGGTTCGGCCGGTCCACTACGCTCGCTTTCGGCTACTGCTTCGCGCAAATGGTCTAGTTTTCGTTCCTCATAAGCATCAAGAAGATGCAGAGCTTCATGGATGACATCCACGGCATCCTCATAGCGGTCAGTTTCGACTTTTTTGCGGACGATTTCCGCCAAATCATTAGGTAGTAAAATTCTCATACTTTGATCCTTTCTTTAGAACAAGGGTACCATTGAGCGTGTAATGTGTATAGATTTTCTCTATTCATTATTGGCAATGGGGGCAGGTCATGTTCGGTTGGTTTTCTGGTAAGAAAGAAAAGAAAAAGTATGAACCTTCGCAGAAGGACAAGCGACAAGCGTTTTATGATGCTTTGTCGCCAGTCAGGCAGGAACTCTATCGTCTACTTCCGGAGATACATGAGCATAACGCTGGCGTTGCTGACCTTATCTTAAAAGCTATGTATGACAGCGACGATGCTCAGCTGAAATTATGGCTGTTAGGCAAAGCAATTCCGTCCGTTCCGCCAGATTTACAGGGGCGCATCAAGAACATTGGAAAAAAGTCCGGCTGGGCAACGGTTAATCAAATAATAGACGCGGGGCTTTCTAAAGCGCACCCGCCGTTTGATAGACTATACCCCGGATGGTTTGAAACTGAAGAGGATGACGCCTTGCTCATGTATTTCGGGGAAGGGCACCTTTTAACCGTCGCGCCGACCGGAGCGGGCAAGGGGCAGGGGCACATCATCCCTGCACTATTGGATTACAAGGGGCCTGTAGTTGTACTTGACCCCAAAGGTGAGAATTATCGGGAGACTGCTTGGCGAAGACGTTGGTGCGGGGATGTTTTTAAATGGGCACCATTTGAGGAAGAAACAGATTGCTTCAACCCATTGGATTTTGTTGCAGGCTATGACGATGCTCGTGTGCTTGCTGGTTTGTTGATGGGTGCTGAATCGGGAAAAGACCCGTTTTGGGATCGGTCAGCCAAAGATTTACTTATCGGCCTTATTCTCAGTGTAAAGAAATCCCGTTCTTCTGATCTGCAAAATATGAGGGAGGTATGCCGATTACTTGCGCCGTCAAAAACTGAATATGAAGAATTTATCTCAAGTTTGAGAAGCGCTCAGGATGAGAGATTGTTGGAGACAGCCAACATCTTGGAAGATCAATCTGAAAGTGTTCGGATGAATATTTTCCAAACATTGCGCGCGCACCTGGACGTATGGCGCAGTGATGAAATCACTCGTGCGACCAGTACGACGACTGAAGACTTCTACCCACCTGGAATTCTACAGCAACAGGCAATGCATGATCTTCAAGCTTCCCTTAATCAAGGAGAGCGGGATGGGCCATCTGTTCACATGCATGAGGCCGCAGATGGCTCTAGAACTGAAACCTTTGTTCGAGGCGGTGGTGCGAGTGTATTTCTTATTATGCCGCCGGAAAAAATTGGCAGTTACGCAAGCGTCATGCGCGTGATCCTCGGTGTATTTATCAATGAAATCACCAAAGCGGTTGCTGAGTTAGAAAGGAAAGAAGGGCCTGATACACGCGGCCATCAGACACCTATATTGTTTCTACTCGATGAGCTTCCTCAGCTTGGTTATATGGATGTTCTCGAAAATGCTATTGCGATTGCCCGATCTTCCCGTATTCGGCTTTGGTTGTTTGCGCAGGCGCTTGATCAACTTAAAACCATTTATCCAAAGGCAGATACCCTGATTGCCAACTGCCGAATGAAGATGTTTTTTCGACCAGCCGACCTTAAGACAGCGCAGTACATCTCCGAGCATCTTGGACAACTAGAAAGCCTTTTTGGTGAAAAAACCTGGCTGGCTACACCTCAGGAACTTATGGGGCCGGACTATGTGGATTTCCAAATTTGCTTTGCGAGCGGTTCCCTACCCATTAAATCCCGCCTTCGCCTCAAATATAAAGACCCGGAATTGCTGGATTTTGAGCGACAGTATCGCCCCTACTGGGATGAACAGGACGACCGAAAGGATTTGTCCGGTCGCCTGCGCGAGGCTTCAAAGGGAGAAGCCCCGGCAACCGATGATTAGGTCAAGAACCCATGCGCCATTTTGTGCAGCGGTTTCTAAAAGCCCAGTCATTGTAGTACCGGACTTTCTCGCTCCGAATAGGCCGACAGCCTTGCACAAATAAAAGCTGGATTGTGCCGGGCAGCATCATCGCTTCGTCAGGTGACAATAATGCCCGTCCCGTTTCCATGTTTGTGGTGCTGAAATTTGACGGTAGGCCGAGCCTAAAAAAGCGGCCCGAGTGACTTTCCGATTGTACTTTGACCGTCCTTTGCCCAAGCATATGCGAAACCAGCTCTGCCGTTTCCGGGTCTTGGATATTAAAGGCCTGACGAACCGCACAGTTGGCGATCATCGAAAGCCATTTTTTGTAGGTCTGCTTAAGCTGGTCTAAATCTTGGACAAAAAGCCAAAGTGACACGCCATATCCCGCAAGGTAACCAATGCCATCCTCTACAGGACGCATGTAGCCAAGTGCAGGCAGCTCATCCAGCAGGAAGAGAACCGGTCGTTCCGGCACATTGATGTTGCGAGACATGGCCGCCATTGCCAAACCTACGATCAATCTCATAAATGGCTGGTAGACCCGCAAATACTCAGGCGGAATGATGATATACAGCGACATCACACCATCCTTGAGGCTTTCAAACCGAAAACTTGATTTGTTGATGATCGCCGCAAGTTGCGGGCTTTCAAAAACCTCCGTCCCGCTTTGAGCGGTTGAAACAACCGCCCCCCTTTCTTTGTCTTCCTTCTGGGAAAAACCGTCAGCAATGCGACTGACCACCATATGATCAGATTCAACCATCAAGTCCAGGTGAGCATCGAATGTATGTCTGTTGCACATGAGCAATCGCCGAAGTTCTGACAGGTTCCTTTTCTCAGGCGGCATGTCGGTGGCGATGTAGAGTAGAAGGCCGGTAATCAGCGTTCGGGCTTCTCGTTCCCAATGGTTCGCTTCCGATTTGTCGGTAACAATAATCATTTCCGCCAATAGGCGGGTGTCATCGACTTCGTGCGGAGAACCCACCCGAATGAAATCAATCGGGTTGAAACAGGCATTGCCGATTTGCGGATCAAAGGGAGCCAGCGCCAGCACAGGGCCTAGCTGGTTGCGATATTCCGCCGTGATGCGGTAATTTTCTCCCTTAATATCGGTCACAACGACCGAGCCTTGGTGATCCAGCAAATTGGGAATGACTGCGCCGACGCCTTTGCCTGAGCGGGTAGGGGCAAAGGTGAGTAAATGTCCCGGCTTGTTAAAGCGGATGAACCTGCCGCCCATTTTGCCGAGGATTAGGCCTTTTCCGCGTAAATCCGAACGTCGCAGATCTTTTCCAGTGGCGAAATGCGCCGAGCCGAAAATCTTGCTTGGCCTTCGCCAGACCACAAAGAGCAAGGCAAGAACAGCAAAGCCAATGAACGATATCGATATCCAGATGAAAAATTCACTGATCCAACCAGTAGAAGTGTTTTCGACTGCCGCCATAACCACGGCAATGATTAGAATTAGAATTGGTAATTCAAACGTGGCCAGCCTGAATAGCCGCCACAGCAAGCGTAAGTGTCCCATGACACACCTCCATAAATGTTATTTCCTCAATAAATTTATGGGTATCGACACAAGTAATTTTCCTGACGGGTAGAAGTTTTAAGAAATAATACCTATAATAGAAAAGTTGCTGGTTCACTCAGGTCCGTCCTGAGCACACATTTCGATGTGTTATTTCCTCAAAAAATATGAACCAGCAACACTGTTACTTCCTCGTTTATTATATGGGTATTGCTAAATTCAATTACAACTAATAGATGTGTTATATGCTAAATAGCGGTAGTTGGCCTGCCTTCCATGAATATTAGGAAAATCTTACTTTCTCACATTCAATGGCCACACCATCAAGTGGTTGTCTCGATCATGTATTACTCGCGTTGATATTTCTGCAATTTTCCGCTATTTTCTATGGATTACCAATGGCCCATGATGGATGAATGATGACTTCAGATATTATGACGATGAAAGAGGTCGCCGAATACCTCAAGATCAACGAGAAGACGGCATACCGGCTTGCTGCTGAGGGAAAAATTCCCGGCTTTAAAGTTGGCGGGTCCTGGCGGTTCAAGCGTGGCGATATTGCCGAATGGATTAAACAAAAAGCAAAACAGAAAGCGAAGGGGGGATAAATTGGCCGACACGAATCAAACCCCTGAGCAATTGGCGCGGGATAATATCGATGCCCAGCTCGAAGCTGCTGGCTGGAAGGTGCAGCCCAACAAAAAGATTGATCTCAATGCTGGCCTAGGCATTGCCGTACGTGAATATCAAACGGACGCAGGCCCTGCTGACTATGTTTTATTTATCGATAAAAAGGCCGTAGGCGTTATTGAGGCTAAGCCAGAAAGCTGGGGCCACAAGATCACCACGGTTGAGGAGCAATCCGGTGGATATGCAGGAGCGAAGCTGAAATGGGTGAATAACAAGGAACCTTTGCCGTTCATCTATGAAAGCACGGGCGTGGTTACCCGTTTTACCAATGGCCTAGACCCCAAACCACGCGCCCGCGATATGTTTACCTTCCACCAACCCAAAACTCTTCAGGAGTGGATGATGCAGGGCTCATCTCTGCTCGGCCGATTGCAGCATCTTCCGCCGCTTAATCACGAAGGCCTCCGCGACTGTCAGATAACGGCTATCGAGAACCTAGAAGCGTCATTCAAGTTGAACAAACCCCGCGCGCTCATTCAGATGGCGACGGGTGCGGGGAAGACCTACACCGCCATTACATCCATGTATCGCTTGCTCAAGCACGCTAATGCAAAACGCATCTTGTTTTTGGTAGACACCAAAAACCTTGGCGAACAGGCTGAGCAGGAGCTTATGTCGTTTTTGCCGAACGATGATAACCGCAAATTTACCGAGCTCTATACGGTTCAACGATTGAAGTCGCAATTTGTAGCTAGCGATAGCCAGGTTTGCATCAGCACCATTCAGCGTATGTACTCTCTGCTTAAGGACCAGCCTCTTGACGAGGCAGCAGAGGAAATTAACCCAGCGGAGATGGTTTTGCCTAAGGTCGCTGTGCCCGTTGTTTACAACGACAAAATTCCCCCCGACTTTTTCGATTTTATCTTTATCGATGAATGTCACCGATCCATCTATAATCTGTGGCAACAGGTTCTGGATTATTTCGATGCGTCCCTCATTGGCCTTACCGCCACACCAGACAATCGCACCTACGGCTTTTTCAAAAAGAACGTGGTCAGCGAGTACGACCACGAAAAAGCAGTCGCCGACGGTGTGAACGTCGGTAACGAGATTTATACGATTGAAACTGAAGTCACGAAGCAGGGCGGGCAGGTTAAGGCTGATCAACAGGTTGAGAAGCGCGAACGCATAACACGCAAAAAACGCTGGGAGCGGCAGGACGAGGACGAGGCATATTCTTCCAAGCAACTGGATAAGGACATCGTTAACCCCGATCAAATCCGCACTGTCATCCGCACCTTCCGCGATAAACTTCCGGAGATATTCCCAGGACGGAATGAGGTGCCAAAAACGCTGGTATTCGCCAAAACAGACAGCCACGCGGATGACATTATCCAAACCGTGCGCGAAGAGTTTGGCGAGGGAAACGATTTTTGTAAGAAGATTACCTACAAAACGGATGAAGACCCGAAATCTGTCCTTGCTCAGTTCCGCAACGATTATAACCCGCGCATCGCCGTTACCGTCGATATGATCGCTACCGGAACGGACGTAAAACCTTTGGAATGCTTGCTGTTTATGCGCGACGTCAAGAGCCGCAATTACTTTGAGCAGATGAAAGGCCGAGGCACTCGCACCCTCGACCATGATGACCTGAAAAAGGTCACGCCATCCGCCGCAAGTGCCAAAACGCACTATGTGATTGTTGACGCCATCGGTGTGACCAAATCCCTTAAGACCGCAAGCCAGCCGCTGATCACCAAGCCCGGTGTGCCACTAAAGGACTTGATGATGGGCGTAATGATGGGCGCACGCGACGCAGATACCGTAAGCTCACTAGCTGGTCGCTTGGCGCGTCTTAACAAGCAACTTGATGAGCGTGAGCAGGAACGAGTGATCGAAGCCGCTAGCGGTACTCCCCTTACCCAAATTGTCGGCAACCTGTTCGATGCCATTGACGCAGACAAGGTAGAGGCCAAAGCCATTGAGCTTTCAGGTGGGGCGGAACCTACGGAAGCCCACCGCAACCAAGCACAGGATGAGCTTGTCGGCACCGCCGCCAACGTCTTCACGGGTGAGTTGGTAGAACTGTTGGAAACTATTCGCCGTGACAAAGAACAAACCATTGACCACGAAAGCCTGGATGTTGTTCTGCGAGCGGAGTGGGATGGAGATGCCGAGGAAAATGCCCAAAAGATGGTGACAGACTTCGCCGCCTATCTGGAAGCGAACAAGGATAATATTGAAGCGTTAACCATCTTTTACAGCCAGCCTCATAGGCGGCGCGAGCTTACCTTCGACATGATCCGCACCGTGTTGGAAAAACTGCGTGGCGACAAACCCGTCCTCGCCCCCATGCGCGTTTGGCAGGCCTACAGTCAACTCGATGCGTATAAAGGCAAGCAACCAGCCAATGAACTCACCGCGCTGGTCGCGCTCATTCGCCGTGCTTGCGGTATTGATGAAACAGTCTCCCCCTACTCGGAGACGGTGCGTAAGAACTTCCAAAACTGGATTATGAAACATCACAGCGGTGGCAGCGAGAAATTTACTAAGGAACAAATGGCATGGCTGCATATGATCCGCGACCACGTCATCACCTCATTCCATATCGAACGGGATGATCTGGAAATGTCTCCCTTCGATGCCCAAGGTGGCATGGGCAAAATGCACCAGCTTTTCGGCGACAAGATGGATGACGTGATTAACGAATTGAACGAGGTTTTGGCGGCGTAAGATGAATCAAGTTAGCAAAAAAATACCAGAGTGCTGGGCTCAATCAACAGTCGGAGATGTTTGTAGCATCCTTGATTCTATGAGAGTCCCAATAAATGCATCCGAGAGAAGAGGAAGAGTTGCAGGAATAAAGCAGAGCGACCTCTATCCCTATTATGGTGCGACAGGGCAGGTCGGATATATAGATGGGTATTTATTTAGCGGTGAACATGTACTTATCGGAGAGGATGGTGCGCCGTTCTTAGACCCGTTGAAGAGCACAGCTTATATTGCGACTGGAGAGTTTTGGGTCAATAACCATGCTCACATTTTGACCTCGCCAATATCAAATAAATACTTATGCCATTTCCTTAATCAGATTGATTATTCGGAACACGTTACGGGCACTACTAGACTAAAATTAAATCAAGCCGCATTACGCAAGATTCCCTTGAGTGTTGCACCAGAAAATGAACAACACCGCATCGTCGCCAAAATCGAAGAACTATTTTCGGAATTGGACAACGGCATCGAGAGCCTGAAGACCGCGCGGGAGCAGTTAAAGGTCTATCGTCAGGCAGTGTTGAAGCATGCCTTTGAAGGCAAACTTACTGCCGAATGGCGTGAGCACAACAAAGGCAGGCTCGAAACCGCCGACCAGCTCCTCGCTCGCATCAAAACCGAACGCGAAGCCTGTCACCAACAACGGCTAACCGACTGGAAAACCGCCGTCAAAGCATGGGAAGCAGACGGCAAGGAGGGTAAGAGACCCACAAAACCCAGTGCTTTCAAACAACCCACAGAAATAACCTCAGCTGAAACAAAAATCCTACCGAAGATACCTGATTGTTGGCGATATGTGCGATTAAGCGAAGTAGCACAAATAGGATCAGGAATGTCTGTTAGTGCCTCAAGGAAAGTTAATGATCCAATTGAAGTCGCTTATTTGCGCGTTGCAAATGTACAAAGAGGCTTCCTTGACCTTTCCCAAATAAAATACATGAGCATCGAAAAGCAGCAATTAGATGGACTTCAACTTAAAAAGTGGGACGTTTTCTTCAATGAGGGCGGTGATAGAGATAAGCTTGGTCGGGGCTGGGTTTGGGAATCCGAGATAACGCCATGCATAACGCAGAATCATGTATTCAGAGCCAGCCCATACATTACGTCTGAGATTACATCCAAAATTATTTCATATTGGGGGAATACCTTTGGGCAAGGATATTTTGAGAAAACAGGAAAACAGACAACTAATTTGGCATCTATTAATAAAAAGGTGTTGAGTGATTTTCCAATACCATTGCTGTCACCAGAAGAAGAAGCCGAAATTTATAAGCGAGTTGATCTAGTGATGTCGGCGCTGAATGTTCAGGAAGATGAGATTTCAATAGCATTGAAACAGTCTGAAGCCCTCCGCCAATCCATCCTGAAAAAGGCCTTCTCAGGCCAGCTTGTCGCGCAAGACCCGAATGATGAACCTGCCGCCGTTTTGTTGGAACGCATCAAGGCAGATAAAGCTGCGCAAGCAGCCACTAGAAAAAAGGCAGGAAAGGCAAAACCCCGAAGGAAGAAAGGTATTATCACCATGGAAAATCTGATTTCTGTTTTGGAAGAGCAAAGCGGCTGGATTAGCGCAACAGAGGCTTTCGGAAAATGCGGCGTTTCAGACGGGGCAGAAACGGAAGCTGTTGAAAAGCTCTATGAGCAGCTCCGTGATTATATTGGCTCGAAACAGATAAATGTTGAGCGCCGTGGTGACGAAGATTGGCTCATCCTTAACCGGGAGGAGGTAGCCTAGAATGCGGATCGACTGGTTTTGGCTAGAGGATTACAAGAACCTCAAAGATCTCCTCATAGATTTTGATGAAGACCACTGGATTACGGTCCTCATTGGTTGGAACGGTACGGGAAAATCAAATGTAATTGAGGCTTTGACGACAGTGTTTCGTGATCTCGTCATGGGAGAGAACGTCGAGGGTGCCAAAAATCGCCCCGGATTTTGTTATAAAATACGGTATAGCTGCCGTGGCAATTGGGTGCACATTGATGCTGATCCGAAGCGCAGAAATGCTTATGAAATCAGAGTTATCCCGATAGCTAAAACACAAGGCGAGGATGAAGCAACTTCCCCAGTCACCGATCTGGATAAGGTCCAAGGGGAATCTATAACGATTTCCAAGCTTATTGCTTCTGATAGTCAATTATTACCGGAGTATGTATTCGGATATTATTCCGGTGGAAGTGATCGCCTGGAAAATATCTTTAAAAAATATCTTTTCAGATATGACAAAGATTTACGTGCCGGAATTGATCCGGGCTTAAAGCGATTGTTTTATGCGATGCCCGTGCACAGTAATTTCGTTTTATTGTCCTTCATCATAAATAATACCGAACTTACAAATACATTTCTTCGAGACCATTTGGGGCTGGAAGATGGCGGTATTGATTCCGTTTTGTTCGTACTGCACCAACCACCCTGGAAATCGAAAGAAGGTGACCCGCGATTTTGGAACGCCAAAGGGATCGTGCGGGACTTCCTTGCAAAAATATATGACATCTCACTCGCCCCGCTACGCATTTCGCGGCGTGTTGACGTGAGCCTGTGGAACAAAAAAAATGTTGAATTCCTTTATCTTTATGTAAAAGACCTTGAATCCTTACGAGAACTGGCTGGTGGCAAGAGCCCTAGGGATTTTTTCCAAAACCTCGAAAGCACATACGTCTCTGAATTGATGGAAGAAGTGCGAATAAGGATAAAACTGCGAAAAAATGATGGGTCGGTCACATTTCGGGAACTTAGTGAGGGTGAGCAACAACTACTTACTGTTCTTGGACTTTTAAGATTCACGTCAGAAGAGGAAAGTCTGTTTTTATTGGATGAGCCAGACACACATTTAAACCCGCAATGGAGCGTCGATTATCTGAAGCACTTAGAAGATTTCCTCAGTGATGAAGATGGGGAACAGGACAGCAGTCACGTTATTTTATCAACACACAATCCGCTGGCTGTCGCTGAGTTGAAAAAAGAACAGGTGCAAATATTGAAACGGGACAAGGATGATCTGTCGATAACATCTCATGAGCCGTACGATCATCCACGGGGGATGGGGTACGCGGGCGTAATTACGAGTGAAATGTTTGGGCTAGATGCTGCTTTGGACAGCCACACTAAAAAACTCCTCGAAGAAAAACGCCAGTTGGCGGCAAAAGACGACCCTTTAACGGATGAAGAAAAAACACAGTTGGGAGAGCTAAACGAACGGTTAGAGAAATTAGGATTCCGCTATGAAGTCCGAGACCCTGTTTATACAGAGTATTTGAAGGCTCGGTATCTAACAGAGAAGGAAGATATTAAGCCGAGTGGAAAAATACTTTCCCCTTCTGAAAAACATGAGAAGGCAAAGAAGCTGGTTGACCGAGCTTTAACTGCAATAGAAAGCCAAAAATAGAAATGCGCTATATTGATAAAACCGCTGTTATATGTCCCCCAGGGTGGCCCGCCAGAGCAACCATGGCCCTTAATGATGTTACCGTTAATGGAGTTAAAACAGATGTTCATGGCGACGTGTGGCGGGACTACAAGAACCCTTTAAAGGATGCTTCTGGCGATAAATGTTGGTATTGCGAAATCAAACAAGAGCGTTCGGATAATGCCGTTGATCATTTTCGTCCGAAAGATCATTACTGGTGGTCAGCGTTTTCAGCGGAGAATTTTCGATATTCATGCACATACTGTAATAGCCGTCGAAAAAATTCGGATACCGGGGAGACTGAAGGGAAAGGAAATAAATTTCCTCTCCTAGATGAAACAATAAAAGCCACCTGTCAGGCCGAAGAACGTAACGAAACACCAATGCTTCTTGATCCTTGTAGACCAAGGGAGCCAGGATTTTTAGATTTTAATGAAGATGGCCTGCCCATGCCCAAATTCAGTGAGGGCGATATTCGTTATGACAGGGCAATAATATCTATCGAGCTTTATCATTTAGATAACCCAGACATCGTAGATAAACGGCGCGTTTTGGCTGCTCAATTAAAAGAAAAAATTGATGAAGGTGCCGATATTTATGATCGATGTGACCAAGGTGATCAAGCCATAGACAGCGTTTTCGATGGGATACTCGCTTTTTTGGCTCGGGCATTATTAGACCGTGCCGAGTTGTCCACTTTTTCGCGCCGTGTGATTTCTGGGCATCGTGAAAAAGAATGGGTCGAGATACTGTTGGCAACCACATGATAGGAAAGAACAACGTAATGGAGCAACTAGCACCTCAAACGACCCAACAGAAATTTGGCCGTTTGACGGTTGTATCAGCTTGCAATCTTCTTCAAGAATTGAAGCACAGCAAGTTTGATAATCTGATGCTTATCTATGCATTGGATTGGCGCTTCGGTGAGGGAAATCTTCAGGACAAGGCAACGTTGCTTGCCAAAATTGCTTTAGATGAACCTGGCCAACTTGTAGAAACATCAGAAGGCCTAAAGGGGTTACAAGAGGCAGTCATTGAGAAGGCAATAGCTTTGCCGCCGTTTGTGCGCGGGTCTGATGACTGGGAAATTTTGTTGCGAGGGTTGAACAGGGATGGTTTCAACGTTGTAGAGGATGACAATGAGGCGTTGCATCTTCTGCGGATGCATCCGGATGTTGCTGATATTCAGAAGGCGGATGATGAAGTCCACTTGTTACTTGAAGAATGTCGGTTTGAGACACCACTTGGGCACTTGAAACAGGCAATCCGGGCGCACTCAAGAGGTGATTGGGCAAGTGCGAACGGTCAAATCAGAACATGTCTTGAAGGGATGTTTGACGATATCGCGATTGCTTTGGATTCAGAAAAGGCCGCTCAAACGTCAAGCGCAAATGCTCGCCGTCAGTTGCTTGCTAATATGAACCCGCCATTTCTTTCTCGTGAATTAAATGAATGGTCTGATGGTCAAAAATCAACTTTGGTGCCTGGCTTGATGAATCGGCTTCACCCTGAAGGAAGTCACCCTGGTCTGTCTGATGAAGAGGATGCGACATTTAGGTTGCATATCGTACTTATTACCGCGCGGTTGTTCTTGAGGCGATACAAACAATTAACAAAAATGGAGAAAAGCTCATGAATGCTGCAACAGCTACAATCATTTCCAAAGTATGGAGTTTTTGCACTACCCTTCGTGATGACGGCGTGGGGTATGGTGACTACTTGGAGCAACTTACCTATTTGATCTTCCTCAAAATGGCGGATGAGTATGCCAAGCCACCCCATAATCGGGATGTTGGCATTCCAGCGGAATACAACTGGCAGAGCTTGAAATCCAAACGTGGGGCGGAGCTTGAAGTGCATTACGTCTCTTTACTGCGCGAGCTTGGCAGTAAAAAAGGAATGCTGGGGCAGGTCTTCACTAAAGCGCAAAATAAAATTCAAGATCCGGCCAAGCTCTATCGCCTTATTGATATGATTGATGACACCGACTGGGTGACGTTGGGGGCTGATGTTAAGGGAGATATCTACGAAGGGCTATTGGAGAAAAACGCGGAAGATACCAAATCAGGCGCGGGGCAGTATTTTACGCCGCGTGCGCTCATCCGCGCGATGGTCGAATGTGTCCGCCCCGAACCCGGCAAGACCATTGCCGACCCTGCTTGCGGAACTGGCGGCTTCTTTCTGGCGGCTTATGATTTCATCACCAACCCTGATAATTTCCAACTTAATAAGGAACAAAAAGCGTTCCTTAAGCACGATACCTTCCACGGGAACGAGATCGTTGCCAACACGCGCCGCCTCTGCTTGATGAATATGTTTCTCCATAACATTGGAGAAATCGATGGCAGTGCGCCCGTATCCCCCAATGATGCCTTGGTTGCCGATGGTGGCCAGCGGTTCGACTACGTTTTAGCTAATCCTCCGTTTGGCAGCAAGAGCTCTATGAGCTTCACAAATAAAGAAGGTGAACAGGAAAAGGACGACCTGACCTATAACCGACAAGACTTTTGGGCGACCACAAAAAACAAACAGCTCAACTTTCTCCAGCACATCCGCACGATGCTTAAAACTACAGGCCGAGCCGCCGTTGTTGTTCCAGACAACGTATTATTTGAAGGTGGTGCGGGTGAAACGGTGCGTAAAAAGCTGCTACAGAATACCGACCTGCACACCATTCTGCGTCTACCAACAGGCATTTTCTATGCCAATGGTGTAAAGGCGAATGTGCTCTTCTTCGATAACCATGAAGCCAGTAAAGACACATGGACGAAGGAAGTTTGGTACTATGACTACCGAACCAACATTCATCACACCCTGAAGAAAAAACCGCTACGCTTCGATGATTTGGCCGAGTTTATCCAGAGCTACAATTCTGCAAATCGCAATAAACGCACAGAAACATGGCACGTCGAAAACTCCCCTGAAGGGCGCTGGCGTAAATTCACATACGACGAACTCACCGCCCGAGACAAAACCAGCCTCGACGTGTTCTGGCTCAAGGACAAAAGCCTCACTGACTTAGACAATCTTCCCGAGCCCGACCAGCTCGCCGAAGAGATTATCGAAAACCTAGAAGCAGGCCTAAACAGCTTTCGCGAGGTTTTGGTTGGTTTGGAGAAAGCTGTTTGATGGATCAAAATGAGCTAACCAGTATTTATTGCCAACGCCCAGAGAGCTTTGCTTGGTTTCTCGGCGCGGGCGCATCAAGAACTTCTGGTTTGCCTACCGCAACAGACATTATTTGGTATTTGAAGCGCCGCTATTATTGTCAGGAAGAGAACCAAGACATATCTCGACAAGACATTCAAAACGACGCTGTTAAAGCACGTATTCAACAGTTTATGGATTCGAAAGGGTTTCCTGAACAATGGGCTTCGCAAGAATACTCTGTATATTTTGAGAAAATATTTGGTGCAGACCGAGAGCGCCAACAAAATTTTTTGAACGGAATACTTTCTGAGGACAAAGTTCAACTATCCGTTGGAAATAGAGTTTTTGGAGCGTTGATTGCTTCAAATTTTTGTCGCGTTGCGTTTACAACAAATTTTGACAGTGTTGTTGAAAAAGCTGTCGCCGAGGTGTCAGGGCAATCTCTTTCTGCATTTCATATAGAGGGCTCTACAGCAGCAAACAATGCGCTGAACAACGAAAGCTATCCACTCTATTGCAAACTCCACGGTGATTTTAGGTACGATAGCGTAAAAAATCTGTCGGCTGATCTCGCTACTCAAAATAAAGAACTTTCCGATTGCCTTGTTAATGCGGGAAACCGCTTTGGGTTTATTGTTGCCGGTTATAGCGGGCGCGATGAAAGCGTGATGGAACTGTTTCATGCTGTCTTGGAAACAAATAACCCGTTCCCTCATGGCCTATACTGGACAGGAATCAGAGGAACAAATGTTCCGCCACAAGTTGTAAAATTAATAGATGCCGCAAAAGCCAAAGGGGTAAGTGCTGAATATATTGAAATTGAAACTTTTGATGCTTTACTGCTGAGGCTTTGGAGAAATGTAAATAATAAACCGCCGAAGATAGACCAGAAGGTTCAAAGACATCAGGCATCCTCCACACACATTCCGCTTGCAAGTGTGGGGAGCAAAAGTCCCATAATGAGATTGAATGCTCTACCAATAATTCGATGGCCAAATATGTGTTCAAAGCTTTCCTTTAAATCTGTAAAAGAATGGAAAGATCTTCGCGATGCCCAACGTAACACCGAAGGCAAGCTAATTTTGACAAAGTCTGATTCAGTATGGGGTTGGGGAAGCGAGTCAGATTTTAGAGAGGGGTTTGGAAAGGATTTATTATCGATTGAGCCCTTTGAGCTTTCTCAAAAAGTCTCATCCTTATCTGAAAATTTACATTTTAAGTCATTTTTTGAAGAAGCTTTATGTATCGGATTGGCAAGAGGAAAACCTCTCTTAGCGCGATCAACTAAATCATCATCCTTTCTCATCGTTGATGCACATTCCGATAAGTTATCGCAGCTTGATTCATTATTTCACGCCGCAGGTAAATTGCATGGCGAAATACCTGGTTTATTTACTCGTGCAACATCCGAATATCCAAAAGCCGACAAAGTAACTTGGGCGGAAGCCATCCGAGTCTCGGTAGAGATAAAGGATGGGAAATTTTGGCTTCTTCTTGATCCTGATATCTGGATTTGGCCGACCCGTGAACGTAGGAGCGCAATCGCATTTATGGATAAAAGGCGGGGTGGCCGACTCAACAAGAAATACAATGAATTATTGGATGGCTGGGTAAGGGGTATCTTAGGTACAAATGACCGAAATTCTGAGGTCACCATTTCAACGTTCGACAATGGATCGGACGTTGAAAATCCATCTTTCAAACTTGGTACCAGAACAGCTTTTTCACGGAGGCTGATATCATGAGTGAACTTTCAGGTTATACAACGCTCCCAGAGCCAGATCTTATGTTTAATGGGAATAAGACCCACAAGCACCCACTCATGGGGCTAATTCAACATGGTCCGTATGGATTGAAGTTTGGTGCGCCAAGTACGTTAAGGATTGCCCTACTTGCTCCCAAACTCCATATGGATAAACTCAAGGGGTTAGTGAATGAGCTTGGTAAATCAGCAAAGCCTATAGAAGCAAAAAACTATTATCCAGAATATGTTGGTTTTGAAAATGTTTTCAGGATTCCTATCGCGGATATAGAAAATAGATTGGTAATAGAATTTCCAGATCAATTAGAAAATTTTGCAAGTAAGAAATTGAAGCACGATTTAGCTAACGGTTTATTCCAGTGTATTTCCCAGCTCAATGCCCATCGAAGTGATTTTGATGTTGCTCTGATTTATCTCCCTCAAAACTGGGCGGATTGTTTTGAAGAAGATGATTTTAATTTTCACGATTATCTTAAAGCGTATTGCGCTCCTTCAAATATTCCAGTTCAAATAATCCGCCAATCCAGCCTAGATAGAAGATGCCGAGCGAACGTAATGTGGGGCTTGAGCGTAGCGCTGTATGCTAAAGCTAATGGAGTTCCATGGAAGCTCACTGGCCTCAAGCCAGACGAAGCATATATCGGAATCAGCTATGCTATGAAAATTGATAAAAAGTCTGGGGCTCATTATAGCACCTGTTGTAGCCAAGTGTTTGACCCTGATGGCACAGGCTTTCAATTTGTTGCCTATGATGCGAAAGAATTCACACAAGACAGCCGCAAAAATCCTTACCTTTCATATTATGAGATGCAGTCTGTTTTATCACGTAGCCTTGAAATCTATCAGCGAGGGCATTTTGGACGAGTTCCAAATAAAATAACGATTCACAAAAATACAGAGTTCAAAGAAGAAGAAATCTTAGGAGCTCTTGATAGCTTCCGAGATGGAACTGAAATTGAACTTGTACAAATTGTGAAGGGAACCAATTGGAAAGGGATACGGTTTGATGAAAAAACGCCCCCCAGCCCCCACAATTATCCCGTTCAGCGTGGCACCTATATTCCAATTGAAAGCAACGAAGCCTTGCTTTGGACGCAAGGAAGTGTCAAAGGCGTCAATGTTGAAAACCCAAATTACAATGTTTACAAGGAAGGTAGCTTAAAGCCAACGCCCTCACCTGTTTTGCTGCGTAGGTTTACAGGTACGGGAGGGTGGCACGAAACATGTGCAGGCATCTTGGGGCTTACCAAGATGGATTGGAATAATAACACTCTATATAAAAAACTGCCTGTAACTTTAGAATATTCTCATAGGTTCGCAAAAATCATTCAACAGAATCCAGATATGGTCGACAGCATCTATGATTTTCGGAACTTTATGTAGATTTGTGAAAAAAGTCCCGCCGCAGGTTTTTTTTGTAGTTCAAAAGGGTTGATTAAGCGGCTTTGTTAGAAACCGCTGGGGACAAGCGTTGCCCCTCAAGCCAATTATTAACTTGGGCGCGATCTATATAAATAGAGCATTCCCCATTAATTAATGCGGCGAAAATCTGATTGAGGAGCGTGCAAAATTTGCCGTCTTTGATGGGATGATTTTTTTGAAAAATGAATGAGGTTGGAGTTCATAATACAGCTACTAGGAAATCGAAATAGTTCACTGGGGCTTAAAAAGGGCTGGGATCAACACCACAATTAGTTATGAGGAAGTAACAAATATTGAGGTGTGTTCTATGTGTGTAGAAGATTTATTGACGGTTTCGCAAGTCAGCGAATTGAATCCCGTATTTACAGAAGCAACATTAAGGTGGTGGATTTTTAACGCCCATGAAATGGGCTTTGATTGTTGTATTATTCGTATAGGTGGTCGAATTTATATCGATAAAGTTGCTCTGGAAGAATGGCTTAATCAGCACCGTGTAAAAGTGCTTTCCGTTCCTTCTGGTGAATGATCCATCTACCGAAAAAAGAGCCCCGCCCTTACGGACGAGGCCCTTATCGTCTTATCCCACCGCCTAAGCAGTGAGACCTTTAGGAGCCATGCGCTGGCCTTCCAGCCATTTGCAGAACTCTCCACGGTCGATAAAAACACGACCGCTCACCTTTATGAGGGCTGATTTCATTCCATTCGTTTCCGCATGGAATATCCACCACCTCAGCTTGCTTTCAGTTACGAATACAGCCTCTTGGGCAAGTTGTTTTACCGTCCGAAGCTCGGTGTAATCGATGATTGCAGCCTCCGTTCTAAGAGTTAAAAAAGGAGAGAAGGTACCCCGGGCGTTAACCCAAAGCGCGGAAACGGTACGCTAAAATAGCTTTTTTCTCAAGTTCTCGGTTAGGTCGCAGGTATGGCTTTCTGATAAGCGAGTTATAGAAACAGTTTCTATAACTCATGAGGTGGAACTGGCACCTTTGTCAATTTTCTCATCAATCAGCTTAATTTTAGTTCCGCTCACACCATAATGCTTTGCCAGCCCTGGCCATTTGGCAAGACTTGCCTGTGTTTGCCCAATAATTTCATGGATGCGGTCTTCAGCGATTTTAGAATCTTCCCCAAGTTGAATGAGGTGCTCTGCTTTCGGATTTCGTCCTTCACCCATCACCATGGTGCTTTGTTCTCCGCGTGGGCCGGATGAGAATGTTAAATCATAGCCAGGTGATAACTTCCACTGACCTTGTTCATCCATTAAAAAGCTAAAGTTCTTGGCGTGGTCATCACGGTTGTGCGCCAGCACGTTAAAGACCGCCAGTTGATACATCTTTTCAGTTTCACGCACATCACGCGTTAGCACGCCTGTAAGAGCGATTAAATCCTCATAATCTAGTGATGGTGTGCGGAAGTCTGAATGTAGTAATCCGCAAGCCGTGTGCATATGATATCGCTTGTCACCCTCTCTATCAAAACGCTTAATAGCAAAATAGCCAGCGCCTTTTTGTGTGGGGAATAAGTGAACATCCGGCATATTAATACCTGCATCATCGGCCATCAGTGCATAAACATACTCTATCGCACCCGCATCAAGGCCATCTTGGCTATTTGCAAATTTAACCATCCATGACGTATATCCAGCAGGCAAATCATTTACACCATGTACGATATGCGCGCGCGCTTGATCAACGCCAATAAGCGCTTTAGGACGCGCTCCTGCAGATGATCCGTTTAAGGCAAGAAGCTCTTGTAAAACTTCATCAGAAGTACCGTCTAGTACGTCTTGTGCTTGCTCGGCCAAATTATCTAAGCTGATAACATCGTGTGCATCATCAGCACTGTGATCTGGCTCAAAAACCAGTGCGCCCATGCTATGCACACCAATATGTGCCAAGCGATCTAAGGGGGTGACTTCCGATGGTTGGATGCCTTGTGTGCGGGCAAAACGATCAAATAACAAACGCCCCCAACCATCAGGCAGGCTGTCATTAAATACGCCTGGTAAGCCCTCAAACAGATTGTAATCAAAGCTAGAAACACCTGATTTTAATGGTAAACGTAAAGGAGATATTTCTAACCCATGCTCAATAAATGCACGGTCGTATTCAAAATATATAGTGCGCTCACGCATAGCCAGCCGTCCAATAGGCATGACACCATCACCAAAATTGATCCCAACCTTTATTTCTTTTATAGAGGTTATGTCACTCATTTGCGCTTACCTCTTTTGCGGGTTGGTGTGCTGTCTGCCTCAAGAACTTCATCAATTGATGAGAATTCTATTTTTTTTACCTCTGTAGCCTTCAAAATATTTTCTAGTCCGCCAAGTACCATTTGAAGCTTTAGGAATGACTCCAGAGAAATCGCACCCTTTTGCTCAAACCTACGGAGCGTCGGCAACGGTACGCCTGAACGCTCAGCTAAGCCTTCTTGAGTTAGGTCCATCTGCAATCGGCGCAGACGAACGTTTTCAGCAAGCTTCTTTTGAGCTTTGGGCGGCGTTATAAGTAATACCATGTTATTACTAACTCTCTTTATGTGGCTATTTAGTGATATTATAGTATTAGTAGCTATAAAAATAAAGTGAGTATTAAAGATATATTCAATTCATGAAAAATATTCCTGAAGCCAATCCTGCAAACTAAAATAGCTTTTTGTTCACATTTTCCATCAAATCTTTGACATGGCTTTCGGAAAGGTGTGCGTACCGGCGCACCATTTGAAGTGTCCGGTGTCCAAGAATTTCGGCTATTTCAACTTGCGTTGCACCATTCATCGCGAGATAACTGGCCGTTGAGTGGCGCAAGTCATGGAATCTAAAATCCACTAACTTTGCCTCATCACGGGCTTTTTCCCATGCTTTGCGAATATCGATGGAGGCGAGGCCATCGCTACGCGGGAAAACCCAACGCTTTTTCGGTGTTGATGGATATTTATCGTATAGCTTATTCATAGCCTGTATTTGATCTTGCAGGACTTTTTTTAGATGTATGGTTATGGGGACAGAACGGGTGTCATTGTTTTTCGTGTTTCGAAAAATGGCAATGCCGCGATCTAAATCAATATCTTCGGGCGTGAGCTTTAGAATTTCGCCTTTCCGGGCTCCGGTCGCTAGAGCGAAAACGACTATGGGATACAACAGTTTGTTGGCGCTGTTTTTACAGATGGTCAGCAAGATCTCTCGCTCATCATCATTCAAGAAGCGCACTCTTTCATCATTGATGCGGGTGATCCGATTTACGCCATCCACTGGGTTGCTTGCCGTCCATCCCCAGCGGATAGCATATTTAAATAGAAGTTCAAGATTATCGCGATAGTGTTTGAGAGTTTTACGGCTTTTTGGTTTCTTGGGATTGTTGCCATCTTTTTGTGATTTCCGTCCATCACCAGCAGTAGATAGGCCGTGTAAAGCCTCAGAAATTTTTTCTGGCTTTAGAAGGGAGAGGGCGTATTTCCCCACCGCTTCATCCCAAAATTTTATGTACGTACTTTCAGCCCGTTGCGTTGAAGCCGCTTTGTTGGGAAGTATTTCGCGTTTGTAACGGGTTATTATGTCCGCGACGGTTTTGCGGCGCGCTTCAGAAACGACATTATGGAATTCACCATCACGAATAGCGTTTTCAGTTTTTCCAGCCCAGTGCCGTGCATCGGTCAGACGTTTGAAAGTTTTGCTTTGTGTCGGAAAACCATGGACTCTGACAACCGCCGTATATGTGGTTCCGTTCTTTCTCTCTTTTTTCTGTATTGTCGCCATGGGTTTACTTTCTTTTAGGTTTAACCTGAAGTCCTGTTATTTCGCTGCATATGATTTCTGGCTACATTCTGGCTACAGTTGGCTACAACAAATACCGATAATACTCAACACTCGCCAACATCCATTGTGTTATTAACACATTGATATTACTATATATATTATATGGGGTCTATTGGTAATTATTGAAGTGCTTCGGGCTCATAACCTGAAGGTCGTAGGTTCAAATCCTACCCCCGCAACCATAAATATCAACGGCTTAGAGAGAAATCTCTAAGCCGTTTTCTTTTGCGTGGAAGCGGTGTGGAAGCAGGCGGGGGAGAAAAAGAGCAGAATTTATCGTAAAGAACTAGCCAGTCATCTGAATTGAATTTTGTAGTTTACGATGCTTTTGATCATATTGTCGCCTGTCTTAAATTCTCTTGCGATTGAGCGGATGGGACGGTCATGGATATAGTATTCAATCCTAATTTGGCGTACCTCCTTTAATCTCAAATGATGATCAAGAAGCATTGGGCGGCCAAATTTTTTTAAATCCGTTCTGTCGCGTGCGATGACGTCATCTGAGTTCGTGTAAACATTTCCGGGAATCAGATGATGCGGTGCCACACACATCCGATTGTCACACTCATGACGCAGAAGAAATTGATTTTCTAGGTAACCAGCAGAAAAACTATAGACCAGTCTGTGCGCTGGCCAACGTTCTTCCTCATAGGTTATATGGCCATACCCATTTTCGTTGATGCGCCCGATCCATATCCAACATCCGCTCGGAACGATTTTGATATTTTTTCTCAACCAATCAGGAAACTCTTCGAACCGAAGTAGTTTTTTTGGACGATTAGGTGGAGTGGGTGCTTGTTTTCGACGTTCAGAAATATGGTCGGTTACCCGATCTTCGGCATTAAACATACAGAAAAATATCGTTTCTTTCGATAACTCAGCGATTGCGTTAAAATCGACATCTAGAAGGCGTTCGACTTTTGGGTCATATTGAAGTTCATAGGGGCGAATACTTTCACTATTATGATAAAGAGCCTTTATGTCTCGAACCGCAGTCTCGACAGCTTTTGCGCGGGTGCACGGGGTCTGAATTGAAATTCCCGTAATGTGATTAGCAATGTTATCAACGTTCGATTCCTTTGGGCAGGAGTAAAAAGTCATCAAGCGCCAATCTGCATTTTGTTTTTCCGAAGACATGGTTTCTCCCAAATTGCTTCCTCTTTAACCCGAATTGGAGTGTTTCAGGGACCAAAGAATAGCTCATTTTTAAGATCGACGTCGAATTACCTCTCCGCTATTAGAAATCATAAATGCCTGAAAGTTTGGACGCCATCGGCCTCTGCGCCAGATTATGAACCCCTCTTTTTTGAGAAAAAATAGATAGTCTTTTAAAATTAGGTATGGCCGCCGAAAATTTGAGTGGGTCTGCCGCACTTTTCTTTCAAGTTTTTCGGACAAGGGGTTTTCAAATTCATGATGTAAAAAATTCTGCGTTTGGACCCATTCGATAGCACGGTTGGTCGTGAACGCCGAACCCGTTCGACCACACTCAATTGGATATAAGACAAAAGCGCATAAAAACTCTCCCTGCCAACGATCCCTTGATACAGAAAAACCCCAATTACAGCTGGTTTTGAAATTAGCGTAAGGTACTAGGCCAGCTTTATTTAGGCGCGTGTAGGTGACGCTTTGCTTGTTCAAAGCAGGAGGATTCGGGTAACTCATAGATGTGATGCGCTTGATTGCTGACCGGATGGCATCAATACGACTATTGAACTCTCGCTCAACCATTTTTTTGGTTTTATCATTGGCGCGTTTCTCATGAGCCTCATTAGCAGCGATATCCTCAATCGTTTGCACCTTGAATTGATTGATTGCCTCTGCTTGTAAGCTGTTGAAAACCCAATATCTCTTTGCCGATATCAGAATTTGATTCTCTATTTCCTTCAAGTCGGCATCCCAAGCTATTTCCGATAAATCTATCTCCAACGTGGACAGACCAATTTTCTCAATTTTTTTAATTTTTTTTTCGTCGCAAAAATGAGAAACGGCAAATTCGATTAGGAGGTCACGGTTTTTACGAACTCCTATTAAATCAGGAACTATGTTTCCCACGCGCGTTTCCACATGAACGTGATCAAATTGCATATTCTGTTCTGGTGCTAATAATTTTGAATAGGAACCGTAGGACGCCTCCAATTTTGGCAGCCTAATTGAACCAGTTTTCTCGATAAGCGATTTCGCAAATTGATGTAGGGCACTTTCAAATGATCCTGTACATTCGGAGTTGCCGAAATGCGCAAAGTGATGCGTTTTAATTGTTCCCTTGCGAGCGACTAAACGGTCCTTACAACTTGGACAAATACACCCACATTTTAAACCGGATTCAACCTCTGAAATATGAATAATCATTCCGCTATGATCGGAAATGCCGAAAGGCAGCATGATGTTGTTGGAAGAAATTGAAGCACCTCTATTGGACAACGAACATATTGAGAAACCAAATCATAATCTCTTTTAGAATGCGCCATCTCAAGTTGAAATTTTTGTGGAATGTGCACAAAATAGCTAAATCGTTCTCAAAAGATTGGTTCAAGTTCCTCAGTCACATAGACTCAAAATAGAAATATCGAATTCACCGAATGACCATTTCTTTTCCTATCTCACTAGACATCGCTGTAACCGTATTTGCCAAATTGGGTCAATGGCCGGGATGCTCAGAACTCCTACAATACTATGAGAATAAGGTGAAAGAGGCCGTGAAGAAGATAGGAGGCTCAAGCTTAAGTTATTCGGTCACTGAAAGCTTTTTGAAAGCAGAAGCCAAAAATGACGAGCGTCTTTCAAAGCCGCTAATTCTTCTAAATGAAATCAGGACAGATATATTAGAAAAATTGAAAAAAGGTGAGATCGAAGGCTATGGCTTTGTTGAGCCTCGAAAGATTGACGATTTACGTCACAAAATCCCAATGGATGTATGGAAAAATGGCCCTTCCATAAATTGGCGTTTTAACTTGGTGAAGGGGCAAGGTTTAGAATTTTTATCGGTTGAGATTCGGAGACTTAGCCTGTCTCACGATCAGGAGCCAAAATACTCTAAAAAACCGGGGCGGCCTTCAGTGCAAGGATTCATTTTGGAAGCATATGAACACTTGAAATTGGATCGGAAAATAGACTTTTTTGGTCCTAAGTCGGCTGTATACGGCCCGGTTTGCGATTGGCTTGCTATTGAATACCCTGAACGTGCTACTGAGTTTAAATCCATGGATGTTTCCACAATTCGTAAAGCCATATCACAAAAATTCGATTTGGATCGCTCAACTCAGAAAAAATAGAAAGGATAAATGTTTATCCTTTTATCCTGATATTTATCCTCATACAGGAGTGTCACTACTCCTCCATCGCAACACAGCGAAAGCGACGTTTGAAGATGGTCTTTAAGCGTTGTCCTTCGCAAACGATGGAGAACGTGTATGCAATTCCAGCACATCACTCAAAATCTTTCCAACGATCCCGATTACCTTGACCGGATGTTTGACGAACACAAGGCGGCGGACTTTCTGGGGTACACCATCCGCGCCTTGCAGAACTGGCGGTTACGTGGCGGCGGGCCGAAGTTCGTTAAGGTGTCCGGGCGCTCAATCCGCTACCGGCGGCGGGATCTGATTGAGTGGGCCGAAGGCCTTCTTGTCGCCTCTACGTCGGAGGCCTGACATGACAGCCAGGAACATCGACTTCAAGGCCGTCAATGAGGCTGCACGGGTCTGTTTGCCAGAGCTGTTGAGCCGTTGGCTTCCCGACGGTCGTATACGGAACGGGGAGTGGGTTGCCCTCAACCCGACCCGTGACGACCGGAAGCCCGGTTCATTCATGATCAACATCCAGACCGGAAAGTGGGCGGACTTCGCCACGGGGGACGGTGGCGGCGACGTGATCAGCCTCGTTGCTTACCTGTCGCGTTGTTCGCAGAAAGAAGCCGCCCTTCAGCTGGCCGGATATCTGGGGGGTCACCATGCTTGATCAAATCAACGATACATCGAACGTCCTCCCGCGCCCAAAGGTGCCGGATGGAGCGCCAGCCGTTCACCCGAAGCTCGGGCAACCGTCGACACATTACGTGTATACGGATGAAACCGGTGCACCGTTCGTTGTCGTCTACCGCTTTGACAATAGTGACAATAGCGCCAATAGCCCCTCTAAGGGGTTTCGGCCTTTCGATCTGAAATGCCGAAAATGGAAAGCACCTGATCTTCGCCCGCTTTATCGCATTGATGCCTTAAGGGAGCATGATGGCCCGGTCGTCATTGTCGAAGGCGAGAAATGTGCGGACGCCCTAAACGATCTCGGCATTCTCGCGACAACGGCGTTTGGTGGGTGCAACGGTGTCGGTAAAACTGACTTCTCCCCCTTAAGGAACCGCGAAGTCATCATCTGGCCCGACAACGATGAACCGGGCCTAAGCTATAGGGAAAAAGTGGCGATTGCCTTAGCTAAGGAAAATGCGGCATCCGTCCGTATCGTCGACCTCAACTCCCTAAGCTTAGCTAAGGGCCCACCTAAGGTGTCTGGGGGAATTCTCGACACGTTAGGTAACGTGTTCAGAAAGTCGTCATCCACGTATACGTTAGGTAAGGTGTCTGACGGTTCCCCATGTATGTATACGTTACGTAAGGGGTGGGACGTGGCCGACGCGATCACGGACGGTTGGGACCGTACACGTATACGGGAATTCCTTAAGGCATCGGTTCCGTATACGTATACGGGAAATACCTTTAAAGGCGACGATCCCTTTAAAGGGAAAGATGCCCCTATACGGGAGGGTTCCTTTAAAGGGATCGATCTCTTTAAAGACAAACCCCTATACGGGAACGGCGACAATTCCCTTAAGGAAAATCCGACCCCTGTAGTGGATGATTCCCTTAAGCTTAAGGAATGGGGGGAACCGGATATGTCGGTTCTAAACCCGCGCCGTTCGCCGCCCGAATTTCCCTTAAGTCTTTTTGGCCCGTTCTGGTCAAAGTGGATTGCCAGTGAAGCGGAGGGATGTTCCGCTCCGCCCGATTATATCGGCATGACATTGTTAACCGCCACATCCGCCCTGATCGGATGTTCACGCCGGATATCGCCGTGGAACAAATGGAAAGAACCGCCCATGCTTTGGACGGCTCTTGTCGGTGATCCGTCCAGCAACAAAAGTCCGGCGCTCGATACCGTTTTGAATATTCTCAGAAAGATCGAAGTTGAAGGTGTCGATGACCTTAAGGAAAAATTGCGGGCCTACGAAGCAGAAGTTCTGGCGGCACAGTGTATCCGGCAGGATTGGGAAAAGGACCTTAAGGAAATTGTAAAGGCAGGTGGAGCCCGCCCGCCCTTGCCGGCGAACGCCGTTGAGCCCGATAAACCCGAGCGCCCGCGTATCTTCGTATCGGATACGACGCCGGAAGCTTTGGCCCGGTTGCTAAGCCACAATGAAAAGGGGTTGCTCACGGTGCGCGATGAACTGGCGGGCTGGCTCGGCAGCTTCGACCGGTATTCGGGTGGCAAGGGCGGGGACCGTGCGTTCTGGCTCGAAGCCTTTGGCGGCAGGCCCTATACGATTGACCGGGCAAGGAATGGCGGCGAGGCGATCACCATTCCGCACTTGGCAGCGTCGATCATTGGCGGCATCCAGCCCGACAAGTTGCAATCGCTGTTGCTCAAGGGTGATGACGACGGCCTGACGGCGAGGTTACTCTACATCTGGCCCGATAAAGTGCCCTTAAAGCGCCCTCAGGACTCACACGAGTCACCTGAGGCCGAACAGGCCCTCCGATGGCTGAATTCACTCAAGCTCGTCTCTACGGACGAAAACGGGACTCACGCGGCAATCTGCAAACTGACGGAGGAGGCGGCGAACAATTTTCAGGACTGGCGCGTCAATCACGGCAATGCCCAACCGGAAGGCCCCCTTGCCGGATGGTGGGGAAAGATGCCGGGCCTATGCCTCAGACTGGCGCTGTGTTTTGACTATCTCGACCGGGCGACAACAAGCCGTGAAGAAACCTATCAGATTGAACCGTGGGTGATTGAGGCAGCGGCAACAATGATTGACGATTACCTTAAACCAATGGCCGCTCGCACCTACGGTGATGCCTCACGCCCGCAGGCCGAACGCAATGCGGCAACACTGGCGAAGTGGATTAAGCGGGAAAGGCCGGAACGGTTCAAAGTCCGTGACCTGTACCGCCAGATCAGGTTGCCGGGACTGACCCAACCGGCGGATGCCAAGGAGGCCGTCCAAGTTCTCATTGATGCCGACTGGGTCCGGCCCGCGCCAAGCCGGGCAGGCGGCAGCAAAGGGAAATTGTCAGGGGAATACGAGGTCAACCCGGAGATGTTGAATGGCCTTGAGCGGGCGGCGTGACAATAGCGCCAATAGCTAAGGTTTCAGACCTATTGGCGCTATTGTCACTATTGCCGCATAAGATATGGCAGCGGGTTGTATTGCTCGGATAAATAGTGTTTCAATATAAGCAACTAAAAATAGAAATGCGGAGACTTCAGTGTTGCATAGGCTGCTGGCAGTATTTTTGTTAATCATACTCCCCCTTGATTCCTATGCCGGGGCATCGGTTTCCCACACCGCAAAATTTGAAATCTTGAACCAATATGTAGAGGTGAATGCAGGCCAGCTTAAAGGCATCCCCCTGTCGGTGCGGGTGGGAGATCATCTGAAAGTTCATGCACAGGTTTTAAACCAGAAAAAATACAATGACATTGATTTGTTCGTTTGTACGGAACGAGACCTCCAACTATTTCAGGCCGGAAGACAAAGTAATTGTCAGGGGGCAAATCGTTGGCGTGGCGAGTTTAGTTATACTTACGACATAAACTCAAATGCTCCGTATTATTTGCTAATTAATAACTCGTTCAGTCTGATCTTGAAAAAGAAATTGAACGTAGATGTGACCGTAACAAGGGATTTTGAAGAAAATTTCCGCACCCAATTGGAGCAGGGGCTAACGACTTGGAATGATCAGATTATTCAGTCATTTAAGGTTCAACCGTTCGATGTGTCCATTGCTCCTTGCGGAACAAAAAACGCCTATTCCGAAAGTCGCACTGGCAACATCCGAATATGCACGGAGATGGTGTTTGATCTGATACGTCGCGATTTCACAAATGCAATGGATGGGGTTCTGTATCATGAACTCGGCCATACATTATTGAATTTGTGGGGGCTCCCCGGATGGAACAGCGAAGAAACAGTAGATGAATTTGCGATTGTGATGTTGTACTGGGCAGGTGCACAAGAAAAGGCCATGGATTGGATTAACTTTAATTTGGCAGCGGATTCTGTGAACGAAGCTAATCTAATGCTTCATCAAGGGTCCCGGCATCCGCTTTCTATTCAACGGGCAAGGAATGCTAAAGAGATTCTGAGGAACCCGGGCCCAGTAATTCAGAGGTGGAACAAATTGCTCTACCCGAAAATGACAAGGTATGGCCTTAAGAAGATATTAGAGATTGCTCCTAGATATGCGGACAAGGAATTAATTCAAGAATTGAGATAGAAATTCGATTGAATTTCATATTGTGTCTTTACTAATGGAGCGCCTAGCGCATGTCTGAATTGCACGAATTTGAATACACTGCCCTTTGGAAAAACACGTTAGCTCGGCAAACAAAAGATAAATTTGAATCTCAAAGGGAGGCCCTGAGAGTTGGGTATCTCGATTTTCGGGACCGCGTTTCTCACATCGTAAATCAGATTCCCAAAGATGTCCCCGGACTGACGGTACACGATATTACTCATTTAGATGCTCTTTGGGAAACAGCTAGCCTAATAACAGGTGAGGACTTTGCTTTAAATCCTGCTGAAGCATTTGTTCTTGGGGGGGCAATTCTATTACATGATGCAGGAATGTGCATTGCCTCCTATGAAGGTGGTTTAGAAGAGATTGCTTTGACACCTCAATGGGGTGATGCGATTACACAGATATGCCGCCGACATAAGCAAGAGCGGAAAAAGGGAGATGATATTGAAAGCTTATCATCTGAAATAAAAAGAGAGGCAAATTCAATAGTTCTTAGAGCCCTGCATTCTAATCAAGCAGAAAAACTTGCGTTCGTGAAGTGGGGGGGGACGGAAAATAATTCGGCGGAGTATTTGATTCAAAATAGTGATTTACGAGATTTTTACGGGCCCATAATTGGTGAGATCGCTGCTAGTCATTGGTGGGCTGTTAATGATTTGCAGAAATTACAGAATGAAGTTACCGCCGGTCCTGGGGTACCTTCGGAGTGGGTAGTCGATCCTATAAAAATTGCCAGCATTCTGCGGGTTGCCGATGCCGCGCATATTGATCATCGAAGAGCACCAAGGTTTCTTCGAATGATCGAAAAACCTGAAGGGATTTCTGCAGATCACTGGAATTTCCAGAACAAATTGGGAAAACCGTCAAGGCGTGGTGATATGTTGATCTATGCGTCAGGTACAGGGTTCGAAGTGAAAGACGCAGAATCATGGTGGTTGTGTTTCGATGCCGTAAAAATGATTGATCATGAGCTACATCAGGTGGACACCCTACTACAAGACCTCAATAAACCTCGATTTGTGGTCAATCGAGTTCAGGGTGCTGATTATCCATCAAGACTTGCGGAGAGTATAAGGACCAATGGATGGACGCCCATAGATGCAAGAGTAAAAGTGTCAAACGTGCCCGCTTTGGCTCGAATGCTAGGTGGAGAAAAGCTTTACGGTTCAGACCCATTGGTTGTGATCAGAGAATTGATTCAAAATGCCGCCGACGCTATACGAGCACGACGTTTGTATGCTCGAATGGCAGATGATTTTGGTGAAGTTATTGTAGAATTGAGAAAGCAAGATGACAACTATTGGTTGGATTTTACCGATAATGGAATAGGAATGAGTAAGAACGTATTGACGAACGAGTTGTTGGATTTCGGAAGTTCGTTTTGGTCGGGAGACGGTGTAAGAAAAGAGTTCCCTGGATTATTGTCGATGGGGATGGAATCTACTGGGAAGTTTGGGATCGGTTTTTTTTCAGCTTTTATGTTAGGCGAAACGATTTGCGTCACGAGCCGTAGATATGACTCAGGTATCAAAGATACTCATACCCTAGAATTTTTGAAAGGTTTGGACCTAAGGCCAACTTTGCGTGACCCGATAAAAAATGAATTTCTCGGGGAACCTGGAACAAGAGTTTCTATCTTGTTAAGCGAAAAGCCGGACAGTGATGACTGGTTTCTTAATGTGAATTCGTACCACACAAAAACCTCCGTTTTGCTCAAAGATGTTGTGGCGGCAATTTGCCCAACTGTAGATGTAAATGTCTCTGTAATAGAAAGTGGGGTGAGGTCTCAAGTAATTACATGTAATGACTGGATGGAAATTGGATTGAATGAATTAGCCAGTAGAGTGAACTTTGGAAGAAAAATAAAAAAACAACCAGATACTCTCTCCAATTTTGTCGACCAAAATGGGAATGTTCTTGGAAGGGCGACTGTCGCTACTCTCACTAGTTCTTATATGTGGGATAATGCTGTTCTCACAATTGGAGGATTCCGAGCCAACACCTCTCGGCATTTGCAGGGGGTTATACTTGGAGGGGCAGCTGAAACGGTTCTTCGAGATCAAACTGAACCGCAGATTCAATTGAAAGAAGTTCGTGATTGGGCGAACATTCAAGAAAAAATAATCTTGGGTTCCAAATTGGAGGACTACACAAAAATATATACAAGTTCAAAGATACTGGGATGTTGCGGATCTCTTAGCGAAGAATTTCCAATTGGATTTTTAGATCAAGATCCAATCACAATTTCAGATTTGAAAAAAATATTGAGGGGGACGGATCAGCTAATTATTTGCGACGATTCCGATTTATCTTACGATAGCAGTATGGATGAAGTTCGTGAATCTGAGTTTGACGACGAGTTTGAAATCAATCCTGAAATTTTGCTATTGCCAGAATCTAGCCGACATTTGGTTGCCCAATGGCCCCGAAATCTCGATGGCTACGATGAATTAGATTTACCTAAAACTCCTGTTGAGCTTGTGCGGAAGATTGCAACAGAAGTATGGGATGAAACTGAAGAAGATGATGAATGGGTGGAAGCCGGTAGAGTACTAGATGACTTTATTGAACGGCATCTGACGGTATTTAAAAAAACGGATCAGGAAATATGAGTAATATTTAGTAGTTTTTTGTTAGCTTAAGGTTCTGGTATACTTTATCCACTGTTTTAGATGCATGTTTATCAGCAATATGAGCGTATCGAGCAGTCGTTTGTACTTGAGAATGTCCAAGCAATTTTCCAATCTCTGAAAGACTTAACCCATTTGCCAGTCCAAACGATGCAAATGAATGCCTAAGATCATGAATTCTAAGATCGTTTAGTCCAGCCTTTTTACGGATGCGGCGCCACGGTTTTTGGAGGTTGGTTAGATATTTCCCTTCCTTTCTGCTAGTAATTACGTAGGGATTTCCATCGGTGTGTTTGATTTGGCCCAACAGCTTTTGAACTTCACATCCGGTGTAAACCTTCTTTGCTCCTGATTTTGAATCGGGCAGGTAGATTCCCTCTTCTTTGATGTATTCCCATTTGAGAGTCTGGATTTCGCCCAAGCGGCAACCGGTCATGATCAACAGGCGATAACAATTACACGCGCTGGCACTTTCCGTGCCGTCCTTCTCGCATTCGTCCAGCGTCGACCAGAGCCGTTTGAGTTCTTCTTCACTCAGGAATCGTTCGCGTTTCTTTTCCTCGTATTTTTTGACGTGGCGGCAGGGGTTGGAGCCGTCCGGGCGCAGGCCCCAGATTTCACATTGATTGAACAGGACAGACAGAACGCCAAGGGTACGGTTGGCCTGATAGGGTATGTCTTTGTGGTCATGATGCAATTTGGCGATATCGGTGCGGATGATATCTGGTATCTTCCGGGTGCCAATCGCCGGTTTGATAAACCGGTCAATGGAGCGGCGGTATTCCTTGGCAGTGCTGTCCTTGCAGTGAATGGGGACGTATTCATTCATAAACCGCTCGCAAACTTCAGCAACGGACGACGCCCCGCGATGGATGGCCCGTTCTTCCGCCGGGTTGTCGCCTTTGGCAACGCGGCCCAAGAGCTCCTTCGCCAGCCTGCGGGCTTCGTCCGGCGTCAGGGTGCCGTGCTTGCCGATGGAGTTGCGCCGTGTGCGCCCGCCTTTGCGGTACTGAACCTGATAGGTCTTCTTACCGCTCCTGAGGACCCGTATTCCGAACCCCGGAACCTCGTCATCCCAGATAAAGTAGTCCCGCTCTGTATCCACCTTCGCCGCATCAATGGTCCGTTTTGTCAGTTTCGGCATGTTTAATCCTGCTTCCAAATATTATCGTGGAAGCACTATGGAAGCGGTAGGGAGCGTTTGGCAAGGAAATAGAGAGCGGTATGTGATAAAAGAAATTATAAATAACATATATAAAACAATGATATATGTGAGTATGTGTTGAATGATGAAAATATGGAGTAGAGTGGGTAAGCTATCTCATAACCTGAAGGTCGTAGGTTCAAATCCTACCCCCGCAACCAAATTAACCCCTTGAAATATAACCGTTTCTTGGGGTTTTTCTTTGTTCGGAACTCAGCGGGGAAATTGACTGGGTGAGCGGGAGGTAATGACCTACCCCCTTTGAACAGACCACTGACGTTGAGGGTCCTACCCTTCAGGTCATTATCCGGCGGCGGCACTCGGGTTGTTCGGGTGAGTTGTCCAGTTTGCGTAGTCCATTGAGATCGGTTTGCCGGTTCTGGGGTCGTCACCTTCTGTCATCTGAACCATTTCGATGCATCCTTCGACCGGGCAGATACTGGCACACAGATTACAGCCGACACATTCTTCGTCCTTGATGTCGAAGAAACGTTCGCCGTTTTTCTCAGTGGAGATGGCCTGGTGGGAGGTGTCTTCGCAGACAATATGACAGCGACCACATTTAATGCATTTATCCTGATCGATGCGGGCTTTGACGACATAGTTCATGTTGAGGTATTTCCAGTCGACAATATTGCCGACCGCGGCGCCCCGGAAATCTTCCAGGGTTGAATATCCTTTTTCATCCATCCAGGTTTCCAGTCCGTCGACCATTTCCTCGATGATCTTGAAGCCGTAGACCATCGCGGCGGTGCAGACCTGAACATTACCGGCGCCCAGCGTGATAAACTCTGCTGCATCCCGCCACGTGGAAATCCCGCCAATCGCCGAAACGGGCAACGATGCTGTTTCTGGGTCACGGGCGATTTCGGCGACCATGTTCAAGGCAATCGGTTTGACCGCGGGGCCGCAGTAGCCGCCGTGTGATCCTTTGCCATCGGTGTTCGGATTTGGTGCCATGCTGTCCAGGTCAATCCCCATGATCGAGTTGACCGTATTGATCAGCGACACGGCGTCTGCACCGCCGGCCTGCGCCGCCCTGGCCGGATTGCGGATATCCGTGATGTTTGGCGTTAGTTTGACGATGACCGGCATGCGTGTCGCCTGCTTGCACCAGCGGGCAATGTTTTCGATGTATTCCGGGTCCTGGCCGATGGCCGACCCCATGCCGCGCTCCGACATTCCGTGCGGGCAACCGAAGTTCAATTCAATACCATCGGCGCCGGTTTCCTCGACCAAAGGTATGATCGTCTTCCAGGACTCTTCGCTGACCGGCACCATCAGTGAAACAACCATGGCCCGGTCCGGCCATTCTTGTTTGACCTTTTTGATTTCACGCAAGTTGACGTCAAGCGGTCGATCCGAAATAAGTTCAATATTATTGAACCCGATCAATTGCCGATCACCGCCGTGGATCGCCCCGTATCTGGGCCCGTTGACGTTGACCACATGGGGGTCCTCACCAAGAGTTTTCCAGACAACACCACCCCATCCGGCTTTGAAGGCCCGAACGACATTGGTCTCGCGGTCTGTCGGCGGTGCAGAAGCCAGCCAGAACGGATTGGGTGATTTTATGCCCAGAAAATTGCTACGAAGATCAGCCATTGTTATTTCTCCACCACACCGTCAGTGTTGATTACGCCGCACCCGATTTCAAATAGCGATCAATCGATGTCGCTGCGATTTTACCGTCTTCGACGGCGACGACAGTCAAGTCCTCGCCACCATCTATGCAGTCTCCACCGGCCCATACGTCGCTGAGCGATGTTTTGCGCTCGTCGTCGACCATTATTCTTCCGTGGGTAAGCTCGGGGCCGTCGCTATTAGCAATGGGCTCGGTCAGAAGAACCTGACCAATGGCCTTGAACACCATGTCGGCAGCAAGCTCGAAGGTTTCACCAGTGCCAACAAGACTGCCACCCTCATCCAGCGATGTGCGCTCAAAGCGGACACCTTGAACATTGCCGGAAGTGATATTCAGTTCTACCGGTTTTGCCCAATGGACGATTTTGACGCCGCGTGTTTGCGCCAGTTCCTGTTCGTAGCGACTGGCGTTCATCTGTTCCTGGCCGCGCCGATAAGCGATTACGACGTCATCGGCCCCCAATAATTTGGTTTGCACGGCGATATCGATGGCGGTCATACCGCCGCCGATAACAACGATACGGCGACCAACCGGCAATGCCGCCAAATCAGACGCCTGACGCAAGTCAGCAATGTAATCAATGGCATTAATCACACCGTCCAGGTCTTCGCCATCCAGGCCTAGAGTGTTGGATCCCCCTTGACCGAGCGCCAGAAACACAGCGTCGTATTTCTGGCGCAGGGCGTCCAGCTCCAGCCCGTCACCCAGTGCCTGACCGTTCTTCACCTCGATGCCTCCGATCGACAGGATGAAGTCGATCTCACGGGCGGCAAAATTCTCAGTTGACTTGTAAGACGCGATGCCAAATTCGTTGAGACCCCCGGACTTTTCACGAGATTCGAAGATAGTGACTGAATGGCCGAGGGCCGCCAGGCGGTGTGCGCAGGACATTCCGGCCGGACCGCCGCCGACTATGGCGACCGTTTTCCCGGTCTCGGGTGCGCGTTTGAAGGGATGCTGCGCCATTTCCATGTAGGCGTCCGTAGCGAACCGTTGCAGAAATCCGATGGTGACCGGTTTTTCTTCACAGCTGTTGCGAACGCAAGCTTCTTCACAAAGTGTTTCCGTCGGGCAAACCCGTGCGCACATGCCACCCATGATGTTTTCGGCGAAGATGGTTCGTGCCGCGCCCGTTGTGTTTCCCGTCATAATTTGGCGAATGAACAGCGGGATGTCGATGCTGGTTGGGCACTCCGTTATACAGGGAGCGTCATAACAGAAATAACACCTCGACGCCTCGACGCTCGCCTGATGGGCATTAAGCGGCGGATGCAGGTCGGTGAAGTTCTGTTGGTATTCGTGAGCTTCCAAGCGGTGTGTCGAAATCTCGGTCGCGGTTGAGCTGCTGGTCATGGACCGTCCTCCAAATCACGAAACATTCCTGTCGTCGGCCAACATTAGCGTCAGCTCTTAGTAGATATCAGATCAAAACCTGTCCAATTGGTCAAGTTTTAATTGATGTGGTCGCGGTTATTGTCGAGACAACACCAACCCTGTGCCGGCGACGATAAGTGCGACGCCCAGCAGGCGAAGGGGTGTGATGGCCGAGCCGCCGTAGCCGAATAAAGCAAATTTATCATACAACAACGCAGCGACGATCTGCCCGCACAACACCAGCGACACCAGAGCCGTCGCGCCAATACGTGGTGCAGCGTACATCGACGCGGTGACGAAAAATACGCCGAGCAGGCCACCAAACCATCCCCAATAGGGGGTTTTTTCCAGCGCGATAGAGAACGAGAATGACGGGGCAAAAAATATGCGCAGGATTAAGGTGACGAGCCCACTGAGGCACAGTGATATAGTTGCCGCATTCAGTGCCCCGCCGACATTGTTGGATAAGGTGCTGTTGATGCCGGGCTGCGTCACCAGCACCATGCCGCAAGTAAACGCCAGCAATACGTAAAACCAGTAGAGGGATAAAACGCCCATTCCGCGCTACTTAGTGCCGTACATTCGATCACCGGCGTCGCCCAGGCCAGGCATGATATAGCCGTGGTCGTTGAGCCCCCTGTCAATGGAGGCCGTTATGATCGGCACATCGGGGTGCTCTTTCTGAAAGACATTTATGCCTTCCGGCGTTGCCATCAAGCAGACGAATTTCAGGTTCACAGAACCAGCGTCCTTGAGTTTCTGAACGGCCGCCGCCGCGGAATTCCCGGTCGCCAGCATCGGGTCGACGACGATGCACAGGCGTTCGTTAATGCTGTGCGGAAGTTTCATATAGTATTCGACGGGCTGCAAGGTTTTCGGGTCCCGATAGAGGCCGACATGTCCAACCCGGGCCGAGGGGATCAGGTCGAGCATTCCATCCAGCAATCCGTTCCCGGCGCGCAGAATGGAAACCAAACACAGTTTTTTGCCCCCCAACTTTGGGGAGGAAATCTTCTCTAGTGGGGTTTCAATTTCTACCATCTTGATCTCAAGGTCGCGGCAGACTTCATAGGCAAGCAACAGGCTGATCTCACGCAACAGTTGGCGAAACATCGCTGTCGGCGTCGACTTGTCGCGCATGAAGGTCAGTTTGTGCTGAATGAGGGGATGGTGAACTACTGTGACATCGTTATCAGACATGATTTTCTCGCTTTATCAAATACGTCGAAAGTTGTTTTCCACTAAAGAGAAAACGACACTGTTTCATCGTTGTCGCCGATCGAAACGACCGGGTCCGACGAGGCCGTTTTAGCAATTATTTTTCCGCGGCGAATGACAAAAAGCCGGGCGGGCCGAAGGCGCAACGCCTCAATCGGATCGTTGCACTGAAGGATCACCATATCGGCATGGCATCCGACCTCCAAACCGTAATCATTAAGGTTCAATGCCCGCGCGGCATTTTCCGTAACGGCGCGAAATGCGGAATGCATTTCATCGACGCCGGTCATCTGGGCGACGTGCAACCCCATGTGGGCGACGTCCAGCATGTCATGGCTACCTAAGCTGTACCACGGGTCCATGACACAATCGTGGCCCATGGCGACGTTAATACCGGCGGCCATCAGTTCCTTAACCCGGGTCATGCCTCGGCGTTTCGGATAAGTATCATGACGGCCCTGTAGGGTGATGTTGATCAGTGGGTTGGCGATGGCATGGATTTTTGATTCCGCCATCAGCGGGATCAATTTGGAGACATAATAATTATCCATGGAATGCATCGACGTCAGGTGTGAACCGGCGACGCGCCCCTCCAGGCCCAGACGCTTGGTCTCCGACGCCAGGGTCTCAATATGGCGCGACATGGGGTCGTCACTTTCGTCGCAATGCATATCAACCATTAGCCCGCGTTCGGCAGCAATTTCGCAAAGTTGACGAACCGATTCAGCGCCATCGGCCATGGTGCGTTCAAAATGCGGAATGCCGCCGACGACATCGACACCCATATCAAGGGCGCGTAAAAGATTTTCACGCGCCGTTGGCAGGCGCAGAAACCCGTCCTGAGGGAAGGCGACCAATTGAAGATCAAGCCACGGTTTCATTTCCTCACGCACATCGACCAACGCCTGGACCGCCAGTAGCTGGTCATCGGAAATGTCAACATGGGAGCGGATGGCCAAGGTGCCGCGGGCAATCGACCAACGGCAAAACCGCAACGCCCGGGCCTTGATTTCATCGACGCTGAGGGAGGGTTTAAGTTCGGCCCAAAGGGCAATTCCTTCGAGCAGGGTGCCGCTGGCATTGACGCGGGGCTGCCCGTAGGTCAGCGCCGCATCCATATGAAAATGGCTGTCGACAAACGGTGGCGTAACCAAGTGACCAGCGGCATCAATCTGATTGTCGCAGTCTTCGCTGATCAACGGCGCAATTACGGATATTCTGGCATCCTTGACGGCAATATCGAACAGGCGGTTATCACCGGGAAGACGTGCGTTACGGACGATCAAGTCAAACAAAAAGAGCCTCCTTCATACCCGTTCGCCCCGTCTGAACGGCGTCAGTAGAGCCTTCGGATACTTTGCCTGGCGAGCCATGACCACCATGGCTGCGATACTCAGCAGATATGGTAGCATCAGGAAGAACTGATAGGGAATAAATGCGCCGGCAAATTGTTGGGCGCGGACCTGCATGGCGTCAAGACCAGCAAACAGCAACGCTCCCAATAAGGCTTTTGCGGGTCGCCAGGAGGCAAAGATGACCAAGGCCACACAAATCCAACCGCGACCATTGATCATTCCAAAATAAAAGGCATCAAATGCCGACATGGTCAGGTAGGCCCCGCCAACTGCCATGAGCGCACTGCCAGCCATAACCGCGCAAGTACGGATCGTCAGAACGTTAATCCCCTGGGCCTCGATGGCCATGGGGTTTTCGCCCGCCATACGTACCGCCAATCCAACCGGTGTGCGGTTAAGCACGTAGATCACCACTGGTACGATGGCAAAACAGAAATAAGTCATTGGCGTGTGTGAAAAGAATGCTTCGCCCAAAAATGGCAGATCCGATAACCCGGAAACGTGTATCGGTTGGAACGGCTCGATTTTTGGTGGAGTGGTGCTGGACGGCAGCATCATGCGGAACACAAAAAAGCTCAACGCCGAAGCCAGCATGGTGATGCCGATCCCAGATACATGTTGTGACAGACCCAGATAAACCGTGAACTGACTATGCAATAAACCAAACAAGGCACCGATAAACGCCGCGAACATCAATCCGGTCCAAAGGTCGCCACCCTGATAAACCCACATCCAACCGGACATGGCTCCAGCGGTCATGATGCCTTCAATGCCGAGATTTAGAACGCCGGCGCGTTCGCAGATCAACTCGCCGATGGTCCCCAGGATCAGGGGGCAGGCGATGCGAATGGTCGCGGCCCAAAACCCAGCAGTGAGGAAAATCTCCAGTAAATCAATCACTTTACATCTCTCCTCAGCGGAACCTGATACGGTACTGGGTCATCATAAGACTGACCAATACTGTAAGTACGGACACCGCGACCAAGACATCGGCAATGTAATTGGGGATGTTTACAGACCGGCTCATGGCATCGGCGCCGACGTAAATACCGGCCAGGAAAATGGAGGATACGATGACACCCAAGGGATGCAGGTTGGCCAACATGGCCACAGCGATCCCCGCATAGCCAAAGCCCGGCGACAGATCGAGGGTCAGATACCCCTTCAGGCCCGTAACTTCTGTTACTCCGGCGAAACCGGCCAACCCGCCACTGATCAAAGCGACGCGCAACACGGTTAAGTTGATGCTGATACCGGCGAACGTCGCTGCCGAAGGGTTGTGCCCGACGGCTCGAATTTCATAACCCCACACCGTGAACCGCATGACGAACCAGACCAGCACGGCAGAGATAATGCCGACAATAAAACCCATGTGCAGGCGGCTTTTTGCTAAAATTCGAGGCAACACGCCTTCGTCGATAATCGCCGCGGCTTGCGGCCAACCCATGGACATCGGGTCGCGCCACGGTCCTTCCAGCAGATAGTTCACGAACAGCAGGATTACGAAGTTTAAGAGCAGAGTGGTGACGACCTCGTCGACCTTCAGTTTACTTTTTAAATACACGGGTAAGAGGAGGGCAAGGCCACCCGCCAGGGCACCGACAATAAACAGGAACGGAATCATCAATGCCGGGGGCAATACAATTAACCCAGTACCAAAAAAAGTTGCTGCCAGGGCGCCGCAATACAACTGTCCTTCCGCACCGATGTTCCAAAACCGGGCACGAAACGCCACCGCGGCGGCAAGTCCGGTCAGCATCAGAGGCGTTGCACGGGTCAAGGTTTCGGCGATCGCGAAACGGGAGCCAAAGGCCCCTTTAAAAAGAGCCGCATAGGCCGTCGAGACCGATTCACCAGTCCACATGACAAGTCCCGACGTCAGGATCATAGCGATGGCGATGGCGATGACGGGTGCCAACAGGACAAGCCAGAAAGATACGGATTCCCGGGGTTCCAGTCTCATGCCACACCTTCCGGACGCAATGTCTCTCCATGCGCCAATTCAGGGCGCAATGTTTCTCCATGTGCCAGATCACCTGCCATCATGATGCCGATGTCCTGTATGGTGACGTCGCGCACCGGCAGCGGTGGGCTAATGGAGCCATGATAGATCACACAAATTTTGTCGGCCAACGCAAACAGTTCATCCAGGTCTTCAGACACCAGCAGGACACCGGCGCCATTGCGTTTGGCGCTCAACAAGCGTTCATGGACGGCGGCGATGGCCCCTTCATCCAGCCCACGCACGGGCTGGTTGGCGAGAATGAACCGGGGATTGTTTTGCAACGTGCGCGCCAGGATCAATTTCTGCATGTTGCCCCCGGATAATTGTTTGGCGGGCATTTCCATAGACTTGCAGCGGACATCGAATTGTTCAATCAGGTTACGGGAAAATTCCCGACAGGCGTTGAAGTTGATCAGACGGCCGAAATTCCATAGCGGTTTTTCACGCAAGTTTTCACTGATCAGGTTTTCCCAGACGCTCATGTCACCGACGACACCTCGTTCGTGACGGTCCTCCGGAATGCGCCCAATGCCAAGCCCGATGAAGGCCCTCGGGGAATGATCATCAACAGCGTCGCCCGCAATACGGATAGTACCCGTTGATGGCGGTTGCAGTCCGCTAAGGAGATCGCCAAGTGCCGACTGGCCATTCCCGGCAACACCAGCAAGGCCGATGATTTCGTGAGCATGTACCGAAAGCGAGACGTTATCGAGCAGCGGTTTATCGCCTCGTCCGCCCGAAACAACGACGCTCTCAAGGGTGACGACCGGCGCTCCGGCTGCCATGTGCTCAACTTTCGGGCGTGAGACTTCATGCCCGACCATCATTTGCGCCAGGCTGTCTCGATCGGCATCCTTTGTCAGGATTTCGCCGACCATTTTGCCTCGGCGCAGAACGTTGACACGGTCACTGATGTTAAGAATTTCATGAAGTTTATGAGAGATGAAAATGATCGAAAGGCCGCGCGAAACCATGGCGCGTAGCGTTTCAAACAGATGGTCGACTTCCTGTGGCGTGAGAACCGCCGTCGGTTCATCAAGGATTAGGATTTTTGCATCCCGATATAGAACTTTCATAATTTCGACGCGTTGGCGTTCGCCAATGGAAAGTTCTGAGATCAGCTTGTCGGGTTCTATTTTCATGCCAAATTCGGTGGCGAGGGACTCAAGTTTGGCCCGCGCCCGTGCGGTATCCGATTTCCATGCAAACAGGGATTCCGTGCCCAGAATAATATTTTCCAGAACACTCAGATTATCAGCGAGCGTAAAATGCTGGTGGACCATGCCGACGCCGGCGTCAATGGCCGCGTCAGTTGCACCCGGCGGCAATGGTGCGCCGTAGACTTCGATTTCTCCTGCATCGGCGACATAATGACCGAACAGGATATTCATCAATGTTGTTTTGCCGGCTCCGTTTTCACCGAGAAGAGCCAGCACCTCGCCTTCGTCAAGTTTTAGTGAAATGTTGTCATTGGCGACAAGAGAACCAAAGGTTTTGGTTACGCCATTGATTTTAAGAACAGACATCGTTCCGCACTTCCCCCTTTGCGAATACAACGAAGTCTGAAAAAGGGGGAGGAGTGACCTCCCCCCTTAACAGGATTTAGGCAAGTAGAAGAAAACTAGAACGTTGATTTCGGTTGTTCGTCGTTGATTTCTACAGTGAACGTACCGGCCAGGATATCTGCCTGAGTCTTTTTGACCTTGGCTTTGATGTCAGCGGCGATCTTGTCCTCAAACTCGTAATAAGGGGCAAGGCTGGCGCCACCTTTTTGCATCATCGTCCATTCTTTGTAGTCTGCAGCTTTGAACGAGCCGGATTTGACATCGGCAATGGCGTTATTGATCGCTGATTCCATATGCCACAACGCAGAAGTAACAACAACGCCGGTGCCGTTTTCTTCCTTGTTCATGTCATTGACGTTACCGAAGGCGACAATCCCTTTGTCACGGGCAGCATCGACAACCCCAGCGCGTTCGGCATAAAGAACGTCAACGCCGGTTTCAATCTGCGCAAATGCAGCTTCCTTGGCTTTCGGGGGGTCATACCACGACCCGATGAAGTTGACCTTGAATTCGACCTTCGGGTTGACGGAACGTGCGCCCGCCATAAACGCGTGGAACAGACGATTGACCTCACCGATCGGGTAACCTCCGACCATGCCAATTTTGTTCGACTTTGTCATCGAGCCAGCGATCATGCCCATCAAGTAGCACGGTTCATGGATGTAATTGTCAAAGACGGAAAAATTAGACCCATGCGGCTTGAACGGGTCACCCATGAGGAAGGCGACCTTGGGATAGTCATCGGCAACTTTACGAGCTTCCTTGCTGATGCCGAAGGCTTCGCCGACGATTAGGCTGACACCGCTTTCAGCGTATTCCCGAAGCACACGGACATAATCAGTGTTGGCGACTTTTTCGGAAAATACGTACTCGATTTCACCGGCTTTAGCGGCCTTGTCCAGGGCCTGGTGCAGACGAGCGTCCCATTTTTGCTGGATCGGCTGGGTGTAAATTCCGGCAACTTTAATTTTCGCAGCGTCGGCTGCGCCACTAAAGGCGAGCAATGCCATGACAGGTACGCTTAGCATAAGTTTCAAGAAATGCCGTTTTGTCGGCTTGATTCGTAGCATGTTGAAAACCTCCTGTTTGAGATGCACTATTTTATATGTTTTGCCCGCCAACTTACGACCAAAACTTTTTCCCTGAATGTACTGGAACAAAATTTGACCATTTGATCAAGTTTATTTAAGCCTCGCCACTTTCTCCAAGGCCGATACCATGGAGGATGATGTCGATTACGGTGTTGATGGCGTCTTCGAATTGCTGGTCAGACAAATTGTGCCCATCATTCATGGTATTTATCTGGTGGGCAAAGTCTGCGTAGTGCTGTGTCGTTGCCCAAATCATATAAAGCAGGTAGGTGGGATCGATCGGGTTGATCTTTTTTTGAGCGATCCATCTTTCAATGATTTTGGTGCGTGAGGCAGTCCAGTTTTTTACGGTATGGTCAAGGAAATCCTGAATCTGGGGGGCGCCGTGCATGATTTCCTGGGCCCACACTTTAGACCCGAGCGGGTATTTACGTGAAATCATCATCTTGGCCCGTATGTAGCGGCTCAGGGCATCGGTGGGGTCATCGCAATCATCAAACGTTTCCGCCGCTTCCAACCAGACCGAGAATATTTGGTTCGTAACTGTGCGATAAAGCGCTTCTTTTGTGGGGAAGTAATAATGCAGATTTGCTTTGGGGATACCGGCGCGTTGGGCGATTAAATTGGTTGTCGCTCCGGCAAAACCCAATTCGGCGAAGACGGCTGCGGCAGCAGACAGAATGGCTTCTTCGTTTTTGCGGCGGGGCTTTGACTTCTTTTCCAGTTGATCGTTCATCACTCTGTCACGCGTCCCCACCCGTTAAAAATTTATTTGATCGCATCTCGAAATGTATATACTGTTTTTTGACCATGTGGTCAGCTTTATTCTCTGGCTGATCTCAATAAATGCTGGCTACTCTTGGGTAACCAAAAATAGGTGAGGCGATTTAAAGATACATCCACAATGCCGAATTGCCCCTTTATTTCCCCGGCCTTCAAGGCAACCGCCTGGACGCTTTGAAACGGAATAACCATGGAGGTTCATGTGACGGACAATAGAAATTTGAGTATCGACGGACAGCGTCTTTGGAACAGTCTCATGGAAATGGCAAAGATTGGTGCGACTGAAAAGGGCGGCTGCTGCCGTCTGGCGCTGACCGATCTGGATCGCGAAAGCCGCGACCTATTTGTCAAATGGTGTGAAGACGCGGGTTGCACAATTCGCGTCGATAAAATGGGTAATATCTTTGCCCGGCGCGCTGGGCGCAACAATGACCTGCCACCAGTGATGACCGGTAGTCATCTCGATACGCAGCCGACAGGTGGTCGCTTTGATGGCGTCTATGGTGTTTTGTCCGGCCTGGAAGTCATTCGAAGCCTGAACGATCTGGGTTATGAAACCGAGCACCCCGTCGAAGCCGCCGTTTGGACCAATGAAGAAGGGTCGCGGTTTGCTCCTGCCATGGTCGCGTCAGGCGTATTTGCGGGTGTTTATGATCTGGAATACGGTTTGTCGCGTGCCGATGAAGACGGCAAAACCATGGGCGAAGAGTTGGAACGCATCGGCTATGCCGGTTCCGATGACGTCGGCGGCAGGGACGTACACGCTTTTTTTGAGGTTCACATTGAACAGGGGCCAATTCTTGAAGAGGAGGAAATCACGGTTGGTGTCGTCACCGATGCCCAGGGGCAACGCTGGTACGAACTGACATTGACCGGTGTTGAATCGCACGCCGGTCCGACGCCAATGGATCGTCGCAAGGACGCTTTGTTGGGTGCCGCTCGTGTTGTCGAACTGGTTAACAAGACAGGTCTAGATAATGCTCCGGTGGCTTGCGCCACTGTTGGCATGCTCAATGTTTATCCCAGCTCGCGAAACGTCATTCCGGGGCGCACGTTCGTCACCATCGACATCCGCCATCCTGATGATGAGGTTCTTGCAGCAATGGATAAAACCATTCGCGACGGCATAACGAAAATCGCCGAGGACATCGGCCTGCAATCTGACCTGGAACAAATTTTCTACTATGCGCCCGTACCTTTCGACGAAAGCTGTGTCGAGGCGGTTCGCAAGGGTGCCGAGGACTGTGGATATTCAATGCGCGATATTGTTGCAGGGGCCGGTCATGACGCGTGCTACATGTCTCAGGTGGCACCAACATCGATGATTTTTGTTCCGTGCATTGACGGCATCAGCCACAATGAAGTGGAAGACGCTAAACCGGAATGGATTACTGCGGGCTGTGATGTCTTGCTGCGTGCGATACTTGAAAAAGCCGGTCACGTAAATGCCGATAACTGAATAAAATGCGCTTAATCAAGTGACGATGAGGCACACGACGAATATACAGGCAGGTAACTAAATACCAAATGGGGGGAACCAAAATGGCTCTACATATTAAAGGCGGCACCGTCGTCACGGCAGAAAAAACCATACGCGCCGATGTCATTACCGATGGTGGCAAGGTCGTTGCTGTCGGCGAAAATTTGGAAACCCCAGGCGGTGCCGAAGTTGTTGACGCCGGTGGATGTTACGTGATGCCGGGCGGTATTGATCCCCATACGCATATGGAGCTTCCGTTTATGGGAACCGTGGCGTCTGAAGATTTCTTTACCGGCACCACGGCCGGTGCGGTTGGCGGCACGACGATGATTATTGATTTTGTCATTCCGGGCCCTCAGCAGGACGTCATGGAGGCCTATCACACGTGGCGCGGCTGGGCGGAAAAGGCTGCGACGGATTATAGTTTTCACGTCGCCATTACCTGGTGGGACGAGACCGTCAAGAAAGCCATGGAAACCTTGACGACGGAGTACGGCGTCAACAGTTTTAAACATTTCATGGCCTATAAAGGCGCCATCATGGCTGACGATGAGATTCTCGTGAACAGCTTTAATACGGCGCGGGACCTGGGAGCGATTTGCACGGTTCATGCGGAGAACGGTGAACTGGTGTTCCATCTTCAGCAGGAACTACTCAAAAAGGGGATAACGGGCCCCGAAGGCCACCCGCTGTCGCGTCCGCCGGAAGTCGAAGGCGAAGCCGCCGACCGGGCCATTCGCATTGCCCAGGTTCTCGATGTGCCGCTCTATATCGTGCATAATTCGTGTGAAGATTCACTGAAAGCCATCACCCGGGCCCGCCTGGAAGGTCAGCGGGTGTTTGGTGAGGTTCTCGCTGGTCATCTTTTGATCGATGACAGTGTCTATCGTCATCCGGATTTCGATTTTGCCGCACATCATGTCATGAGCCCGCCGTTCCGACCGAAACATAATCAGGAAGCACTCTGGCGGGGCATTCAGTCGGGCATGTTGCAAACCACGGCAACGGACCACTGCTGTTTCTGCACGGAACAAAAGAATGCCGGCAAGGATGACTTCACCAAAACCCCCAACGGCACCGGCGGTGTCGAGGACCGCATGCATGTGCTTTGGACACACGGCGTCAACACCGGCAGACTGACAATCAATGAGTTCGTTGCCATTACCTCTGCCAACGCGGCAAAGATCTTCAATATTTACCCGCGCAAAGGCACCATCGAAGTCGGATGTGATGCTGATTTGGTGGTTTGGGACCCGGAAAAAGAACGCACCATCAGCAAGGATACCCATCATCAGAATATTGATTTCAATATCTTTGAGGGCATGACCGTCAAAGGCATCAATGTGGTCACCGTCAGCCAGGGCAACATCGTATATAAAGACGGTGAGGTCCGGACCGAGCGTGGCGTTGGGCGATATGTGAACCGGCCGACCTTCGCTCCTTATTATGGCGCGATGGAAATCACCCACAAAAACAAGACCCCAACAGCGGTATCCAGATAAGCTCACGAAGATACCCATTCTTACGTCCTGTGTTGAGGTCGGGAATTGGTCAAGATGAGCAAGGGCAGGCGAATAAGCGGAGGGCTATGGTGGCGGATGAAGAAGTGACGATGAGCAATTTGGCCGAAACCGTAGGCCAGCGCCGCAGCGTTGTTGAAATGCAGGGGCTGGATCTGACGTTCCAGACGGCGGATGGTCCTGTTTTTGCATTGTCTGAAATAGATTTACAGGTCGATCATGGCGAGTTTGTTTCCTTTATCGGCCCTTCCGGGTGCGGCAAGACAACTCTGTTGCGTGTGATTGCCGACCTGGAACAGCCAACCAATGGTGAAATTACCATCAATGGCGTTTCTCCACACGAAGCACGCACTGCCCGCGCCTATGGATATGTGTTTCAGGCACCAGCCCTTTACCCTTGGAGGACGATCGAAAAAAATGTCACCTTGCCGCTTGAAGTGATGGGGGTTTCCAAGGCCGAGCGATTGGCGCGTGCCAAAAAGTACCTTGAGCTGGTCAACCTGACCGATTTCGAGAAGAAGTACCCCTGGCAACTTTCCGGTGGTATGCAGCAACGCGCTTCCATCGCCCGGGCCTTATGTGTTGATCCGGAATTGTTATTGATGGACGAACCTTTTGGCGCCCTAGATGAAATCGTTCGTGATCATTTGAATGAACAACTATTGCGACTTTGGCGTCAAACCGAAAAAACCATTGTGTTTGTGACCCACTCGATCCCCGAAGCGGTGTTTCTGTCGACCAAGATTGTCGTCATGTCCCCGCGCCCAGGACGCATCATTGATGTCATTGATTGTAATTTCCCTCCAGATCGGACACTCGATATTCGTGAAACGCCGGAGTTTATAGAAATTGCCCACAGGGTCCGTGAAGGACTACGCGCCGGGCATAGTTACGATGACTGAAGCGACGGCGCCAGCAAACCAACGGCCCTCCCTTTTCGCGGCCTCCATGGCAGGGCAAACGGGACCGGTAATGGTCGTCGTTCTGGCCCTGATCACCGCCTGGTATGTCGGTACCGTGTGGATGAATTCCGATTGGCAAATCGATCGTTTCGAAAAACATAAAATTGAATGGTCAATGAGTGACCTGGTGCAGGCGACCATGGCTCAGGAACGGCCAATTCTGCCCGCGCCTCATCAGGTTCTGGCCGAAATGAACAAGACTATTTTTCAAAAGAAAATTACGTCGAAACGGAGTCTGGTTTACCACGCGTGGGTCACGCTGTCCTCTACCCTGTTGGGTTTTGCCATTGGGAGCCTGATGGGAATTCTTCTGGCTGTCGGCATCGTCCACAACGGGACACTGGAAAAAAGCCTGATGCCGTGGGTGATTTCTTCGCAGACCATTCCGATCCTGGCAATCGCGCCGATGATCATCGTCGTTTTAGGCGCCATTGGTATAAAAGGGCTCGTCCCTAAAGCCTTCATTTCGACCTATCTGTGCTTCTTCCCAATCACCATTGGCATGGTCAAGGGGTTGCGCTCACCGGGAGTGCTTGAAATGGATTTGATGCGGACCTATAGCGCCAGCCGCTGGCAGACATTCTGGATGTTGCGCTGGCCGGCGTCGATGCCCTTTCTGTTTGCCAGCCTGAAAGTCGCCATCGCCATTAGTCTGGTCGGGGCCATCGTCGGTGAGTTACCGACCGGCGCGCAGGCCGGTCTGGGGGCACGGCTTCTGGCCGGGTCCTATTATGGGCAAACCATTCAAATCTGGTCGGCCCTGTTGACGGCAGCGTTTTTGGCGGCGCTTCTGGTTGTTTTGATCGGTGTGATTGAGCGGATCGTTCTCAAGGCAATGGGGATGAACCGATGATCAGGGTCCGCGACGGGTTTGGCCTGACCTCCGTCGTTTTTGCCGTATTGGCGGTTTTACTTCCGCTATCGAGTGCTGACGATGGAATGAGCTGGACGGACCGACCGATGGCACTTGCCGCGGCGTTGGCTCTGGGCATTACTGGGGTGATTGTGGCCTGGAAGGGCCTTCGTCAAATCGCCTGGGCCATGGCCGTTGTGGTGGTGGTTTCCATGGGTGCGCTGGTCGCGATCCTGCTGTTGCGGGACGGATTGGCGGGCACGGTCAGTTGGGGGTTTTGGAGCTATATCTTCGCCCTGTGGGCATTGGTATGGCGGAGCATCGCAGAAATTGCCGGCTACCGTTCCGTGTCCAAACCGCGCCAACGGTTGGCGAACTTGTTCGTGCCGGCGGCATTTGGGCTTTGGTTATTGTTTATTTGGGAGATGATCTGCGTCGGGTTTGGCGTGCCGGGTGTTCTCCTGCCGCCACCGGGGGCCATCTTCATCAAGCTGTTCAGTTCACTCGATATCCTGTGGGATGATTTTGTGCAAACCTTCGTCAAGGCCGTGATCAGCGGATACATCATGGGCTGTGGGGCTGGTTTCATCGCCGCCATTCTGGTCGACCGAGTGCCGTTCCTGAAACGTGGTTTACTGCCGCTGGGCAACATGGTGAGTGCCCTGCCGATCATCGGTGTCGCGCCGATCATGGTGATGTGGTTCGGGTTTGACTGGCAATCAAAGGCCGCCGTCGTCGTCATCATGACCTTTTTCCCAATGCTGTTGAATACCCTCGCCGGTCTATCGGCGGCAGGTATGCTGGAGCTGGAGCTTATGCGCTCCTACGGCTCAAGTTATTGGCAGACTTTGTTCAAACTGAGGCTGCATGCGGCAATGCCGTTTATTTTTAATGCACTTAAAATTAATTCCACGCTGGCATTAATCGGTGCCATCGTTGCTGAATTTTTCGGAACACCGATTGTCGGTATGGGTTTCCGCATATCCACGGAAGTGGGGCGGATGAACGTTGACATGGTCTGGGCGGAAATTTTTATTGCCGCATTGGCTGGGTCAACATTTTATGGTGTGATGGCCGTGCTGGAACGGTCCATTACATTCTGGCACCCCTCCTATCGGGCTAAACACTGAGGGACGGGATCAGGGAGCACGTCATAACAACAAGGAGAAGAAACATGAAACGACTTATTCCGGCTTTAAGCGCTTTAGCCGTGGGCTTTGCGGCAACAACCGCGATGGCCGCCGACAAGGTGACCTTACAATTAAAATGGGTCACCCAGGCGCAGTTTGCGGGTTATTACGTTGCCAAGGACAAAGGTTTTTATAGCGATGCCGGTCTTGATGTGACGATCAACCCGGGCGGTCCCGACGTGGCACCGCCGCAGGTCATCGCCGGTGGTGGTGCTGACGTGGTCATCGACTGGATGCCGTCGGCTCTGGCGTCTCGCGAGAAAGGCGTTCCGTTGGTCAATATCGCTCAGCCTTTCAAACGTTCGGGCATGATGCTGACGTGCCGTAAGGAAACCGGCATCAAGTCTCCCGGCGACTTCAAGGGACGCACACTGGGGGTGTGGTTCTACGGTAATGAATATCCGTTCCTGAGCTGGATGTCGAAACTGGGAATCTCGACCAAGGGCGGTGCTGATGGTGTTAAGGTTCTGAAGCAGGGTTTCAACGTTGACCCGATCCTGCAAAAGCAGGCCGATTGTGTGTCGACCATGACGTACAACGAATATTGGCAGATCATTGACGCCGGTCTCGATGCTGATGAGCTTAAGGTGTTCAAGTATGAAGACCAAGGAGTGGCGACGTTGGAAGACGGGCTCTATGTTCTTGAGAAGAACCTGAGCGATGCGGCCTTTGTTGATAAAATGGCCCGCTTTGTCAAAGCCAGCATGAAGGGCTGGTCCTGGGCGCGAGACAATCAGAAAGCAGCCGCCGAGATTGTCCTCGAAAATGACACAACGGGCGCCCAGACCGAGAAACATCAGATTCGCATGATGGGCGAAATCAACAAGCTGACCGCCGGATCCAACGGCAAGCTTGACCCGGCAGCGTACGAACGCACGGTCATGACCCTGATGGGTGGTGGTTCCGATCCGGTGATTACCAAAAAACCGACAGGTGCATGGACCCACAAGGTCATCGACAAGGCCCTCGGTATGTAATCTTGGCTTGACGGCTTGAGTTGACCTGAGGGGAGGGAGATGTGACGGGGGGTATCTCGTTATTTCACTCTCCCCAAGGTCACTTCGGGTGTTGCGAGAAAACTATCTGTGACAATGAATTCGAATACAGAAACCGATCGGGTTTCATCAACCTGCCTCTGGTGTTCTGCCTGGTAAGGGCAGGGTAAACACCAACGCTATCAGGACCAGTCCCGCCGAGACCCACAGGCAGGCAACCAGTCCGGCGTACTGAAACACCAGCCCTGAAAGCACAGTGCCACCGAGACGCCCAACGGCGTTGGCCATGTAATAGAAACCGACATTCAAGGCGACTTTGTCGTGATCCGAATAGGCGACAATCAAATAAGAGTGGAGGGCCGAATTGATGGCGAACACCACACCGAAGACAAACAAACCACCGACCAGCACGATCGGAATAAGGTTTTCGGGAGCGGGGACGCCAGCCCCGGACAGTACCCCCGGTGTCACGCCTAGCGCGATAACGGCCGGGATGGCGCACAATGCCACCCCCCATGTTTTTGCGGCCCTGGCACCACCTTGTGTGTCGACGGTTTTATGCAGGAATCTGGGCACGGATGCCTGGACGATGCCGTAACCGATAATCCAGGCGGCCATGAACCCGCCGACCTGATCGAACGACCAGCCGAAGCTGCTGTAGAGAAACACCGGCACCCCGACGACAAACCAGACGTCGCGGGATGCGAACAGGAAAATTCGGGCCGCCGCCAGATAATTGATCTCGCGTGTTTTGGAGAACAGTTCCCTACCGCTGATTTTCGCACTGGCCTTACCGAGGTCTCCGCGGATCGTGGTCAGCGCCAGAACCAGAACAACGCCTAACATCACCGCCATCGACCACAGGGAAAGCTGAAACCCCAACGTCGACAACATCACGCCGCCCGACAGGAAACCAAACCCCTTAAGCGCATTTTTCGATCCGGTCAGCAGAGCAACCCACTTGAACAGAAGACCATGGTCCTTCCCGCCGATCACCAGTTTGACGGCGCTTTTAGAACTCATTTTGGTGAGGTCCTTGGCAACCCCGGACAGGGCTTGGGCGGTCATCACATAGGTGACCGAGAAAGCGATCGCCCAGTCCGGCTCGATTGCCGACAACATGAGCAGCGCCGCAATCTGGACCGTCAATCCGGCGAACAGGGTCAGTCGAAGGCCGAAACGCGCTCCAACCCAACCACCAAAAAAGTTGGTGATGATCCCCATCGCTTCGTAGAACAGAAAAAGGAAGGCCAGATCCAGCGGTGTATATCCGAGGTGATGAAAATGCAGCAGCACCAACATCCGCAAGGCGCCATCGGTCAGAGTGAAGGCCCAATAGGCGGCAGTAACTGCGGCGTAATTTTTAAGATCAGTCATGATCGTCTTGTCTATAAATGTGCCGCGACTTTACGGGCCAACTCCATCATGCGGTTGACGTAGCCCCATTCGTTATCATACCAGGCATAGATTTTGACCTGGGTATCGTCGATGACCATGGTTGACGGCGCGTCGATGATGGATGAGCGGGGATCGTTGACGAAATCGGTCGAAACCAGAGGTTTTTCTTCGATTCCAAGGATACCGTTCAGGGCACCGTTTGCGGCCTGATGGAACAACGCATTGATTTCTTCCGCCGTGGTTTTTCGCGCGACTTCGAAGACACAATCGGTCAGCGAAGCGTTAAGCAGGGGGATGCGGACTGCGTGGCCGTTCAACTTTCCCTTCAATTCAGGGTAAATCATGGTGATTGCTGTGGCCGACCCGGTTGTCGTCGGGATCATCGCATTAAGAGCAGATCGGGCGCGGCGTAAATCCTTATGGGGGGCATCAACCAGTACTTGGGTATTGGTTATGTCGTGCAGCGTTGTGATGCAGCCGTGAACAATTCCCAGATTTTCATGGATGACCTTAACCACGGGCGCCAGGCAATTGGTGGTGCAGGATGCCGCGGTCAGCAGATGATGCTGGCCCGGATCATACAGATCATCGTTGATCCCATAGACAACGTTCAGTGCACCATCCTTGACCGGGGCGGCGACGATGACCTTTTTGACACCTCGGTCAAAATAGGGCTGAAGCAGCTCTGACGTGCGAAACTTGCCCGTGCCCTCGATGACGATATCACATCCTAGGTCCTGCCAGGGGATGTCCCCTGGTTCAGGTTTCTCCGAAAACCCAACCCTTTTCCCGTCGATTAATATGCTGTCAGGGCCATCGGCCTCAGCCCCATGATGCCAGCGTCCATGCACCGTATCATATTCGAGGATATGGGCCGCACAGGCAGCGCCCCCGGTGATTTCATTAATATGAACGATCTCGAGCTCAGGCCATTCCCAGGCAACCCGCATCGCTAGGCGACCCATCCGTCCAAACCCGTTAATGCCAATACGGATAGTCATTTAATTGTTCTCTTTTCACATCAGAATAGTATTGAATTCATTCGTTAAGTTGTGACCTGCATCGTCGTCAGGCCGCGACACATCGTTCAGGACGGCTCTGCATATCCGTCAGTCGCGTTCGGTCAACGGCGAACAGATTTTCTTCGCCGATACCTTCGCTCGTCATCCGTAAAACGTTCTGTATCCATTGGGGTAAGTCTGGACGAATTTGGTAAAATACCCACTGTCCCTGACGATGGTCGACGACAATCCCCTGGGTTCTCAACAGCGCCAAGTGCCGAGAGATTTTGGGTTGGGACAAACCGGTCGCATAACAGAGCTCACAGACACAAAGGTCTCTCTCACCCGACAGCAAGACAACGCAACGTAGACGGGTTTCGTCAGCCAATGCTTTGAAAAGTTCCTTATGGGTCATCATTGCCTCCGTGCGCCTGATCACATGTATACGTCCAAGCATATATATGAAAATTCATATGTTGTATTAAGTTTTGGTTACAATAAATTTGCATGGTATCGCTTGGCCAATACGTTGATATAAGGATGCGGTAGATTTACCGACGTTGATTGGCGTGCAACTAAAATTTCGTGGATATAAGGGGAATAAACGTTTTGTCTCTCGTGCTTCTTGAAAACCCTGGTGATGGGATTGCCTTGCTGCGCATGAACAGGCCGGAAGCCCTGAATGCGTTAAACATCGCTACTCGTATTGAACTGGCCAACCATTTCCGTAATTTGAGCAATGACGAGGCAATTCGATGCATTGTCATCACCGGCAATGAAAAAGCCTTTGTTGCGGGAGCTGACTTGAAGGAAATGGCGGAAATGGGAACCGCTGATATGACATCGAGTGGGGGACGGCGACTATGGAAACTGATAGCCGATTGCCCCAAACCGGTTATTGCGGCGGTTAACGGCTTCGCGCTCGGTGGCGGATGTGAACTCGCCATGCATGCAGATATCATCATCGCCGGCGAAAGCGCCAGGTTCGGTCAGCCTGAAGTTCGTGTGGGGATCATGGCCGGCGGTGGCGGAACACAACGCCTCGTTCGGGCGGTTGGCAAATTCAAGGCCATGAAAATGTTGCTCACCGGAGAACAGGTTAGCGCCGCCGAGGCGTTTCAAATGGGTCTTGCCAGCGAAGTCGTTGCCGACGGAGATGTTGTCGAGCGGGCTCTGGAACTGGCGACAACGATCGCGGCATTGCCGCCGCTGGCCATTCGCCAAACCAAAGAAGTCGTGCTTGCCGGTGCAGACAGTTCACTGGAGGCCGGTCTGACGCTGGAGCGTAAAGCATTTGATATTCTGTTTGATACGGAAGACCAAAAGGAAGGCATGCGGGCCTTTATTGAAAAACGTAAACCTGAGTTCAAAGGAAAATAAATATGACAATCGAAGCAACTCAGGATGGTCTAGTTATCGGCGTGGTCGGCGCCGGCGCGATGGGGCGCGGCATTGCCCAGGTCGCGGCGACAGGTGGTTGTCAGGTAAAGCTGTTTGACACCCGCATCCAGTCTTCAAAGGAAGCCGTCGAATTTATTGAGTCGATGCTGGGACGGGCCGTCGACAAAGGCCGCATGAGCGCCGGTGACGCAACGGCCACCATAGCGCGCATTGAGATCGTTGAAAGTATGTCCGGCTTTGCAGATAGTCATGTTGTCATTGAGGCGGCGATTGAGAACCTCGATATCAAACGGGATATATTTGCTGAACTTGAAAGTATTGTCGCTGACGATGCGATCCTGGCGTCCAATACGTCATCTCTTTCCGTGACGACAATCGCCGCCGGTTGCAAGCATCCAGAAAGGGTCGCCGGCCTGCATTTTTTCAATCCGGTACCACTGATGAAATTGGTCGAGGTCATCAATGGCATCCGCACGGCCCCCGGCGTCATTGATTTTCTGGTCGGGTTAGGAGAACGCATGGGCCGGGTGCCGGTTCAGGTTGCGGATGCGCCTGGGTTTCTGGTCAACCAGGTCGGACGTGGCTACACCATCGAGGCAGCGCACCTTTGCAGCGAGGGTGTTGCCGGGTTTGTCGATGTTGATCGTATCATGCGCGATGCCGCCGGATTTCGCATGGGGCCGTTTGAATTGATGGATCTGACGGCAATTGATGTCAGCCACCCGGCAACAGAGATGATCTACGGACAATTTTTCCATGAGCCCCGTTACCGGCCCTCAACCCTGATGAAAACCAGGATGGAAGCCGGATTTCTGGGTCGCAAAACCGGTCAGGGGTTTTATGACTATCAGGACGGTCAGCAAAAATTACCTGATGAACAATCACCGCCTGAGTTTGACGGCCGGGCGGTTTGGCTAAGCTCCTCAAATCCGGAATCCCGTGAGCAGGTGATGGAGCTGTTGCAGAAGCTGGATGTCAGGCTGGATGAAAATAAGGAGCCCGGCGAGGAATCGCTTATTGTGGTCACGCCTCTAGGCGTTGATGCGACAACAGCTTGTCTCGAAGAAGGGCTGGATCCGGAACACACCATTGCCCTGGATACGCTTTTCGATCTGAACGTGCGACGCACAATCATGAAAACCCCGGTGACGGACCCCGTATTCACGGCATCGGCCCAGGGTCTGTTTGCCAGCGATGGCACCCCGGTCTCGGTGATCCGGGACAGCGCCGGGTTCGTCGCCCAACGTATCCTTGCGATGATCATCAATATCGGATGTTCAATCGCTCAGTCCGGGGCCGCAACACCGAAAGATATCGACAAAGCCGTGACCCTTGGTCTCGGCTACCCGCAAGGTCCATTGGCGTTCGGTGATTTTCTGGGCCCCGACCGGGTGCTGGAAATCCTCATTTCCATTTTTGAAATGACCGGAGACCCGCGTTATCGGCCAACGCCATGGTTGCGCCGACGGGCGTTACTGGGTGAGTCCCTGCTCACGCCTGAAAGTTGAGCTCAATGCGGAGTTATGCGAACAGAGTTTCAAGTCTCAGCAGGGCGATCTGATGGACCTGATTAAGCGCTTCTTGAAATTCAATTTCGACATCATTGTTAACGCGTGAGCGAAAATTTTCCAGAATTTCTGACACGTTGCGACCCTTGACCGCGAGGATATATGGGAAGTTGAAGGTCGATCTGTAACGGGTATTCAGCGCCTGCAGTTCATCAAACTCTTCCGTCGAACATCTATCAAGACCGGCGCTTTTTTGTTCCGAAGTCGATTCATCGGTCAGGTCGCCGCGGACGGCCAGTTTGCCGGCCAGGTCCGGGTGGGCGCGGAGCAGCGAGAGCTGCGGCTCGTAGCCTGCTGCACTGACGACATCGGCCATTGCTGCCTGAAGTCCGGTCGCCGTGTCTTCGGCTTTCGTCAGGCCGCCGTCCCAGACCAGTTCGGCTATCCAGTCGGAATGTTCATAAACACCCCTGAAAGTCGCAACAAAGTCATCCCGGTTCATCTGACTTATACTTGTCACGAGGGTTTGTTTCCCGCGTCGCTATAGGGATGCTGATCCCGCCAGTGCCGGGCGATATCAATGCGTCGACAGAACCACACGTCGGCGTGGGATTTTGCGTGCTGAATAAATTTCTCAAGTGCCCGGATGCGCCCCGGTCGTCCAACCAGTCGGCAATGCAGGCCGATGGACATCATTCTGGGTGTGTCTTCGCCTTCCGCGTAGAGCGCATCGAAGGCATCGCGCAGGTAGGCATAAAACTGATCGCCCGAGTTAAATCCCTGAGGCGACGCAAACCGCATGTCATTGCAATCCAGCGTATAGGGCACGACCAGATGGGGGGCGGCATTGACGGTTGTCCAGAACGGCAGGTCGTCGTTGTAGTCGTCGGCGTCATAGATGAACCCCCCTTCTTCGGCGACGAGACGGCGGGTATTGACGCTGGTGCGGCCCGTATACCAGCCGAGGGGGCGTTCCCCGGTAATCCGTTTTATGATGTCGACGGCTTTTTCGAGATGTTCCCGCTCGATGGTTTCCGGGATATTTCGGTAGTCGATCCAACGATAACCGTGTGAACAGATTTCATGCCCGGCTTTTAACGCGTCCTCGGCGACTGCCGGATTGCGCTCCAGGGCCATGGCCACGGCAAATATCGTCAAAGGAAGGTTCTCGTCAGCAAACAGTTTTAAAATACGCCAGACGCCGACCCGGCTGCCGTATTCATAGATGGATTCCATGCTCATGTGTCGCTCGCCGGGCCATGGCGTGGCGCCAACAATTTCGGACAGGAAAGCTTCCGATGCCGCATCCCCATGCAAGATGCAATTTTCGCCACCTTCCTCGTAATTCAGAACAAACTGCACGGCAATCCGCGCCCCCCCGGGCCAGTTCGCCCGGGGGGGATTGGACCCGTAACCGGCCATGTCTCGGGGATAGGAAGCATTTTCGCTCATGTCGACTCCAGCACCGTCCTGTCAGGAACAGCAGGATACAGATATATTATTTAATTTTCACAGCTAAATGAGTGGTTATTATCAAATTTTTGTTGAAAGTGTTTACCGATGCGGTTTCTTCTAGAGCAGATGGTCTGCATGCCACTATATATAGGTTATCCTAGAGAGCCCTGATGTAAGAATGGCGAAGCCGCGACGGGCAGCTCAATATCAGGATGACAAAACAGGGGTTAGGGAGACATGTGTTGGGCCGTTTGAGTACCCACGTTCTAAATACTGCTGCTGGAAAACCTGCTGAAGGGGTTCCCTGGGCGCTGTACAGGATTAACGGGGATACTCGCGAAGGACTTGCATCCGGTGTTACCAATCATGATGGCCGCACTGATCCACCATTGCTTGAGGGGGATGCGGTCGTCGCTGGGACCTATGAGCTTGTATTTGAGGTCGCGGATTATTTCCAAAATCAAGGCGTCGTACTTTCCGCCCCGCCATTTCTGAACACAATTCCACTTCGTTTCTCCATATTCGATGCGGCCCAGAACTACCATGTGCCGTTGCTGGTCTCGCCCTACAGCTATTCGACCTATCGCGGGAGCTGAGGCTTAGATGGCTGGTCTGGAAACACGTTCAAGTGTCCGTTTTCTGCTCGGCTGGGATGCGATCGAAGTGTCCATTGAGGACACTCATCAGACTGTTTTGCAGTATCTGCGCACCAACGCCCACCTGAGCGGGTCCAAGGAGGGGTGTGCCGAAGGCGACTGCGGGGCATGTTCCGTAATCGTTGGTGAATGCATTGAAGGTCGGGTGTCGTATCGTGCGGTGAACGGTTGCATTCTGTTTTTACCCGCCATGGACGGCAAACAAATTTTGACTGTCGAACATGTGGATCTGGGGGGATTGCATCCGGTTCAGTCCGCCATGGTAGAGCTTCATGGTGCGCAGTGTGGATTTTGTACACCCGGCATTATCATGTCCCTGATCGCCCATCAGCTGAACCAAGGTGGCACGGACCGTCGCCAGATTGATGACGCGTTGGCGGGAAACCTCTGCCGCTGCACCGGTTACGGGCCGATTATTGAAGCGGCAAAACGGGCAATGGCGATGCCGGTTAGTCCTGAATGGCAGGACGCACTGGATCGTTCCCGCGAACAACTCCAGGCGTGGTCGGAAGACCGCCGGGCGTTAGACATTGACTCCACGAATGGCCGCTTCATTGCCCCGACGACCGCAAGGCAGCTGGGTGACGTACTTGCCGACGATCCGGGGGCGACCATCGTCGCCGGGGCGACCGATGTGGGGTTGTGGGTCACCAAGCTGGGCCGCCGGCTTGATCCGATTGTGTCACTGGGCGCGGTTCGTGACATCAATGATATTATAGAGACGGACGATCATCTCGAAATCGGTGCGGGTGTTACCTATGCCCGCGCCGAAGACGCCCTTTACACCTTGTCAGACAGTCTCGGTGAATTGGTGCGCCGCATTGGATCGACCCAGGTTCGCAATTCCGGCACGATTTGCGGCAATATCGCTAACGGCTCGCCCATCGGCGACATGCCGCCGGCGCTAATTGCCCTCGGTGCGACGCTTGTTCTATCAAGTGCCGGTGGTAAGCGGGAACTGCCGCTGGAAGACTATTACATAGAGTACGGCAAACAGGACCGGCGGCCTGGTGAATTTGTTTCCAGTGTGCGGATCAATAAACCAAAAGGCCGGTTTCGCTGTTACAAGATTTCAAAACGGTTCGATCAGGATATTTCAGCCGTGTTGGGGGCCTTTCAGATCGATGTTGCCGACGGCAAGGTCATTTCAGCACGAGTAGCCTACGGCGGCATGGCAGGCACGCCGATGCGCGCCGCGCAATGCGAAGCAACCCTCAATGGTGCGGACTGGAATGCCGAGACCATCCAACGTGCCAAAGCCGCTCTTGATCAGGACTTTACCCCGATGACCGATGCCCGGGCCACTAAAGAGTACCGCAGTCGGGTTGCCAGAAATTTACTGGAACGGTTTTTTATCGACTGCGACAGTCCGGGCGCTGTGCTCGAATTGGCGGACCGCCGGGTCCTGGAGTCCACGCATGGGTAAGGTCCTCAACGATCTGGACCGGATTTCCGGCGGCGTCGCCGAGAGTCTGCGCCATGACAGCGCCGTCAATCACGTCACCGGGCGATCGACCTATATCGACGATATTCTGGAACCACGGGGCACTCTGCATCTAGCACCGGGCGCTGCCGCCTTCGCCTGCGGCAAAATCACCAAGATTGATCTGGATGTGGTCCGGCAGGCACCGGGTGTCATTGCGGTGCTGACCGCCGCAGATATCCCCGGCCACAATGACTTCAGCCCCACCCATTCCGGGGATGACCCGGTACTTGCCGAGGGCAGGGTGGACTATTTTGGCCAACCCGTCTTTGCCGTTGTTGCCGGAACCTATGAGCAGGCCCGCGCTGCGGCCCGGCTTGGTGTCATCGAGGGAGAAGCGGAAACGCCGATCATCAGTATCGATGAGGCATTGGCGAAAAACAGTTACGTCAGCGACACTCATGTTATGGAACGGGGCGAAGTCAAAACGGCAATGGCGGCGGCCCCTAATACATTATCGGGGCGGCTTGATATCGGCGGGCAGGATCATTTTTATCTGGAAGGCCAGGTGGCCCTGGCGGTTCCTGCGGAGGACGGAGATGTTTTTCTGCATTCTTCGACCCAGCACCCGTCTGAAGTTCAACACAACGTTGCCAATATTCTGGACCTCCCGGCCCATGCGGTGACGATCGAGGTACGCCGTATGGGGGGTGCATTCGGTGGAAAGGAAAGCCAACCTACACAGTGGGCAGCCTTGGCGGCACTCGGTGCAACGAAAACAGGACATCCTGTCAAATGCCGCCTTGATCGCGATGATGACATGATCATGACCGGTAAACGTCATGAAATTCGCGGTGACTGGGCAGTAGGTTTTGATGATGAGGGTCGTATTCTTGCCGCCGAAGTCGATATGTCGACGCGCTGTGGTTATTCGAAAGATCTATCAGATGCAATCAGTGACCGGGCGATGTTTCATTTCGACAACGCCTATTATCTGGACACCGTACGGATTTCCTGTGCGCGCCTGAAAACCAACACGGTTTCCAACACGGCCTTTCGTGGGTTTGGCGGACCGCAAGGCATGATGATCGGTGAACGTGCGATCGAGGCCGTCGCCCGAGCCGTTGGCAAGGACCCGCTCGACGTTCGCAAACTCAATTTTTATGGTGGTGATGAGCGCAATGTGACCCCGTTCCATATGGAGGTGGAAGACTTCGTTCTTGATGAGCTAGTTGAGGAGCTTGAGGAGAACTCAGGATACCAGCGACGTCGGGACGAGATAACAAAGTTCAATAAGGCAAATCCAGTGATCAAAAAGGGCCTCGCTCTGACCCCAGTGAAGTTTGGTATTTCGTTCACGACGACGTTTCTCAACCAAGCCGGGGCGCTGATCCACGTCTATAAGGATGGCAGCATTCTTCTGAACCACGGCGGCACGGAAATGGGCCAGGGCCTGTTTATGAAAGTCGCCCAGATCGTCGCCGAGGAATTTCAGGTCGATGTGGGCCGCATCAAGATTACGGCGACGAATACCGGAAAGGTTCCCAATACCTCGGCGACGGCGGCGTCGTCAGGCACGGACATGAACGGCATGGCCGCGTTGATTGCGGCCAGAACCATCAAGCGCCGCCTGACAGCCTTTGCATCCCAGGAGTTTGATTGTGCCGATGACGACGTGAGCTTCCTGCCCAATCGTGTCAAAGCAGGCAATCATGTCCTGACCTTTGATGAGCTGATCAACAAGGCCTATCTTGGCCGCGTGCAGCTGTCGGCCACAGGCTTTTATCGGACGCCAAAGATTCATTATGACCGTGAGACGGCTTCTGGTCGGCCGTTTTACTATTTCGCCTATGGCGCCGCCGTCTCGGAAGTTGCCATCGATACCCTAACCGGAGAAAGCCGTGTGCTGGGTGTTGATATCCTGCACGACGTCGGAAAGTCACTCAATCCAGCGCTTGATGTGGGGCAGATCGAGGGTGGATTTGTTCAAGGTATGGGCTGGTTGACGTCGGAAGAGTTGTGGTGGAATGGCCAGGGCCGCCTGATGACCCACGCACCGTCGACCTATAAAATTCCCACCTGTGGCGACCGCCCAGAGCATTTTAACGTCACCATCTGGGATAAGGGCAGGAACGTGGAAAACACTGTCCATCGCTCGAAGGCCGTTGGCGAACCCCCCTTAATGCTGGCGATTTCCGTCTTCCATGCTATTTCAGATGCCATTTCGAGTTTGAGTGATTATGCGCTTCTCGCCGACCTTGATGCACCAGCCACCCCGGAACGTATTCTGATGGCGGTCGAAGATATGAAAGAACGGGGGTCCGTATGAGTGCGTCAATTCATAACTCTAACAGCCAGGGGCTGGGACCTGTTGACTGGGTTCGGATGGCGCATGGGGCGGCAACGCAGGATAAACACTGCGTGCTGGTTTTCGTCGCTGATCATCAGGGGTCAACACCGCGCGAAACCGGGACCTGGATGTTGATCGACGAACAACAATGTCTGGGAACTCTTGGTGGTGGTGAGGTCGAGCGCATGGTGATTGCCGAAGCCCGCGACTTGCTGGCCGGAAACAAAGATTGGCGTCGATCACACGAAAAACTCCAACTCGGCCCGGACCTCGGGCAGTGTTGTGGTGGGACGATGACGGTATTATTTGAGCCTGTCGATGAAATCTCTCTGGATTGGTTGTCCGACGCTCTCACTGAGGTTGCCCAGGGGTATGTATTGTTCCCTGTCGGTGACCCGAGTTCGGCTCCGCAGGTCATGAGTGGAGATATCCCTGAAAATCTGAGCCGGTCTGGGGGAGCTCATATTCAACTACTGATCGACGAACGCCCACGTGTTGTGCTGTATGGCGGCGGGCATGTGGGACGTACAATCGCCGCCATTGCCGCACAAATGCCGGTTCGTCTTGAGGTGGTCGATGAACGTCAGGAGGTGCTGGCGGACATTCCGCTGGCATCCAACGTGACCACCGTTCATCGTGACAACCCGCCGTCTCATGCGAAAGAATTGGTGGGTGCTGACGCGGTTCTCATCATGACCCATAGTCATGGCCTTGATTACCGACTTTGTCAGATGCTGATTGGCAAGCCAGAACTTTCTTATCTGGGGCTGATTGGCAGTGCGACGAAAGCCGCAAGGTTTATCAGCGGCCTGTCGAAGGAAGGGTGCAGCGCTGAAGAGATCGCCCACCTGACCTGCCCGATTGGTGCTGGTGGACCCATCGGAAAAGAGCCGGGTATTATCGCCCTCGCCGCGTGGTCAGAAATCATGCAGGTTCTGAAGGCGACCAGGGCAGAAAATATGCGCAAAATCGACAATATCAAACATGTGAAGAGAGAACGTTGATGTGTGAGCATTCAGATCATCACGCCAAGTTTATGGCTGAAGCCGCCAAGGTGTCTCGGGAAAAGATGAATGCCGGTTTTGGTGGCCCGTTCGGCGCGGTTGTTGTCAAGGATGGTAAGGTAATCGGTACCGGTTTTAACAAAGTCACTACCGATAATGACCCGACAGCCCATGCTGAAGTTGTGGCGATTCGCGATGCTTGCGCCAATATTGGTGATTTTAACCTGAGCGGGGCCGTGATTTACACCAGTTGCGAACCCTGCCCAATGTGCCTGTCTTCCATATACTGGGCGCGGTTGGACAAGATTTTTTATGCCAATACCCGGTGGGACGCAGCAAAGATTGGGTTTGATGACGCGGAACTATATGATGAAGTTGCCAAGGGCATTGAAGACCGCAAAATTCCCATGATCCATTTGGTCGACGAAGAAGCGGCTTTGGCGTTTGAAGAGTGGGACAAGAAAGAAGACAAGGTCCGCTACTGAGTAGGGGCTTCAGTCGAGACGGCTCCGATACGGGGTTTAAACAGGGGAGGCGTAAACGTGCAGTCGTTACTGTCGCTTCGCAAACTGCGAAAGGAATTTCCCGGTTGTCTGGCTAACGATGATGTCGATCTGGACGTTATGGCCGGTGAGATCCATGCGCTGTTGGGTGAAAACGGTGCCGGCAAAAGCACGCTGGTTAAAATGATCTACGGTGTGCTCAACCCTGATAACGGAGACATGATCTGGAACGGTAAACCCGTTGGCATCGAAACACCGTCTGCCGCCCGCTCGCTCGGCATTGGAATGGTATTCCAGCATTTTTCATTGTTTGAAGCATTAACGGTTTCAGAAAACATTTCTTTGGGGATCCCCGCGGACCTGGCGGGTCCCGGTCTGGACGAGCGGATTGTTGAGGTGTCAAAATCATATGGATTGCCGCTCGATCCGCAGCGAGAAATACATTCGTTGTCCGTTGGCGAACGACAACGCATTGAAATTGTGCGCTGTCTTTTACAGAATCCAAAACTACTGATTATGGATGAACCCACATCTGTCCTGACGCCGCAGGAGGCGGATAAGCTGTTTGAGACATTGAAGAGATTGTCATCTGAAGGGGTGGCAATCCTTTATATCTCCCATCGCCTGGAGGAAATCAGAGAGCTTTGCCATAAGGCAACAATCTTGCGGCTGGGACGGGTTGTTTCCGATTGCGACCCGTCACAGGAAACGGCACGTAGTCTGGCAGAAATGATGATGGGATCTGACCTGACGTTGCCGGAAAAGGGCGTGGTAAATGAACCAGGACCGGTTCGTTTCAGTGTTACCGGCCTTTCGACGATGCCTCAAGACCCGTTTGGTGTGCCGCTTAAGAATATCTCTTTCGATCTGCATGGCGGTGAGATCCTTGGTATAGCGGGGTTGGCCGGAAACGGTCAGACCGAGCTGATGGACTTGCTGAGTGGTGAAAACTTGTGTGACCAAGCAGATGTGATTGTCCTGGAAAATCAGCCGGTTGGATCCTTAGGGCCGACCGGGCGTCGCAAACTGGGGCTGGGGTTTGTGCCTGAAGAGCGTCTTGGGCATGGCGCGGTTCCTGACATGACCTTATGGGAGAACGGGTTTCTAAGCGCCATGGGTCGTCAGAATTTGTTGCAAAACGGTTTTATCAAGGTTGGGAAATCTGTTGATTTTGCCGTGTCTGTCGTGCACCGTTTTAAGGTCAAGACCGCGGGGGTGGACCACAATGCGTCCAGTCTGTCCGGTGGGAATTTACAAAAATTTATTGTTGGCCGGGAGATTGAACAGAATCCTCAGGTGCTGATTGTACTGCAGCCCACTTGGGGGGTTGATGCAGGTTCAGCGGCGGCCATCCATCAGGAACTGATGGACTTGTCCGCCAACGGTACGGCGGTTCTGGTCATCTCTCAGGATCTGGATGAATTATTCGCCGTTTCCGACCGGATCTCCGTGATCTGCGAGGGGCGTCTGTCAGATGCAACTCCAGCTTCAGAAACCACGGTCGAACAGATTGGATTGTTAATGGGGGGGCTTGATCACGCCGACCAATCTCTGGAAAACGCTGCATCATGAGAATTGAAGCCCGCACGGAAATTTCCAAACCCATGATCTATGCAGCACCAATTGTTGCGGTCGTGTTGACCATGCTGGCGGGCATCGTGCTGTTTGAAATTATGGGTCACGACCCTTTTCAAGCGCTGCATACCTTCTTTGTCGCTCCGGTTTCTTCACTCGACGGACTGGCCGAACTAGGCGTCAAGGGAACACCCTTGATTCTGATTGCTGTCGGGCTGTCTTTTGGGTTCCGCGCAAATGTCTGGAATATCGGTGCGGAAGGGCAGTTGACCATTGGCGGGCTGGCTGGGGGGGCGTTGGCGCTGGCGTTCTATGACGTCGACTCACCATTTTTATTACCTGGTATGTTGGTCGTAGCCGCCCTTGGCGGGATGGCCTGGGCCGCCATTCCGGCCTTCCTCAAAACACGATTTAACGCGAACGAGATTTTGACCAGCTTAATGCTGACGTATGTCGGCCTGCTTGTACTCAGCATGTTGATTCACGGTCCTATGAAAGACCCGGATGGCATGAATTTTCCAGAATCCAGATTGTTCCATGATGCCGCATTGTTGCCCCACATGATCGAGGGCACACGTCTTCATATCGGGTTCTTGATTGCGATTGCCGTCGTCGCCACGGCATGGATCGTTCTTGGTCGCCATATCATCGGATTTCAGATCAGGGTCCTCGGCATGGCGCCTCGTGCCGCTTCTTTTGCAGGGTTCAGCCACAATAAGATTGTTTGGTTGTCGTTTATGGTGGCCGGAGCTGCCGCCGGGGTCGCTGGGATTTTGGAAATCGCTGGTCCTTTGGGGCAGGTTGTTCCGGTCATCTCACCGGGTTACGGTTTCACCGCTATTATCGTCGCCTTTGTCGGCAGACTGCACCCTGTTGGAATTTTCTTTGCCGGGCTGGTGATGGCGTTAAGTTATCTCGGTGGTGAAAACGCACAAATTGAGATGAATATGCCGAATGCCGTCACCGGAGTGTTTCAGGGAATGTTGCTGTTCTTCTTGTTGGGCTGCGATGTCTTGATCAAATATCGACTGAGATTGACGTGAGAGAGGGAACAAGGATATGGATTTGACAGATGTTCTGGTTTCCGCAGCGTTGACGATCATTACGGCCGCGACCCCTCTGGCGTTTGCGGCGCTGGGCGAATTGGTCGTGGAAAAAGCCGGCGTACTTAACTTGGGCGTCGAAGGTATGATGATTGTCGGTGCAGTCATGGCGTTTGCCACTGGTGTGACAACTGAAAGTGCGGTGCTGGCGATCATTGTCGGGGCTTTGTCCGGGGCGTTAATCTCGGTAGTTTTCGGTTTTCTGGTCTTGATTATGATGTCAAATCAGGTCGCTACCGGTTTGGCCCTGACAATTTTTGGGCTTGGCCTGAGCGCTTTGGCTGGACACGGGTTTGTCGGTAAAACGTTTGCCGGATTGCCTCCCCTGAATATTCCTTTTATGTCGGAGATTCCGATTGTTGGTCCCATAATCTTCGGGCAGGATGGCATGGTGTATCTTTCTATATTTATGGCATTTGCGATTGCGTGGTTTCTAACAAAATCGCGTGCGGGACTGATACTTCGTGCAGTAGGAGAAAGCCACGATGCAGCCCATGCGATCGGTTATTCGGTCATTCGAATTCGGTTTGTTGCCATTCTGTTTGGTGGGGCGATGGCAGGTCTTGGCGGGTCCTATTTGTCGCTCGCTTATACACCGCTATGGGTGGAAAATATGACGGCGGGTCGCGGGTGGATTGCTCTGGCGTTGGTGGTGTTTGCCGCTTGGCGTCCTTGGCGCGCGTTGTTCGGAGCCTATTTGTTTGGTGGGATCAGCATTATTCAACTCCATATTCAGGGTGTTGGTCTTTCCGTGCCGTCGCAACTGCTTTCAATGTTGCCGTATTTGGTGACAATTGGAGTTCTTGTTTTTATTTCACGAGGAAGCGTGCGCCAGCGGTTGAGTGCGCCCGGAAGCCTCGGAAAGAGTTTTTATGCTGCATCTTAATCGGTGCAGGGCGTTTTTTTAAACCGTGGAGGGTCATATGTCTGAACTAAAAATCTTAAATAAAATTCGAAATGCCGTTATCGGTGGCGCGGCGGCCTTGTTGTTAGCCTCAGGGGCGCAAGCCGCTGATCCGTTGAAAATCGGTTTTGTTTATGTTGGGCCGGTCGGCGATCATGGGTGGTCTTACGAACACGACCAGTCTCGTCTGGCGGTACAAAAGAAATTTGGCGACAAGGTCAAAACGACCTATGTGGAAAGTGTGCCGGAAGGGGCGGATGCGGAGCGTGTTATCACCAAGCTTGCCAAAAGTGGCCATGATCTGATTTTCACGACATCCTTCGGTTACATGAACCCGACACTGAAAGTCGCTAAACGTTTCCCAAAAGTGAAGTTTGAACATGCGACCGGTTTCAAGCGGGCAAAAAACGTCTCGACCTATTCTGCGCGATTCTATGAAGGTCGTTATGTCGTCGGCCATCTCGCCGGCAAGATGTCAAAATCCAATGTGCTGGGTTATGTCGCCTCGTTCCCGATCCCTGAAGTTATCCGGGGTATCAATGCGGTTACGCTGGCGGCCCGTAAGATCAACCCGAAAATCGAAGTGCGGGTGGTCTGGGTTAACTCCTGGTTTGATCCCGGCAAAGAGGCCGATGCGGCAAAAACCCTGATCGATCAGGGGGCAGACATCATTTTCCAACATACCGATTCTCCGGCCCCGGTTCAGGTTGCGGAAAAACGTGGTGTATGGGCAGTCGGGCAGGCCTCCGATATGAGCAGCTTTGGTCCCAAAACCCACATGACGGCAATCATCGATAACTGGGCACCGTACTACATTGCGCGGACCAAGGCGGTGTTGGACGGCACCTGGACATCCACTGATACCTGGGACGGCATCAAACCGGGCATGGTTGAAATGGGCGCTTACAACAAGAACTTGCCGAAAGACGTTGTCGAATTGGCGGAATCTGTGGCTAAGGGAATTGCCGACGGATCCATTCATCCGTTTGCCGGACCGATCAAGGATCAGTCGGGTAAAGTTGTGGTTGCGGCAGGTAAAACGGCTGATGACGGAATGCTTGCCGGGATGAACTTCTACGTTGAAGGGGTTGTCGGTAGTATCCCTAAATAGGGGATTGCCCGACTAAGATAAGAGCGGAGGGGGCAGGCGTCTCCTCCGCTTTTTTTATGTCGTACAGAATGAAACGGAGTCCGTGATGGCATCCCTGTGGATCAAAAACCCGTTGGCGATTTTTTGCGAAGACGCTGGTGGCGGCATAGTTGTCAATGATGGCGTGATTACTGAGTTGGTGCGAGCTGGCGAAACACCGGAAGCTGAAGGCGTTTTCGATGCGTCGGAACATGTCGTTCTTCCTGGCCTGATCAATACCCACCATCACTTTTATCAGACATTGACCCGGGCTTACGGTCCCGCATTGAACCGGGAGCTTTTTGACTGGCTGAAAGCCCTCTATCCGGTGTGGGCAAGACTGACACCGGAAATGCTGTCTGTGGCAACCGAACTGGCGCTAACAGAACTGTTGTTATCGGGCTGCACCACCTCAACGGATCATCATTATGTTTTTCCGAGTGGTCTGGAAAACGGTATTGATATTCAGGTCGAGGCGGCGCGAAAGGTTGGGGTGCGCGTCGTCCTGACCCGTGGATCCATGGATTTGTCTGAGAAAGATGGCGGCTTGCCACCCCAAAGTGTGGTTCAGGATGTGGATGTCATTCTGGCTGACAGCGAACGCCTGATCGATGCCTATCATCAGGGAGCAGACGGCGCTTTCGTGCAGATTGCCCTGGCTCCCTGTTCGCCTTTTTCAGTGACCCGGGAGGTCATGACCGGCTCGGCTGAACTGGCGCGGGATAAGGGCGTTCTTCTGCACACCCATCTGGCGGAAACAGAAGACGAAAACCGGTTCTGCCAAGAAATCTTTGGCATGCGTCCCCTGGATTATTTGGAAGACTGTGGCTGGCTGGACGAACGGGTCTGGCTTGCCCATGGCATTCACTTTACGGAGAGCGAGATGGATCGTATGGCGGCTGCCGGTGTTGGCGTGTCCAGCTGCCCGCATTCCAATATGACCCTGGCATCGGGTATCTGCCCTGCATGTGATATGGATAAAAAAGGCATGGCGGTGGGAGTCGGTGTTGATGGTTCAGCGTCCAATGATGCCTCTAATATGATCGAAGAAGTGCGCCAAATGCTGATGCTTCAGCGCCTGCGCTATGGGTCCGCCAACGTTTCACATCACGATGCTATCCGCTGGGCTAGCGAGGGCTCGGCCAGCTGTATCGGCCGCACAGATATTGGTAAAATTGAAGTCGGTCGCCGCGCCGACCTGGCCTTATTCAAACTTGATGAGCTTCGTCACTCGGGCCACCATGACCCTTTGGCCGCCCTCGTGCTTTGTGGGCATCACCGTGCAGACTATGTCATGGTTGAAGGAAATTGGCGGGTCGAAAAGGGAGAAATAGCAGGGTTTGATCAATCCAATCTGATCAATCGCCACTCAGCCGCTGCACGCCAGCTGGGCGGATTGATTGGAGCATAGGAAATGTAAACCCGGGAACCTAGCTGTCCCCAAGTTGTTTATATTGGTTCAGCCAGCTAATCCCAGATATCGGTTGCGATAGTCTCGTGCAGCCTTTCCAGCGTAGTGACGGCACTAACGGTGAGAAAGATGCCGGCGCCATTGGTCAATAATTCTGCAGCCTGATTTTGTGCATTATGAATCAGCGGGTTAATTACTCAGGGGGGGGTGAGCGGAGGTATTGATCAACCTTGCTCCCAATAGGGAGGGTCCCCAATGGTCTCCACCATGAAGTCTATAAACGCGCGGACGCGTGGAGGCAGGAATCGGGCGTGCGGATATAGGGTGTGTATGGTGTGGGCAAGCGGCTGGTAGTTGGCCAAGACAACCTCTAGGCGACCGTCTTTCAGATAGGGCCCAACTTCCCACATTGATTTCAGGGCAATGCCGTAACCGTTAAGGCACCATTCGGTTAGAATTTCACCATTGTCAGATTCCATGTTGCCTCTAAGGCTGGGGGTCACGATGTCACCCTGCGGACTTTCCATTTGCCATTCAAATTGCTGCGAGCCTGGAAATCGTAACAGAAGGCAGTTGTGCCGGGACAGGTCGGCAGGTTCCGTGATGGCAGGGTGTTTTGAAAGATAAGCCGGTGATGCACAAAGGACGCGTTGGTTTTTTGCCAACCGCCTGACAACGAAACTAGAATCCTTCATCTCGGCGATACGAATGGCCAAGTCGACCTTTTCGTCGATAAAACTGGTGAAACGATCACTGGCCACCATCTGGAACTGAATTTCCGGAAAGCGTTCAAGGAACGCTGGGATGTGCGGGGCGACATGCAGGCGGGCAAAAGCCGTTGGCGCCGAGACCTTGAGGGACCCAGCTGGCCGGTTGCGCCGGGCGGAGACCGCATCCTGAGCCGCGTCGACGGTTTTCAAAATTTCCAGGCAGTGTTCAAAAAATGTTTCACCGTCTGGGGTTACATTGACCTGACGGGTCGTGCGGTTAAGCAGGCGTAATCCTAATTGACTTTCCAGCCGCTGGATACGTGAGCTGACGACCGCCGGAGACAGACGCAGATCGCGACCGGCAGCGGACAGACTGCCCAATTCGGCGACACGCACAAACAGGTTGAGATCGTCAGAGTTCAATTGATTATCAATAAATAATTTAAAGTGAAGCAAGATTATGCGGTTTATCAAAAAAGTACAACGACGCTATAAATCTTCCCAACCAATGATCACCACCCATTTCGGTGAGATTTAGAAACAGGGGCAGCTATATGGAGATCGCAGTTCAGGACTGGGCCAGCATGCTGGTCCGTTGGGTACATATCATCACTGGAATTGCCTGGATTGGGTCATCGTTTTATTTTATCTGGCTTGATCTGAGTTTACGTCAGCGCGACGGGATGCCAGAGGGCGCCTATGGCGAGGTTTGGAGTGTCCATGGCGGCGGTTTTTATCATGCCCAGAAATATCTGGTTGCGCCCAAACAGATGCCGGAAGAACTGCACTGGTTCAAATATGAGTCCTATTCTACCTGGCTATCGGGGTTTTGCCTTCTGGCGATCATGTATTATTGGGGGGCTGAAAGTTTCCTGGTCGATACGGACAAACTGGCGATCGAACCCTGGCAGGCTATTGTCGGCAGCATCACCTTCCTGGCTGGCGGCTGGGTTGCCTATGATGCGATTTGTAAATCACCGCTTGGCCGAAACACGGCTGTATTGGCAATGTTGGTCTTCATTCTGATTGTTGTCTCATCCTATGGTCTGTCGCAGGTTTTCAGTGATCGTGCCGCCATGCTCCATGTCGGGGCGATGATAGGCACAATGATGACCGGCAATGTTTTTTTCATCATTATTCCCAATCAAAAGATCGTAGTCGATGATCTGAAAAATGGACGCGATCCGGACCCGTCACTTGGCCTTCAGGCCAAGCAGCGCTCAACCCATAATAACTACCTGACCCTGCCCGTATTGCTGATGATGATCTCCAACCACTACCCGATGCTGACCGGAGCCGAAAAGGGCTGGATGATTGTTGCGCTGATTTTGTTGATTGGTGGAATCGTCCGGCATTATTTCAATACGGCGCACACCGGCGCCAAAGGCAAAACCCTGATGTGGCAGTGGCCGGTCGCGACGGCACTGATGGTCGGGCTTATTCTACTGGTGTCAGTGCGTAGTGGTGAGGAGATCGCCGAAGAGGATGTGATATCTGCACCGCAAGCACTGGCGATTATCCAAACGCGCTGCATTGCCTGTCACGCGGCCAAACCCATTGATCCGGATTTCGAGAAAGCGCCGGGAGATCTCAAGTTCGAAGATGTAGAAAGTGTGCGTAAAAACGCAGCACGTATTCTGGCACAATCCGTCCTGTCGAAGGCCATGCCACTGGCCAACAAGACGGGTATGACGCCTGAAGAACGCAAACAACTGGGCGGATGGATCAGGGCAGGAATGCCGGAAGAATAAAGTCTTCCGGGTCAGGGGATTTCAAAAATTTCCTGATCGTCGGAAAACCAGTGCTCCTGCAAGTCCATCTCCGCGCTCCCCCGATCGACGATCAGGAAATCGCTGTTGGGCTCGAGAACCAGTAACGGGTGATGCCAGACCCCGCGGTGATAGTTCACCCCCTGATGGCCTACCGCCAGAAAGACATGCAGGTCGTTAGGGGTGACGGTATCTCCGGCTTTCGCAACGACGACGAGATAAGGTCGGTTTTGCAAGGGCATAAAGGCCTGCGATCCGATCAGATGGCGTTCCATCATGCGAAGCGGGATGGGTTTTGGGCGTGGCTGGCCGCGGAAGATGCTGATCAGCGGGCGTCCACCATCTGCTGCGGTATCGACTTTGGCGAGGTCATGAAACCGAGTGGTTGTCCCTTCGTTGATGGAAAATTCCGTCGCGTTCTGCGTCTCGATCACGTCGCCGAACGGTGTGAATGTCTGTTTGTCCAACGGTTCCGGAATTAAGGACATACCCATGATGTTTCCTTTACGCCTGACGGCCGAAGATGCGGAGACGGCTGATGCCGCCGTCCGGGAAGATGTTCAATTTGACATAGTTCACTTTGCCGATATCGCGGATCACATCATCCTCATAAAAATGTCGATGATCCATTTGCAGATTGTGTTGAGGTAGGATCTCATCCCAAAACATGGCTTGAGTGATGATAGATTGATCCGTTGCACTTTCCACGTAAGCGCCTTCGAGGGAGCAGCGATCAGGGTAGTTACCCTTGAAGTGGGCCGTATCAACTTCGATACGATCAATATAACCGGGTCTGCCCAGCTTGATGATAATCCAGTCGTTACCGGGTTCCCGGCGCCGTCGCGTTTCCCAACCGTCCCCCATGTCTTTGCCGCGCCCGTCGGTGAGGATCACCCAGGGGTCGCCATAATGGGAATCGTTATAGGCGATAACGCGACCGCCAGATTTGACAGCAGAAAGCTCGAAGACGTCATCGGGCCCGGCATCTGCGGCCCTAGGTGTGCCATAAACCCGTAGCCGCGCAATGCCACCATCAGGCAGCATATGGACGCGTAAATAGGTGTAGGCAGCAGGGTCCTTGACGGCGACAAAGTGATGGGCGTTGCCGCCAAGGGTCGTTGGCGGGACGATCTCAGTCCATTGGGTTTGGTCGGTCGGGTCTGACTCCGATGTGCTGGCCTCGATGGAGGCGGCGGGTGGAAAGTTGCCGGTAAAATGGCTGGTGTCGATATCAACGCCGCTGATAACACCGCCGACGCCTAGTTTGATGATGCAGTAATCGTGTCCGCCATCGCGGCGACGGCGGGATTCCCATCCGTCCATCCATTTGCCGTTGCTGTCATATTTATCGGCGATGAATACCGCGGGTTCATCTTTAAGCATGCGTGATTTGTCAGCAAAAAAATCATCGGTGGCATATGTGGTTTCACTGCCGAGGCGAGGTGAGGCCAGATTGATGGTGTTCTGGGCGAATTCCGGCAGGGTAAGGTTTTCAGTCATTTCCAATGTGCCTTCTCGATGTCAATGAAGTTACGCCAGTTCTGAAAGATATTCGTGATGGCGTTCTATGTTTTGCAGATGCATACGAGCGGGGTTGCCCATGGTGGTAAATGTCTGCAACGACAGATAGCGAAGCACGCTGATGGGGGCCGAATAGCTGTCGAACATGAAATCTCCGGATATCGTGCAGCGGATGGTCCACGTCGCAAATTTTGGCGACTTGCGAGCAGTTGGATCTGTCAGATAAAGAATGTTTGCACCCGATGCAGAAACCAGTTCCATCAGGCGCAATAAACCTCTCGTCCGGCGACGAAAACCGGCAATGATAACCAGATCATCCTTATCTATGTTGGAAGTGTACTCTCCCAGAGTTTGCCCTGATACGGGAAGCAGATGAACGTCTGGGCGAAACTGGGTGAATTGCCAATGACCATAAGCGGCAATGACGTGATTATAGCGAAAGCCGATGAACCATAGACGTTTGGCAGAAGAAAGGGCCGATACGATGGTTTTGAGTTCATCTTGCCCGAGCGCCATCAGGGTCTGCTTCAGGGCCGTGAACTCGCCCTCTAGATACGCACTGCGATCCGACTCAAAGTCATTCGCGGGTCCACCGGCAGGTTGTTTATAGAGCGGCGCTCCCCAGTCTTGGGCATCCCGCACCAGGCGGCGGGCCTCATCAAAATTTTTGAACCCCAGCCGCTGAAACAGGCGCGTTGCTGCGGCCTTCGAAACGTTTGCAAGATCCGCGAGTTCGGTTGCTGAATAGGCAGCCATCTCTCCCGGAAAATTTAGCAGCAAATCGGCAAGTCTGCGTTCCGCTTTAGGCAGGTCCGTGTAATGTTGGTGTATCCGGTCTTCGATCGACCGCTTACGCTCTGTCATAGCTTGGCCTATTTGAAATAATAATTTCATAAAATTATGGCATAGTGAAATTTTAATTTCAATACTGAAATGCCATCCAGCCGGTTAAAATCGTCGTCTGATTTTGCAAGGTTTCTATTAACCATTTGAGACTAGAGTCGTATGCTGATCTTAATCTGACGTTGAGATTTTGGCGTTTTTGTTTCCAATGGAATGAAAAGAACCATGAAAATTGAAATTCCATCTCCGGTATTGATCCGGTTGCAGATAATGTTCAATTCGGGAATGACCTTGCAGGAGGTCACCGAAGCGCTTGAGCTTGATCTGGTCGATGAGACTTCCGATGCCGTTCCTGAACTGGCCGCTGTCCACCCAGTAGAAACCTCCGAAAAGATCGAGCTACAAACTCAGGAAACCCCACCCGCGGTGCTGGAGGACGGGGTGGAAAATGTGGTTGCTTTGGGCGAAGACGCTGTTCCAGCGGAGGCCGTCGATTATCTTTTCGGCCTGACCAGTGCAGTTCAGGACCTGGGTAGTGATGTTTACGCTCTGGCCGGGCATGCAAAAGTCCAAAATTCTAAGTCGCTGTCTAAAATCAGTCAGAATCTGATCTCTTCGATGCAAACGGTTGCCAAGCTGGTCAACGCCGTCAACAGATATGTGCCGGCCGCGGACTCTGAGGAAATGGGACCCGCAGTCGCAACGGAGCGTTGGGTCGTTCCGTCCCCAACAGAACAGCGCAGTTCATCACCACCTTCGAACGCAGACATCAAATCTAAGTCCCTTCCGCCAATTCCCCAAGGTGTAAGACCTGGTCGCGACCCCAAAGATGAACGCCGGTTGAAGGTCCCGCAACCCAGGAAGGTTACAATGCCCGCGCCCTCAGTCGCCCCACCAACGCCAGGCCCCACCGTCACTCCCTCCAACAGGAAAACCGATCCACAAGTGCGGAAGGCGGCACCAGCGATGGGTGCTGACTTTCAATCCAGAATTACTTCCACGCTGGATCAAATTGAGGAGGCGTCAGGCAAGCAGGACGGGGCGAAACGCTCAGGTTGAAGCCAGAGACATTGCACCCGGTTCGGTTAATTTGATTATTTTGCCTTAATTCCTACCAAACGATTGCCACAGTCATGCTTAATCGCTCATAAGAACAGAGTGAATGCTCCCAATCGGGGGTAGTAGACTGAACAGGCGGACGGAGCGGAATGGCGGACGAGACCAATACCCGTATCATTGCCGTTGCTCATCTGAAAGGCGGCACGGGCAAGACGACGACAGTTTGTGCGTTGGCTGCCAGCCTGGTGTCACTGAAACCCGACCTGAAGGTTTGCGTTATCGATCTCGACCCACAGGGTGCGACCAGTTTGCATCTTGGCGGAGAGGGGCCATTTGAAATTGGATCGTATGATGCTGTCATCTCCGGGAAGCCGTTGAACGGGACCATCCGCAAGACACAAATCGATAACTGCGATCTAGTCCCGGCGACGCCACGGTTGATCCTGTCGGAAATGGATCTGGCATCGCGCTCCATGTCGTTTGAGGCGCTTGCCGCCCATCTGAAGGACCCGTCAGAGGGATACGATGTGATCCTTGTCGACTGCCCATCGGGGTTTGGCATGATCTCAACTATGGTCATGACCATTGCCGATCTGGTCGTTATCCCAACGCCCCCTATGTTCTTTGCCGTACGTGCCCTTCGTGAAACAATTTCCTATCTCAATCGCCTTCGCCGCGATGCCAGGGTGTTTGCCGCTGTTGTCCTGACCATGGTCGAAGCTGACAATTCCCTGCATGTGATGATGGCCAAAAAAGTCCGCCGTGATTGGGGCGATCTGGTCATGCCGACCGATATTCCACGAGAGGCTAAGGTCGAAGAAGCGGCAATGGAGAGCACGTCGCTGCTCCGAAAATTTCCTGGTGCGGCATCAGCCAGAGCCTACGAGAGATTAGCAAGCAGTCTGGCATTTCGATTGGGGCTGATTGATGAGGAGGCAGCGCCGGAAGTTCCAGTTTCGGCCAATCCTGAGGCAGACGCTCCGCCACAGGTAGAACCTGAAAAACTTGTCGTGCCCGAGAAAAAGCCAACACCAGAACCTGATACACAGCCCGAGCCCGTAGCGGCACCTGGTCAGTCGCCTGCTGAAAACCGTCCGATTGCCGGAAACCTGAGCCCTGTAAAGAAAGGTCAGGCTTCTCCGCCAACAGGAGGGCTGCCGCCGCTGCTCAAGGGGATGGTCGCATTTATGCTGGTTGTAGTGACGACAATCGTTATCTACGCTGCCGTCCAGGCCGACATGTTGGCCTGGGTCATGTTCATCTATCTGATCCTGATTTTGATTTTTTTTCCGGTATTGGTATTCTTGCTGGTTTAGGACGAATCAGGTCAGTTCTAATCTCAATATCAGATAACCTCATCATCGCGCGACGTGGTTTCCCCATACCGGCTTAACGTCGGCGGTTTGAGGTCTTTATAAAGCACCTTCAAGCGGTCGTTGACGTGTTCGTTTGATTTTTCGAACAGACTGGATCCATCATCACCCGTATCAACAATAAACGGCCCGAAGTTTTCCACTTCAAAAATCCACAGCGCTTGGGCAAGCCCCAGTTCGTCGAGCCACAGCGCATCGATTGTGCGTTTGATGCCACGCCCGAGCAGCGCTCCGGTGCCGTAACCGACGGTGGTCAGGTATTTGGCTCCGACCGGTAAAAACAGGTCGCGATAACTCTCTTCCGACATGCCTCCCTTGCCGATGATCAACTTGGCCTTTGATGTTTCGAACCAGTCCGGCATCCATTTGCCAAAACGGAAGCTGGCTGTTGCGGTCACCGCACCAACGTTGAAGGTGCCATCTTCATTTTTTGACGCTGCCGGGGAACAGTGGAAGTTGATGTTGGAAATCGACGGCAGATCAATTGGCAACTTCTCGCCGGTTTCGAGTACGCGTTTGTAAACGCCTTCGCGGGCCGTGTAGACGGTGCCGGAAATGAAGACGATGTCGCCCTGGTTAAGCTCGGCCACCTGCTGGTCGGTGACCGGGGAATTGATGTGAACGGTTGTCAGTTTGGGGGCGTTCATTGAATTCCCTCCCGACGATAATAGGGTGTGAACCATTCCGGATCGTCGCGGTACTCGATCCGCCCGTCGTCATAGATACGCGCTGTAGCCCGGCGTGACGACAGACAGAAGGTATGGATGCTAATGGGCATGCCACCGGTGTGAGTGTAGCCAACTTCAATATTGCAGTCGACAACCATGGAATTGCCGACATACCCCATGGGACCCATGCCGATGGAATTGCCCATCTCTTTCAGTTCCTGCTCAAGGGTGGCGATTTCCGGGTCCGGGTTGCGTTCGCCGACGACACGCAGTGAACAGGCTTCTTTGCCGAGGCGCATACAGGTATCCTTATTGCCGCCCAGACCGACACCAACAATGGCGGGTTGGCAAAACAGGCCGCGCCGCCCGAACTGAACCATGACATCCAGGAAAAAACGTTTGATGCCATCAATGCCGTCACCGGGAAACAGCATCCGGTAATCGGTACCAAACAAGCCGCCTTTGTGGACAGTGATTAAATCAAGCCAGGCACCGTTTGGTTCGAAGGCATACTGTACTTCCGGGGCGTGCTGGCCGACGTTATTATCGTAGTCCTTGCGACTGATGGGATGAACCCGGTTGGGGCGCAGCGGGATTGCGTGGGTGGCTTCTGCGGTCGCCTTGCGAAGGGCGTGTTCCAGGGCAACGAAGCCGCCCTCGACCTGGGCTTCATTCCCGGATTTCACATAAAATCGCGGTAGGCCCGTATCTGCACACATTGGGCGGCGGTCCTGTTCGGCGGCCTCCCAGTTTTCGACCATGGCCTGTAGAACGAACTGGCTCAGATGTGCGGGCTCATTTGCCATCATTTTTTTGATACCGTTTTTGAAGTCCGGCGGAATTTCGATGCTGGCTTTGGCGGTCAACTCAAATGCCGCTTTTTCGATGGCAGATATGGGGATCATCGTTTCGGTCTTTCCTTAATCTTCAACACCGGCGAGTTTGCGGGCAAAATTCCGTTTCTCGTCAACGTTCATGCCGCGCGCAATCTGAATGCGCTGGGCTTGTGGTGAGCCAGCACCATGCATGGATTCTGTAAGATAGCCGACCGCATTGCGGCCCAAGGTGATATTTTCAATGAGGCGCAGGATTTTCATACGATCAACGACATCAACGCCGTCGCGGCCAACCAGAAGCTTTTTGATCAGCGGCCCGATCTCTGCGTGGTCCAGATCCTGTTCGGACGGCAGGGTGACCATCAGGCCGCCTGCCAAATCCTGGGCGATGCGGGCGATTTCATAAGGGAAACGGGTAACGTTCTGTTTGCAGACATTGGCCAGCATTTCGTCATTCATCCATACACCGGATTTCATCGCCCGTCCTTCATAAGCAGAAGCAAGGGCGCTTGAACGTATGGTTTCATTGAGATGGGTCATCTCGACCAGTTTGTCGCGGATATGGGAAACTTTCGAGACCCCATTCATCTCGGCAATTTCCGCCGCCGCCCCGATCAACACGTCACCGACCCCGGTTTTGCAGATGTAGCTGCACCTGTGATAGGTGGTGAAACGCTCGACCAGGGGGGCGGCAAATTCAGCTTCACCATCCATAAAGACCCGGTCCCACGGGATGAAAACGTTCTCGAATACGATCATTGCTTCTTGGCCACCGAATTCGGCGTTTCCGGCATCGATGCTGCCGGGCTCCAGTGCCCGTGTGTCGCAGGACTGGCGACCATAGATATAGGTGATGCCGTCGGCGTGTGCGGGGATCGCCCCGACAATCGCAAAATCACGATCCTTTTCGCCCAACCGAATGGTCGGCATGACGATCAGCCAGTGCGAATTGACACAGCCGGTTTGATGGCATTTTACGCCAGAGACAAAAACACCATCGTCGTTACGGTCGACGACATGCAGATATACATCCGGTTCCGCCTGTTCATGCGGAGCTTTGGCGCGGTCTCCCTTGGCATCGGTCATGGCACCGCCGATCACCTGATTTTTGATCTGAACCTGCTTGAGAAAATCCAGAAACCGTTGGTGATAGTGGGTGCCGTGGACTTCATCGCAGTCGTAAGTTACGGAATGCAGGGCATTCAGGGCGTCAAGACCGACGCAGCGCTGAAAACAGGTGCCGGTATTCTGGCCCAGTTTCTTTTGCATACGGCCCTTCTGCACAAGATCGTTGGCATTCTCGGCGATATGCAGGAAGCGGTTGATCGAGCCGTCAGTATAAGGTGAGCGGGCGCTGGCGAGGTCAGGATCGGTTTCCGCCAATGTATAGGTTGCCGCCAAGGCATTTATTGAGGGTCGGATAACGGGGTGGTCAACCGGCTCATCAATCTGTTCGCCAAACAGGAAAACCCGCATCTTTCGACCGCGCAGGCTTTCAATATAATCTTCGGCCGTTGTGATCGTTTCGTAGGCGCCCCAGATGTCAGCTCCCTGAACGCTGAGTTCTGAATTAACCGTTGTTTCCAAATCCGGTCTCGTCATTGTGAGGCTCCAGTTCGTGTGATGTCCTATATAGCTCTATAGTTTTCTCAAAATCAAGATTAACGCTTTTGTATCAGTTTTCCGACAATAAATTCGGCCGCCACGGAGGCACTAATGACGACAATCGCCAAAAGCTGGGTCGTCGTTAGAGGCTGGTTCAGGATTTGCACCGCCAGAATTGCCGCGATCACCGGTTTCAGGAAAAACAGGTAACTGCCCCGCGTAATATCTGGTACCGCTGCCAAACCGCCAATCCACAGGAATTGAGTGATTGTAGTGTTCCAGAAGGCGATCACCAAAAGAGAGGACAAGGCTTTTCCATCCAGTGCGAACAGTCGAGCAGGCGTTGCCCAGATGCCAAAGCTCAGGCCAACGATAACCCATAGCCCGATGGCACCCAAAAACATGGAAATCGCCGTAATCCGCAATGCACCGTATTCGGCGATTATCGGTCGGATGAGTACCGAATAGGCCGCCACCGCCGCAGCGCAGGACATGGCTAGAAATATACCCAGCAGACTTTCTGCCGAGCCACTAAGCTTGGCCACATACCCGTCAGTGATCAGGAGTGCGATGCCGAGGATCGCACAGCTGCCGCTGGCGATTTTGGATAGGGTGATGCGTTGGCCATTTATCAGCAGGGTGGAAATGGCAACGAAGATCGGGATCGTGGTGACCACGGTTGCGACCTGCGGAACGGAGGCAAAATCCAACGACCAGTGAAAGACCAGGTAACCGATCGTGATGCCCAGCAGCGACAGGCCCACGAGCCGCCACCCGTGGGTGCGGAATGGTGCAATCAGATCGCGGCTGGCTGGAAATGCCAGGGCTAGGATGACCAGCCCAATGCTGCCAAGGACAAACCGCCAAACGGAAAGTTCCGGCCCACCGATTCCCGACAACACGGCGAAAAACTCTGTTGATGCATGGCCCAAAACGCCGATGAAGACGGCGATGTAGGCTAGCGTTGAATATCGATGCCAGAGCGCCACAGTCAAACGCGCCCAGCGAACTGTAGCAGCGTCTTGGCCAGTTCTGCCGGACGTTCCGCCGGCAATAAATGGGCAGCGTCGGCCATATCGACGCGTTCAACATTCGGGATACGCTGACTCAAACGTTCGACATCCTGATGATCAAGGAAGACCCGGTCCTGCAATCCAGTGATGACCAGGACGGGCAAGGTCAGGTCTTCGTAAGAGATGTCCCAGTCGGTTTCCCCGGCGTTGCTCAGCAGATTGTAATGGCCGTCACTTTTGCTGAGCGGGAGGTAGGGTTGGGTGTTCAGGAAGTTGTCGCGGTTTGAGGTCTGCCAGTCTTCATTGAACAGTAGCGGCGCGAAGAGGTCCCTGAACAAATCCAATCCGCCGACTTCCGCGCAGCGTACAAGCGCGTCGTTTATCCATTTGAGACGAGGGCCATCACGACGCAGGGTGTTAATCAGCACCAGACCATGGCAGTCAACATCACTGAGTCCGCGTAGCCATGCTTGTGCGGCAAATAACCCGCCGATGGATAACCCGGTCAGAATGACCTCTGTCGGGGCGATTTTGGATAACAAGCGTCGGGCATCTTCGATGATCAGTTCGGCATTGATCGCCGTGTCCGGGTTGAAGGGGCTGTTAGCCTGGCCTCTGAAATTGAAGCTGAGAGTGCCATGCCCGTCTGCGCGTAAGGCATCCCCAATGACACTCTCCCACATGCCGGTGTCCCCGGTGAGTGCATTAAAAAAAACAAATGTTTTGCCGCTCTCTAACGTTGGGGGCGAATACAGATAAAACAGACTGTTTTGATCGTCGATAATAAACTCAGGCATTGGATTACTCTCGTCTTGTTCCGAATAGGTCAGGAGCCGCCGGCAGCGCTCTCTGTGATTTCATGCTGGCGGAGCATATGTTCCACGCGTCGCGCGGCAGTTTCTCCATGGGCACGGGCTAGGTTTTCTGCTGCGGTTGTATTGCCTTCGATGATTGCATCAAGAATCGTCTGATGTTCGTCCCAGATTGAGTTGACCGGGTAATCCGCTGTGATCGCCGTGCCCATAATCCGGCGAAGCTGGTGCCAGAGCGGTGTCACGGTCTTGGAAATGACGGGGTTTCCGGATAACTCATAGATAAACTGATGAAACGCCATATCAGCATCCACGATGGTGTGATGTGAACCGGATTCACAGGCCCTTCTGCCCGCTTCAATTATTTTAGCACCGCGAGCTTGAACTAATCCGTTGCTGCGAAGCGCGGCTTCTCGTGCTGCCAGCCCATCAAGAGCGGCGCGTATGAGGTAATAGTGATTGGTTTCAGAGGATCCTAATTCTGTGACTTCAACGCCGCGGCGTCCGGTATCGCGGGCAAACCCCTGGCTCTTCAGAAGGTGAATAGCTTGCACGACAGGTTGGCGTGAAACGTCGAGCATTTCGGCGATATCATCCTGATTAAGCCGTTCGCCGGGTCGAAAGTGACCGTCGCATATGGCGTCACGGATCGACTTGAAAACCTGCTGAACCAAATCGGGGTGTGTAATAACTGGTTTCAAGAAAACACCACTAAATTTCGTATACGAAATCCTAAATACAAATAATATAATCTCAAGTCTAGGAAAATGTTTTCTCCGTTGAAATCAATTTGGAAGATTATTATGTGCTGTAGGCATTAGCCTAAATAACAGAGTTGATGTATAGAAATTGGCCGCGCGCTGAAAATTGCAGCCCCGTCAACTCTTTCACTGCAAAGAGTAAATTCGTCAGGGTGAGTTTTTTTGATGGTCGGAAGGTTATTAGCGAGGGCATCTTTCCAAGAACTACATATCCCGTTATGGTATAAGGTATTGTGAGCGACTTTAAATACCGATTAAGTGTTAACATGTAATTTAGTCACTATTTGGCTACAAAACCCATCACATAAATCTAACCTTTAACCGAAGAATACCGGAGTAACAGAGGGGCGGGAACATGACATATTTCAAACCTATTGCAATTCGGCGAAGAGCAATATGAGTAGGCCATGGATTGCGGCGACGTTTTCAGGGTTTGTGATCGGAGTGGCGAGCCTCTTTGTGTTTTCGGTCGGCGTGCGCGCCGAAACGATCACCATTGGCGGGACCGGGTGGTCAATCGGAATGGCCAGGCAACTCGCCTCTGTCTATACGGAAAAACACCCGGATATTCGCATCCAGGTCCCTGACAGTGTCGGTAGTGGTGGAGGGGTAAAGGCCGTATTGAATGGCCGGTTCGATCTTTCGTTCGCCTCTCGACCGATCAAGAAAAAAAATCAAGGCAAGGGATTGGTCGAGACTCCTTATATCAGAACACCCTTTGTCCTGTCAGTATCGCCGAAGGCTGGGAAAGATACTGCCATGACAACGGATGAGCTGATGGCAACCTATAAGGGTGAGCTCACCCACTGGAAGAACGGCACACCAATCAACCATGTCATCCGTAGCGAACGTGAAAGCAGCACTACATTGATGGCCGCGCATTTTGCAGGGATTGGCCCATTGATTAGCAAAAAGCGGAAAAGCCGCGGTGCCTTGTATGCGCGAAACGACCAGGAGGCTATGGATATCGGCGAAAAGATTGTTGGCGTCATCGTGCCGATGGCGTTGCTGGCAATCCGTGCTGAGCAGCGGGCTCTTGAGCCCATAACCATTGACGGAATTCATCCAACTCTGGCTAATCTTGAGGCCGGAAAATGGGTGATGGAAACTACTCTGTATCTGGTACAAGGGCCGAAACTAACGGCCGCAGCCCGAGCGTTTCTTTCATTCCTGCGATCAGAGGAGGCGGCTCGGATACTTCTGCGACACGGCGGAACGTTATTAAAATAATGAACGCTTGAATCACATGAAGGAAGAAGTCGATCAGTTTCAGGTCTTTTCTCAGGCCGCCCGACGAATTCGTAAAACCCTCTGGGTGACCGTAGTGTTGGTTGGCGTGGTGGTTGCGATTGTCATTCCGGTGTTTAATTTTTTTGCTGAGTTAGGCAGGGAAGAAGCGAGGGCTGAACAGGCAATCAGTGATCTGGCAGACCGTGTTTCAGGCTTTATTGCGCTGAATCCGAACACCTGGGACCTAATGGACGAAAGGCTCGATGATATAATATCGGGATCGTCGTACCGGGCGGAAAGCAGTTTGAAGTCACTGACCCTTTTTGATGGCTCGACCGTCATTGTGGTTGGTTCTCAACCAACGTTTCCGAATTTTTCCGTGACTGATACCGTGACTGGCGGGACCAAAGCGGTCGGAAAACTGTCTTTCGATATTGGGCTGTCAGAAACCCTGTTGCAGAACGCATTGTCGTCAGGATTTGGGGTCATTATCTCAATCTTGTGTTTTGTCATCTTTTGGTTTTTTCCTGCCCGCTTGATTGATCAGGCGTTACGTCTGATTGATCGGTCTCGATTGGAACTCCAGGGGCAGTTTCAGGCGATCTCCCAAGCACAACGAGAGGCGGAGGCCGCCAATATCGCCAAGTCGGAGTTCCTGGCGACGATGAGTCACGAGCTGCGAACGCCATTGACCTCCATAAAAGGAAGTCTCGGGATTCTTAAAAAAATTAAAGAGAACGAGGTTGCAGGGGAAACGTCGGAACTTATCGACATCGCTGATCGAAATAGCGATGCTTTGTTGGTATTGATCAATGATCTGCTGGATTATGAAAAGATTATATCCGGATCCATGGCAATCGAAACCATTCCCAACGAAATCTGTAGCCTCACTCGAAACGTTATTGATGCCAATCAGGGGTATGCGGAGACTTATTCAGTCAGGTTCGTGATTGCCGAAGTTGAAGAGCCTGCCTGGGCGAGGGTCGACCAGCACCGCTTTGACCAAGTTTTGCGTAATCTGTTGTCGAATGCAGCCAAGTTTTCAGAGGCTGGCGGGCGTGTGGAGATCTCAGTCAAAAGAGAAGGTTCCAATATTAGGGTCGGTATTAGGGATTTTGGAATCGGCATACCTGAATCGCATAAATTGACAATTTTCGAACGGTTTTCCCAAATCGACTCTTCAGATATTCGCCAAAAAGGTGGTACAGGTCTCGGCCTCGCAATCAGCAAGGCGCTGGTCGAAGGCATGCTTGGCGAAATTGGGTTCGTTTCAGAAGTGGGGGTTGGGTCAACATTCTACGTTGACGTCCCTGAAATCGACCCGCCATCAGAGTCTGTAAATTAAGTTTCTGCGGTCAGTTCAAGGCGTACCGCAGCACGACAACACAGCCAACCCCGCCAAAGGCTGCGATCAGTGTGGGAAAACGCCAGGCTAATAAAATGGTCAGCAGAGCGGCGATGGCCTCCGGGGGACCGGCGGAAAATGCTGCCGGCGTGACAATGGCCGTCAGAATGGCGCCGGGAACCGCATCAAGTGCGCCAGCCAATCGCCCGCTCACCTGAACCTTGCTGATGGCCCAATAGCCAACCACGCGGGTCGCCGCCGTGACGCCCGCCATGCCAAGAATGGTGATGACAACCCAGGGCTCAAGCATCGGCTTTTTCCTTCCCTTGATAAAGAAGTGCGCCGCTGATTACACCTGCCATACCGCCTAGAAAAATATACCAAACACCCGGTAGGTATTTGTGGGCAAGAAATGCGACACAGGCACTGACCAGCAAGGGCGGGACGTCGCGTCGGGTTTTACAGAACCCCATGACCAGGGAAATGAAGACAGCGATAAAGACGAAATCAAAGCCGTAAACCTCTGGTTCTTTTACCAAATGTCCGAAGGCAACACCAAGGACCGACCAAAACAACCAGTTCACATAAAACGGAATGACCAGACCAAAGACATAAGGCACGGTAAGTGGCCGCTCGCTTGAACGACGTAATGCAACAGCCCAGGTCTCATCTGCAAAAACCAAAACGAACGGCCAGCGGCAATAGATCGGCAGGTGGCCGATATGTGGGGCAAGTGCTGCTCCCATGAGGACCAGGCGCAGGTTAACCATCAGGGTGACGCCGATGATCGCCATCACCGGAACTGGAAACTCCCACATGCCAAGAGCTGTAAATTGTGAAGCACCTGCGTAAACAAGTCCGCTCATCATCAGGATGTCCAAATGTCCGAGGCCGGCCCCCGCGGCCATGGCGCCGACCATCAGTCCAAACGGCGCAGCGCCAATGGACAGCGGCAGCATTTCGATCATTCCGCGAAGAAACGAGTCTTCTTTTGATGATGTCATTTGCCACCCTCGGGACCGTGAGAGATGACACGTCCATTTCCGAGCTCATATATTTTGTCGTGTGGGCGCTCAAGAGCACGAATGTTCTGAACATCAAACCCCAGATACCGCCCCCGAATTACGCTGCCAAGTAACCCGTGAGATACGGCGATCCAGATAGTGTCGCCAGCCCAAATTTTGCCCGTATCATCCAGCCAGTCGTCAACCCGTGCGAACAGATCATCATAACTTTCACCCCCGCCCGGAACGGTGAAGCGGGTCGGCCCGGTGAGGTGTCGTTCCCATTGCCCAGGATACTCGCTTTCAATTTCGAATTCCGTCATCTCCTGCCACGCTCCAAATTTGATTTCCATCAGGCGCGGGTCGGTCTGGATCGTGTCAAAATGAATGCCAAGTGTTTTGCAGATAATTTCAGACGTCGCCAATGTGCGCCCAAGTGGACTTGAAACAAAATGAACCTGTGAGGTGTCCGCAATTAGGTCAGTTAAGAGGCCGCCATTGGCCCGGGCTTGACCTATTCCGGTTTCGGTCAAGTCTGAATCGCTTTGGCCCTGGTAGCGACTTTTGACATTGAGCAGAGTTTCGCCGTGGCGAAGAAGAAATAAGGGCATGGAGCTTTCCTGATCAAGAAATCAAAAAATGGTGGCAGGATGGAGCGGGTCAAGAAAATATGAATGCCGTAAGTGACAAATGCAAACCGGTTGTAATCGATATAGACAGGTCCGCAGCACAAGCTTATAGGTTGCGTATTGATTACGAAGTTTTTGGGAAGGTCCTCATTAATGAGTTCCGTACTTTTTCTCGGCCTGTTAATCGGCATGCAGCACGCTCTGGAAGCCGATCATATGGCGGCGGTATCTTCGATCGCGGCACGCCAGAGTTCGGTCAGACGGATTGTTTTTCACGGAGCTGTTTGGGGCGTTGGGCATACGCTCGCCTTGATGGGGTTTGCGGGTACGGTTCTGGTGTTGGGGCTGGAAATCGGCGGGCAGATGGCCGGGTGGCTGGAATTCGGGGTTGGCGTCATGCTTGTCATCTTGGGCGGGCACGTTCTTTATCGGTTGCATCGCGACCGAGTCCATTTTCATATTCACAAACATGGTGAGCAGCGTCATTTTCACGCCCACTCACACGCAGGCGAACGGGCAGAACATGACCCGTCGCGGCATCATCACCGGCATCGCCAGGGCTTGCCATTTCGTACCCTTCTTGTCGGTGTTATACATGGTATGGCGGGGTCAGCGGCGTTACTGATTTTGACAACGGCGACGCAGACATCTGTTGTTGACGGCTTGGTCTATGTGATGATTTTCGGTTTCGGCTCGATCCTCGGCATGGCGGCCCTTTCCGTTGTCATTGCCGTGCCTTTTGCCTATTCGGCAAAATACCTCAACCACGCGCACAGCGGCCTGCAGCTTGTTGTCGGAACGGCGACGGTGGTGCTGGGTGGTCTGATTATGCTACGCCACGGTATTCCGGAAGTTCTCTGACGATCAAGAAGGTCAGGCGATGTACAGAATCGCCTCGCTAGTATCGAGCACCATATGAGCTGCTGCTGTTGGGCAGGGCTTTTCACATGATATCACTAATGAGACTTGGTTCACAGACAACAGGGCTGTATTTCCTCTATGCTGTAACGATGAGATGGCGAATAAGGGCTTGATTTACATATAAGGAAGAGAATTCGTCATGGAGGCTAGGTAAATGTTATGATTTTCCAAGCATACCCTCTACGTTTAGTGTGGATGTGCTGGAAATCGTAAAACCTATAGAGGGTCACGATGAAAAACTTGATAGCTTGTTTCACATCAACAATTTTAGCGGTGGCCTGTTTTCCGGTTATGGCAGCGCAGTTTGTGGTGGTCGGTGTTGAGGGAAAAACGCCGGTTGCTCTGGGCGATGTCGTTGACGATGCCAAGCTAATCAAGCTCGATGCGGGAACCACACTGACCCTGATCAACGCCAATGGACAAAAACTTAAACTTGTGGGACCTCATAGCGGACCTGTCGGAGGCGATGCGCCGTCAGTGGCGGCGACATCCGGGGGAACTGCTCGTTCAAAGGCGGGTTACGATGTGGTCAAATCTCTGGCCGGATTATTCAAATCCCAGCGCAGTTCCAAATCACTGGGCGCCTTTCGGGCAGCTTTGGTTAAATCTCCGGGGCCATGGATGTACAATGTGGATTCCGGTGCGAGTTATTGCCTGGATGCCGGGCAGAAACCCCAGTTTTGGCGGGAATCAGCACGCAAAAAGGCAGTTGTGATGTTAGCTGATGGAAATGCCGACACTTCCAAAAGGCTGATCTGGAAAAAAGGAAAATCAACCTTGTCTTGGCCAAATGCCGTGCCCATTGAAAATGGTGCTACCTACAAATCCAAAGTGGGTAAAAAAGGCAAAGAGCAGGTGTTTTCGGTTCATATGGTTCCGGATGGGCTGCCCTCTCTCGCCCATCAGGCAGCATGGATGATGGAAAATGGTTGCGGTGAACAAGCCAGGCTATTGATCGTTTCGAGCGATATTGATCACGTGGTCCAGCCCTAAAAATAGGCCTGGAGACCACCAGTCCGGTAAGAGTGTCAAGTGATCTCAAACCCTCCGTGACGTCATCTGCCGAAATTAAGCGCCGTCAAGCTGGCAGAGCATGGCCCATTGAGGACAAGGCTTCGCGGTCTTCTATGTGTACGCGTCGTCCCCGATTGGAGACGCCGTAGGTCTTAAGTTCCTTAAGTGATCGAGAAAAACTTTCCGGTTTCATGCCGAGGTATGAGGCGATAACAGACTTTTCGCATGGTAGGACAATGTCCGTTGATCTGGCGTTGCCAGGTGCCAATTGCAACAGAAAACTGGCTAACCGTTCCGTCGTTGGTTTCAATTGAATCTGTTCAAGTCGATCAGTAACGTCCTGCTCGGATCTGGATAAATAACGGGCGACCGCGATCGCCATTTCCGGAGTGGACTTCAACAATTCCATAAACGGAGCAGCCGGAATTTTCATGATCCGGCAGTGACGAATGACTTCGGCCGTGTCCTTACGCCGGGAGTTGCCAAGAATGTCACTGATGCCAAAGGCGTCACCTGTTGTTGAAATGGTCAACACCGCGCGCCGCCCATCCTCATTGCGCCGATAAATTTGCACGCAACCATCTGTCACGACATAGATGCTGTCAGCCTTATCTCCCGGCTGGTAGACGCGTTCGTGATTTGCATAGGAATGAATTCCGGCCTCAGCCAGTAAGGGATTAAGGTCAAAATTTGACTCCAGAGCCAAGAGACCGGAATGGCTGGCGATAAGATAATCGGCATTGGTGAGCATGAAGCCACCTCTATAACTATGATTGTATGTGCACAATAGGTGATTAATGCACAAGCCAGTCGTTTTTTCCTTGATATCGATCAAGATAGGCGAGAAGGATATCTGCAAGTGCCCCTCGATCATAAGCCGTATGTTCCGCCAAGTTGATCTTGATCAATTAGGTTGAGGTGACTTTCTGTAATAGTCTCCATTGCAGGAAATGCTCAATTAGAGAAGCAGGGAAATATGTGGGAAATTGTTACGTTTACCGGGGTCGCAGTTGCGCTTTATCTGGTGTCAGACCGAATCCTCGAGGCCATAGAAGTACGCCGAGAGGAACGGTTTAAGCACCGCAGTGTAGTGTTTTTTGCGATTTTGGTCACTCTTGCCGTGATTTCATTTTCCATACTTGAGCATGTGCTGGGTGGCTAACGACTACTGTTTTCTGGTATCATCAATATGAAACTTAACCAAGGTCAAGGCCTGGCATCGCGGGGGATGCTTTGTTTCCCCGTCAAATAACCGAGGAGGGGTATCGTCTCATGGTTGACGAACAAGCGAATGCGTCACCGCCAGAGGGTGGGTCGGCGAACGGCGAGGAAGAGAGAATTCCCGCCATGCAGAGTCTGTTGGATAATCCGTTTTTGCTGTTGTTTATCGGCGTCGCGATTCCGGCAGTTTTCTACACGATCTGGGGTGTGATGGAAATCGCCCAGATTCCAATTGGTCAATAGGGGACGGAGGTCGAAATGGCATTAACACCACCGGAAAACCGGCTTTGGTGGAAGGAGCCTTTGGCAAAAATGGAAATTACGTGGATTTCCATTGCATTTGTCTGGGGTCTTTTCATGTTCGCCGTGATGATTTACTGGCATATCAATGGGGAGCAAAACCTCTCGAACGAAGCCTATCGGGTAAATCCCGAAACATACGGCGAGAAAGTTGAAGCCGAGGCAGCAAAATATACGGTACGCGAAGAGGGCGATACGGGCATCCCGGTCGTTCATCCGCCTGCGGGCAGCGATGTTTATATGCTGGCCCGTCTGTGGGAATGGTGGCCGATTCTGGAACTTGAAAAAGGCCAGACATACCGCCTCCACCTCTCGTCAATGGACTGGCAGCACGGTTTCTCACTTCAGCCAGTTAATATCAATATTCAGGTTCATCCGAATTATGAAATGGTATTGACGTTGAAGCCGACGGAAACCGGCGATTTCGGCATCGTCTGCAACGAGTTCTGCGGGGTCGGACATCATACGATGCTCGGCAAGATGATCGTAGTGGACAAGAAGTAGGGGATGATCGATGGCTTCAAATGAACAATATCGGATCTGCCCGGAAACCGGGTTAAAGGTCTTTTTTACGACCGAGAAGCTGATCAAGATCAACGCCGTCGTTGCGGTTGTATTCTTGGCGATTGGCGGCTTGTTTGGTCTTCTGGTGGCGCTGACGCGCTGGCCTGCGGTGCATATCCTGCCACCGGATCTGTTTTACCTGGCGCTGACGGCGCATGGTGCTGATGTTCTGGTGTTCTGGATTATATTCTTTGAGATCGCGATCCTGTATTTCGCATCTTCAGTCCTGTTGAACTGCCGCCTTGCGGCACCACGATGGGCCTGGCTGGCTTTTGTCCTGATGATTGTCGGGGCACTGATGGCCAACGTCGCTGTCTTGCAGGGTGAATCCAGTGTCATGTTCACGTCCTACGTGCCCATGAAGGCGGCGCCCCATTTCTATCTGGGGCTCATCCTGTTTGCCGTGGGCACGTTAATCGCGGTGTTTGTGTTCTTTGGAACACTGGTCATTGCCAAACAGGAAAAGACCTATGAAGGTTCCGTTCCACTGGTCACCTTTGGGGCCATTGTGGCGGCGATTATCGCGGTCTACACCATCGCTTCGGGGGCGATTATCCTGGTTCCCACATTGTTGTGGTCTCTGGGGTATATCGCCAATATCGATTCGGTGACCTATAAACTGGTCTGGTGGGGTTTTGGGCACTCGTCGCAGCAAATCAACGTGGCGGCGCATGTCTCCGTTTGGTATGCCATCGCCGCTTTGACCGTTGGGGCAAAACCGCTTAGTGAAAAAGTAAGCCGTGGCGCATTTTTGCTCTACATTCTGTTCCTGCAATTGGCATCTGCCCACCACTTGTTGGTGGAACCAGGCATCAGTTCAGAATGGAAAGTGTTTAACACCTCCTATGCGCTCTATCTGGCCGTTCTTGGGTCAATGATCCACGGTATGAGTGTGCCGGGAGCCATCGAAGCCGCCCAGCGACGGCGGGGGTTCACCCAGGGTATGTTCGGGTGGTTACGGAAAGCGCCTTGGGGTAACCCGGCATTTTCCGGCATGGCTCTATCGGTCGTGATGTTCGGGTTTATCGGTGGTATTTCCGGGGTTGTCCTCGGAACTGAGCAGATCAACTTGATCATGCACAACACCCTCTATGTCCCCGGACACTTCCACGCGACCGTTGTCACGGGTACGACTTTGGCGTTCATGGCAGTGTCCTATCTGGTGGTTCCGTTGATCTTCCAGAAAGAAATCATGTTCCCGAAACTTGCTCAGTGGCAGCCCTACCTGTTTGGTATCGGTGCGCTGGGGATTTCACTGTTCATGATGGGGGCGGGAACGCTCGGCGTTTCACGTCGCCACTGGGATATGACCTTTGCTGATGCAACACTCAGCTTTGATCATCCTCCAGCGGCCTTCCTGATGATGGGACTCAACGGTATCTTTGCCATTCTGGCGACCATCGGTGGGATTGCTTTCATCGTCGTCATCGTCGGGTCGGTATTTTTCGGCAAACATCGTGACGAAGCCGCCTGCAAAGCCAACCCTGTGGTTTATCAAGGGGGTGGTGAAGCAGTCGCATCATACGGTAGCGAACATGAGTTGAAACTGCCGGGCACGGTTGCCTTGGTCAGCGTCTTCTTCCTGGCGTTCGTGCTGTACTACTTCGTTAACTGGAAGTATCTGGCAGAAGTCTGGCCACTTAGCTAAGGCTTACTGGGCAAGGCAGGCATCGCCGGGTGGTGATGCCTGCCTTTTCCTTTTTGAAGACAGCGTTTGTCACTGCATTTTCTATATTGTCTTACCAAAGTTTGCTAAAATAATGCTCGGGACGTGACTTTGGTCAAAGTCGATACCTTGGAAAGGCTCTAGCTTCGAACTTATTCACAAGAGGACGGCGATATAAGTACGCGCCGGGAGAGCAGGTTTTGTTGGGAACCGGACGATTTTTACGGGCAATTGGCGGGCTGGCTGTCTTGTTGGCAATTAGCTTTGTTCCGCAATCGGGACTGGCCCAAGAGGCCAATACCTACACTAAACCCGTCTTTGACGAAGATACCGCTGTTGCGGCTAGTCGTGGTGCCATCGGCAAGCAAGTCGGCGACTATTCATTTCGCAATCGAGCCGGTCAGGGGATGAGTCTGAAAGACTTTCGAGGCAAACCCCTGATCGTCAGTTTTGTCTACACCAGCTGTCCGCAATTTTGCCCGATGATATCACAATCCATTCTACGCGGCGCCGAGGTTGGTCAGCAGACTTTTGGTGATGACGCCTTTAATATCGTCACTGTTGGGTTCGATACCAAGGTCGATAATCCGAACCGGATGCGCTTGTTTGCCGATGCTCAGGGACTTGACCTGAAAAACTGGTATTTCCTGAGTGCGAGCGCAGAAACCATAAAGGGGTTTGGTAAAGACCTGGGATTTGTTTTCGCGCCATCACCAAACGGATATGATCATCTTGCCCAAACGACGATCATTGATAGTGAAGGTGTCGTCGCGCATCAGGTTTACGGAACTGATTTTGAAGTCCCGTTTCTGATCGAGCCACTGAAAGACCAAATTTACGGACGCAATTCAGAGCTCACCAGTTTGGATGGCCTGGTCAACCGTGTCCGTCTATTCTGTACGGTGTATGATCCGAAAACCGGTGGTTACTCCTTCGATTTTTCATTGTTTATCTCTCTAGCCATGGGCGGGAGTGGGTTGGGGTTTCTAGGCTTGTTCCTGGCGCGATCATGGCTGCGGATCGGACGTGAAAAGCGCGCTGCTAAATCCGTCATATCAACATAAAGGTTTTCGTGTGTCTTTTCTGAAAAGTATTCTTCGTTTCGCCTTCACGAAAATTGAGGGACTGTTTGATCGAATTTTCACCCCCGCGTGGAACCCGTTCTACTGCCTAGGTGCGCTTGGGTATTTCTACTTTTGGGTGGTTGCCGGAAGTGGTTTGTATATTTACATCTTTTTCGATACGGGCCTGACCGAAGCCTACGATTCAGTTGAATACATGACCAATGATCAATGGTATCTGGCCGGTGTCATGCGCAGCCTGCATCGCTATGCTTCCGATGCGCTGGTGATCATGGTCCTGCTGCATCTGGCCCGAGAGTTTGCTTTTGACCGCTACCGAGGGGGGCGCTGGTTCTCCTGGGTGACGGGCGTTCCCATGATCTGGTTGGTGTTCGCATCCGGGATCACGGGGTACTGGCTGGTCTGGGATGAAATGGCTCAGTACCTAGCAATCGGGTCAACGGAGTGGCTGGATTGGCTGCCAATTTTCGGTGAACCGGTGGCGCGGAATTTCATGTCTGCCACTCATCTCGATGATCGTTTCTTCACTCTGATGATTTTTATGCATATCGGCGTGCCGCTAATCCTGCTGTTTATCATGTGGTTCCATCTACAGCGTATCAACTATGCAAAAGTGAACCCTGAACGAGGTCTTGCCATCGGCACCATGTTGATGCTGCTGGTGTTATCGTTCGTCAAACCAGCAATCAGCCATGGCCCAGCGAACCTGGGGACGGTTCCTGCTGTCCTAAATCTTGACTGGTTTTATCTCTGGACGTTTCCACTGATTGAGGCGACATCACCGGCGGCGATTTGGGGGTTTGCCTTCTTCGGAACAATCCTTTTGTTCATCATTCCGTGGCTCCCACCGCGGCGAAAAAAGGCGGTGGCCACAGTCAATCTGGAAAACTGCAATGGGTGTACGCGCTGCGTGACGGATTGCCCATTCAATGCTGTATCCATGCAACGGCGCACAGATGGAGGCCCGTTCAACCAAGAAGCCGTGGTTGATCCAGACATGTGTGTCAGCTGTGGAATTTGTGTTGGGTCTTGCCCCACGGCAACCCCATTCCGGCGCCGGGGGGAACTGATCCCCGGAATCGAAATGCCTGAACTTACCGTCGCCCAGATGCGCGAGTTGACGGTGCAGGCGGCCTCAAATCTTGAAGGCCATAATCGTATTATCGCTTTTGGGTGTAATCATGCCATTGATCCAGATACGCTTGGCCAGAACAATATGGGCTCAGTGATGATGCCTTGTGTCGCCATGCTGCCACCATCGTTTATTGATTTTGTCCTCAGCCGTGACCTTGCCGACGGAGTTTTGATTACCGGCTGTCGTGATGGTGAATGCCATTATCGGCTTGGGGCGCGCTGGATGGAGGAACGGATCGCTGGCGAACGTGATCCGCGCCTGCGTAAACGCGTTGATCGAAATCGTGTTCGCAAGGTCTGGGCGGCGCAATCAGACAAACAAATGTTGGTTAAAGAGATTTCTAAATTTGCCAGCGATCTGGAACATTTGGATGGTGTCGACACAGCTAATCAAGACCAAGACGTGGCCGGCCCGGACGTTGTGAAGGAGCCGATATGATGGGCGTTGTCATGAGATATCTTGGGCAGGGTATTGTCTATGCTGGGTTCGCCGCAACGGTCTGGTATTTTTCCCTAAACCCCGTCTATACCCATCTGGAAAGCGGCATGTCGGTGATTAGGCTGACGTTCGCGCATGCGGCCAAACACAAAGGAGAGTGCCGGACGCTGTCGTCGAAGGAGCTAAGCAAGCTGGCGCCCAATATGCGCCAGCCTCGGGTCTGCCCACGCGAGCGGGTTCCGATTTATGTTGAACTGGACCTCGACGGTGAGAAGGTTTTTAAAGCCACATTGCCTCCGACCGGTTTGTCCAGCGACGGGTCAGCAAAAATCTACAAACGGTTCACGGTTGTGGCGGGCACACATCAGGTTGCCGTTAGATTGCGTGATTCGGCTCGTAAAACTGGGTTCGATTACGAAGCCAGCCGTGACGTGAAGCTGTCTGAGGGGCAGAACTTTACCATCGACTTCAAGGCGCCTATGGGTGGGTTTATTTTTGAATAACCCGCGCCGATATTTATAGGAACAAAACCATGACTACGATCGAATGGCGCAAGGAATTTGAAACCGGAGACGCCGGGGTGGATTACGAACACCATGAACTGATTGACCTGATAAACGAATTGATTGAGGCCGTCAGCACTGATGGCAAACCCACTGATGAGACATTGGATTTGCTGGGCGATGTCAACGCCAGTATCAGTGGTCATTTTGCGTTGGAAGAATCGGAAATGCAGCGCTGCGAATACGACGAATATAAAGATCACAAAGATGACCACGAACGCCTACTTGATGAAATCCGCGACCTCATGGACGCGTATGAAAATGGCTCATATGCGGACAAAGTCGAAGACTTCACCACGCGTCTGCAATCTTGGTTCATCAATCATTTCAAAACAAAAGATGCCAGATTGCACCGCATGATGCCTTAGGAGCAATCACCTATGCAGCCTTGTCATTGCGAAACGGCTGGGTCAGGAGTTTGTCGAGCCGGGCCTCTTTAGCGGTGCGAAAGATTGGCAAGCCGATGGTCATGCCAAGATGCCCGTGGTGAGGTTGCTCCGTGTAGGTACCAAATAATCTATCCCAGCAGGACAAATTGAAACCGTAGTTACTGTCTGTTTCTTTAACGATTTCAGAATGGTGAATACGGTGCATGTCAGGCGTCACCAACACCCAGCGAAGTAGACGATCGACAGGTCCTGGCAGGTTGACGTTGGCGTGATTAAACATCGCTGCCCCGTTCAGAATAACCTCAAAAATGATGACGGCTGATGCCGGAATGCCCAAGGCAACAACAAGCACGATTTTGATGAGTAGAGACAACCCGATTTCGATGGGATGAAAGCGGGCCCCGGAGGTGACGTCCAGTTCCGTGTCAGCATGATGCATGCGGTGCAGGCGCCATAACAGCGGCACCTTGTGAAAGACAACATGCTGGGCATAAATTGCCAGATCAAGAAGAACCACGGCCAGGACGACTTCCAGCAAAGACGGCAGGCTGATCAGATTGAACAGGCCCCACCCTTCGAGGCTGGCCCACAGGGCCACGCCCACTGGGAAGATCGGAAAAATCAGTCGCATCAACACCGTATTGAGAACCACCAGAAGAATATTGTGCGGCCAGCGGCGGCGGCGTGTCAGGGTTTGAGGCCGTTTGGCCCGAACAATTTCCCACCCGGCCATAAATGCAAATACGCCGAGAAAAACCCCAAGGCGGATTGTATTCTCATGTACCAGTAGAAAATTCTCCATCGCGTATCGTTCCTTTGTCATCGCACCTGTCTTCTATAGATGTTAATGTCGGCGGCGAAAACCAACTAATGTGATGCACAAATCGATATCAGGGGCAATTTTGCTACCATGAACCTACATTCCCTTCTTTTAGCCCGGGCCGAGGATGAGCGGCCAATTCGGGTCATTATCATCGGTGCGGGAAAATTTGGCACCATGTTCCTGTCGCAAGTCCGCATGACGCCGGGCCTGCATCTGCTTGGAGTTGCAGACTTATCTGTCGAGCGGGCAAACAAGGCCCTGGCCGATACTGGCTGGCCGATAGAGCAGGTTGGCGCAAAATCAGCGGCAAAGGCTTTGGCGGATGGGACGACGTTTGTCACCGATGATGGTGAAGCGTTGATCAATTCCGGGGGCGTAGATGTTGTCATTGAAGCAACGGGAGTGGTCGAGGCGGGAATTCGTCATGCACTGGCCGCATTCTCACGGGGCCGTCACGTCGTCATGGTCAACGTTGAAGCTGACGCCCTGTGCGGTCCGCTTCTGGCAAGAAAAGCCGAAGCCGCTGACGTCGTCTATTCCATGGCATACGGGGATCAGCCTGCCCTCATTCATGAACAAGTGGATTGGGCGCGGGCATGCGGTTTTGAGGTAGTCTCCGCCGGCAAAGGGACGCTTTATATGCCGGAGTTTCACGCCTCAACCCCGGATACGATCTGGGACCACTATGGGCTAACTCCGGAACGGGCAAAGAAAAGCGGGATGAACGCAAAGATGTTCAACTCCTTTTTGGATGGCACCAAGTCAGGGATTGAGATGGTCGCGGTCAGTAACGCCTGCGGTTTGACCCCAGCCCCTGGCGGTCTTGCCTTTCCGGCCTGTGAAGTAGGCGAAATCGCCCATACGCTGATACCGGAAACTGATGGTGGCTGTCTTCATCACTCTGGACAGGTCGAGGTGATTTCGAGCCGTTACGACAGCGGAGAAAACGTTGAGAATGATTTGAGATGGGGCGTTTATGTGACGTTCAAGGCACCAAGCGATTATGTAAAACGCTGTTTTTCCGACTACGGTCTGATTACCAACGAAAGCGGCACCTATACGGCCCTTTGGCGGCCATATCATCTGATCGGGCTCGAATTGGGTGTGAGCGTCGCTTATGCGGGACTGATGAAGCAGGCGACGGGCGTCGCCAAAGAGTTTCGTGCCGATGTGGTTGCGACCGCAAAACGCGACCTGAAGTCCGGTGAGACCCTGGATGGGGAGGGCGGGTTTACGGTTTGGGGACGGCTGATGGTGGCCGGTGATTCCCTTAGTCTGGGAGCCGTGCCTATCGGACTCGCCCACGGTCTGAAACTGAACAAACCACTACGCCAAGGCAACATCGTCACCTGGTCTGACGTAACGCTGGATAGCGATGTTGAAACCAGCTTGGCCTATGCGATGCGTCGAGAAATGGTGGCAACCATCAAGCCGATTGCCGGGATGCCGTCATGTGACGGGAAAAAATCTGCGGAAGACGGTAAGGCCGAATTCTCATGACGGGGGTTATGTTGATTACCGGCGCCAGCCGGGGGATTGGCGCCGCAGTCGCCCGACTGGGCGCGGTACGGGGATATGATCTTTGTATCAATTATGCGAATGCGGCGGACCGGGCGGAGCAGGTGGCTGATGAAGTGCGGGGATTAGGTGTGCGGGCCATCACGTTCAAGGCTGATACCTCCTGTGAGGAAGATGTGATCGCCATGTTTGAGGCGATTGATCGGGAACTGGGTCAGGTCAGTACGGTCGTCAATAATGCCGGCATCACCGGCGGGTTCAGCCGTGTCGATGAGGTTGATGCCGACATGCTGCGTCGGATAATGGACGTTAACGTCACCGGATGTTTTCTGGTCGCCCGAGAGGCCGTTAAACGCATGTCGACGCGTCATGGCGGAACAGGCGGAGCAATTGTCAATGTATCCTCCGGTGCATCGATCACCGGTAGCCCCGGTGAGTATGTTCATTATGCGGCGTCAAAAGGCGCGCTTGATACGATGACTATTGGGCTGGCCCGAGAAGTGGCAGGAGAGAGCATTCGGGTGAATGCTGTAAACCCGGCGATAATTGATACGGAAATCCATGCCGCAGGTGGACTACCTAATCGCTTTCGAGACAAAGGCGCCACTCTCCCCATGGGACGAGGCGGCACCCCGGAAGAGGTTGCTGAAGCCGTGTTGTGGTTGTTATCAGAAGGAAGTTCGTTTACCACAGGCGCCTGCCTGCGGTTGATGGGGGGAGCCTGATTTAGATGTCTGCGATGAGAATGACCGGAAGTCTTCGGGAGCACTTTGTGCATGTCAGCCACCACTGACCCAAAGGCCGCTTTTGAAGCGCTCATAAACAGTGGCGATATTCATGATGATCCGGCCCAACGTCACGCCATAGGTCGTCTTCAGGCCCTCGATGATGAGCTTGGTATCTACGGGCAGCAAATGGGCAAAACCGGTTGGCGGGCCCGACTGAGTTTCGGAAATAACAAACCCCAAAAACCTCGCGGAATTTATATGTGGGGTGGTGTCGGGCGTGGCAAAACCATGCTGATGGACTTGTTTTACGATCACTCCAATGTAAGCGACAGAAAACACGTTCATTTTCATGCCTTCATGCAGGAAGTTCACCGACGACTCCATTCTTTTCGGGAAGCTCAGAAGGCGGGCAAAGTGCCCAAATCCAGCGATCCCATTGAAGCGCTTTCGAAGGTCATCACAGATCAAGCCTGGTTGTTGTGTTTTGATGAATTCCATGTGACCGATATTGGCGATGCCATGATTTTGGGCCGCCTGTTTGAAGCTTTGTTTGCGCAGGGCGTCGTTGTTGTAACCACCTCAAATCGCCATCCCACCGATCTCTATAAGGACGGGTTGCAGCGAGAGCGGTTTTTACCTTTTATTGATTTGTTTATTGGGGAAATGGAGGTCATTGAGCTGGCCTCTGAAACCGATTACCGACTGGAACGTCTTCGTCAGATCGATATTTACCTGACACCTGCTGGAAAGGAAGCGGATGCCAAACTTCAGGATGATTTCAAGTCCCTGACGGTTGGGGTCGAACCTCATGTGCGCACCCTCAACGTTAATGGTCGCGAGATATCCATTCCGCAGGCGGCGGAAGGGGTCGGGTTTTGCTCGTTTGCGGAGCTTTGTGAGCAGCCTTTTGGCGCCGGAGACTATCTTGAAATCGCCCAGTGTTTTCAAACCTTGATTCTCAGCGGGATTCCTAAACTGGGATCCGAGCGTCGGGATGTCGCCAAACGCTTCGTTACGTTGATCGACGCCCTCTATGATTACAAGGTGAAGCTGATCTGCTCAGCCGATGTGTCGCCGACTCAGCTATATACGGAAGGCGACGGAGCCTTTGAATTTGAGCGCACTACATCGCGCCTTTTGGAAATGCAATCCCCAGAATACTTGGCGCTGGCGCATGGAGCCAAAGAATAGGCGTGCTGCATGTGCGAGCAAATGTTTGCTGTGTCGGGCGTTAATGCATATATAAGCTGTAAGATTAACTGCGGGTCAGATTTCGAAAGGCTCGCCAAGACGTAAAGGGACGCGCCAATGAGCACGGTCGTTCTTCCGGAACAAAACGCCCAAACGCGGCAAACGCTGGATCCAGGCCTTGATCTGTGGTCCGAGATCGAGCGCTTGCGCCGTGAAAAAAATGCCGTCATTCTGGCGCATTATTATCAGGATGCCGAGATTCAGGATCTGGCTGACTTTGTTGGAGACTCTCTTGATTTGTCTCGGGCGGCGGCGGCCACCGATGCGGACATGATTGTTTTTTGTGGGGTCCGATTCATGGCCGAAGTCGCCAAAATACTGAGCCCTGACAAAACCGTCATCATTCCTGATGCGGATGCAGGCTGTTCGCTGGAGGACGGGTGCCCGGCTGATGCATTTGCCGAGTTCCGTGCGCAGCATCCTGATCATGTTGCGATCACTTACATCAACTGCTCTGCAGGTGTGAAGGCGCATTCCGACATCATCGTGACGTCATCGAACGCCGAATATATCATTAACCAGATCCCCAAGGATAAGCCGATCCTGTTTGCCCCGGATCGCCACTTGGGCGGATGGCTGGCCAAGAAAACCGGTCGTGAGATGTTGCTCTGGGATGGTGTCTGTATTGTTCACGACCAGTTTTCGGAACGTGAACTGATCAAGCTGAAAAGTCAGCATCCGAACGCGCCCATCGCGGCCCACCCGGAATGTCATGACGGTATTCTTCAGCATGCGGACCATGTCGGTTCAACCCGTTCCATTCTGGACTATGTGGTTAACGGTCCTGAGCAAGAATTTATTATCGCCACTGAGCAGCACATCATGCATGAGATGCAGAAGCAGGCGCCGCACAAGACGTTTATTGCGGCTCCGGGAAATGATGGCAGCTGCAATTGCGCCAATTGCCCGTTTATGGAGTTGAATACGCTGGAGAAGCTCTGCCTCGCCATGAGCAACGAAGCACCACGTATCGAGATGCCTGAAGAACTTCGTTTACAGGCATTGGGGTCGCTTGAAAAAATGTTGGAAATGTCACCTCCTCCGACACCAGCAACGCAGGCCGCTGAATAATCTATGGACGCGCTAACCATTGATCCGGCGGACATCAAGGCCGTTGTTGATGCAGCTTTGGCTGAAGATATTGGGCAAGGTGATCTGACAACCCGTGCGACCGTTCCTGCCGGCGCACAATTGAAAGCCGTCGTTGCGGCGCGTCAGCAAATGATTGTTTGCGGAATGCCGGTCGTTGAAGAGGTGATAGGCCGTCTGGTCTCAGGTGCCGATCTGGTCATTGAAATTGCTGATGGCACTCTTGTTGAAGATGGTGTGGTTCTGGCTCGAATTGAGGGAGCCGCGGAAGGCGTGCTGACGGCAGAGCGCACGGCGCTCAATGTTTTGCAGTTTCTCTCAGGCATTGCCACGATGACCCATTCCTACGTCAAGGCCATTGAAGGTACAGGAGCAACGTTGCTAGATACGCGCAAGACCGTGCCTGGCCTCCGAAACCTGTCGAAATATGCGGTGCGTTGTGGCGGTGGTACCAATCATCGCATGCGCCTTGATGACGGAATTCTGATCAAGGATAATCATGTCGCCGTTGCGGGCGGGATTGATGTCGCTGTCCGTCAGGCAAAGTCTGCCGACCTCGGAGATATCAACGTACAGGCCGAATGCGATACGCTGGATCAGGTTCGCGAAGCCTTTGAGGCCGGGGCAAATTCTCTTTTGCTCGACAATATGGAACCTGAGCGCCTTCGTCAGGCTGTGCAGTTCATCGATGGCCGCATCCCGCTGGAGGCCTCTGGCGGAGTGTCACTAGAGACCATCCGCTCGATCGCCGAAACCGGGGTTGATTTTATCTCGGTCGGCGCCATCACTCAGCGTGCTCCGGCCATCGACATCGGGCTCGACATCGCCTGGACCTAACCTGTTTCACGGAATTCTCCTGTCTTCAGCGAGACGTGCAAAGCCTACGTCGAATTTGCTGTGCCCAAAAAGGTTTACGATTTCGGACCGAATGTTCCAATAAGGTGTTGAAATTCAGGCCAAATACTTGCCCTGATCACGGAAACGGGGTACGACAGTTCAGAGAGTAGCCAGGTATTCGGCTGGCTAAGTGGATTTTCATTGGTAGACAGAACCTAGGGATCATCATGGCACGCAACAAAATCGCGCTTATCGGCGCTGGCAATATCGGCGGCACACTCGCCCATTTGGCTGGACTTAAAGAACTTGGCGACATCGTCCTTTTCGATATCGCAGACGGTATTCCGCAAGGCAAAGCACTGGATATTGCCGAATCTTCGCCCGTTGATGGGTTCGATTCCAAAATATCCGGAGCTAAATCTTACGCGGCGATTAAAGATTCTGACGTTATTATTGTCACTGCTGGCATTGCCCGTAAGCCGGGCATGAGCCGCGACGATTTGCTCGGGATCAACACGTCGGTCATGCAGCAGGTTGGTGCAGGCATCAAAAAATACGCGCCTAAAGCCTTCGTCATCTGTATTACCAACCCTCTGGATGCCATGGTGAATGTACTGCGCGACGCTTGTGGATTGCCGCACAATAAAGTCGTCGGTATGGCGGGTGTCCTGGATTCGGCACGTTTCCGTTATTTCCTTGCTGAAGAATTTGATGTTTCGGTTGAAGATGTAACGGCCTTTGTCCTTGGCGGACACGGCGACTCGATGGTGCCGTTGACGCGTTATTCTACGGTTGCCGGTATTCCCCTCCCCGATCTCGTAGCCATGAAATGGACAACCCAACAGCGCATTGACGAAATCGTTCAGCGGACGCGCATGGGTGGCGGTGAAATCGTTGCCCTGTTGAAGACGGGCTCGGCGTTTTATGCGCCTGCGGCATCCGCCATTGCCATGGCAGAATCATATCTCAAAGACAAAAAACGCGTTCTGCCCTGCGCCGCGTATCTTCGTGGTGAGTACGGCATCAAGGGCATGTATGTCGGCGTGCCGACAGTGATTGGTGCCAAGGGTGTTGAGCGGGTTGTTGAAATCAAGCTCGATCGCGCCGAGAAGGCACTGTTTATGAAGTCCGTCAGATCCGTACAGGGCCTGATGAAAGTGATTGCGAAGATTCAGAAAGATGCTGCAAAACCAGCAGCAAAGAAAGTGACCGCTAAAAAAGCTGCGCCCGCTAAAACGGCGGCACCAGCCAAAAAGGCAGCACCAGCCAAAAAGGCAGCACCCGTTAAAAAGGCAGCACCCGCTAAAAAAGTAACAGCAGGCAAGGCTGTGGCTAAAAAGACTGCGCCGGCTAAAAAATCAGCTCCGGCGAAAAAAGTGACGCCCGCGAGGAAAGCGCCGGTCACAAAGGCTTCCTCTGTATCGAAACCAACCCCGAAACAGTAGTGCCATCAGGACAGCGCAAGTGCCGGATTGGATAAGGTTTGCATAGATTGTGCAATGAAACGACCTCTGGTATACAATATGCCACATGTGTTGAGTTTTGATCGGTGCATGTAAATACGCATTGGCGTTGGCCAAGTGGTTTGATTAAACAGGAAGGGGAGTCTCATGAATATTCATGAGTATCAGGGTAAGCAGCTACTGTCGAAGTATGGGGTCAGTGTACCCCAGGGACATGTGGCGTATTCGGTTGATGAGGCAGTCAAGGCTGCTGAGCAGTTGGGTGGACCTATTTTCGTCGTTAAATCCCAGATACACGCGGGTGGCCGCGGTGCTGGGCGTTTCCAGAGTGATCCAGATGGCAAGGGCGGCGTTCGTGTTGTCAAATCCGTCGATGAAGTCCGTGAAAATGCCTCCAAAATGCTGGGGCATGTGCTGATAACCAAACAGACCGGGCCTGCCGGAAAGGAAGTTAACCGACTTTACATTGAAGAAGGTTGCGATATTGCTCGTGAATTGTATCTGGGCATGCTGCTTGACCGCGAAACCTCTCGTCTGACCATGATGGCCTCGACTGAGGGCGGCATGGAAATTGAGGAAGTGGCAGAAGCGACGCCGGAAAAAATCCTCAAGGTATCTATTGATCCAGCAATTGGCATGCGCTCCTATCACGCCCGCCAGTTGGCGTTCGGCCTGGGCCTGGAAGGCAAGCAGGTCGGCTCTGCCGTTAAGTTCATGATGGCCATGTACAAAGCGTTCACGGAACTTGACTGCTCAATCGTTGAGATCAATCCGATGGTTGTGACCGGCGACGGCGACGTAATCGCCCTCGACGCCAAGATCAATTTTGACGACAACGCGCTCTACCGTCATCCGGATGTGGCCGAACTTCGTGATGAAGACGAAGAAGATCCGGCTGAACTGGAAGCCGGTAAACATGAGCTCAACTACATCAAGCTTGATGGCAGCATCGGCTGCATGGTCAATGGTGCCGGTCTGGCGATGGGGACCATGGACATCATCAAGCTCTATGGCGGCGAGCCCGCCAATTTTCTTGATGTTGGGGGTGGGGCGACCAAAGAACGTGTGACCACTGCGTTCAAAATCATCCTCTCCGATCCCAACGTGAAGGGGATTCTGGTTAACATCTTCGGCGGCATCATGCGCTGTGATGTGATCGCCGAAGGCGTCGTGGCTGCGGCCAAGGAAGTCAGTCTGGATGTTCCGTTGGTCGTTCGACTGGAAGGGACAAACGTCGAGCAAGGCAAGGAAATCCTCGCTAATTCAGGGTTGCCCATTGTATCCGGAGATGACCTTGGCGACGGGGCCCGGAAGATTGTTCAAGCTGTGAAGGAGGCCCAGTAAATGGCGGTTCTCGTTAATGAAAACACCCGTGTCATTTGCCAGGGTTTTACCGGCGCACAGGGTACATTCCATTCCGAACAGGCGATCGCCTACGGCACAAAAATGGTTGGCGGTGTAACGCCTGGTAAGGGTGGGTCAACCCATCTCGATTTGCCGGTATTCGATACCGTCAAGGGCGCGGTAGCTAAAACGGAAGCCAATGCTTCCGTGATTTATGTGCCGCCGCCGTTTGCAGCAGATGCGATTCTGGAAGCCATAGAAGCAGGTATCGAACTTGCGATCTGCATTACCGAAGGTATCCCGGTGATGGATATGCTGACCGTCAAGCGCGCCCTTAAGGGCTCAAACACGCGTCTGATTGGGCCGAACTGTCCGGGTGTGATCACGCCCGATGCTTGCAAGATTGGCATCATGCCGGGTCACATCCATAAACGTGGCAAGGTCGGGATCGTTTCACGGTCCGGTACGCTGACGTATGAAGCCGTAGCGCAGACGACTGCCGCCGGATTTGGTCAGTCAACCTGTATCGGTATCGGCGGTGATCCCGTCAACGGCACGAACTTCGTTGATTGCCTGAAGTTATTTGTTGAAGACGACGAGACCGAAGCCATTGTCATGATTGGTGAGATTGGTGGGTCTGCGGAAGAAGACGGCGCTGAATTCATCAAAGCATCCGGCACCAAGAAACCGGTTGTTGGGTTTATCGCCGGGCTGACTGCGCCTCCGGGACGTCGCATGGGCCACGCGGGCGCAATCATTGCCGGAGGCAAAGGCGGTGCTCAAGATAAAATCGAGGCTCTTAAGGACGCCGGAATCCATGTTTCGGAATCTCCTGCCGGTCTGGGTGCCAAGATGGCAGAAGTCTTTGACGGGTAAGGGTTGAAAAGTCTCACGTCCGGATCCGGGTGAAACAAATAACACCCGGATCCGGGCAGGGTAAATCAGAATGGAGGACACAGCGGTTTCGCTGTGGGACTGAGGATGACAGAACTTGATCCGATGCAATTCCTGAATACAGGTAACCAGATTTACATCGCCGAGATGTATGAACGTTATCTGGATGACCCGGGATCCGTTAACTTGCAGTGGCAGGAATTTTTCCAGGAACTGGAAGATGACAGCAAGGATTTGAGTGCCGAACGCTCAGGAGCTTCCTGGGCACCGTCGGACGCAGGCGTTCTGGGATTCGGTGCGTTGGCACCGTTGTCCGAGCAGATGGCCGCCGGTCATGCGAGCGCAGCCGAACAGGCACCGATTGCTGCCGCACAACAAATATCTGGCATTAAGGTTCGGGAAGCGACCCTTGATTCACTGCGTGCCCTGATGTTGATCAGGGCCTACCGGGTGCGTGGCCATTTACTGGCTGAACTCGACCCGTTGAAACTGGAGCCGGCAACAATACATTCTGAACTTGATCCGGCTACCTACGGGTTTGCGGACAAGGATATGGACCGTGAGGTTTTCATCAACTACGTCCTCGGTCTGGAAACCGCAACCGTCCGCCAGATCATACAACTCCTTCAGGAGACCTACTGCAAATCCATTGGCGTGGAGTTCATGCATATTCAGGATCCGGCGGAAAAATCCTGGATCCAGGAACGCATTGAACGTGTTCGCAACCAACCTGATTTTACCGTTCAGGGTAAGAAAGCCATTCTCAACCGGCTGATCGAAACAGAAGGGTTCGAGCACTATCTCGACCGTAAGTTTAGTGGCGTTAAGCGCTTCGGACTTGATGGTGGGGAAAGCCTGGTCCCGGCGATGGAGCAGATTTTCAAACGCGGCAGTCAGCTCGGTATCGAGGAAATCGTGCTCGGTATGGCCCATCGTGGGCGGTTGAATGTGCTGGCCAACGTTATGAGCAAACCTTTTCAGGCGATTTTCCATGAGTTCCAGGGCGGGCAAACACGCCCGGACGATGTCATGGGGTCGGGTGACGTAAAATACCATCTCGGATCATCGTCAGACCGGATATTTGACGGCAAATCCGTGCATCTTTCTCTGACCGCCAACCCGTCCCATCTTGAGGTCGTGAATACGGTCTGTTTGGGTAAGGTTCGCGCTAAACAGGTTCAGAAGAACGATACGGAACGCGAAAAAGTCATGGCTCTGTTGCTGCACGGTGATGCGGCGATGGCGGGGCAGGGACTGGTTCCTGAAACTTTCGACTTGTCGCATCTCGTCGGCTATCAGACTGGTGGGACGATTCATATCGTCATCAACAATCAGATCGGGTTTACGACAAATCCGAAATTTTCGCGTTCGTCCCCTTATTGTTCAGACGTGGCGAAAATCGTTGCCGCGCCGATCTTTCATGTGAATGCGGATGATGTTGAAGCGGTTGTTCATTGCGCTCGAATCGCCATTGAATACCGCCAGAAATTTAAAAAAGACGTCGTCATCGATATGATCTGTTATCGCCGTCATGGCCATAACGAAGGCGATGAGCCGATGTTCACGCAACCCAAAATGTATAAGAAAATTTCTACTCACCCGACGACACGCAACATCTACGCCGAGCGCCTGATCCGCGAAGGTGTGATGACGGAAGTGGAAATCGAAACGGAACTTCATAGTTTTCAGGCGCAGCTCGACGAGGCGTTCGAAGCAGCGACTGGTTATAAGGCCAACAAGGCCGACTGGCTGGACGGCAAGTGGGCAGGCATGTCGATGGCGTCTGGCGATGCCAGACGGGGAGAGACCGGCGTCACGTTGGAGCGACTCAAAGAAATCGGCTATGCGCTGGCCCACTGCCCGGGAAATTTCAATGTTCACTCCAAAATCGTTCGTCAACTAAAAGCCAAAAAGGCGATGATCGACGGCGGTGACGGGATCGACTGGGCGACCGGTGAAGCCCTGGCGTTTGGGTCGCTGCTGCTGGAAGGGCATGCGGTTCGTCTGTCTGGACAGGATTCAGAGCGTGGGACGTTTTCCCACAGGCATTCTGTTTTGACAGACCAGGAATCGGAAGAACGCTTCATCCCTCTGAATAATCTGCGTTTTGGTCAGGCGCCATATGAAGTCATCAACAGCCCATTGTCTGAGGCCGGTGTGCTTGGTTTTGAATACGGCTACAGTCTGGCTGAGCCCAATATGTTGGTGCTTTGGGAAGCGCAGTTCGGTGATTTTGCTAACGGCGCCCAGGCGATCATTGATCAGTTTGTCGCGTCCGGTGAGCACAAGTGGCTGCGCATGAGTGGTTTGGTGATGCTGTTGCCTCATGGGTATGAGGGACAGGGACCGGAACACAGTTCGGCGCGGCTGGAGCGATATCTACAGCTTTGTGCGGAAGATAATATGCAGGTCGTTAACTGTACGACACCAGCTAACTATTTCCACGCATTGCGTCGTCAACTGCTTCGTGATTTCCGCAAACCTCTTATCGTTATGGCGCCGAAATCCCTGTTACGTCATAAAAAGGCAGTGTCGTCATTGGCTGATATGGCTGAAGGAACGACCTTCCATCGCACGCTTTGGGATGATGAAGACCCTTACGATGACGCGAAGCGTTCCCTGGTTGCAGATGGCAAAATCAAACGTGTCGTTCTGTGCACCGGCAAGGTTTATTATGACCTGCTGGAAGAACGGCAAAAACGCGGCATCAAGGATGTCTATCTGATGCGGGTCGAGCAGATTTATCCGGTGCCGGAAAAAGCCCTGGTTAAGGACCTTGCACGGTTCCCCAATGCTGATTTTGTCTGGTGTCAGGAAGAACCACGCAATAACGGTGCCTGGACTTTCCTGATTGAGCCTTTTGCCCAGATTCTGGGTCAGATTGGGCGTGGCAGTGAGCGTGTGCAATATGCTGGCCGCGGGGAAGCGGCAGCACCGGCCACCGGGTTGATGTCCAAACATGTGGCACAACAGGCCAGGTTGGTTGACGAAGCACTGACCGTGCCGAAAGCCAGACCTAAGCCCAAGCGCGCGCCCCGGAAGGCCGCGGTTAAGAAATAACGCAAATCCCTAACGATCAGGACCGAGGACAAGAATATGGCCGTGGAAATCAAGGTGCCCACTCTGGGAGAATCGGTAGCAGAGGCGACTGTCGCAAAATGGTTTAAGCAACCGGGAGATGCCGTCGCCGTGGATGAGCCGTTAGTGGAACTGGAGACCGACAAGGTGACGGTCGAGGTCAATGCCCAGTCGGCAGGTGCCTTAGCGAGCATTCTTGTGCCGGAAGGCACCGACGTTGAGGTTGGTGCCCTGCTGGGAACCATTGACGAAACCGCAGCCGGTGCACCAGCTCCTGCTCCTGCTCCTGCGCCCGCACCCGCAGCTCCTGCCCCTGCGGCAGCCCCTGCACCCGCACCCGCAGCTCCTGCCCCTGCGGCAGCCCCTGCACCCGCACCCGCAGCACCTGCACTTGCAGCAGCTCCGGCACCAGCCCCGGCTCTCGCAGTGGCTCAGGCCAAACCTTTGTCCCCAGCAGTGCGTAAATTGGTTGATGATAATGATCTGGATTCTACGCTGATCACAGCGACGGGTAAGGATGGCCGGATCACCAAAGGTGACGTCCTGGCCGCGATCGCCACTGGGTCGGCAAAACGCCGGACCGCCGCCGCTGCACCCGCTGGGCCGGGGCCGGTCTATACGCCGTCATCTGAGCTGCCCCCCCGACCTGACGACCCTCGGGAAGAACGGGTGCGGATTTCAAAACTGAGGAAACTCATTTCCGGCCGCTTGAAAGAAGCCCAGAATACGGCGGCGATGCTGACTACCTGGAACGAGGTCGACATGGGCAATGCCATGGACCTTCGGGCGACCTATAAGGATGCATTCGAGAAGAAGCATGGGGTGCGGCTCGGTTTTATGTCCTACTTCGTGCGCGCCGCCTGCATCGCGCTTAAGGAGTGGCCCGCCGTCAATGCCGAGATTTACGGCGAAGAACTGTTCTATAAGAACTACTACAACATCGGTGTCGCCGTCGGCACGCCACAAGGACTGGTGGTTCCGGTTCTCAAAGACGCTGATCAAATGCGGTTTGCCGAAATTGAAGGCGGTATCTCTGACTTCGGGCGTCGCGCCCGGGACGGTAAACTGTCCATGGATGAAATGACCGGCGGGACCTTCACAATTTCCAATGGCGGGGTTTTTGGTTCGTTGAATTCAATGCCGATCCTGAATGTGCCGCAGTCGGGTATCTTGGGAATGCACAAAATTCAGAAACGTCCAGTCGCCGTTGGTGACGAAGTGGTGATCCGCCCGATGATGTATCTGGCACTGTCTTATGATCACCGCATCATTGACGGGCGCGAGGCGGTTTCCTTCCTGGTCCGCATGAAAGATTTGATCGAAGATCCGCAGCGCATCATGCTTGATGTGTAATCGGATGTCGAAATTAGGGAAAAGGTAAACCTGTCATGAGTGACGCATACGATCTGGTTATCATTGGTGGCGGCCCGGCAGGTTACGTCGGTGCTATTCGTGCGGCGCAACTGGGCTTGAAGACGGCCATCGTCGAGATGCGTGGCGCTCTTGGCGGCACCTGCCTGAACGTCGGCTGCATTCCGTCGAAAGCCATGCTGCAGTCCTCCCATCACTATGAAATGGCGGCAACCGAATTTGCCCATCACGGCATTCAGGCCAGTGGCCTTAAACTTGATCTCAAGACTATGCTGGGACGTAAGGAAAAAGTGGTTGATGATCTGACCAAGGGCATCGAGTTTCTGATGAAAAAGAACAAGGTCGATTATCACGTAGGCGCAGGTGAGATCACTGCGCCCGGTGAGGTGACCGTCAAACCCAACCAAAAAGGGGCTAGAAAACAGGTCCTTAAAACCAGTAATATCATGGTGGCAACAGGCTCCGAAGTGACGCCACTTCCTGGTGTAGATATCGATGAGAAGCAGATCGTCAGTTCGACCGGGGCATTGTCTCTGCCCAAGGTGCCAAAAACCATGGCGATTATTGGTGCGGGCGTTATCGGACTCGAACTGGGTTCCGTCTGGCGACGCCTTGGCGCGGACGTCACGGTTGTCGAATTTCTTGACGTTGCCCTGCCCGGTATGGACGCGGAAATTTCGAAAAACATGCAGCGTGTCCTGAAAAAGCAGGGCATGAAATTCAAGATGAAAACCAAAGTCACTGGCGCCAAAATAGCAAGAACCGGTGTCACCCTTAGCATGGAAGCCCGTGATGGCGGCAAGGCCGAAACACTGAAAGCCGATGTCGTTCTGGTTGCCATCGGGCGTCGGCCGGTTACCGATAAACTCGGGTTGGACAAAATTGGCGTCACAGTGGATGAGCGTGGGTTCGTTCCCGTTGATGAGGACTATCAGACCAACATCGAGGGTATTTATGCCGTCGGTGATGTCATCGGCGGGGCGATGCTGGCCCATAAGGCAGAAGACGAGGCCGTCGTCTGTGCCGAAATCATCGCTGGTCAGACTGGACACGTTGATTACGGCACCATTCCGGGCATCGTCTACACCCATCCGGAAGTAGCCAGTGTCGGCAAGACGGAAGAGCAATTGAAGGAAGCCGGAACGGAATACAACGTCGGCAAATTCCCCTTTAGCGCCAACAGCCGGGCCCGGTGCAACGCCGATTCAGACGGGTTTGTCAAAATTCTGGCCGATAAAACTACCGACGCCATTCTCGGCTGTCACATTATCGGCCCAGGGGCAGGCGACCTCATTCAGGAGATTGTCGTCGCCATGGAACTTTCCGGCAGCGCCGAAGACGTCGCACGCATCTGCCACGGTCATCCGGGACTGCCCGAAGCGGTCAAAGAAGCAGCGCTCGGAGCCGGTGGGCGGGCTATTCATATATAGGAGAGTGAGGTTTAAGGCTTAATCTACTTCGTTCGCCTTTAAAAACAACGCCTGTTCGAGCGCGTCAAAAAATTGTTGGTAAGGTTTGGCATCGCTTACAGCGACCAAGTTATATTGTGCACTGGAACGTACAATCATTTGCTTTGCTCCCTTGTCGCGAATTGTTACGGTCATGCGCATGGCATACCCGTCTAATTTAGTAGCACTTACCATCCCCAACTCATCATCGGCTCTATCAATTACAAATCCAAGATCTTGAAGGGTTGCTATCACCGTCCGGACCATCCTGTTTAATTCGGGTGTCTCGAACATTCGAGTCTGAATTGCGCGGATCGCGACCTGGCTTTTGTCGGTCGCAAGAACCTGCTGCTTGGAATCTGATTGACAGCCGGCCAAAACCAAAACGCATACAATAAAAATTTTCTGAATAGGAATACCAAAGTTCATATGTCGTGTGCCTCAAGAAATACGGATTGGGCTAATTTATCGAAAAATTCCCGATAGATCGTAGGGTCGTTGATTGGCTCGATCCGGGACAATTGATCTTTCGTATTCCAGATAATTCGCTGAAATGTAGCACGCACGATGATAGAGTCTTTTTGGATAGGGGTTGTCACAACGGATATTCTGATTTTTTGATCTTGTTCCCAAACGGGGTCCGCCTGACCGCCCATGGCTGCAACTAGCGCCGCCAGAATCAGTTGGCCAGCGACCTGCCCGGATTCAACAGCGTTACGATTTTTCGAGGCGATCAACAATCCGGTTTTCGCGGAACTTTCGTCAAGATTGAAGCCCAAATCCTGCAATACACCTGCGCACGCCGCCAGAATATTCTTTTCATTATTTGTTTCAAAGCGTCGGCTTTGTAACTGGCGTGTTTCCAGCGTGCTTGATTCGAGCTTTAATGCGGAAATCTGTTGATCGGTAGTTGCTTGTTGGCACCCACCAATAATTAGAAAACAGCCAAACAATAAGGGCGGAAGGCGGTTCATTTTAAAACCGTTGGGTATCAGAAGCTGCTTGAGCGATAGGCAAAGTCTCTTACACGGCTTTTGTCATCGAATTTGACGATAATAGTAAGTGTCCGTTGGGATGTGCTGCGCGCGCCCGTGGTGCTTCCGGCCCCAAGTATAAGAACGTTGACACCACCTGAACTGGAGGACTGTACCGTTTGAGTGGAAATACGGTCATAGACCCAATTTTCACGGCGCTTGTCATCAGTCGTCACCATATTGGGAGACCCGAGCACTTCAGCTACTTCCGCGTTGGTCATACCGACGCGGATTTCTTTTTGTACCCGCCCCAAAGTCAACTTGTCGCCATCGTTCCTGGCTTTCCGGACATCCGCCGCATGCTCTGACGCAGACTGACACCCAGACAAGATCAACGCCAGGGTCACAGCGGCCAAAAGCGATCTTTTTTTTATCATCTTTATCTCCAAACTAATTCACACATGCGGTATTTGAACGGGTTGATGGTGGCGTTCGATTACTGAGTACCAGCTTTCGCTGAGTCGTCGTTTGTTTGTTTTTTTGCCCCGTCTGCCTCTTTTGCGTCATCAGGTTCGTCTTCAATTTCCAGAGCGGTCAGGAACAGTTCTTTGGACAGAGGTTCAAAAAAGTTCTGTTGGTAAAATTCTGCGCTGTCTACTTGGTATCCTTGTTTCAGGTTGGTACCAAGCTTTACAATTGCATTCGAACGGACAACGGTTTTGGTATCGCCTCGCGGGTAAGTGGTTGCCGTCATCCTCAGAATTGCCAGTTTGTCCGCGCTTACGCTGCCTGAAGAAGCTTCCACTTTCTGAATTGTATACCCTAGATCCTGAAACGTGGCGATTACAGCCCTTAAAACTTTGTTCTTATCATCTGTCTCAAATATTCGAGATTGCATAGCCCTCAATTCAACAGGGCTTTTAGTACTTATGATCAGTTCCTTTTGTTCGGTTTGGCAGGCAGATAACACAACCAACAATATTGGTGCTGAAAAAAAGTTCAAGATTAGTTTTTTCATATTTGTTCTGCCTCCAAAAATACACCCTGTGAAAGCTTGTCAAAAAACTCTTGATAAATCTCTGATTCAACGATGAGTTCTGATCTCCAGACAATGCCGTGGTTGTTCGTAATGCGGCGATCAAATAAGACTCTAACAGCAGATTTTTGAGAATTTTTTATAGGGCTAATGACCAAGCTTACGAATATGTCTTGCTCTTGGTCCCACGTCGGGCTGGTAGCGGAGCCTAATAACGCCAAAACAACAGTAAGTGCGACCTGTCCGGCCACTTGTCCGGCTTCTTCAGCATTACGTTTTTTTGAACCAACCAAGACGCCTGCCTCGACAGAAGATTCGGAAATCGTAAAGCCAAGGTCCTGTAATGATTGGGTGGCAGCGTGTAACAACCGCTTTTCATCTAAAGATTCAAAATAGCGGGTCTGCAGCGCACGAAGATCGACGGTAACACGTTCGTCCGATTCGGGCGAAGCTCCGACCTGCATTGCCATCTCGTTAGGAGTAATACATGACGCCAATAAACAGATAGCGAGCATAAAAAAAGAGATTTGCTTGATACGCATGAAAGCCCCATTATTTCCTCCTGAAAGGGTAACAGTAATTTAAGATTACACCATAGGGCAATGGTTTAGTTTTGCGATTTCCCGTATATCAAATTCGAACGCCACCCGTCGTTGTCGGATCATTTGGAAAGTATAAATTTTGAACAACGATTGAAAAACCGAGATTATAACCCGTGCTTGAAGCGTATTGGTAAAATTGTTATTTCGACCTAAGGCGTCACCGGTGTTGGTGCCGGGACCGCAATCTTACGCTTATTCAATATATCGCGCAGGATGTTCGGGTAGTCGGTAATAATGCCGTCGACACCCATATCGATCAGTTCTTCCATGCGCTCGGCGTCGTTGACGGTCCAGACTTTTACCAGCAATCCCAACTCGTGGGCGGCCTTGATTGAGTCAGCGCTGACTTCCTTGTGATAGGATGACCAGATGTCCCCGCCCGCTGCCCTGATGGCATGTGGGGCACTGCCGTTGTGATTGTCGACATCAAATCCACTCATCCAGGGGGAGGGACCAGGCTCACCGATCTGTAAATTGTTGAGCCAACTCTGATTGACCGTCAGATAGGAGGTGGTCATTTCCGGAGCCAGACGTTGGACCTCTTGAAGGGTGCGCCAATCAAAGGATTGAATGGCGACCCGGTGATCCAGCTTGTAAGTGTGAATGACATCAAGAAGTGTGCGGGCAAACTCGGCCGGTGGTAGGCTCAATTCCGGTTTGTGTGGATTGAGTTTTGATTCAATGTTGAACCGGACCGTTTCATTGCCGGACCGAGCAACCAGGTCGAAGACCTCGGCAAGGGTTGGGACGTGCGTTCCGTCGATGGGCTGTTGGTCCGGGTATCTTTCGCCATACCGCATCGTTGGGTTAAGGCGGCCAATATCGAAGGACTTTATTTCTTCGAGCGTCATGGAATTGATCGCCGGGCCACTGTCCGCAAGCCAGTTTCCGTCAGAGGTGCGGGCGATTTCAGGCTCCATACGCGGGTTATGGATTACCACAACATGCCCGTCTTTGCTGACACCAACATCAAGCTCCAGTGTGCTGACACCGATCGACAAGGCCTTGGCAAACGCCGGCAGGGAATTCTCCGGCATTAAACCTCTGGCCCCTCTGTGACCCTGCAGGTCGAATCCTGGTGCCGCGCCAGAGACACCCTCAGAGATTCCTCCAGCGAGTCCCCCGGCAATTCCCATAGCAGCGATAACTGTAGACATTTTTCTGATCAAACCTTTGTTTCGTGTTGTCACCGTCAAACCAGCCGTTTTTCAGATTGGGGATCGAACAAGTGGATTTTCTCGGGCGAGACCCTAAGTGGTAGTGGGTCTCCCGGTTTTATGTATTGGGTGCCGCTAAGGCGGATCGTCATGTCCGTCTGGTCCGTACCAAAATGACCATGAACCAGCGTATCCGCGCCTAAATGTTCGGCCAGCGTCGTTGTCAGGTTTTTAATATCATCGCCGGTGTCTGTCAGAATCAGGTCTTCTGGGCGAATGCCAAGGGTGACATTCCGGTTGGCGTGGCTGGTATACATTCCTTCAGGCAAGTTAAATGCGGCGCCGCCGTCAAGTTCAACACTGCCACCGTCTTCAGTTATCTTTGCCTTGGCAAAATTCATCGCGGGTGAGCCGATAAATCCGGCGACAAATAACGACGCCGGATGTTCGTATAACTCGATCGGTGTGCCCAGTTGCTCAACCACCCCACCATTCAAAACCACCAGCCGGTGCCCCAGCGTCATGGCTTCTACCTGATCATGGGTTACGTAAACGCTTGTTATGCCGAGGCGTTCCTGAAGCCGTTTGATTTCCAAGCGCATCTGAACCCGTAGCTTGGCGTCAAGGTTCGACAGGGGTTCGTCAAACAGGAAAACGCTGGGTTCGCGCACAATGGCGCGGCCCATGGCGACCCGCTGGCGCTGTCCGCCGCTGAGCTGGCGAGGTTTACGAACAAGCTGATCATCGGTCAGTTCAAGAATATCGGCGGCCTTTTTCACACGGTCCTGAATTTCCGACTTGGGCAAGCCCCTGATTTTGAGCCCATAAGCCATGTTGTCGAAAACATTCATGTGTGGATAAAGCGCATAATTCTGGAACACCATGGCGATGTCACGATCCGCCGGTTCCAGATCATTGACCCGGCGCTCACCGATCGTGATGGTGCCTTCGGTTACGGATTCCAGTCCCGCGATCATACGCAGCAGGGTCGATTTCCCACACCCCGAAGGTCCGACCAGAACGATGAACTCGCCATCGGCAATGTCTACATCAACGCCATGAATAGCCTTGAAACCGTTCGGGTAGGTCTTTTGAATATCTTCCAGTCTTACTTGTGCCATGAGGCATCCTTTATTTTTCGGTCTCTGTAAGGCCCTTAACGAACAGCTTCTGCATGAAAATGACCACCAGGACCGGCGGCATCATCGCCAGCAGGGTTGTCATCATGATGATATTCCATTCCGGTGCCTGTTCCGCAGTCTCCAGCATCTGCTTGATCGCCATGACAACCGTGTACATGTCCTGTTCGGTGGTCACCAAAAGAGGCCATAAATACTGGTTCCAGCCATAAATAAACAAAATCACGAATAATGCCGCGATATTGGTTCTGGACATCGGCAACAGGATGTCCTTGAAAAATCGCATGGGCCCGGCGCCGTCAATGCGCGCCGCTTCGAGCAATTCATCGGGAATGGTCAGGAAGGTCTGGCGGAACATGAAGGTCGCCGTGGCCGACGCAATCAGAGGAATGCTGAGCCCCCAGTAGGTATTCAGCATGTTCAGATTGGCGACCACCTCAAATGTCGGGATGATTCTCACTTCGACCGGCAGCATCAGGGTAATGAAGATCAACCAGAAGAACCCCATGCGGAAGGGAAACTTAAAATAGACAATGGCAAAAGCCGACAGTAGCGATATGGCAATTTTTCCAACGGCAATCATCATGGCCATGGCCAGACTGTTCAACAACATCATGCCGACGCCCAGATCACCACCGCCGGCAATGCCTCTGACCATAGCCTGTTTAAGGTTGTCGAAAAAATGATTGCCCGGCCAAAGTGGCAAGGGCACCTGAACCATGCGCACGGCATCATGAGTGGCAGCAACAAAGGTGACCCAGATCGGGAAGGCGATGATCATCACGCCAAGTATGAGTGTTATGTGAGAAATCAGCGTAATGATGGGTCGATTTTCGATCATGAGTATTCGACCTTCTTCTCGATGTACCGGAACTGGACGACCGTCAAGGCGATGACCATAGCCATAAGGATGACCGACTGAGCTGCAGAGCCACCGAGATCCAGACCGACGAATCCGTCATTAAACACCTTATAGACCAGGATTTCAGTGGATTTTGCCGGTCCGCCCTGGGTAATTGCATGGATAATCCCAAAGGTTTCAAAAAAAGCATAGACGATATTAACAACCATCAGGAAGAAGGTTGTTGGCGAAATGAGCGGGAAGATTATGGTCCAGAACCGACGGACCGGGCCGGCACCATCAATGGCTGCGGCTTCAATCAGGGATTTAGGAATCGATTGCATGCCGGCCAGGAAAAATAGGAAATTATAAGCAACCTGTTTCCAGGCCGCAGCGATAACGACCAGGGTCATGGCCTCGGTACCATTAAGTTTATGGTTCCACTCATACCCCATGGCGGCCAAGCCGTAGGTCACAATTCCAAGCGTCGGATCGAGCATGAAAACCCACAAGGCGCCAGCGACAACCGGTGCTACGGCATAGGGCCAGATTAAAAGAGTGCGATAGGCCATAGCGCCCTTGATGACCCGGTCTGCCATGGCCGCCAGGATCAGGGAAAAGCCCATCGAGATACTGGCAACCAGAACGGAAAAAACGATAGTGCGCTGAAATGTGCCTAAATAATGTTCGTCGTCGAACAGAACTTCAAAATTTTCAAACCAGACGAATTCGGTGCGTAGGCCGAAGGCGTCCTGAATCAGCAAGGATTGGTATAGCGCCTGACTGGCGGGCCAGACAAAAAATACAATGGTGATGATGATTTGAGGGGCTACCAATAAAAACGGGAGCACCGAGGGGCCGAAATGAACGCGTTTGAGCATGCCTGATTTTCCGTATCCGACAGATCAACAGCCGCCCCCGGCCTTAATTGTCTTGGGGGCGGCTGCGATCTTGGGAGGAAACTACTTGTTCGCGCGCTCAAACTTGCGAAGCAACTTGTCGCCACGGGCCGCAGCGTCGTCCAGCCCTTGTGAAGCGGTTTTTTTGCCGCCCCAGATGGCTTCCATTTCTTCATTCAGAATGTCTCTGATCTGAACAAAACTACCAAAGCGAAGACCGCGAGAGTTGGGCGTTGGTTTATTCAGGCTAAGCTGTTTGATTGCCGTATCCGTGCCCGGATTAGAATCATAGAACCCCTGCTTTTTCGACAGTTCATAAGCCGGCGTGGTGATGGGAACATAACCAGTTTCCTGATGCCACCAGGCTTGAACCTCTGGTGAAGACAGGTAGGTCATGAATTTGGCAACACCTTTGTAGTCGCCCTTGTCATGGCCTTTGAGGACCCAAAGGGTGGCGCCGCCGATGATTGAGTTCTGCGGTGCGCTGGCGACGTCGGTGTCAAGCGGTAGCATGGACTGGCCGAATTCGAACTTGGCCTGTTTTTTGATGCTGCCGTAATAGGCCGAGGAGTTCATCCACATGCCACATTCGCCGTTGGTGAACATGGACAAGCTGTCGCCACGCCGTCCACCATAAGTGAACAGTTTGTCTTTGGACCAGTCAGCGATGCTGGCCAGTCTTGCCTTCACTTTGTCATTGTTGAAAGTGAACTTGGTGTCCAGTCCGGCAAAACCGTTCTCTTTGGTGCCGATGGCAAGGTTGTGCCAGGAGCTGTAATTCTCGATCATCACCCAGGACTGCCAACCGAATGAGAAACCGCATTTATATCCAGCGGCAACCAGTTTTTCCGAGGCACTTTTCATGTCGTTCCAGGTTTTCGGCACGGAGGATACGCCAGCTTTCTTGAACGCATCCTTGTTGTACCACAAAACCGGTGTTGAGCTGTTAAACGGCATGGACAGCAGTTCACCTTGAGGCGTCTGATAATAGCTGATCACGGCGGGCAGGTAGATGGACTTATCAAACGGCTCACCAGCGTCTTTCATGACTTGTTCAACCGGATAAACAGCACCCTTGGCAGCCATCATGGTGGCTGTGCCGACTTCAAATACCTGTACGATATGGGGCTGTTTTTTGGCCCGGAACGCGGCGACGGCGGCGGTCATGGTTTCCGTGTAATTCCCTTTATAGACGGGAACGACTTTGTAATCGGACTGTGTGGCGTTGAAATCAGTGGCAATTTTGTTGACGCGCTCACCGTTGGTTCCGCCCATGGCGTGCCACCACTGAACTTCGGTTGCCGCGGATGCGATTCCTGTAGAGCCGGCAAAAGCAGCAAATACGGCTGTTGCCACTAGTTTTTTCGAAAATGACATAATTTCTCTCCCTAGTTATGTCTGTAACTGAATAACCGTTCTGCAAAACTGTCGGGAACGGCTTCCCCTGAAGCGGAATTTGACATTAATAATCGCAGCGAAGATGACAGCGCTGTGAAGTTTTTGTTGCAAAATGATCGACTCAAATGATGATGTTGTCTAATGCTATTTTTGTACCATACCATAATGTTGTGTTATGGTATGGAATTCGAAGTTATCTGATTGAAGACGATGATTAGAATCCGTCAATTGGAAGCGTTCCGGGCGATCATGATTACCGGTGGTGTGACATCGGCAGCAGGAATGTTGAACATCTCTCAACCCGCGGTCAGCCGCCTAATTTCAAACCTTGAACAAACGCTTGGATTTGCCGTATTCCAGCGCCGCAAAGGGCGTCTTCATCCGACTCAGGAGGCCGAGTTTCTGTTTGCCGAGGTCGAACGTGTATTCGCCAACCTCGATCACATTGCGCAAATTTCCCACGATATCCTGCATCAGAAAACGGGTCATCTGCGAATCGCCTGCCTGCCCGGATTCGCCACATCCTTGTTGCCGCGGGTCGTTGCCGACTTTTTAGCGGATCGTCCCGATGTCACCATTTCCATCCAAACCCGTAGCTCTGCGCGCGTCCGTGAATGGATCGCCGCTCAGCAATATGACGTGGGCATTGCCGATGAGTTCGACGGACACAGTGCCGTCGAGCACGAGTCCATCGAGCTGCGGTCTGTTTGTGTGCTGACGGGTGATCATCGGCTGGCATCACGTGACGTCATCGAGCCCAAAGACCTTGAGGGTGAACCGATGATCACCAATGATCGGGACCACAGTTTTAATCTTGCGGTCGAACGCAGATTTGATGACGCTGGAATTGAGCTGGTACGTCGGGTGGAAGTCCGCCAATTTGCCACAGCATGCCTGTTGGCAAACCGGGGGATCGGCGCATCTATCGTCAGTTCCATCGATGCGGCGGAATATACTGATCAGGGGCTTGTCGCCATCCCGTTCGAGCCAAACGTGCCGTTCGGGATTGACCTGTTATACCCGGCTTATCATCCGCGTCCCCTGTTACTGCGCGAATTTACAGACCTTTTCAAACGAGCGCTGGAACCCTTTATCTATTAACGGCGACGAGCCCGGGGATGGGCTGAGTCATACACTGAAGAAAGATGTGCCGAGTCGACATCCGTGTAGCGCTGAGTTGTTGACAGCGAAGCATGCCCGAGGAGTTCCTGGATGGTACGGAGGTCCCCGCCGCCGCCCAACAGGTGCGTGGCGAAACTGTGGCGAAGCGCGTGGGGGGTCATGGATTCGGGAAGGCCGAGCAGGGCGCGCAGGTTACGAACCTGACGCTGGGCGACGCCGGGGTTCAGGCGTGCGCCGCGCACCCCAACAAAAAGCGGGGTGTCGTCGTCGTCGCCAAACGGGCGGATTTCAAGATACCCGGTCAGAGCCTTCTGAACCGTGGCAAGCACGGGAACAAGGCGTTGTTTGTTGCCTTTGCCGGTAATGCGGATCATGTCCCTGGCACTGCCCCGCCCGGGAAGGTCCCCACAATTCAGCCCGATGGCTTCGCCAAGCCTCAGGCCGCAACCGTACAGAAGGCTGAGCAGGGCCTGATCGCGTTTGCCGACCCAGGCTTCGTCACTCAGTTCGGAGATTGTCGCGATCACGGTGAGCGCATCCTCTATGGTCAGGGCTTTTGGCACGGACTTTGGGGTTTTTGGAGTTCGAATGGCGCTGATCGCGGCATTGGAGATCAATTCCTGGCGTTCCAGATATTTGAAAAAATTTCTTAACGTCGACATGGCGCGTGCGGTTGAGGCGCGCTCAAGCCCATCATCAGCGCGTTTTGCCAGATAACTCCTGAAATCCATGGCGCTCAGGGAACCCAGGTCTGTCAGGCCCGGTGCATATCCGAGATGGCCCGTCATAAACCGGAAGAATCCGGTGAGGTCATAGGTGTAACTGTCGAGCGTGTGTTTCGAATAACGTCGTTCATGCGCCAGCCACGACTGCCAGTCGCCGATGGCATTGAGGACCTGCGGTTCGGTCAAATCTTTAATCAGGCCGTCAACCACCTGGGGCTCCGGTGGGTTTAAGGGCTTTGTGAACCAGAACTTCAACGACACGAACAAGGAAATTGATCAGTTCAGTTCCCTGACCTGGATGGAACACAGCACCGCGTGACCCCATGGCCAAGATGCCAATGGGTGAATACTTTGATGGTCGAATGCGGGCGAGGGCAGCGGAGCGGACCAGCCCAGCCCCGGACCCGAAGATGGAACCGTCATCGCTCAACTCCCGTATCAGGGCGATATCGCTGTCTGCCCCGACGTAGGCATCGGCGGCACCGGTAGCAAATTGGACCAGTTCGCTGGAAACAAACCGCGAATCTGGTTGATGCGGGGGCTCAAACCCCAGCGTTACCACGTCGACATCCAGCAGGAATGGCCAGTCATCAGTAATAATGTGGGTCAGGTGGGCAAAGTCGGTTGCCGATAAGGCGGCCAAAACCGCCGCGTGGCTGCGGGTCTGTACGGACATGTTGGTGCGGCTGGTCTCGATGACTTCTTGAGCGCAGTCTCGAAGTTCATCAATTTCGCTCGACCGTCGATCCAGTAAAAACCGCTGCATATCGACAATCCCGTCAGCGTCTTCCGACCATCTGTCAGGCGCTTCCATATCGCTTAGAACACGGGCGTGGGTACGGAAGAAGTCAGGGTGCGCCGTTAGATAATCGATGACAGCCTCTTCCGAGATTTCCGTTTCGTTGTTTTCGGTAGTGACTTCACCTTGGTGTTGCGTCATGTGCCAAACCTCATTAACCCTGACTGTGTTGCGAATCGCCTTATTATACACGTCTGTTCTCTTAATAAATAATGTAACGCTAATTTATGACCGCACCTACTGACACAACACCTGAGAACGAAAACGTGCCTCGGTACGGGCCGGGCGAGCGGGTCGCCGTGCTGTTGCCGTTGCCGTTAAGGGCGGCCTATGACTACCGTGTCCCTGACGGCTTGATTTTAGCAGCGGGAGATTTTGTCAATGTGCCGCTGGGCAACCGCCGCGCTGATGGTGTGGTATGGGGGGCGGGCGAGGGGGAGGTTGCAGAAAAAAAACTGCGTGACGTGCTATCGAAACTGGAATGCCCACCGCTGCCAGCCGTATCACGCCAATTCGTCGATTGGGTAGCTGCCTATACCCTGCACTCCAGAGGGGCTGTTTTGAAGATGGCGATGAGTGTGCGCGACGCCCTATCACCGCCCAAAACAATTAGTGCCTATGCCCTCAATCCCGATTTGCCCGAAATTCGCTCGACGCCCGCCCGGGTGCGGGTTCTAGCCGCATTACAGGGCGGCCCACCACGCACGGCAACGGACCTGGCCCGTGAAGCTGCCAGCAGCACCGGAGTGGTTAAGGGGCTTTATGATGCGGGGGCTTTGGTGAAGGTTGAATTGCCCGCCCTGCCGCCATTTCCTGAACCCCAGTGGGACCATGAGGGTCCTTCACTATCCGAAGAACAGGCCTCCGCTGCTGCCAAACTGGTGGTGGATGTAAAAAAGGACAAGTTCCGGGTAACCGTGTTGGATGGAGTGCCTGGCTCGGGGAAGACGGAAGTTTATTTTCAAGCCGTCGCGGAAGCCCTGAGACGAGGCCGCCAAACTCTGGTTCTGTTGCCGGAAATCGCTCTGAGCGCCCAATGGTTAGCCCGATTCAGGAGGCGTTTTGGTGTTGATCCCGGGGTTTGGCATTCGGACCTGAGCGCCAGCCAGCGCCGCCACACCTGGCGTGCCGTCGCCGAAGGCAGTGCAAAAGTCATCGTTGGCGCTCGCTCGGCCCTGTTTTTGCCGTTTCCCGATCTTGGGTTGATCGTCATCGACGAAGAACACGAAAGTGCCTTCAAACAGGAAGAAGGGGTCATTTATAACGGTCGGGATATGGGCGTGGTGCGCGCGCATCTCGGAAATATTCCCGCTGTTCTGGCCTCGGCGACGCCGTCCCTCGAATCGGTGGTTAATGCCGACTCCGGTCGTTACGACATCCTCCATTTGCCAGCTCGCCACGGCGGTGCCAGCCTGCCGGACATTCAACTGGTCGACATGATCAAAGAGCCGCCACCACGTGGCCGGTGGTTGTCGCCGGTGCTGGCGGGTGCCGTATTGAAGACCATAAGTGACGGTGAACAGGCTTTATTGTTTCTGAACCGCCGCGGATACGCACCGTTAACCTTATGCCGGACCTGCGGACACCGGTTTCAATGCCCGCGCTGTTCATCCTGGCTGGTCGAGCACCGCCTGCGGGGACGACTGCAGTGCCACCACTGCGGTTACAACATATCGCCTCCCGACAAATGTCCTGAATGTGAAACAGAAGACAGCCTGGTCGCCTGTGGTCCCGGTGTTGAGCGTCTGGCCGAAGAAGTGGAACTTATGCTGCCCGATGTTCGGCTGGCCATCGCCGCCAGCGACAACATCAGTTCTCCCGCCGCCGCCGCCGAATTGATCCGTCGCATCGAAGATCACGAAGTCGACGTCATTATCGGCACCCAGATTGTCGCCAAGGGGTATCATTTCCCGATGTTGACGCTGGTTGGTGTCGTCGACGGGGATTTGGGACTGCAGGGCGGAGATCTCAGGGCATCAGAGCGCACTTACCAGTTGCTTTATCAAGTTGGCGGGCGTGCGGGCCGGGCGGACAGGCCGGGTCGGGTCGTCGTGCAGACTTATATGAAACAGCATCCGGTGATGTCGGCGATCCTGTCTGGTGAAAAAGCCCAGTTTCTGGAGGCCGAATCGCGGTCTCGTCAACAAATCGCCATGCCCCCGTTCGGACGGCTTGTCGCCTTGATTGTGTCGGGCCCGAATGAGTTCGCTGTTGATGAAGCGGCACGCAACCTTAGTCGAACGGCACCCCATATGGAGGGAGTTCAGGTTCTGGGGCCGGCACCAGCGCCATTTGCTCTTTTGCGAGGTCGTCACCGCCGTCGCCTGTTATTGAAGGCCCATAAGGAAACGCAGGTGCAGCCCATCATCCGCCAATGGTTGACCCATACGGACTGGCACAATTCCGTGCGTGTACAGGTCGATATCGACCCCATGAGTTTTATGTGATCGCTTTTGTTTTTATCCACCGGAAATGAAACCTAACGATAATCCTTTGGGTCCGAACATCTCACCCTAGAAATCGCAGAAATCCAAGGGTTTCAGTAATTCCTCAAAGTGTACGGAGTCTGGTTGCAATGGTGGAATGAGTATGGTACGAAATGCCGCGTTTCGCAGGAGGAGAGTCCCTCTGATGCGGACCGACGGTGCCGGACAATTGGGGACAGGATGATCCTTACCCAGAATGCCGGTACCGCGAATAACAACAGACGAGGAATTCCCAGGTGTCATCTGATGTCATCGGCGCTTCAGGCCTAGCAGGCCGCTATGCTACAGCGCTTTTCGAACTCGCAGAAACGGACAAACAGCTTGATCAGGTGGCCGATGATATGGCCAAGATCCAGTCGATGCTTGAAGTGTCTGACGACCTTAACCGTTTAATCCGTTCGCCGGTTGTTTCCAGAATCGACCAAAGTAAAGGCATGACAGCGGTGCTCGAGAGCGCCGAAATTGGTGTGCTGACAAAAAACTTTATAGGTGTCGTTGCTGACAACCGTCGTCTCTTCGCGCTGCCGGGTATGCTCAAAGGTTTTCAGGCCCTGCTTGCTGATCATCGTGGGGAAACCACCGCTGAGGTGGTTTCAGCCAAAGCGCTTTCTGATGCGCAAATGAAGGCTCTCGGTGAATCATTAAAAAAAGCTACAGGGTCAAATGTTACCATCGACGCTGAGGTCGATGAAGAATTACTGGGTGGTTTGATCGTCAAGGTCGGCTCCCTGATGGTAGACAGTTCTTTGAGAACGAAGCTCACGAAGCTTCGTTTCGCTATGAAAGGGATGGGTTAGATGGAAATCCGTGCGGCGGAAATCTCCGCTATTCTGAAAAAACAAATTGCAGATTTCGGCTCTGAAGCTGAAGTTGCAGAAGTAGGGCAGGTTCTGTCCGTTGGTGATGGTATCGCCCGCGTCCACGGTCTGGACCAGATCCAGGCCGGTGAGATGGTTGAATTCCCAGGTGAAATCATGGGCATGGCCCTGAACCTTGAGGAAGATAACGTCGGTGTCGTTATTTTTGGTGATGACCGTGGCATCCGCGAAGGCGACACGGTCAAACGTACCGGAGACATCGTTGACGTGCCGGTCGGCAAAGCTCTGCTCGGCCGCGTGGTTGATGGTCTCGGTAATCCGATTGATGGCAAGGGCCCGATTGACTCCACGGAACGCCAGTTGGTGGAAGTTAAGGCGCCGGGGATTATCCCTCGGAAATCGGTGCACGAACCAGTGCAGACCGGTCTTAAAGCCATCGACTCCCTGATCCCGATTGGCCGTGGCCAGCGCGAGCTGATCATTGGTGACCGTCAGACGGGTAAGACCGCTGTTATTATCGACACCATCTTGAACCAGAAAGCGGTCAACGACGCGACCGATGACGATTCAAAGAAACTGTTCTGCGTTTATGTGGCCATTGGTCAGAAACGTTCGACCGTGGCTCAGCTGGTCAAAACACTCGAAGATTACGACGCCATGAAATATTCTGTGGTTGTCGCCGCGACGGCGTCGGAACCGGCTCCTTTGCAGTTTCTGGCTCCGTATACGGGGTGTGCCATCGGTGAATACTTCCGTGACAACGGCATGCACGCGTTGATTTGCTACGATGATTTGTCGAAACAGGCTGTTGCCTATCGTCAGATGTCTCTGCTGCTTCGTCGTCCGCCGGGACGTGAAGCCTATCCGGGTGACGTTTTCTACATTCACTCTCGTCTGCTCGAACGGGCCGCCAAGCTGAATGATGAAAACGGTGCTGGTTCATTGACGGCTCTGCCGGTTATTGAAACCCAGGCCGGTGACGTGTCCGCCTACATTCCGACCAATGTGATTTCCATTACGGATGGTCAGATCTTCCTGGAGACGGAACTCTTCTATAAAGGGATTCGCCCGGCGGTGAACGTTGGTTTGTCGGTTTCCCGTGTGGGATCGTCGGCCCAGATCAAAGCCATGAAACAGGTCGCTGGATCCATCAAACTGGAACTTGCGCAGTATCGTGAAATGGCCGCGTTTGCCCAGTTTGCGTCCGATCTTGATGCCTCCACCCAGCAGTTGCTGGCCCGTGGCGCACGGTTGACGGAATTGCTGAAACAGCCGCAGTATTCACCTTTGACGGTGCAGGAACAGGTTGTTGTTATTTTTGCCGGTGTGAACGGGTATACGGACGGTGTCGCGGTGGATCAGGTAACGGCTTTTGAGAAGCAGTTGCTTGATGATGTGCGGGCCAAACATTCCGATATTCTGGACTCGATCCGTGATGAGCAGGCGCTTTCAGAGGAAACGGAAGCTAAGCTTAGAAAAGTCATGGAAGAATTCGTCAAGACGTTTGCCTAAATTATCGATGAATGGAATGAGATCGGAATAACGACCGATGGCCAATCTAAAAGTCCTGAAGGGCAGAATTGAAAGCGTCAAGTCGACGCGGAAAATCACTTCTGCCATGAAAATGGTGGCTGCTGCTAAACTGCGCAAAGCGCAGGAAGCAGCGGAAGCCGCGCGGCCGTATGCGGCGCGAATGGAACGTATGCTGGGATCTCTGGCGGCGTCCATTGGCGGTGTTGATGGTGCCCCCGAAATGCTGGTCGGAACGGGTAAAGACGACGTCCATCTTCTGGTTGCCTTTACCGCTGATCGCGGTCTTTGTGGCGGGTTCAATGGATCCATTGTCCGGAAAATCCGGTCCATGGGCAATGAACTGAGAGCCCAGGGTAAAACCGTTAAGGTTCTGTTTGTCGGCAGCAAAGCCCACGACGTTCTGAAACGCGAGCTTGGTGATGCAGTCGTCGACGTTGTGGCGGGTATTGGCAAAAAAGGCGTTGAATATGCCGAGGGCGCAGGTGTTGCAGACAAAATCACCCGTATGTTTGAAGGCGGTGAATTTGATGTCTGTACAGTTGTCTTTAACCGCTTTCAGTCGGCAATGACGCAAATTGTCACGCGACAACAATTGATTCCTTTTGCTCCGGCTGAGGATGGGGCCAACGACAACGTAGATGCCAAGGCCGATGACGGCCTTAAGGCGTCGTATATTTTCGAGCCTGACGAAGAAGAAATTCTGGCTGACTTGCTACCGGGAAATCTGGCGGTACAGATTTTCCAGGCTATGCTGGAAAGTTCAGCTTCCGAACACGGCGCACGTATGTCAGCCATGGATAGCGCAACACGTAATGCAGGCGAAATGATCGACAAACTGACGCTGACCTATAACCGGACACGTCAGGCTGTGATCACCAGCGAATTAATTGAAATCATTTCTGGCGCGGAAGCGCTGTAGGAATTAACGGCCCTTTCGGGTCCGCTGAAAGGCAACAGGAGCATCAGCGATGGCGAATAAAAGCGTAGGTAAAATCACTCAGGTTTTGGGAGCCGTGATCGACGTTAAGTTCGATGGCGAACTGCCGAATATCATGAACGCACTTCACACACAGAACCACGGAAAGTTGTTGGTTTTGGAAGTGGCGCAGCATCTGGGTGAAAACTCGGTCCGTACAATTGCGATGGATTCAACGGAAGGTTTGCAGCGTGGTCAGGAAGTCTCTGACACCGGGGCACCTATCTCCGTTCCCGTTGGTCCGGAAACTCTTGGCCGTATTCTTAATGTCATCGGTGAACCGGTTGACGAACGTGGTCCGGTCAATGCCAAGATGACTCTGCCGATCCATCGCAAGGCACCCGAGTTTATTGAACAATCCACTGACACGGAAATCCTGACCACCGGGATTAAGGTTGTCGATTTGATCGCGCCTTACTCGAAAGGTGGTAAAATCGGTCTGTTCGGTGGTGCCGGTGTCGGTAAAACAGTTTTGATCATGGAACTGATCAACAACGTCGCCAAAGGCCACGGTGGATATTCTGTGTTCGCCGGTGTTGGCGAGCGGACCCGTGAAGGTAACGATCTCTACCATGAAATGATCGAATCCGGCGTTATCGTGCCAGACGGTGAATCAAAAGCCGCGCTGGTTTATGGTCAGATGAACGAACCTCCGGGAGCCCGTTCACGCGTAGGTTTGACCGGCTTGACGTTGGCCGAATATTTCCGTGATGAAGAAGGCCAGGACGTGCTGTTCTTCGTTGATAATATTTTCCGTTTCACCCAGGCCGGTTCCGAAGTGTCCGCCCTGCTGGGACGTATCCCGTCCGCTGTGGGTTACCAGCCAACACTGGCGACCGATATGGGGACGTTGCAAGAGCGGATTACCTCGACCAACAAAGGATCGATCACCTCCGTGCAGGCCATTTATGTTCCTGCCGATGACTTGACCGATCCGGCCCCGGCAACATCGTTCGCTCACCTTGATGCAACCACCGTGTTGTCGCGTCAGATTGCCGAACTTGGCATCTACCCGGCTGTGGATCCGCTGGATTCAACGTCGCGTATTCTTGACCCGCGCATTATTGGTGAAGATCACTATAACGTGGCGACCGGTGTTCAGCAGGTTCTTCAGGCCTACAAGTCATTGCAGGACATTATTGCCATTCTGGGCATGGATGAACTTTCTGAAGAAGACAAACTGACTGTTGCCCGGGCGCGCAAAATTCAGCGCTTCCTGTCGCAGCCGTTCCACGTTGCCGAAGTGTTTACCGGATCACCAGGGGTTCTGGTTAGCCTGGAAGATACGATCAAGGGTTTCAGAGGTATTCTCGATGGGGAATATGACCATATTCCGGAAGCCGCCTTCTACATGGTTGGCACCATTGATGAAGTTCTCAAAAAAGCCAAACGTATGGCAGCCGAAGCGGCTTAAGAATTTAGGCTAGGAGTATAAAAGGATGGCCGACACGGTCGACTTTGAACTTGTCTCACCACAACGGCTTCTTAAATCGGAGCCCGTGGAAATGGTCGTGGTTCCGGGTGCTGAGGGCGACCTCGGTATCCTGCCGGACCATTCACCATTGATCGCTACCCTGCGCCCAGGGGTGATCGACATCCATGAGGGTGGCAAGGTGAAAGAACAGATTTTTGTAGCGGGCGGTTTCTGTGAGGTTTCACCGGAACGGTGCACGGTTCTGGCTGAAGAAGCGATGCCTGTCGCTGAACTGGACAAGGCTGCTGCAGAAAATCGTTTGCAGGCCGCACAGAAGGCGGAAGCCGAAGCGGATGAACACGGTAAAAGAAAAGCCGAAGCTGAACGACGTGCTGCGGAAGCCATGTTAGCCGCCGCATCTGCCTGATCGAAACGTCATAAGATTTCAGGAAAACGCGGCACCAGGTGCCGCGTTTTTCTGTTTGGGAACAAGACTTTGAAAATCACTACGATCCATCTCCGATCACGACGACGAGGAAGCCGGTAATCGGCAAATCCTGTCTGACCGCCCATGCCGACAAATATGTGTCGACAAACATCAGCGGTCATCCCGTCGTTTAAGAGATGGAGAAGATCATGAGTGATATTTATACCGAACGGCTTTACCTACGGCCGTTTCAACAATCGGACGAGGCCTGCTTTATTGACCTCAAAACCCATCCGGAAAATATGGCCCAAACCAAAATTGGGGCTTTGGATATCGGTCAGGCGATAGACCTGTTGGAGACCTATATCGCACAATGGCGCCATTCATCGATCGGCATGTGGGCGCTGATTGATCAACAAACAGAACAATTCGTTGGTGAATGCGGGTTTGCGGGTCGTCCGGGATTTAGTGGGGTGACGCTGCGCTATACTGTTGATCGTCAGTGGTGGGGGAGGGGACTTGCGCCTGAATCAGTAACCGCTGTGCTCGACCATGGACGCCAGCACCCTGACTTGGCGGAGGTTTCAGCGCTGGCCATGATCAGCAACAGCCGCTCATGCCGTATCCTTGAACAGGCCGGAATGACTCACGTCGAAGATGATTTCGACGGGGTCACCGGGTTCCGTCGATATGTGCTGTCCTTGAATGGGTGAGGGTCTGCGCGTTAAGATGGGATAATCCATCAACGGGGTCAGGGAATTCGAGATGCATCTTTATCTTGTTCAGCACGGTACGGCGATGCCCAAAGACGAAAACCCTGAGCGACCGTTAAGCGACTCAGGGCGTGCCGCGGTGCAAAAGGTCGCCTCCTTTCTGGCCAGAAGCCAGCTTGATATCTCTGGTGTCGTTCATTCCGGCAAAATGCGCGCCATGCAGAGCGCCTTGTTGTTGTCTGAGACGTTGGGTCCCGGACGCGTTGTCCAGGAATGCCTCTACCCGATCGGTCCTAATGACCCGATTGATCTGCTGTGTAGCGCCATCGAAGACGGGCCGGGCGAACATATCACCGGGGACCGGATGATCGTCGGCCATCTTCCCTTCATGAGCAAGCTGGTCTCTCGTCTGGTCTGTGGCGATGAGGAAGAGACCGTCGTGCACTTCAAACCCGGCACCGTCGTTGCCCTGGAGCGCGGTGAAAATGGTGATGGCTGGTCAGTGATGTGGGTGGTCAGGCCAGAACTATTGGGTGGATAAGTCGAACAAGTCGTCGGAAAAAACTGCTGGCACGAAGTCCCTACCGTCCTTTCTTCCCACCTTTCTTGTGTTTCCACGCGGCTTTCGGTGCCACCCCCGGTTTGGTGAGGCCAAGTTCGGTGGCTTCAAGGCGGCGGATTTCGTCTCTTAATCTGGCCGCTTCTTCAAATTCCAAGTCGGCGGCGGCGGCCTGCATTTTATCGTTCATGTCCTTGATGACGGCGCCGATGTTATGGCCGACGTGCTGGGTTTCGCCTGATACGCCCGTATCGACGGTCACATAGTCATGTTCATAAATGGTGCCGATAACGTCGGAAATGCCCTTCTTGACGCTTTCGGGCGTGATGCCGTGGGCTTCGTTATAAGCGGTCTGTCGGGCGCGGCGGCGGTTGGTCTCGCCGATGGCGTAGTCAAGACTGGCAGTCATATGATCTGCATAAAGGATGACCCGCCCGTCAATGTTTCTGGCGGCCCGACCGATGGTCTGTACCAATGAGGTTTTGGAGCGCAGGAAACCTTCCTTGTCCGCATCGAGAATAGCGACCAGTCCGCATTCCGGGATGTCCAAACCCTCGCGCAGCAGGTTGATACCGATCAGCACATCGAAGGCACCGAGGCGCAAATCGCGGATGATTTCAATACGTTCCAGGGTTTCGATATCGGAATGCATATAACGCACACGAACGCCGTGTTCATGCAGGTATTCAGTCAGGTCTTCGGCCATGCGTTTGGTCAGGGTGGTGACCAGGGTGCGTAGCCCTTTAAGCGCCAGTTCCTTGACCTCGCCCAGCAGGTCATCGACCTGGGTTTCGACAGGCCTGATGATGCATTCCGGATCTATCAGACCGGTTGGGCGGACCACTTGTTCGGTAAACACACCGCCGGTGCGTTCCAGTTCCCACGGGCCCGGGGTTGCCGAGACAAATACCGATTCGGGGCGCATGTGATCCCATTCTTCGAATTTAAGGGGTCGGTTATCGACGCAGCTCGGCAGGCGGAAACCGAAGTTGGACAAGGTGCTTTTGCGGTTAAAGTCACCTTTGTACATGCCGCCGACCTGGGGCACAGTGACGTGACTTTCATCAACCATCAGCAACGCATTTTCGGGCAAATACTCGAATAATGTCGGCGGTGGTTCCCCCGGTTGGCGACCGCTTAGGTAACGCGAATAGTTCTCGATGCCCGAACAGAAGCCGGTGGTTTCCAGCATTTCCAGATCGAATGTCGTACGCTCGCTGAGCCTCTGGGCTTCCAGCAACTTGCCTTCGTTTTCAAGTTCGGGGAGGCGTTGTTTCAATTCGGCACGGATTTGTGGAATGGCCTGAAGCAAGGTTGGGCGCGGTGTGACGTAGTGGGAATTTGGATAGACCGTAATCTCGTCCAGAGTGGCAATTTTTTGGCCGGTCAACGGATCAATTTCCCAGATGGTTTCGATCTCGTCTCCGAACAACGAGATGCGCCACGCCCGGTCTTCCATATGTGAGGGGAAAATTTCGACAACATCGCCGCGGACGCGAAATGCCCCCCTGAAAAAGGCCGCGTCATTGCGTTTGTATTGAAGTTCGACCAGGCGCTTCAGGAGGGTGCCCCGTTCCATCTGCATTTCCGTGCCGAGTCTCAGGATCATTTCGGCGTAGGTCTCAACTGCGCCAATGCCGTAAATGCAGCTGACGGAAGCAACGATGATAACGTCGGATCGCTCCAGCAGGGCGCGGGTCGCCGAGTGGCGCATACGGTCAATCTGCTCATTTACCGAGGCGTCTTTTTCAATGTAGGTGTCGGTTCGTGGCACGTAGGCTTCGGGCTGATAATAATCATAATAGGAAACGAAGTACTCAACCGCATTATCGGGGAAAAATTCTTTCATTTCCCCGTACAGCTGGGCGGCCAGTGTTTTGTTGGGAGCCAGCACCAGGGTCGGACGGTTCAGATTCTGGATGACATGGGCCATGGTGAAGGTCTTACCTGACCCGGTGACGCCCAGCAAAACCTGATCCCGTTCTCCAGCTTCCAGACTTGCCGTCAGCTCCTTGATGGCTTCAGGTTGATCTCCCGCCGGCTGGAACTCAGAGACGAGTTTGAGTTTGCGTCCATCCTTAACGGGGGCGCGCTTTAGCGGGATGAATTGGGGAATGCCGTCCATCCCTCCTATATACGCCCGCTGCTAAGTCTTGGCGAGTCTCCGATCCGCAATCTACGCATGAACTTAGGAATGTCATATGTTAGGATTTTGCAATCTTCTACAATAAGACTTGAGGGTCGCCAACATGATCACTGATCCCTATTTCCCTGCGACATCTATGCCTGATGCCGACTGGTGGCAGGCCCTGTGGCCCGACCCGGACGGCGTGGTGCAGCGCCTTGGGGTAATGCCAGGCATGTCGGTTCTGGATGTGTGTTGTGGCGATGGGCGGTTTACCCCAGCGCTCTGCCGGGCGGCGGTACCAGCGACGGTTCAGGCCATTGATTTAGATGCCGGTGAGCTTGCCCTGGCCCGTCAGGCTTGTGCCGCGGAACATTGTGAAAATGTTAAATTTCTCCAAGCCGATGTTTCTGATTTATCGCAGTTCATCAGTGAACCGCAGGATTTCATTTTTATCGCCAATACCTTCCACGGTGTGCCGGACAAGGTAAGCTTTGCCCAGAGCGTTAGGCGACTTCTCAAACTCGATGGCAGGCTGGTAATCGTTAACTGGCACGATACTGAACGGGAACTGACGGCGGTTTTGGATAAACCGCGTGGCCCGGCGACGGAGATGAGGTTAAGTCCTGCTGCGTGTGCCGAAACCATCGCCGATGCCGGATTTGCCTTAAGTGACGTGATTGAGCTGGCGCCCTACCATTACGCAGCGGTGTTTAAAACGTGATGTCTGAAGACGTGATTTCAGGCATCTCTTTGATCTGAGTATCTTTAGATTTGGGAACGCCCAGCATGTTTCGCGAAATCACGTTTCCAAACACGTTTTCCGGGTTGGCATAAAAATTTTCAGGATTGTAGAGCGTCGGTAAATGCCAATACAGGCGATAGTCCAAAGAAAACAGGGTGTCGATCAATTCAGCCGACCGCTCACGGCGATCATTTTCCACATACAGATAGGGCTCGAACTTTTGTAGTGTTTGTTTTGCTCCCTTCAGAGCTTCGGTTTCCATGCCTTCCACGTCAATCTTGATAAAATGACAGGCCGACAGCTCCAGCGAGTCAATGCTGCGGAGCGGCACCTGATCACCCTGATCAAAACTGCCAAGCGCCAGCCCGCCGAAGTTTCCGCCCGCTTCATAGTTTACCCGAGGGACTGTGATTATGTCGTTCTTTTGGCCAACGCCGCACTGATAGGTTTGGGTGTTTTCGATGGCGTTCAGGGCAAGATTGGCGACCAATGCCTGATAGACTATGCGCTGTGGCTCAAAGGCATGGAGCCGACCCGTAGGCCCAAGTTTTTTCGACATGAAGACGGTGTGGCAACCGATGTTGGCGCCGACGTCGATGGCGGTCATTCCGGGGCGCAGCACCTGATCAAACAGTCGTACCTCGCCTTCCGAGAATTCGCCGTATAGATCAAGAGATCGTCCGACGTACGAATCTCCGGAAAAATACAGCATGGTCCCATAACGACAGGGTTTTACGCGGACGTATTTTTCTTCCAATAACGGATCCATCAGGGGCTCTCCGACAGGAATTCTATGCCTCCGCTGATCTTAGGGAACGGCGCGTAAACGGCAAGGTTTCTGGCGGAGTTTTAGGCGGGGTTTTTCTGTTGCGTGAGCATGAGGGCGGGCGTAGGCTGCGCCTCGAAAACTTATTTGATCTTGTAACTTTACAACGGAAAATCTGAAATGTCGTTCGTCGCTGACCGCCTGAGCGCTGTTAAACCCAGTGCCACCATCGCCGTTTCCCAGAAAGCCCGAGATCTTGCCGCCGCCGGGCGAGATATCATCAGTCTGGGTGCCGGAGAACCGGATTTTGATACCCCTGCCCATATCATCGAAGCAGCAAAACAGGCGCTTGATGACGGCATGACACGGTATACCGCGGTGAATGGCATTCCCGAACTACAGGACGCGATCATTGCCAAATTCAAGCGTGATAACGATCTGGACTATACGCGTGACGAGATTCATGTGAGCTGTGGCGGTAAGCCGGTAATTTTCAACGCTATGATGGCGACGGTCAATCATGGCGACGAAATTATTATCCCTGCTCCTTATTGGGTCAGTTATCCGGACATCCCCGCCTTTTTTGGCGGCAAGTCAGTGATTGTCGATTGTCCGGCCGAGAGCGGTTTCAAGATGACCCCCGAACAGCTGGAAGCGGCGATTACGCCCAAAACCAAATGGCTGATCCTGTGTTCGCCGTCAAATCCAACGGGTGCCGGTTATACGCGTGATGACCTAAAGGCATTGGCCGACGTATTATTGCGCCATGAACACGTTTGGGTGTTTTCAGACGATATCTATGAGCATCTTGTTTATGACGATTTCGAATTTTCGACCATCGCTCAGGTCGAACCCAAACTTAAATCGCGCACGTGCACCATGAACGGCATGTCAAAAGCCTACTGCATGACCGGTTGGCGTGTCGGATTTGCAGGTGGGCCGGTTGAACTGATCAAGGCCATGACCAAAGTTCAGTCGCAGTCGATCTCGCATACCGCCGCCGTCAGTCAGTCGGCATCGGTTGCCGCCTTGAACGGTCCGCAGGATTTTATTACCGAACACAACAAAATCTTCAAAGAACGCCGTGACCTGGTGGTCAGCATGCTCAATCAGGCGACGGGACTGAGTTGCCCGACGCCGGAAGGAGCGTTTTATGTTTATCCCAGCTGCGCTGGCCTAATCGGTAAGAAAACACCCGGCGGCAAGGTCATCGAAAATGACGAAGATTTTGTCACCTATATGTTGGAAGAAGAAGGGGTTGCCGCCGTCCATGGCGCCGCCTTCGGCCTCAGCCCGCATTTTCGCATCAGTTACGCTACGGCAACAGACCTTCTGGAAGATGCCTGCCAGCGCATTCAGCGGGCCTGTGCGGCACTGAGTTGAGCTGACCCAGAGGCAGACCGGAAATGGCCTAATTTTGTCGGCGGGCGTCGGGAAAATTGATTTGGCTGATTGCGAGTTCATCAATCAGTTGATTCATGTACGTTTTGAGAATGACGGCACGTTCGGTGGCAAGTCTTTTCCCCTCTGCCGTCTTCATGAGCTGGGGAAGTTTCAGCAATTTTGTCTGGAAGTGATCAACGGCGTACTTGCTGTCATCAAGTGTTCGCCGGTCGGCAAGTAGGTCTGCAGGATCAAATAATCTACTCCCGAGACGCCCAGCGATATAGAAAGTGCGAGCCAGTCCTATCGCGCCTAAAGATTCAATTCTGTCGGCATCCTGGATAATTTTGGCCTCTAAAGTTTTCGGTTCAATTCCCGCAGAAAAACTGTGCGTTTCTATCGCGTGTTGAACCGCTGAAATTTTCTCCTTTGGGAACCGTTCCTCATATAAAATTTCTCCAGCACGATCAGCCGACAGGGCCGAGGCCTTTGAGCGTAACTCAGAATTTTTGGGAGGATTTATTATGTCGTGCAGATACGCGGCGGCCAAGAGAACCAGCCGGTCAGCAACGTCATGCTCTTTTTCAGCAATCGTGATTGAGAGACTGAAAACTCTCCGGAAATGGAAAAGGTCATGAGACTCATCATCTCCTAGCTCTTTACGTGCAATCTGTTCAAAGCGGGCAGTCCATTCACTAAGGGTCTTTGTCTTATTCTCAATCATGTAAACGTTATATCCACTTCCTAATTTTTAGATGCAAATTCTCCAGATTTTTCACGTTATCAGGTCTCTCACATAAACTTCAGTATTTTTCCTTGCATCCCCAGCCGGGGGGATTACCCTTTTATCTGATAAAAGAAGACGTCGAAACGAGACCGGTTCCGGGCTCGCCCGGGCCGCCAGATGACACGCGGACCAGGGAGGGATTCATGCCAAACAAAACGCCATCGGGGCCCCGCACAGCAGTTCTTGTGGGCCCCTATCTCAGTGGAAAAACGTCGCTTCTTGAAAGCATGTTGTCGATTGCCGGGGCCATCGGGCGCAAGGGCACGGCCAAAGAATCGAACATGATCGGCGATGGGTCGCCAGAAGGGAAAGCCCGGCAGATGTCAACGGAATTGAACGTTGCGACGGCTGAATATCTGGGAGAGTCCTGGACCTTCCTGGATTGCCCGGGATCCGTGGAGTTGGGGCAGGACGCGCAATTAGCCCTGATGATTGCCGATACAGCAGTTGTTGTCTGCGAGGCCGATCCTAACAAGGCCATGACAGTGGCACCGGTCCTGAACTTTCTGAATGAACACGATATTCCACACATGGTCTTCGTCAACAAGATGGATGTGCCAAGTCACAGCGTCAAAGAAACCCTGGATGCGCTACAGGAAATCTCCGAACACCCATTGATTTTGCGCGAAATTCCGATCCGCGATGGCGAGGACATCACCGGCCATGTCGATCTGGTTAGCGAACGGGCGTTTGAATGGCAGTCGGCCAACCTGTCCCGATTGATGGAAATCCCTGGTCCGGCCAAGGACCGGGAAACGTCGGCGCGTACAGAAATGCTGGAGTCTCTGGCGGATTATGATGACTCGCTGTTGGAAAATTTGCTCGAAGACGTGATTCCGTCGACGGATGAAATCTATGCATCACTCGCCAAGGATCTACAGGAACGGCTGATTGTTCCAGTATTTTTCGGCTCAGCTGAGCACGATAACGGCGTCAGAAGGCTGATGAAGGCGTTGCGCCACGAAGCCCCTGAAGCGAGTGCCGTGGCCGAACGGTTGGGTATCGCAGGAGAAAGCGAAACAGTCGCCCAGGTCTTTAAGTCCGTTCATGCCGGGCACGTCGGCAAACTTAGTTTGGCTCGTGTGTTTTCAGGCGAAATCAACGATGGCATGACGCTGAACGGCAGTCGGATCTCCGGCATGCACAGGGTTATTGGCCAGAAACATGAAAAAGTCACAAAGGCTGTTCCGGGTGAGGTCGTCGCCCTCGGTCGTATGGAAGACATCGATACCGGTGCCGTTTTATCGGAATCAGGGTCTCTGTCAGTGGACTGGCCTAAGCCATTGAGACCCCTGTTTGCACTATCCATTCATGCCGAACACCGGGCCGATGACGTCAAGCTGTCCGGTGCGCTGAACAAATTGGCCGAGGAAGATCCATCATTGAGCTGGCAACATCATCCGGACACGGGCGAGATGCTGCTTTGGGGGCAGGGTGAAATTCATCTGTTGATTGGCATCGATAAGTTGAGAAGCCGGTTCAGTCTGGGCGTCAAATCTGAACGGCCCCGTGTGCCCTATAAGGAAACCATTCGCAAATCCATTTCCCAACATGCTCGTCACAAAAAACAGTCCGGCGGTCACGGGGAATACGGCGACGTGCATCTGGATATCAAACCGTTGCCTCGAGGGTCCGGGTTCGAGTTTACAGACACCATCACCGGCGGTGCGGTGCCAAAAAACTATATCCCGGCTGTCGAGCATGGAGTCAAGGAATTCATGGCGCGTGGCCCGCTGGGGTTTCAGATGGTTGATTTTGCCGTGACCCTGACGGACGGGCAGTTCCACGCGGTTGATAGTTCCGATATGGCCTTCAAAAAGGCCGCCGCCCAGGCCATGCGAGAGGGAACTCCCAATTGCAGCCCTGTTTTGTTGGAGCCAATTTTCCAGGTCGTCATGTCGTTGCCATCAAACTATACGTCAGGGGTGCAGCGTCTGGTCAGTGGACGACGGGGGCAGATTTTGAAGTTTGATGCCAAACCGGGATGGGTTGGTTGGGATGAAGTTACCATCCAGCTGCCGCAATCTGAAATGCATGACCTGATTATCGAACTGCGCTCCATGACGTTGGGGGTCGGCACCTTTGACGGTGCCTTTGACCATCTTCAAGAATTGTCCGGCAAGGAGGCCGACAAAGTTATTGCAGAACGTCGGGAGGCCTCGGGGTAAAGAGGATGAACTGATCTATTTTGTTTTAGGCGTGATCGTCGACCAATATCGCCTTGGAAATGGTCTTCGTCACTATTGATCAAAGCGTTGTCATAACGTTAAACTGCCGCGCCCCACCAACGAACTGGTTAAACTTCATGCGCAAAACCACCCTTTTCAAGCAGCTGATCAACGCGCCCGAAATTTTACTGCTGCCCGGCGTCCACGACGTCCTGTCAGCGCGGATCGGGGCGCAAGCCGGGTTTCAGGCGATGACCGGAGGCGGCTATTCGGCTTCGGCGACGTTATTGGGTCAACCCGATACATCGCAACTGTCCCTCACCGAAATGGCAGACCATTATGCCCGCATCTGCGATGTGATTGATGTGCCGTTTTTTGGTGATGGGGATACCGGATTTGGCAACGTCACCAACGTGGCGCGTACGGTCAGAATGTATGAACGTGCGGGCCTTGCCGGGATGTTTATCGAGGATCAGGTTTTCCCCAAACGCTGTGGACATATGGTCGGAAAAGACGTGATCCTGGCCGAAGAAATGATTTCCAAGTTGAAAGCTGCGCTGGATGCCAGGCAGGACCCGGATTTTGTCATTATGGCGCGTACAGATGCCAATGCGGTGAATGGTCTGGATGATGCCTTGCATCGCATGGCGCTCTATAACGAAACGGGCGTTGACCTGCTGTTTGTCGAAGCGCCGCGCAATGTTGAAGAAATGCGTCGCATCTGTTCCGAGCTGGATGGACCCAACCTGGCCAACATGATCGAAGGTGGCGCGACACCGGTGCTCTCACTTGAAGAGCTGAGCGAAATTGGCTTTGCTGCAGTGACCTATCCGGTAGCCGCGACGTTCGTCGTTGCCAAGGCAATGCGGGCGTTTATGACGCATCTTGCGGAAAACGGGACGACCATTGGATATGATCCCGATATGCTGCAATTTGAAGACTTCAACGAAATTATTGATCTTGCAGGATTGCGAAACAGAGAAGAAACTTATCTGGATTACGCGTCAGGTCTGGTGGGGACCAAACCGGGCGGAAGTCACTGATTTTATCGACCAACAATACTATAAAAGGGAGGTTACTATGAAAAAATTGTTAGCACTTGCCACCGGGGCAGTGATCATTTCAGGCGCCACGATGACGTCCGGCGTTTCTGGTGTGCAGGCGGCGGAAATGCGGTGCAGCCATCAGTTGCCACCGAAGCACCATATTGCCAAGGTCATCGACAAATGGGCGGCCGAGGTTAAAGCCCAGTCGAAAGGTGATCTTAACGTGCAGATTTTTGGCGCCAACAGCCTGCGTGGTGCCAAACAGAATATCCCCGCCGTCGCCAAAGGTGACATTGAATGTGCGTTTTCGGTCAACTTTCAGTGGGGCAAGACCGTTCCCACCATGAACGTGACTCTGAAACCCTATTCGGTGACCGACAAAGACGTTCTGGCCAAATGGCCGGGTTCGCCTGCTGCATCTTTCCTGGATGCCAAGCTTCTCGAAAAAGGTGTGCGCAATACGGTCTGGTTGTTCACCACACGCATGTCAGCCTACACCTCGAAGGGCGCTCCGCTGGTCAAACCAGCTGATTTTAAGGGAGTTAAAATTCGCGGTATTAACTCTCTGGTCGACGCAGGTCTGGTGGCCCTGGGTGCAGCTCCGTCTGCAATGTCGGGAAGCAAGGTCTATCAGGCTCTCAGCACGGGCGTCATTGACGCCGGTCTGACCGATATCTCGGCGGCTTATTCCCGGAAGTATTATGAAGTCCAGGATCACGTGACCGTATCACCATTGTTCAGCGTGTTCTTCCACGGGTACCTCAATCCAGCGTGGTATGACAAGCTGTCTGACTCCAACAAGAAGGCGCTGAAGACGGCGGGCGACAAAGCCGCGCAATGGGCCATCGACCTAACGGAAGAGTCAGCTGCAAAAGCGCCGGGGCAGCTCAGAGAAAAGGGCATGAAGGTGCATATGCATACGGCGGCGGAAATCGCCACCATGAAGGCCGTGATGGGACCGGCCTTCGATAAGGCCTTCGCAAAAGCCACCGGCGACGATGGTAAAAAATTACTGGATATGATCTCCAGCATGTAAGCGTAGGCTTCCATGAAATCCTCACCATCATCGGTGAACGAGAACGAGGGGGCGGACATCGCCCCCTCGCGCATCGACCGATGGATCTCCTCAATTACCCAGTTGGCCGCGGCACTTGGTGTTGGCGTCGTCCTGTTGATGATGCTGGTCGTCGCCTATAGCGTGGTTAATCGCTACATCCTTGGAACACCGATAACCTGGACGGATGAATTGTCAGGTTATCTGGTTGTTGCTCTCGTCATGTTGGGGGCAGGTGAGTCATTGCGCCGCGGCGATCATATCTCCGTTGACCTGATCACCAGTCGTCTCACCGCGAAAGGGCAGCGCATTGCCGCTTTGTGGGGAAACCTGATGGTCCTGATCGTCGCCGGAGCGATCCTGATCAGTGGTAAGGCCACGCTTGAATATTCGATGAATTTTGACATCCTTTCGGAAGGATATCTTGAAGTTCCCATGTGGATTCCTCAGTCTTTCCTGATTCTGGGAGCCCTGTTGCTGGCATTGGTGGCCCTTGCCAACATGCTCAGATTGTTGCGGCGAGACCCCCTACATTGACCACCTTTCTGATCCTGATTGGGCTGGTTGCTCTGTTGCTGACGGGGGCGCCTATCTTTGCCGGTCTCGGCGTAGCCTCGATCGTCTTGATGCTCGTGACCGAGGGAAGTATCGGCAGTATCGCCGACACCGTATTCGGCAAACTTGATACCGGCCTGCTCAGTGCCATTCCGATGTTTGCCTTTATGGCCCATATCATGATCCGCTCAAAAGTCGTTGATGATCTGTTTGAGGCAGCCAATGCGCTGGTTCGTCACCTGCCGGGAGGATTAGGCGTGGCGACCGTCCTCTCCTGCACGGTGTTTGCCGCCATTTCGGGATCGTCTGTGGCCACTGCCTTGACCATTGGGTCGACCGCCATTCCACAGATGCAACGTTACGGATACCGGCCAAGCGATGCGTTTGGTGTGGTCGCTGCGGGCGGGACTTTGGGCATTCTGATTCCACCATCGGGACCTCTTATCCTGTATGCCATTGTCACTGAAACGTCTATTGGGGCCCTATTTCTCGCGGGTGTTATTCCGGGACTGATTATTGCGAGTATTTTCGCAGGGTTCTGCATCGTTCAGGCGATGTGGCGCAAGGATACGGAAAAGCTGAGCTGGGTTGGCTGGCCGGCCTGTGCAGCGGCTTTGAGAAAATCCATGTGGGCGCTGGCCCTGCCGCCGCTTGTCCTTGGCGGGATTTATTTCGGCATCTTCACTGCCTCAGAAGCGGCGGCTGTGGGTTGTGTCTTTGCGCTGGTGATTGCCGTCGGTGTTTATCGGAATTTCGGCTGGCGTGATCTTTATGATACTGCGTTTGAGACCGTGCGTACGACTGCAATGCTGTTCATGATTTTGGCTGCCGCTGCGATGTTCGGGTATGTGGTGACGATCATGCGATTGCCCAACGAACTGGTGGACGCCGTGATCTCCATGGGGGCTTCGCCAATGGTATTTATCATCGCCGTCATGGCGGTGATCTTTGTGCTCGGCATGTTCCTCGAAACCATCGCCATCATCCTGATCACCACACCAATCATCTTCCCGGTCATGCTTGAACTGGGGATTGACCCGATCTGGTATGGTATTCTGCTTATGATCAATCTGGAGTTAGCGCTGATCACGCCGCCGGTGGGCATGAACCTGTTTGTGATTAAGGGCATCACCCAAGCCCCCATGGGTCAGATTATTCGCGGCATCCTGCCATATGTGCTGCTTATGCTTTTTGGGCTAATTGTCGTTCTGACAGTTCCGCAGACAGCGACATGGTTGCCCGAAATTGCCGGGTTCGGGCGATAGCCTATTCTTCGGTCCTTGTAGATTGCAGGAATGATTGTTAAATCAGATTGTAATGGCAGGAGGAATTGAATGGCGGAAAAGGCGTTGATCATCGGTGCGGGGAGTGGCCTCAGTGCTTCTGTCGCCCGGGTCTTTGCAGCGGAAGGCATGGCGGTCGGCCTTGCTGCTCGCAATATCGACAAACTGGCGCCGCTGGCCAATGAAATCGGCGCGCGGGCTTATGCCTGTGATGCAACTGACCCGGATGCGGTAGGCGCTCTGTTTGAGGCATTTGATGCCGATTTGGGTATCCCCGATATCCTGGTTTATAACCCCAGCAGGCGCGTTCCAGGACCGATCACCGAGGTCGACCCTACGGACACCAAAGACGCAATATTGGTTAGCGCGTACGGGGCTTTTCTTGCGGCTCAGCAGGCGGCCCGGCGCATGCTCAAGGCTGGTGGCGGTACAATGCTGTTTACAGGGGCCTCGGCGGGGGTCAAGGGGTATGCCCGTTCGGCACCCTTTGCCATGGGAAAGTTTGCGCTGCGGGGGCTTTGTCAGAGTCTGGCCCGTGAACTGTCGCCACAAAACATTCACGTCGCCCATTTTGTTATCGACGGGTTAATCCTCAATGAAAACCGGGGCGTGCCGTATAATGACCCGGCGACCTGCCTTGACCCTGATGCGATTGCCCAGACGTATCTCAGTATTGCCCGCCAGCACCCAAGTGCCTGGACATGGGAGATAGAGCTCAGGCCATCCGTCGAGACGTTCTGAGCAGGATCTAGTCTTAGCAGGAGTTAGGCGATGGATTTTCAACTGAAAGATAAGGTCGCACTGGTCACCGGCGGGAGCCGTGGCATCGGTCGGGCCGTGGCCCTTATGCTTGCAGATCAGGGTATGCACGTGGTGATTTGCGGGCGAACTGAGGAAAGCCTGGAGGCTACAGCCGCCGATATTCGTGCGCGAGGCGTCAAGGTCTGGGCCTTCAGGGCGGACGTCAGCCAGCTCGAAGATATTGAAAACTTGGTTGAGCAGTCAGTTGATGGGGCGGGCCGCATCGATGTACTAGTGAACAATGCTGTGACCTCCACCAGTGCACCGTTCGATGAGCTGACGGATGATTTGTTCCAATACCATATTGACGTCAAGCTCATGGCCTATATTCGTATCGCCCGGCTTGTCCTTCCCCATATGCAGAATCAAGGTTGGGGTCGTATCGTCAATATGGGGGGCATGACGGCGCGGGTTGTGGCGCCGCTCCGGATGACCAATGGTGTGGTGAATGCTGGTGTGGCTAATTTCACCAAACAGTTCGCCACCAGGGTCGGTGAGCTAAATATTACCGTCAACTGCGTCCATCCCGGTTACACCGTAACCGAGCGGATCATGCAGATATTTGAACGCGAGGCCAGAGAGTCGGGCACAGATATCGACGCCATCATCGCCAAACGCACAGCCGACATTCCCTTGGGAAAACTGATCCAGCCCGAAGATATCGCTTCCTCTGTCCTGTACTTCTGCTCCCCCCTCGCCAATATGGTCACCGGTCAGTCCATCGCTGTTGATGGTGGTTCGGGCGAAGCAGTGATCTACTGAACCGAAAAGGACGCACGATGAAAAATCCCTTCCCGGAGTCGGACCCGGACCGTCATGCTATCTGGGAAATGCTGGTTGAACGTGACATCGCTGCCTACTGCGCTGAGGACTGGTCCCTCACGGGAGCGGATTTTCAGGAGACGGGGTTTTTCGGCCTGCACGCGCATGGTTCTGACAATCCCGATAAATGGCTTTTGGATTTTCCAAATCTTGCGGCTTACCGTGACGAGTGGTTACGTCAGGCCGCAAGCTCTGCTAAAATCGACTATGCTGAACCGTTGTATGAGGCCATCCACCGAGCGACCTCAATGCAGGAGATTGATCTCGGTGATGGTGTGGCAATTGTCCGCAAAAAATTTGACGGTAGCATCCGGCGATCCGATGGCGGCGAAGATGTTCTTAACTGGCAGTCACTATTCTTCTGCGCGAAAAACAGCGGTGCCTGGAAAATCACCTCTTTTGTCGGATACCTGCCAAACCCGATGGGCCAAACTTCGACGTTTTCCTAAGCCATTTCCCAAAAAAAGACCCCGGCACAAGGCCGGGGCGAGTCTAAACAGGGAGGCTTCACGTCTGGGAGACGCAAGGAGTCGCCATGTGGGCGATCCTTTTGCCGGACATGTGTCCGGCGGGAGGAGGAATGCTGCGATGCAACATTCAATAATTGGAATATAAGGGTGGTGTCGGATTATTGCTACTATTATTTTTGCAGCGCACCTATGCGTACAACGCATAGCTTGGGGTGAGGGAATTTGACGTCCTGATCAGGGTGTTTCCGTCTTCATCTGATCGACAAGGAAATCACGGAGTACGGCAATACGTTTGGTATTTCTGATTTCTTCCGGGTAAACGAAATAAGCATCAAGTTGAGGACCCCGGACCTCCGGTAAAACTGCCACCAGATTGCCGACCTCGCGGCTCATGTAATCGGGGATCGCACCAATCCCCAGGCCGCTTTGAACCGCCCGGAATATGCCATAAACGCTGTTAACGCGGAGAACCGGCTCACGTCGAGTGCCCGGAGGGGCACCCGCTTCCAGTAGCCAGTTCAGGTTGGGAACCGGCGGTTTGGCATCATCTCCATAGACCACCAGGCTATGATCATCCAGATCTTCCGGTTTTTTCGGCGTGCCGCGCTTCTTCAGGTATTCCGGCGAGGCGTAAACGTTGTAATAAACCGTCATCAGGTGTTTTTGTATGAGGTCCGGTTGTTTAGGCGGCATCAGCCGTACGGCGGCATCCGCTTCCCGCATGGATAAATCAAGTTCCGTATCTGCAAGCACCAGGGAGACCTCGATATCGGGGTAGAGTTCAATAAATTTCTTAATTCTGGGGGTTAACCAGATTGATCCGAAGGCAACCGTCGTATTGATTTTTAATGGACCCTGCGGGTGCTCCTTGGCTTCGGTAATGCGGGCCTGGGCCATCGCCAGCTTAGCGAAGACGTCATGCGCCGTGTGATAGAGCAGATCACCCTGCTCGGTCAGTTTCAGGCCTCGGGCGTGGCGATGGAATAATGGTACGCGCAGGCTGTCCTCCAACCCGCTGATTTGGCGACTGACGGCGGATTGGCTAAGGTTGAGGCGCTCACCGGCATGGGTAAAGCTGCCCGCTTCCGCGACAGCATGAAAAACCCGCAGTTTATCCCAGTCCATACCCTCTCCTGACGCCTATGCCTCAGTTATACCACTCTTGTTAGATAACTCTACTCTGCCGCTTCTGCTGCAGCCTCCTGATGGGTCAAAAAACTCTCAGCTTCCAGCGCGCTCATGCAGCCCGTTCCGGCAGCGGTCACGGCTTGGCGGTAGATCTTGTCCTGAACATCCCCGGCGGCAAACACGCCCGGAATATTGGTCGCCGTACCGCCCGCCTCGGTAATCAGGTACCCTTCTTCATCCATATCCAGGATACCCTGGAATAGCGTGGTATTCGGATTGTGACCAATCGCGATGAAAACGCCATCGACATCGATTTCGGCGGTGTCACTGGTTTTGACGTTTTTGAGCCGCGCTCCGGTGACGCCGGGTGGGTTATCACCACCCAAGACCTCATCCAGGACCGAGTCCCAAATAACTTCGATTTTTTCATGTTTAAGCAGCCGGTCTTGAAGAATCTTTTCAGCCCTGAGCTCATCACGACGGTGAACAACAGTAACCTTGGAAGCGAAATTGGTCAAAAACAGGGCTTCTTCGACAGCCGTATTACCGCCACCAATGACAGCAACCGGTTTCTCTCGATAGAAAAACCCGTCGCATGTGGCGCAAGCAGACACCCCAAAACCCATAAATTTCTCTTCGGTTTCAAGCCCCAGCCAGCGGGCGCTGGCACCGGTGCAGATGATGACCGAATCGCCGCTATAGACGGTCCCCGAATCGCCGATAGCTTTAAATGGGCGAGACGAAAAATCCACGGAAGCGATAATATCCTCGAACATTTCCGTACCGACGTTTTTGGCCTGCTCATACATCTGTTCCATCAACCAGGGCCCCTGAATGGGCTCGGCAAATCCGGGGTAGTTTTCAACTTCTGTCGTAATAGTTAATTGCCCGCCCGGTTGCAGGCCGCGGATCAGTATCGGTTTCAGGTTGGCGCGTGCCGCATAAATGGCCGCCGTATAGCCAGCTGCGCCTGAGCCAATAATCAAAACCTTGGTGTGATGAGTTTCCGGCATCTAAAAAATCCTTAAAAATGGCGCTTTGTCAGGGTGGCGCTGTTCTGTATTGACCGTGATGTCTTAACATAATTGGGACGGAGAAATCCCGCAAGACATGGGAATCCTGGGAAACGGTCGTAAACTCATATTATTCTGTTGGCACAAGGATGTTTGTAATATAATTTCGCAACAATATTTCGTCATAATGTTTCGCTTTGTTGTTCCGGACGTTGTCCTGAAACGGTTGGCGAGCCTAAACCACAGTGAGGCCAATCTACATGCAGAAGGTCAAACTTGATCGAATCGACCGCCGGATCCTCCATGATCTGCAGGACGACGGGCGGGTTACTAACGTTGAACTATCGAAGCGGGCGGGAATTTCCGCCCCACCCTGTTTGCGCCGGGTCCGCGCCCTAGAAGAGGCTGGATATATCCGGGGTTACTATGCGGACCTTGATCCGAAAATTCTTGGTTATCAGATCACTGTTTTTGCGCAAGTTGGCCTGAACTCACAGGCCGAGCATGATCTTGAGGCTTTTGAAGCGCTTGTTCATGATTGGGAGCAGGTACGCGAGTGCCATATGTTGGCGGGAGAAACAGATTTTCTGTTGAAAATTGTTGCCCATGACTGGGAATCCTACGAAGAGTTCCTGACCAGCAAGCTAACGCCGGCAGACAACGTGGCGCACGTCAAATCCGCCCTGTCTTTCCGTGCAGCCAAGCTGGAGCCTGGTGTGCCGATAGACCTGACAGATGACGAAGACTCGGAAGTTGCTGATTGATATGGCGGTTATCGAGTTCAGGATCTGTCGATAATGAAATATTTTCTTTGGCTTGGCGTCTTGCTGGCAGGACTGGGGGGAACTCCAATAGCTTTGGGTGCAGACCGGCACGCCGGTTATTATTATCCGCCAGCTAATCAGATTGAAATCTACAAGGCCCGGACGCCGGTCCTTCCCGATGCCAGTCAGTTACGCCGAATCGGTTTTGTTACAGCTATTACGCACGAAAACTTAAAACGTCCCTATCCGCCAACGACGGTGTTTTATGCGAAGGGGGAACATTCTCAAAAATTGATTATCGTTGCCCTGAAGGATGGAAGCCTGGACACGATTTACAGGGTTCGTGCCTATCTGGCGTCGTTAACCGCTGTCGCGCGGACAACAACGGCCTTTCAGAATATTCAAGCTGAAGGAATCCTTACATTTTTTGATCTCGCCCGGATGTTGGGATTTGATCAAATTACGATATCTGATGGACGTATATTCACCCATCAGGTTAAAATTGAGTGATTACGTGTAAAAAATATTTTTTTTACCACTTTGGGGTGATAGTTTGATTTGAATGAGAACTTTCTGACGGAAACGTGGATTCACCCCCTCCAAGCTTGGAATTAATATGATACGGCGAACTTTGCTGGTTTTGTCTGTTTGCTTAGGCTCCGTGTTTGCGGTGTGGCCCCTGTTTGCGCTGACGGATGAACAGGCGGCCCGCCAGCTCGAAGCCATGGACTGGTATTCTGAAGAGTACCCACCTTTCAATTATATGGGTAAAGACGGTGTGCCGACCGGAATGGCTGTTGATATTCTGTTGGCGGCACTTAATAAAATTGGGGCAAATATTACCCCCGCCAACTTCAAGATCGTGCCCTGGAATGAGGGTTACAAACAGGTACAGAGAAAACCTGGAACTGTTCTTTTTAGTACAACCTATACACCGGAACGCCAGCGAATGATGAAATTTGTCGGCCCCTCAATACCCGTTCGGGTATCGATAATCGTCCCCAAATCCAAGAATATCATTGTCAAAGACGTTGCAGACCTGAGCGCCTTACGGATTGGTGTTGTTCGCGATGATATTGGCGATCAGTTAGTTCGGAAATTCGCGCTCAGCGATGAGTCGATTGCCAAGAAGGACAATCTGAAACAGCTTTCCCATTATTTTGAACGCGGACGCGTTGATGCGATCGCCTATGCGACCAGTGTATTTTCACATTTCGTTAAAAATGCTGGTCATGATCCTGCCCAATATGAAGAAGCCTTTATTTTAAAGGAAGGCCAACTTGGTTATGCCTTTCATAACTCTACCTCTCCTGACGTCCTGGCCCGCTTGCAAAGCGCAATAGATAGTCTTCGAGCAGACGGCACCATCGACAAGATTATTGCTACTTACAATTAACGACGGGCCAGTCTTGATCGTTGCAGTGTCAGGCGGCGAGCTTGATCTCCAACTTTGACCAAACATCGACCAACGCGCTGACCAGGTCATCCATCAGTTCGTCACTATGCAGAGGTGTCGGCGTGATTCTCAGGCGTTCAGCGCCACGTGGCACGGTCGGAAAGTTAATCGGCTGGATATAGATATTGTGTACCTCCAGCAGCATGTCGGTCGCCAGTTTACAGCGCACTGGGTCACCGACCAAAACCGGGACAATATGGGTTTCCGATTCCATTAGCGGCAACCCGGCCTTGGCGATCAGAACTTTAAGGCGGGCCGCACGTTCCTGATGCCGTTCGCGCAGCTCATTATGGGCGCGCACGTATTTAACGGACGCCAGCGCCCCCCCGACCACGGTCGGTGGCAGGGTAGACGTGAAAATGAACCCCGGCGCATTGCTGCGAATAGCATCGATAAGAGCGGATGATCCGGTAATGTACCCACCCATAAGACCGAAACCTTTAGCCAGCGTGCCTTCGATCACGTCAACTCGATTGGCCACCCCATCGCGTTCGGTGATGCCGCCGCCGTGCTGACCGTAAAGGCCAACGGCATGGACTTCATCGAGATAGGTCATGGCGTTGTACTTGTCCGCCAGATCACAAATTTCGGCAATCGGGGCGACGTCTCCATCCATGGAATAAACGGATTCAAAAATGATCAACTTGGCCCGACCCGGATCCGTTTCGCGCAGCAACTGTTCCAGGTGGTCAACGTCATTGTGGCGAAATATCCTTTTTTCGGATCCACTGTGGCGGACACCGTCAATGATTGAGGCATGGTTTAGTTCGTCGGAAAAAATCACGCAATCAGGCAGGAGTTTGGCGATAGTCGAAATGGCGGCATCGTTGGAAACAAAACCAGAAGTAAACAGCAGTGCCGACTCCTTGCCATGTAATTCAGCCAGTTCTTTTTCCAGCAGAACATGCAGGTGGGTCGTTCCAGAGATGTTGCGTGTCCCTCCCGATCCGCACCCATAGGTCTTTGCTGCATCAATCACTGCGTCGAGGACGACTGGATTTTGCCCCATGCCCAGATAATCATTGGAACACCAGACCACGACATTTTCCTTTCCGCCATCGCGGTGGTTTACCGCGTGAGGGAAATTTCCGGCCTGTCTCGCCAGGTCGGCGAACACTCGGTAGCGGCCTTCAGCTTTGATCGTGTCGACGGATTCTTGGAAAAACGCCTGATAGTCCATAATTTTTTGTCCTCTGGCTGCGAAACAGTGGTAGACGCCGGTAAGTGTCTTTGAAATACAGCGCGATTATGAATTAAAAGGAAAAACTCACCTTGATATATGTCAAAGCTGTAAAATTATTGCTCTGACATATTGCCGCTGGTTTTGGGGATGTAATCTGACGTATTATTAACGCTGTCAGAGATACGAAACGAGGTTTGGATGCTTACGAATTCAGATATGGCCCTTGTCCGGCATTTGCCCCTGTTTGCGAATCTCCCGCAGGCGTTTCTGGATAACATTCTTGAGGGCAGCCTGCCCAAAGACGTGAGCAAGGGAACGGTTTTGTTTCACCGTGACGACCCAGCCGAGTGTTTTTATGTTGTCCTGAGTGGATGGGTCAAAATTTTTCGAGAAACAGCAGACGGTGACGAGGCCGTCCTTGGCGTTTTTACCCGGGGTGAAATCCTTGCTGAAGCCGCAACGTTTCTTGAACAGGGTTACCCGGCGTCCTCTCAGGTCGTTGAAGATGCCCGCGTCCTTCCCATTCTAGGGGGCGTGTTTCGTGCACATATCCGCAGCAAGCCGGAAATTGCGCTTAACATGCTGGCCTCCATGTCAAAACATCTGCATGGTTTTGTTGTCGATGTTGAGCAGCTGAAGACAAGTTCGGCCACCCAGCGTGTTGTCGAGTTTCTGTTGAAGCTCTGTTCGGTGGATGAGGGGGCTGCTGTCGTCGTTCTGCCGTATGATAAAACCCTGATATCCCGCCGCCTCGGGATGCAACCCGAGAGTCTTTCACGAATCCTGGCAAAGTTACGAAAACAGGGCGTGCGTACGGAACAGAACCGGGTTGTCATTAATGACGTTGGGGCGCTGCATGAGTATTGTCAGATTGATCCGATGGAACTCCACGCATCCGTTAGCTGTTGATACGGGGTTGGGTCAGGACTGGCCAGAAAACCCAGGACAGCCCTAAAAACAACCCGATCCACAAAAGCCCCGAAATCAGCATGGTCTCGTTATAAAATTCAGGGAACAGAGCAGGTCCGACAATACGTATCAGGGCGGCTAGGGACATCATGACATAGGCTGCCACCATTACCGGTGAGGCATGGATCAGGCGTCCGGTATGACCCAATGCGGCGCGAGTCATGATGCCGATTGTCATTGAGCCCACGGTGCCCACGGTCAGGGCGTGCATTGCCGTTATTTCCGTCAGTTGGGGACTGAACAAGGCAAAGGCTTTCAGGGCCAGACCGACAATCAACCAGGCGTACCCAAGGTGAATGATCCAGACAATCGGTTCTCCCAGGGTTTTGAGGGTTTGCCATTTTGTAACGCGCAGCACGTTGGCGACGACGGCAAAAAAGGCCAGCCCACCGCGCAGGCTGTCGTCTAGGGCCATCAGGTCACCGAGGGCAATCAGCACCATTGAAGCGACTGCGACTATATTAAATACTGGAAGAGTCTGCGGCAGGTTTTCCTCGCCCTGGCGACGCAGTGCATTAGTCGTGAAGGCAGGAATGACCCGCCCGCCGATGATAACGATCAGGATAAGAATAACATTCAGGGCCAGCGTATGCCCACTCGCCATGGTGTCTTCGGTTACCCCCATCTGTTCCAGGTGGACCAGCAGGTTGGCAGCGAACAGGGCCAGCAGGATAGGTACAAATATAAAATTTCGTTTTGACCAACGTGAACTCAGGGCTTTGAATACCAGTCCAAGCAGCATGGCGATCAACAAGAGGTCAAGTCCCGCAACCAGCGGGTCGGGAAGATAGGCAGAGAACCAGATGGCCAGCCGCCCAAGGACCCAGGCAACGGCAAGTGCGATGAGGGTTGGTCCCTGAACGGGTTTGGTATCGGTCCAGTTGGGAACGGCGGTCAGAAAAAATCCGGTGATCACGGCAATGGCGTAGCCGAACAGCATTTCATGAGCATGCCAGCGATAGGGGGGCAGGGAAATGCTCATCTCCAGAACCTCCGCGCCGACGGCATGTAAACCGATCCAGACAAGCCACGCGCTCATGGCGACGAAAGCGTAGACGAAGGCGAATAAAAAGAACGGGCGGAAGGCGTAGGAAAAAAAGACGGGCATGAATTCTACTTTGAAAAAATAAAACCACCGACGGACAATACCTACGGTTCGACTTTTACGAAGCCCCGCATATCTTCGTCTTTCCAGTGTGGACCACAGAGATAAGGATACTTGCCCGGGTTTTCAAATTTATATTCCCAGATTTCTTCCGGGAAGAAGCGCTCGGATTCGTCAACGTCTGCTTCCTTTAACCACACACTGTGAGAAGTACGTTTGTCGACATTGACCCAACGAACCGTAGTCCCCGCCTTAACGGTTATATTGGCCGGGCAAAAATTATATTTATAAAGTTTGACGATAACGGCTGCATCATCCTTGGCGTCCGGATAAAGTTTGGCGTAACGGGCATCCGCCTTGGCACAGGCGCGGGCCCGTTCCGGCGTAACGTCGATTTCTCCTCCACCCGAAGACGCTGGCAGGGTGGTGAGAACAACCGTCCCCACCACTCCTACACAAGCAATGAAAAATTTACTGCTTGATGGCATTGATTTCCGCATCGGCATTGTCCAATCCTAGCTTGTATTCAAGCGAGACATGGTGAAAACGCGCAGTCGTGTAATCATCATGAATGGCAAATCCCATGGTGTACAGGGTGCCTGCTTCGAACGAAACGCCGCCTGGCTGAGTTGCTTTCAGGGGGCGAGTGACGGTAACCGTCCACACACCAGCAGCGAGAACACCGGTTGAGGTCATCTTGTCGGTCGGGTCCAGAACCCGGTCGGCCAGAATGTGCCCGGCTTCGGTTTTTCCACCATCACCACTCTTGAAACGAACGAGGTCCATGAAGACGCCTTCCGCTATTTTGCTGTCCAGGTCGGCTTTTTCGACCAGTTTGTCCCAGGCACCGCGCGGTTTACCGTTTTTACCCTTGTATTCCAGTTCAGTACGGCTGTCCTTCACATATTTGGTAACCCCGTCAGAGAGGTTGATGGTTTTGCCAAGTTCGCTGGCCGCTGCGAGTGCATCGGCTTTCGGCGCATCCGGCATATAACGTGAGTCATGGTGGCAGGTTGCCCAGCACCCGGCCTGGGCCGCCATCTCAACTTTGTCATCATCGAACATGACCGCCAGCTTAATCTGGTTCGCCGGGTCCATTTTACCACCGTCGGCGAAGGGGACAGGCGTATGCCCTGCATCGGGCCACTGGAAGCGTAGCGTCAGGTTCTCGTCATCGTGTTTGGCTTTGACGTTAACTTTAATGGAACCACGTTTGCCGGGGATCGGGGTCGATTCCGCCTTCTCACCGGTAACGATTTTTTTGCCCATGTCGGCCTGTTCACCTTCATGGCATTCAGCACAACGGTCTCCAGCGCGCCGAACTGCGCGTCCGCCGCCATGATCCTTGCCGTTCAGGACCCACTCAAGCGAGGCCTGCCCCGGGTAAAGCATAACAATGTCGCGACCCGGAACGTTGCCCCAGTTTGCGCTATCTCCGGAAGCGGTTGCCGCTGCTGGAGTCGCGGACTGGGCCGCTGCTTCGGCGGCTTTTTTCTCGGCTTCGGCCTTGGCTTCGGCGAGCAGACGGTCGGCTTCTGCCTTGGCTTCGGCGGCTTTTGCCTCAGCCGCAGCTTTAGCGGCAGCCTCTGCGGCCTTAGACGGCAGGCGACGCGAGTCGGGTTTGCCATCATAGGGGTCTTCATCTTCAGCAAGAAGCTTGTGAACAGCACGGTGCGCGATACCTTTGTGGCAGTCGATGCAGGTCATGTTTTCCTGCTGGGCCTCGGCGTGGCGTTTCCACGAGCGGCGTTTTTGTTTTTTGTCGGTCATGGCGTCCCAGGAATGGCAGTTGCGGCATTCGCGAGAGTCCGTTTCCTTCATGGCCTTCCAGACATTTTTTGCCAGGGTTAGGCGCTTGTCTTCAAATTTTTCGGGTGTGTCGATGGACCCAAGGGCCTTTTGCAGTAATTCGTTTGAGGCCTGGATTTTGCGAATAACCTTGTGAAACCAAGGGTCCGGAACGTGACAGTCAGAGCAGGTAGCGCGTACACCGGAACGATTCTGGAAATGAACGGTTTCTTTGTATTCCGTGTAGACGTTTTCTTCCATCTCATGACAAGAGATGCAAAATTCCAAGGTGTTGGTGGCTTCCATCGCGGTATGAAACCCGCCCCAAAAGATAATTCCCGAAATACCACCTACGACAAAAATAGCACCCCAAGTGAATTTCGCGGTGGGGCTCCAGAACCATTTCCACAATTGCCCGATCATTTGACTATCCTTTTTGAGACTACTCTTTGGATGAACCAGCTTAGAATGGCTGGTTTCGATTTTTATAATTGATTAAAAAAAATTTAGAAAAAACGGGCAGCTCCGAAAAGCTGCCCGCCAATTTTTGTGTCTCGAAATTATGTCCTGTGATGAACACGATTGGAGACATTGAACTTACCGGTTGGAGTTTCGAGCCCTTTAATGCGGGTCTTCTCCTTCAGGGTCATCGTGTCGTAGACAACGATTTCACCCTTCTTCCAGTTTTTCTTACCACCGCGAACCCAGACGGATACCCAGAATTCTGAACCATCTGCATTAAACTCGGTGTGAACAGCGAGACCAAATTCCTGATCCGTAACCTGGATCGTTTTAATGATCTTGCCGGTTTTCTTGTCCAGAACCTTAATGGCCTGCTGGACTTCCGGATCCGGATGTTTGGTCTGATCAAAGATCACGTAGGGAGAATTCGGGTGGGTACGAATAAACAGACCCGGTCCGTCGGATTCAACCGAATAACATGTCTTCCATGCCTGATCCGGGTGACCCTTCGGATCATTACCCCAAACCGTGACTTTGCCCTCACCGAGGTGAGTGGTGCCGGCGACCGGACCACACTTCGGATCAATCCAGTTTGCACCGGGACCCGGATGAGGTTTTTTGCCAGTTTCAAGCGAACCGACAGCTTTGCGGGATTCCGTATCGATAAATTCCATCCGGTTGGAGGCATTCGCCGCGATCTGGAAATAGCGCTGTGTCGGATCAAAGAAACCATCATGCAGGAACTTGTGGGTGTTGATCATCTCAACCCGCAGATTATCCAGATCGGAATAATCGACCTGCCACATCTGCCCCAGTTCCTTAACGGCAACCATCCACGTCGGTGCGTTGGGCGTGTTGTAAATGGCGGCCACTCGGGCTTCGTTTACATATTCACCATCAATATTAACACCGCGGGTGGAGACAACTTTCAACGGCTCCATGGTTTCCGCGTCGAGAATAACAAAGTGCGGAGGCCAGTAGCCGCCACCGATGACATATTTGTCTTTCCACTTCCCGTAGTGGGAGACCGCGACGTCACGAGCGTCAGATGCGATCTGGGCGGTTGCCACAACTTTCGGCGGGTCCATCCAAAGATCAATTTTCGACATCAAGCCATCACGGCCTTGTGTAAACCAGAAACGTCCGTCCGATGATTCTTTCAGAACGTGAATGGCGTAACCGGTGTTAACCTTGGTGACGACTTTCTTGGTGTCACCGTCAATGATGCCGATCATGCCCGCATCACGCAGGATAACCATGAAGAAGTTTTCCCAGTTCAGGCTGTGTTCGGGTTTCTTGGGATAATCAGCCGGTTTGACGTACGTCTTCCAGCGCTTTTTCATTTCGGCCAAGCCTAGTTCAGCCGGAGGAGGAACGTCCATCTGGATGTAGGTGGCCAGCTTCTTGATCTGGTCTTTGCTGAACAGATCATCGAAGTTGTTCATTCCGCCTTCGGTACCCAGCGTGATGATTTTTTCAAGACGCTTCTGACCCAGTTTTTGGGTCACTTTGGGTTCCAGGCTTTTGCCGGTGGCACCTTTACGGAGTACACCGTGACAACCAGCACAACGCTGGAAATATAATTGTTTGGCTTCCTCGAAGTCTTTCTCCGAAAGAGTCGGTTCCGCCGCCGTGACTGTTTGCGGTGTCATGCCGAACGTAATGCCGACACCCACAGCCAACGCCAACGCCAGGGCGGAGGCCTTTACGCTAGAAGTGTTCATGTTGATCTCTCCATTGAGATTTTCACTGATAGTAGTGCGTTTTAGATCGGTTAAGCTTTGTCCTCCTTGACCGTGGTCAAGCCGACACTGTTTTGTTTTCTGGTGTTGAAGAGAGATTTGGGGCGGTAATCCGTCATCTTCATACCGGTTCATATCAGGTGGTTTATTACCGTATTCAAATGTCTCATGAGTGGGTTATGATGCGAAATGACCAGAAACGCGAATATTGTGTCGCCTCATGATCCAGATACGACAAGAATTGGCTATTGGGAGGTCGCCGCCAAGACGGGTGAACTTTACTGGTCGGATGAAGTCTACCAAATTCACGGACTTGCGCCCAGTGACGAAATTGACGTCGAGGCGGCGCTAAATGCTTATCACCCAGATGACCGTGACAGAGTTGCCGAATATGTCTCGCGGGCCTTGGAAGAGAAAGAAGACTTTCAATTTAAATTGCGGCTGATCAAGGCTGACGGTGAAGTTCGTCATGTCTTGGCGACAGGAGTTGTACGGCTGAATTCAGATGGTGATGTACAGTCGGTCTTCGGAATTTTTGAAGATATTACGGATCGCAAGAAAATGGAAGATGTGCTCCGTGCTTCTGAGGAAAATTTCCGCCAGGTCGTCGAACAGGCGGGCGACGCGATGTTCATTATTGATCCGTCAAATGCGCGGTTTGTTGATGTCAATGCTGAAGCATGTACGTCACTGGGCTATTCACGTTCGGAACTTCTCGAACTATCAGTGCCGGATATAGATCCTGAATTTTCGATCAAGAAGTTCGAAGATCTCGTCACGACCTTTAAACAGGGGCAGGCGATAACGTTGGAAAGTGTACATCACCGTAAGGATGCAATTGAGTTCCCTGTTGAAATCAGAAGCGGCTTGATTGATCTGCGCGGGGTGCCAAAATTGTTGGCATTTGTCCGTGATATTTCTGAACGAAAACGAGCGGAAGAAGCCCTACTCAAATCGCATGATGACCTTGAACGGGCTGTTAACGATAGAACACAAGAATTGCGGCAAAGCGAAAAGCGCTTTCGTGACTACTCAGAGACGGCCTCGGATGTGTATTGGGAGCTCGACCGGAACTTGCGCTATACCATGGTTCACCCTTCGGATGAGCTCGCGGCAATTTTCCCGGTAGCAATGTTCTTGGGCAAAAGCCGAGCCTCAGTGAAACCCGACGGCGTAGAGGACGGCGAATGGCAGTCACACCTCGATGACCTGGAGGCTCGCCGACCGTTTCGTAACTTTGTCCAGCCTCGGCCGTTAGATGATGGCCGGATCATTTGGGTTTCCGTTAGCGGTAAGCCAATTTTCAATGATCACGGTGCGTTTGAAGGTTACCGTGGTACGGCCTCAGATATTACAGAGTTAAAGACGGTCCAATCAGACCTTGTGGCGAACCGTTCCTTGCTTTCGAACTTGTTGAAGACCACCCAACAGGGATATTGGCAGATCGACAACGATGGGCGTACCGTCGATACCAACCCGGCTATGTGTGAATTGCTGGGGCGTTCTCGCGAATATATTCTTGGGAAAACGATTTACGACTTTGTTGATGAGAAAAATAAACAGATTTTAGAAGACCAGCTAGGTAAACGGGGTAAAGGTGAATCGAGTGCGTATGAGCTTGAGTTGATCCGCTCCGGCGGGTCCACGTTTTCGTGCATTAACGCTGCAACCCCAATTTATGATGAGAGTGGTCATAAGATGGGCTCGATTGGATTGTTTACTGATATTAGCCAGCAAAAACATGCAGAAAAAAAACTCCTGGAAAGCCAGCAAAACTTCAAGGAAGTTGCCGAACTGGCGGCAGAGTGGTTCTGGGAGAGAGATGCTGATGGGCTGCTGACGTTTGTGAGCGAAGGGTTGGAGCGCACCACTGGTATCAAACCTGAGCAGATTCTTGGAAAACCAAGAGGCCTAATGATGGTCCGGGTGCGTGGCGACGAAACCAATTGGAATGAACATCAGCAAGCCGTCGCCCGCCGTGAGGCCTTTCGTAATTTTCAAGCTTGCTACAGGCGACCGAATGGCTCTCTGGGCTGGGTGAACACTAGTGCAAATCCAATATTTGACGACTCAGGACAGTTTTGTGGTTATCGCGGCGCGTCGACCGATATTACAGAGCAAAAAGAGGTTGAACGCATCAAGAGCGAGTTTATCTCTACCGTAAGTCACGAGCTCCGTACGCCGCTGACATCGATTATGGGAGCCCTCGGCCTGCTAAAATCCGATAAATTCGGCCCTTTAACACAAGCAGCTTTGGATATTCTGAAGGTTGCGCAAAAAAACAGCGATCGGCTGTTTAACCTTGTCAGCGACATTCTCGACGTTGAAAGGCTTAGCTCCGGAGCCATGGAATTTGATTTCCAGCCACTGAATTTGAACCCGTTGGTCGCAGAAATAGTTGACGAAAATGTCGGATTGGCGAAGGAATATGACGTCAGATTTATGTTGTCAGAATGCACGGGTGCGACGACGGTTCAAGGAGATAGGGATCGGCTGGCTCAAGTCATTAACAATCTGCTCTCGAATTCAGTTAAATTCTCGCCTCATGGCAGTGTGATCAATATCCAGATTACCCGCCACGATCAACGTATTAAAATTTCGATCACCGATAACGGGCCGGGAATCCCAGCAGAAACACATAGCAAAATCTTTGAGAAATTTTCTCAACTCGATTCCTCGGATACCCGAGAAAAAGGCGGTTCTGGCTTGGGCTTGAACATCTCCAGATCAATCGTCGAGAAACATGGTGGGACAATTGGCCTGGACTCCACGGTGGGTGTCGGCAGCACATTTTACTTCACTCTGCCTGCCCTTAAATAACGGTCTTTTAACGCCCCCGAACGGCCACGCCACGCTCCGCTTGGACCGGCAAGTATTTTTTTTCAAATATACACTTGATTTTCTCGTTATTGACCAAGATCAAGTCAAAAATTCCCCTCACATGATAGACAAGGTCAATGATCGAAAATTGCCTCATGTCGTCGACATATGTCGAAGTCGGGTGAACAGCAGGAGACAGTCGGTGGCGAAAACGGGAAGAGTATATTTAGTAGGCGCGGGTCCTGGAGACCCTGACCTGTTGACCATCAAAGCGCGAAAAATTTTTGATCAGGTTGATGTCGTTGTTTATGACCGTTTGGTTTCCGACGAAATCATGGAACTTGTCCCGACCGGGATTTCACGCATCAACGTCGGAAAACAGCCGCGGTTTCACCCGGTTCCCCAAGGAGAAATCAATAACATCCTTGTTAATCTTGCCGCCGAAGGGCGCCGTGTCATGCGCCTCAAGGGCGGCGATCCGTTCTTGTTTGGGCGCGGCAGCGAAGAAGCAGCACATCTGCATGCCAATGATATCGCCTTTGAGGTCATCCCCGGCGTCACGTCAGCATCGGCATGCGCCGCCGCTATCGGGTTGCCATTGACCCATCGCGGATATGCAACTGGCGCCCGGTTTATTACCGGGCATTGTTCAGCCGACAGTGAACTGGACTGGGACTGGAAAGGTTTGTCCGACCCCAACACCACCCTGGTGGTTTATATGGGGGTCACCAACCTGGCCCAGATCACCCAGCGCCTGATTGAAAACGGGCTGCCGCCAAGCACACCCATCGCTGCTATTAATAACGGAACGCGGCCTGATCAACGTTGCCTGATATCATCGCTTGCCAGCATCTCTGAAGACCTGACCGGACAGAACTTTATCGGACCGGTCCTGTTTATCATTGGCCGAGTTGTCGAACTGACAAAAGCGCTTGGCTTTGATCATGCGGAAAGCAACCTCGATTCGGAGGAGGCCCGCGAAAGTGCTTAAGGTGCTTGCCATCGCTGGAGTGTTTGTTGCCACAGGCGCGATGGTATCTGCCGGGGCGTCTGTCTGGGAACCCACTCCGGCGCGACAGGCAGAACTGTATAATTTGGTCGTTCAGGATTGCGGGTCGTGTCATGGGCTGACCATGAAAGGCGGACTGGGTTCTGCGTTGCTGCCAAAGAATCTGGAAGGCAAAGATGCTGAAGTATTGGTGGAAATTGTCTTGGACGGACTGCCTGGCACGCCGATGCCGCCGTGGCGTTCGCAGTTTCAGAATGGTGAAGCCAGATGGATAATAGATCAGTTGAAAAAAGGCTTGCCGCAATGAACGGAATTTTTAAATCATTTTTTCTGGCCATCATAACATTCGTCGCATTTTCCCTCGCAAGCTGGGCGCAGGCCGCCGAAGCGCTACGCGCCACCGGAGATATGGGAATTATAGTCGAGCGGGCAACGGGCTCAGTGAAAATCATTGAAACCTCCGGACGTACGGAACTTCGTCGTGTTGAAGGGTTCGGTGACCTTAGCCATGCATCGGCGGTCTATTCCCGTGACGAGCGGTATGCGTTTGTTTTTGGCCGGGATGGCGGTCTGACCAAACTCGATATTCTGACCGGTAAAATCGTCGGGCGGGTCATTCAGGCCGGTAACAGCATTGGCGGAGCGATCTCCCAGGACGGCTCACTGGTCGCGGTCTCCAACTACAAACCGGGCGGGGTCAAGGTTTTCGACAGCAAAACGCTTGAATTGGTCGCCGATATTCCCGCCATCGCCGAAGACGGAACACGATCCAAAACCATCGGACTCGTCGATGTTCCAGGCCAGAAATTTGTCTTCAGTCTATATGATGGAGGAGAAACCTGGATTGCCGACTTTTCGGAAAGCCGGACCCCGAAAATTACCAAATTCAAGAACATTGGTGAACTTCCGTACGACGCGCTGGTCACCGACGATGGCCGATATTATATCGCCGGGTTGTTTGGCGAGGACGGACTTGCCCTACTTGACCTGTGGCACACGGAAAAAGGCATTACCCGAATTCTTGATGGATACGGCAGGGGTGAAGAGAAACTACCAGTCTATAAAATGCCCCATCTTGAAGGTTGGGCCAAAGCCGGAGACAGACTTTTCTTACCGGCCATTGGCCATCATGAAGTGTTGATCGTTGACCAGCGTACCTGGAAGGAAGTTGGACGCATCCCGGTTCATGGGCAGCCGGTGTTTGTTGTCGCCAGGCCGGATGGTCGCCAGGTTTGGGTCAATTTCGCTCACCCCAGAAACGATACCCTACAGGTGATCGACGTGCCGTCAGGAAAGATCATCAAGACCTTCAAACCGGGCAAGGCTATTCTGCATATGGAATTCACGCCGCGCGGTGAGCAGGTCTGGGTCTCAGTGCGCGACGCCAACCGGGTCGATGTCTATGACACCCGCACATTCAAGCGGTTGGCTGAAATTCCAGCCCAAAAACCCAGCGGCATATTTCTCGCCGCACGAGCCCATAGGACAGGACTATGACAGCAAATTTAAGCGCTCTGGAAGAAACCATCCTGAACGGATATCAACGGGATTTTCCGCTTGAGCCTAGGCCTTATGACCGGATGGCGGGTGGTCTTGGCATATCGGAAGAAGAGTTGCTGGAACGTCTCGCCAGTCTTAAAGACCGGCGGGTGATCAGTCGGGTCGGACCGGTAGTCAAACCACAAACCGTCGGGGCCAGTACACTTGCCGCCATGCAGGTGCCGAAAAACAGACTTGGAAAAGTCGCAGACATCGTTAGCAGTTTCGATGCGGTTAATCACAATTATGAACGCCACCACAAACTGAACCTTTGGTTCGTTGTCACGGCGGCCGATGAAGCGGGCGTCAAAGCCGTGCTTGATGAGATTGAAAAACAGACGGGGATCAAGGTCATCGATCTGCCGTTGCTCACGTCCTTTCATATCGATTTGGGGTTTGATCTAAAATGATGATTGATGGAACAGACGAACGGTTACTGGGCGCCCTTGCCGACGGCTTGCCGCTCAGCCCCAGGCCCTACGAAGAGGTCGGGCGCTGGCTTAGCCTAACCGAGGGACAAGTGCTATCGCGATTGCGTCGACTGGTTTCCGAGGGAGTGGTCAAGCGCTTCGGTGTCATCGTCCGCCACCGGGAACTGGGTTATACGGCTAATGCCATGGTGGTTTGGAATGTGCCTGACCAGCTGGTTGCGGGTATGGCCCACAAGGCCATTCAATTCAATTGTGTGACCCTGTGTTATGAACGCCCGCGGCGCCTCCCCGATTGGCCCTATAACCTGTTTTGCATGATCCACGGCAAAGACCGTGAGACGGTGCTCAGCCAACTGGAGGAAATGAATAGCGAAACCGGTCTTCAGTACTGGCCGAGTGATGTGCTGTTCAGCGGTAAATGCTTCAAACAAAAAGGCGCACGTTATCACGCTGCACCGGAGCTTAAGCAGGGTGTCGCCTGATGGATGATCTGGATCGCCACATTATCAACGAACTTCAGGGCGGGTTTCCGGTCTGTGAGCACCCGTACGCGGATGTCGCCGCACGCCTTGGCACATCGGAAGATGACCTGATCGGCCGACTGGAGGTCTTATTGTCCGACGGTATCCTGAGCCGTTTTGGTCCCATGTTTAACGCTGAACGGTTGGGCGGGGGCCTGACGCTGGCCGCCATCGCCGTCCCGGATGAACGCTTTGATGAAGTTGCCAGTCTGGTCAGTGATCATATGGAAGTCGCCCACAACTATGCCCGCGACCACAAGCTGAATATGTGGTTCGTCCTGGCGACGGAAACGCCGGAGCGCATTTCCGAAGTAATTTTGGAAATTGAGGCAGAAACCGGCCTGGATGTCGTCAACATGCCAAAACAGGAAGAATTTTACATCGGATTGAGGTTGGCGGTATGAGCACGTCCGACTCCATCGATTCAATCGACCGTCTCATCATCAAAGCCACGCAGGACGGCTTGACGCTGGACCCGCGGCCTTATCATGCGCTGGCGGAGCAACTTGGCCTGGATGCCGATGATGTCATGAAAAGATTCACCCGCATGCTCGAGGCCGGCATTATCCGCCGCATCGGTGCCGTGCCCAATCACTATAAACTCGGGTACGGAGCCAACGGAATGTCGGTCTGGGATGTTGCCGATGAGGATATCGCGGCGGCCGGTCGTGAAGTCGGGGCACTCGATTTCGTCTCGCACTGTTATCACCGCCCGCGTCATCTGCCAGACTGGCCCTACAGTCTGTTTGCCATGGTCCATGGTCGAGACCGGGCCGAAGTCGAGGACAAGGTCGGTATTATCCTCAATCTTTTGGGACCACGTGTCAGCGCCCATGAAATACTCTACAGCACCCGAATTCTCAAAAAGACCGGACTTCGGCTGGTCGCATAGGAAACTAAAACAATGTTCAGAATCAGTCAGTTCATGAAAGAACTCGTCAACCCCACACCGATCGGACCCAAACGTAATCCGCCCGGCCCGGTGGTCATCTGGAACTTGGTGCGCCGCTGCAACCTGAACTGCAAACACTGCTACGCCTTGTCGACAGATACGGATTTCCCCGGCGAACTGAACACCGGCGAGGTCTTCACGGTGATGGATGATCTGAAAGAGTTCCGCGTTCCGGTGCTGATCCTGTCCGGTGGCGAGCCGCTGTTGCGCCCGGATATTTATGACATTTCTCACCGCGCCAAAAACATGGGGTTCTATACGGCACTTTCGACCAATGGCACGCTGATTGACGAGACCAACATCGATCAGATTGCAGCGGTCGAATATGATTACGTCGGCATCAGTCTGGATGGCATCGGTGCCACCCATGATGCATTCCGCCGAAAAGAAGGTGCTTACGCCGCCTCGCTGAAAGGGGCACGATTGTGCAAAGAGCGCGACATCAAGGTCGGCCTCAGGTTTACCATGACCATGGATAACGCCTACGAGCTGCCCGACCTGTTGCAGCTGATGGAAGATGAAGACATCGACAAATTCTATCTGTCTCATCTGAATTACGCCGGGCGCGGTAATACCAACCGCACTGATGATGCACGCGCTGAAATTACCCGCCGCGCCATGGACCTGCTGTTCGAGACCGCACTGAAAGATGCCCGTGAAGGCCGTGAACGCGATATTGTCACTGGTAACAATGATGCCGATGGCGTCTATCTGCTGCATTGGGTGCGCCAGCATTACCCCCAAAAGGCTGATCACATGCAGGGTAAACTCGAACAATGGGGCGGAAATGCATCCGGCGTAAACGTCGCCAATATCGACAATCTGGGCAACGTTCACCCCGACACCATGTGGTGGCACCATAATCTCGGCAATGTCAAAGACAGGTCGTTCGGCGATATCTGGATGGATACATCCGATCCGATCATGGCCGGACTGAAACAGTATCCACGCAAAATCAACGGTCGCTGCGGGGCTTGTGAACACTTTGCCATCTGCAACGGCAATACCCGGGTCCGAGCACTGCAAGTCACGGATGACCCGTGGGCCGAAGATCCGGCGTGTTACCTGAGTGATGCGGAAATCGGTATTGATACGCCGACCACGCGTGTCGAGACGACCCCGTACCGGAGCAAACACCATGCCGTGGCTTAAGGGGTTAACCCTGTCGATCTGTGCGACCATCGCCAGTTTTGGTGGGGCACAAGCCGCCGAGACGGCGAAGGGCCAGATTGTTTTTCAGCAGCACTGCGCGGCGTGTCATGGTGATGATCGTTTGGGCCGCATCGGCCCGGCGTTATTACCAGAAAACCTTAAACGCCTGCGCAAGAAAAAGGCGCTTGGCGTCATTGCCAATGGTCGCCCGGCAACCCAGATGCCGGCATTCGCTGAAACCCTGAATAAACAACAGATCGCCGATGTGGCGGACTATGTTTATTCTAAGCTCGGAAAAATTCCGGACTGGGGAATGGATAAAATCAGCGCCACTCACGTCGTCTACAACCCGGTCGCCACTCTCGGTGACAAACCGCTTCATCACTCCGATCCACTTAATTTGTTCACCGTGGTCGAGACCGGCGATCATCACGTCACCATCCTGGACGGCGACACGTTCGAATCCATCTGGCGGTTTCCATCGCGTTTTGCACTCCACGGTGGAGCCAAATATTCCCCCGATGGCCGCTACGTCTATTTCGGTTCCCGCGACGGCTGGGTCAGCAAATATGATCTCTACAGTCTGAAACCCGTGGCCGAAATCAGGGCCGGCATCAACACCCGAAACATCGCGGTCTCGTCCGATGGAAAGTGGGTGATGGTTGGCAACTTCCTGCCTCATTCGATCGTCGTGTTGAACGCCGAGGACCTGACGCCGTTCCGTGTTATTCCGGTAGCCGATGAGGACGGAAAATCATCACGGGTCAGCGCCGTCTACAACGCCCAACCACGCCAGAGCTTCATCGTTGCCATGAAGGACATCAAGGAAATCTGGGAATTGTCCTATGATCCGGAGGCCGCACCTATCTACGGTAACTTTGTTCACAATTACCGCCAGGGTCAGGTCGAGGCAGTTATTGTCGACAAACAGCCCTTCGGCATTCGTCGCATTAAGCTCGACGATTATATGGACGACTTCTTTTTTGATCAGGCCTATGCGGAAGCCATGGGGGCGGCACGTAATGCCAAAAAGGGTCAGGTCGTCAATTTGGATGTGAAGAAAAAAATTGCCGATCTGGAACTCTCCAGCATGCCGCATCTGGGGTCGGGTATTATCTTTGATTACAAAGGGCGTAAAGTCATGGCGACGCCGCACCTCAAGGAAAACCTGGTCAGCGTCATTGACATGGAGACCTGGAAAACCGTCAAGCGTATCGAAACCTTGGGGCCAGGTTTTTTCATGCGCAGCCATGAAAACAGCAATTACGCCTGGGTCGACGTGTTCTTCGGCAAAAATCGTGACGCCATGCACGTCATCGACAAACGCACCCTCGAAATCGTCAAGACCCTGCGCCCCGAACCCGGCAAAACAGCCGCCCATGTGGAGTTTACCAGAGACGGATCATACGCCTTGGTCAGCATCTGGGAAATGGATGGCGCTCTGGTGATTTATGATGCCAAAACGCTGGAAGAAGTCAAACGCATACCGATGAAAAAGCCGTCTGGAAAATACAATGTCTATAACAAAATCAACCTGTCAGCGGGCACCAGTCACTGAGCCACCTGATTGCGGGTTATTGTTGATCGGCCACGGGTCCCAGCGTAGCGACGGCCCCAACGCTCAACTCGTGGCGCAAGCAGATCATCTGCGCAAATCCAAGCTGTTTACCCGGGTCGAGGGGGCGGTTCTGTATGGCGAACCTAATGTCGCATCGGCTCTGAAGGCGCTTGGGGATCATCCGGTGCATGTCGTGCCCATGTTCATGTGCGATGGCCTGTTTACCCGGAAAATCATCCCGGCCTGTATCGAAGATGCGCGATTGGAGGGCCAGGACATCACCTATGGACCTCCCGTTGGTCTTTCAGAAGGGTTGTCCCGCCTGATAGCAACGCGAATCACGTCAGGCTTGAGCAAGAACCAACTCGCGGGAAAAGATGTAACCGTCGTTCTGGTTGGTCATGGCTCCACCGCCAGTGACGCCTCGTGGCAGGCGACGGAACGCCACGCCCAGCGCCTCAAAAAATCCGCCGAATTTAAATCCGTCACCACAGCCTATCTCGGCCAGAACCCAAAATTGGCCGACGTCCTCACAGGCCTGTCCGGACCGGTTTCCGTGGTTGGCCTATTTGTCGCCGACGGCCTGCACGCGGGGGATGACATTCCGGCCTTGATCACGGCCACGGGAACAGCTGAAGACATTTGTTATCTCGGCGCAATTGGTAGCGATGCCGGGATGGTTGATTTGGTGGTGAGGCAGGTATCGCCTGGATTAGCTCAATAAATCAACTAACAACGCAACCTTCGCACCGAAATTGTTAGTGCCGTTGGCAAGTTGGTGATTGAATGCCTGAATTGATTTAGATGTTGAGGGCAGGAGGTTCAGGTGTTGGATGGGGTGAGATCGGATCAGGGGTCGTTTGATTATATTATCGTTGGTGCCGGGTCGGCCGGTTGTGTGCTCGCCAATCGCCTGAGCGAAGACCCGGACATCAATGTGCTGCTGCTGGAAGCCGGTGGCAAGGACACCTACCCCTGGATCCATATCCCCATCGGTTATCTGTTCTGTATGGGCAATCCACGCACCGACTGGATGATGAGCACCGAACCCGAGGCCGGGCTCAATGGTCGAGCCCTCAGTTATCCGCGCGGCAAAGTTCTGGGGGGCTGCTCGTCGATCAACGGCATGATCTACATGCGCGGTCAGGCGGCGGACTATGACCAGTGGCGTCAGTTGGGCAATACCGGCTGGGCCTGGGATGACGTATTGCCGTATTTTGTCAAATCAGAAAACCATCATCTGGGGACAACAGACATGCACGGCGCCGGCGGCGAGTGGCGAGTCGAAAATCAACGCCTGTCCTGGGATATTCTGGACGCGTTTCGAGATGCCGCCGAGGAGGTTGGTATCCCCAAGGTGAAAGACTTCAATACCGGCAATAACGAAGGATCGGGTTATTTTGAAGTTAACCAGAAGGGCGGTCTGCGCATGAGCACGGCCAAGGCGTTCCTGAAACCTGCCGCTAACCGACCAAACTTGAAGGTTCTAACACACGCCCATTCCACGGCGATTTTGTTTGAGGGCAAACAGGCAATAGGAGTGGCCTTCGATCTAAAAGGAGTTCCGGCCAAAGCAACATCTTCGGGCGAAGTCATTCTGGCGGCTGGGGCGGTGAATTCGCCTAAGTTACTGGAATTGTCAGGTGTTGGCCGTGGCGACGTGTTGTCTAAATTCGATATTCCGGTCCGCCATGAGCTTCAGGGTATGGGTGAAAACCTTCAGGACCATTTGCAAATTCGCACCGTCTTTAAAATCAGGAATGCCGTCACTTTGAATCAGAAAGCCAACAGCATTTTTGGCAAGATTGCCATGGGGCTGGAATATGCCCTGTTCCGTTCCGGCCCACTGTCGATGGCTCCAAGCCAACTCGGGCTGTTTACCAAAAGTGATCCGCGGATTGAAACCCCGGACCTTGAATATCATATCCAACCATTGAGTACGGACAAACTGGGCGAGCCGCTACACCCATACCCGGCGATTACAGCTTCCGTCTGTAACCTGCGCCCCGAAAGCCGGGGAACCATTCATATCAAGTCACGCAACGCCGGTGATCACCCGGCCATCATCCCCAATTATCTGTCGGCGCAAACCGACCGGGACGTTGCCGCCACATCTATTCGGTTGACCCGGAAAATCATGGCCGCCGATGCCGTCCGGCAGTTTGAGCCGGAGGAAATGTTACCCGGCGAAAAGATATCTTCCGATGAAGACCTCGCTCGGGAAGCCGGGAACATAGCAACCACGATCTTTCATCCGATCGGTACGTGTAAAATGGGAAGCGATTCCATGGCCGTCGTCGACGAACGCCTTCGTGTTCACGGTACGGAAGGACTGCGTGTCGTTGACGCTTCCATTATGCCGACGATTACCTCCGGCAATACGAACTCGCCGGTAATCATGATCGCCGAGAAGGCCTCGGAAATGATCAAGGCGGATCGCAAGGCATGAACATCGACCAGGATGTGTGCCGCATGCGGGCGAGTTTTTAAAATGATTGCCGGAGTCGTTTAAGTCGAAGAGGGGTTCTAAGATTAATTTTGTTTTTCTAGATCAGCCGCCTGCTTTTCCAGCTCCAGTGCAGTGCGTTCATTTTTTTCCGCGCGATAGAAAACAGCCAGTCTGCGTAGTTCGGCCCGGTATTCGGTTGTGTTTGATCCCGGGAATTCCTTGAGTAAGTCTTGGTTAAACAACACGGCCTCCGTCTGCGAACTTTTTTCCCTGTCGTATACCGACTTTGCACGCTGATATAACAGGGAAAGTATTGTTTCCGCTTCTTGGTAACGGTCATGACTCAGGCTCATAGAGGCGCCTGAACCCAGGATAACGGCGCTGGCCGTATCAATTTCACCTTTACGTTTTACCCAGATAGCAACACCGCGCGACAAATGACGTTGAAGTTCGTCAAACGGCGGGTCTGGCATGCCGATCATGATGGTGGCAATTCGCCAGTGCAAGATCGTCAGCAAGGGGTGGTCTTGCCCAAGCTCCTGTTTCGCCAGGGCCACCACTTTCCGACCTGCGGATAACGCATTGGGTAAATTCTCTTTGCGGAGATCAGACATGACCTTAATCTGATTGATGTGTGTCTCCATAAACTCTCTAGCCGCGCCAGACACTTCAGGCATCAGGACATCAGCTGCCTGAGCCAAGCCTTTCATTGGAAGCAGCGCAATCAGCAGCCCAACAAACACTGCTAAAACTCGAGAATAGCGTCTCAATTTCGGCCTTAGGGATATCTGGTCTGCCATCGTCTTCGCCTCCCGTTTGTTAACCTGACTTCGAAATACACACGAATCCAGAGTATGATCCGCGCTTCTCCTGGCGAATGAAAAATTTGTCCAGAGGGTTTTCCAGGCAAGCGGGTTCTGTCACCAAGGGTTTGAGAATGGAAAGAATCCACGGATCGACTTTCATAGGCCAGATCATGTCGCTGGACAGCATCTGCAACCGCATTTCTTCGGCGGTGATTTTATGTTGCCAGACATTAACCGGAGTATTCGGTGTCCAGCTAACACCTTGAAACTGCAAGTTTATCGGATGCCCATCTTGGTCTTGCGCCCCGAGGGAGAAATATTTTGCGTACCCTAAAGCGCCAGCGTTTGTTCCCTGAGATATAAACAATACGATTGGATTATTTGGCAGTTTGTCGCCTGATAATTGGATTGCGGCTTCAACGGCCCGCTTCGCCTCATTGATGTTTGGGTCAGTCTTCTGATAACTGCGGGTGGAAACATCTTCGACGCTGCGCTGGATTTGTATCGTCTGATAAGAACCGAGGACTATTACGATGAGTGCAGACAGATAACCAACTGTTCGTCCGTTCAAAAATTTAATCAACTTGGAGAACCGCTTGCGCGCCAAGATATCGGAAATTTCGAAGATCGCGACGACGAAACCAAGAGTATGCAATATGTGGATCGGAATGCGCATAAAGCGTTCGATTGAATTCAGGGTGTTAAAATAATACGTTCCAAACCCACCAAGGTGATACCAGTATAGGCTCAGTGTATAGAGGGCAAAGAAACCCACCCACTGAACGAGGGGTGCAATGCGTCCACGGATTGCTGCCGTCAGCAAGGCGAGAAGCGCCAAGATCGTTAGAGGGAGTTTATAGGTTGTCGCATAAGCCCAGACAGCGCTGGAAAATCTGTGCGCTAAATCCCGCCAATCCAAGGTTTGAGCATGCGCGATGTAATCTGCTGTAAAAGTTTGAAAAACAGATAAATGACCGGGCGGGAAGGAGCGCGTATACCACATCCAACTGATCATACAGACAATGATTGGCAGAAATACCAAAGTAGCGAATACGCCTACCCGCCGAGAAAAATCAGACCATGAGTTCGAACTTGCGTACGACAAAATGATGATCGCAAGCCCGGTTGAGGGTGCGAAAGCAAGTGCAGCAGCTTTAAGCATATATGAGCCCGCAAGCGACAATCCGGCGTAAAATACAAGGATGTGGTTGTTGTTCCTTGCAAAAGAAACCAAACTTAATGCTACTGCGCAGACGGCGAGTGGGTAGATTTGTGGCTGTTCGATCAATAAGTTCCACATCCACGTTGGCCCGGCAACTTGTGCGGTCAGGGCAATGAGGGTCAAGGCCCAGGCAAGGACAGCGGAGCGCATTTCTGAAACTCCAGGTAACGACCGCATTCGCCATCTCGCGACATCGAAAAGAATGCCTGCCAGCCCAACCATAATAATGAAAGGTGCGGCCGCAGAATTTCCTTCACTGATCGACCCACCAAGAACCCATGGGTACAAAAGCATCAGTCGCCAGCCTGGTGTATAACCATGTAACCATAGCTGACTTCCAATGCTGCCGTAATCTCCGGCCAAATAAATCTGCCGGGACACACCAATCCAGTTTGAAAACTCGTCGTCTGAATAGGGTAAATAGTCAATTCCGTCGTTGATCAGGATACAGACGGCACCGACCAGGATTAACAGAGGAATTGGGTGTGCCCATTGCTTGATAGAGCGCTCGGGTTGGCGCAGATACTCAGCCAGTGACCATGCGATTCCAAATGTTGACGCGGCCATGACGCTCCAGGCGCTGACTTCAAGATCGAGGTGAAGAATCACGTGCAGGAAGTAAAACGTGAAAATAAACAGGATGCCGCCACAGAAGTAACGAAAACTGTAAAGCCGACTCCCATCCAATGACATGAGAGGGACCAGGCGACCAAACCCTGCGAACCCGATTGCGAAGACTAACAAGCCAAGCATATTCTAATAACACCCATACAAATTTTTTATTTCATTAAGGTGATTCCGGGAGCTGAGATTGAAGCCCGTTGTCAATTCTACCCTCTGTTGAAATTACGAGTACACGATCCCCAAGACACATAACACATATTTTAATAACCCGCGTCTTAATCACGAAATTCCGGCTTTTCCCGATCTAGAATGTCATCGAGGACGGCAACGTGTCGTTCGCCGACGTCGAGATATTCTTTCCGTTATGGCACGCTTTTTGAGCACCGGCCTTCAGAAAGGGTCTTGTAAATTACACCGTTTTGGTGTTCTAACAGCGGCAGTGGACGATGGTCCTGAAATCTGATCGTCTTCACCGCAAACTGAACTCAATTAATCGACGACGACGTTTCGCCACGGGCCTGCGTTTGGCGCCGCTCAAATACCCAGATTCGGCCAACAGATACGAGCCGAACGGAAATGATGCCATGTATGTCTATCTTCCGATAGCAGAGATATCCGTCAATGTATTCCTGATCCTTGGAATGGGCGGAGGAGTTGGGTTTTTGTCCGGCATATTTGGTGTCGGAGGCGGGTTTCTAATCACACCCCTGTTGATGTTTGTAGGCGTTCCGCCCGCTGTAGCCGTCGCTACAGGAGCCAACCAGATCGTTGGGTCGTCAGTTTCCGGATTTCTTGCCCATTGGCGTCGCGGAACGGTTGATTTCAGAATCGGCACGGTGCTGCTGGTTGGTGGTATTCTGGGGTCGACCATCGGTGTCGGACTGTTCTCCTGGTTGCAGACGCTTGGGCAGATCGACCTGATAATCCAGCTGTCTTATGTCATTATGCTGGGCATCATCGGTGCTCTGATGATGGTAGAAAGCATTCGCACCTTGCTTCGATCCCGCAAACATGGCTCGGCCAAACGAGTGAAACTGCATCAACATCACTGGCTTCACGGTTTGCCCTTAAAAATGCGGTTTCGGAAATCGAGACTCTACATTAGTGCCCTGACGCCGTTTGTGGTTGGTATTGCGGTCGGCGTCCTTAGTGCGATTATGGGTGTTGGCGGTGGTTTCGTCATGGTTCCGGCGATGGTCTATCTGCTGGGTATGCCGACCTCCGTCGTTGTTGGCACATCGCTATTCCAGATCATTTTTGTCACCGCCAATGTCACGGTATTTCAGGCGACGATGAACCAGACCATAGATATTCCGTTGGCACTGCTGCTGCTGATTGGAGGGGTTATAGGTGCCCAGATCGGAACCCGAATCGGTAGCAAACTGCCGGGGGAACAGCTGCGTGGCCTGTTGGCGGCAATGGTTCTGGCGGTTTGTGGCAAAATCCTCTATGACCTGATGGTGACGCCCAGCGATCTCTATACTTTCCAGATCTTGTAAAACGCGCCACCTGGCTGTGCAGGTAAGCCGTTACTCTAGTCCCGAAATTCCGGTTCTTCCCGGTCCAGAATATCTTTCAGCGCGGCGAAGTGGCGTTCGCCGAGGTCGGGATACTCCTCCCATTGCTGGGCGGTTTTTTCGGCGACTTGGTCAGAGGCAATGCGTAGGGGTTTGCCGGTTGAATAGGCGGTGATGACGGTTTCGGCGGCGCGTTCAAAATAATACAGATTGTCAAAAGCGCGGGCGACGGTTTCGCCAACCACCAGAATGCCGTGGTTGCCCATGATCAGGGTCGAGGCGTTGCCGATGGTTCCGGCCAGCCGTTCAGCTTCATCGCCGAGGCCCATGCCATCGAAGCCGTCATCCACCGCCACACGGTTGAAATAGCGCATGGTGGTCTGGTCAATGGGAGGGATGGTGCTGTCCTTCAAACATGAGAGAACGGTGGCGTATCTGGAGTGCACATGCAGGATGCAACGTGCGTGCGGGAGTTGGCGATGGATGGCGCCGTGAATGCACCAGGCGGTCGGGTCAACATCTTCCCGGTCACCATCAGCCGGATTGCCTGCGTCCAGTTCCATCAGGTCGCTGGCCTGCACCTGCGAAAAATGCCGCCCGTAGGGATTGAGCAGAAACCGGGACCCGTCATCTGATACGGCCAGGCTGAAATGATTGGCAATGCCTTCGTGCATGTTGAGGCGTGCGGTCCAGCGAAACGCCGCAGCAAGATCGCAGCGCTCCACATGTAATGAATCTTCAGGCTGGTGAATAGGGGTGACGGACATGGCAGCCTCCATCAGTTTAAGAGTTAGGTGGAAAACCTGTTTTTGTTGCGCTCGCGCCACATTTTGGTGGCCAGGGCATCAGCATCCTCAAAATTGTCGGCTTTGCCAATAAGTTTCAGCGCCAGGGCGGCGGTGGCGATGACGGCGGCTTCCGGTTCCAGGGCCTCCAATTCACCATTCCACAGTGCCGGGAGGCGGGTTGGATCAAGCGATTCCTTGCGCCAGTTTACACCGGTCTCCGGGGTCAGGGCGGGCCAGGTCTCTTCTCCGATGACACCGTCGTAAACGGTGCTCACCCGACAGGGTTTTAACGGGTTGCGCTGCGCTTCACCGCCGCCACCCTTCATGATCACCGATCCGGTCTGGCCGAGCAGGCAGGCAACATCGGCATGAGCCGGCATATAGGGGGGATGGGCCACGCCAATGACCTGGCTCGGAGCGCCCATGGGATTAAGGGCACGGGCCAGAGTGTTGATCACCGTGCGCACGCCGAGCGTTTCGCGCACATCCAGCAGGTCTTCGAGCGCCGGACAGAACGTGTTGACGTCGAGATAGGCAAATCCAGTTTCTGTCATGCGCTGAACGGCATCCGCGAAAGATGAAGCATAGCTGATGCCAAGGCCGTCAAAGACCGGTCCGTTGGGGGCACATTCCCCGTAAGCACCTTGGGTGCCATGCATCAAGACCTTGATGCTGTTCTCGGCCAGCAGCAGGGCGGAGAGGATAAACCAGGGTTGCTGTTTGTGGCGATCGGCGTAAGTCGGCCAGTCGAGGTCAGGTGTGAAGTCAGGGGCAGGTTCGGCAAAAACCTCCTGTGCGCCCTCAACCAGACCGGCGATTTCTTCAGCCATCTCGGCCCGGTAGCGCAACAGCAGCAGGAAGGCCCCGGTCTGCATGGGATGGGCAGAGCCTGAAAATATATGCCGGGCAGCGATGCGCGCTTCATCTTGATTCAGCGGGCGCGACATATTCGGACCTTTTCCGATAATACGCAAAAGGTCGGCAAACGAAGTTTCAGTCATCAGTATCTGTACCTGGAAATTGGTTCCTGATGATTACATAACGCGATCACAGCGGAATTAAACGTTTTTTTGACCGGGAGGTATAAATATCGGAAATATTCAGACGGCGCTGGAATGGCGTCCGCGCCCACTGGCGAGATAGGTATCGAAAACGGCGCAGACAGAGCGGACAAAGGGGCGACCGGTCTCCGTCACCCGGATGCGACCGGCATCAAGTTCAACGATGCCGTCGTCTTCCATTGCCGATAATATCGATTTTTCTTCCTCGAAACCGACGGGTGCCGTCTCGAATTGGGAGGCGACATCTTCCAGATCGACGTTCAGGTCACACATCAAGCGTTCTATGACGTTACGCCGCAGGCGATCCTCGCTGCTCAGTTCAATCCCTTTGGCGATGGGGAACGCACCATTTTGGATGGCTTCACGGTACTGGCGCATGGAGGGTGAATTTTGCACATAGCCCTGAGCCAGGCTACCGATCGCAGATGAACCCAAACCCAGGAGAGTTTGCGCGACGTCCGTGGTGTAACCCTGAAAATTCCGCTGCAAGGCGCCTTCATCAAGGGCCAGGGTCATGTCGTCGTCCGGTTTGGCAAAATGATCCAGGCCGATCTGGCGATACCCGTGATGCTCAAGACGTTCGGCGGCCGCCATGGCCTGGCGCATACGTTCCGGGCCGCCGGGCAGTGCGTCTTCCTCGATCATCTTCTGGTGTGATTTCATCCAAGGCACATGAGCATAACCGAATATGGACAGCCGGTCTGGCGACAGCTCATGAGACAGGTCAACTGTCCGTCTGACGTCGTCGTCGCTTTGGTTTGGTAAACCATACATCAAATCGAAACTGATGGATTTAATACCCGCGTCGCGCAACCAATCTACGACGGCTTTGGTTTGCTCGAACGACTGGACGCGGTTGATGGCCTGCTGGATATCCGGATTGAAGTCCTGAACGCCGAGACTGGCACGATTAATCCCGGCATCGACCAGGGACCGCGCCTTGTCTTCATCAAGTGTTCGCGGATCTATTTCAATGGCAATTTCGGCATCGGTGGTGAGGGTGAACCGTTCACAGACACGGTCCATTAATTGCTGAAGGTCTTCGGTCGACAGAATTGTCGGTGTGCCGCCACCCCAGTGGATATGGGAAACCTGGCGCATCGACCCCAGGGTATCGGCGAGCATGTCGATTTCCCTTAACAGCAATTCGGCATAATCGGAAATCGGCTCATAACGATTGACGATTTTTGTATGACAACCGCAGTACCAGCACATGCGGGCACAGAACGGGACGTGAAAATAGAGCGACAAGGCCCCGGTTTCGGGAATTTCGGTCAGCCACTGCCGATAGGTCGCCGCCGTCACGCCGTCATGGAAGTGAGGGGCGGTGGGATAGCTGGTGTAACGCGGTACGGCGCCACCATATTGTTCGAGAAGTTTGATGTTCATGGCGTGATCTTATGCGGCCAGGGCGACCTCTACCTTGATCGAGATCAAATTTTGAGCAAAAGGAAGTAGAAAAAAGAGTGCCCGGTCCGTCGGGTGTCGGACCGGGCGAAGATCCGGAAAGGCTGGGTGGTGCTGGAGGAACCACAACCATCCCCGGACTTTAAACAGGGGCTAGTTCAAACTGGCATTTGCCACCTGGAACCAGGTTCGACTGGTATCGAACACAGGCATTCTTGCGCGGAATGGATCAGGGCACCTTGATATATGTCAACGTCCAAATTTTTTTATTCAAAAAAAATCCTGCGAGCTTGAATTGTGTTGTCTGCACGATCTTGAAATCTTGATACAGATCAATGCGTGTTTTTCGTCGGACGGTAATAATTCGTTCTAATCGGAGGAATACTGTCGGTTTTGATGTATTCAGGGTGCATCCGAGATCAGTAGATTGAGAGATTTTGTATATGACAATTAGGTCCGTTCTTGCCTGCGTCGATGGTGGTGATGGCAGCGAAAAGGTAATTGAAACTGCCATTTCTGTTGGTAAGTCATTTTCTGCCTATGTCGAAGTGCTACATGTGGAACGTCCTGTCAGTCCGGCGATGCCGAGTATCGTGGAAGGCGGTAGCCTGATCGCGGCGGCTGAAATATTTGATGCCATTGAACGCGAAGAGGCGGAACGTACGAAGAACGCCGAACGGCTGTTCCAGAGACTGTGCGTAGATGGCGGACTGAAAATCGTTGATGCGGACTCGATTGAAAATTTTAAAGATTCTCAGTCCGGGTTTGCCTGGAATCTGGTATCCGGACACGATAACCGGGAGCTAGGTTATCGCGGGCGTTTGTTTGATCTGATCATCATGGCAAAAGTTAACGAACAAGAAGGCGGGGTCGACTCATCTCTGCTTGAGGCGGCGCTATTTGATACGGGACGCCCGGTTCTGATTACTTCTGACGAACCGATAGATTTCAGGAATGCTCAGGTCGCAGTGGCATGGGATGGTTCGCGTGAAGCAGCACGTAGTGTTGGTTTGGCCATGCCATTTCTCGAGGCGGCTGACAGAGTAAGTGTTATTACAGTCTCAGATGGGAGCGAAGTAGAAGGGGCCGCAGAACTGGGTCGGTATTTATCGCGCCATGGTGTGCTTAATGAATGCGTTCCCTTGAAAAAGAACGGCAGTTCAATCGCCCACAGCCTGATTGAGGAATCACGCAATCATGATATTGGATTGTTGGTGATGGGAGCCTACGGGCACAGCGCTCTTAGCCAATACCTGTTTGGCGGTGTGACACGTGAACTTCTGGAATCCGGAAAATTACCGCTGTTGGTCGCGCACTAATCTCCACTCATCAAATTTCTCAGTTCTGTCATGTCTGTTTCTGTCAGGCGATTTCTGGCGAGTGGCAGAACGATTCTATTTTCCCACTCAATATGGCGGCGCTGGGTCTCAATGAAGGCCTGAGCATTGATATTGAACCGTGCCGGTGTGGCGTTGTGGTGGCCATGGGCGATCTTTTCCAAATCAACGAGCAGAAATTCGACCAGATCGCGGTCTAGCTCGTGTTCATAGGACAGTTGATTGACAATCATTTCCAGATCGTCGGTCGGGCGACAGCGTCGTTTGAGTATGGGGAACAGTCCTTTTTCCTCGTGTTCCAAGTGGCGGGCGAGGTCGTCGTTGAAAAATTCCAGTAATTTTGGTGCGAACCGGGACATCTCGTCGGCGTCGTCGGCCTTGATGACGTGTTCAAGTGTGGTCAACAACTGAAGCTGGTGGTCGTGTTCAGCCCCTATCTGCTCCAGAGGATCTTGGGTTGGAGTCTGCTGTGATTGTTCCATTCTTAAACCTTCCCGCCAACAGTAATTCGTTGATTATCCGCTATAGGATAACGCCGGTTTGAAGGACTTCCATTGATCGGGATCAAATTTTCGGTTTTTGTCGCCGCTGCTTTGTGTTGTAATCTATGTTGTTCCCTGCGAAGTAAGCTTCGTCGTCTGTTTTGGATCATGGAATATAAAGCTGGATGAAGAATTCCCCCCCCGGTTTGCGGCTACCTCAAGCAGCGCAATTAAGCGCCGCAATGCCGCGCGCGCAAACCGGAGAGACGCCCTGTGCAGCATGTCAGGTGCGCCATCTTGCCGTATGCTCGGCGCTTGAAGACGATGAACTCAGACTGCTTGATGACATCATCAAATTTGTCGATCTAGGAGCCGGGGACGCCCTGTTTGACGAAGGAGAGCCCGCTGCGAACGTCTACAACCTGACATCCGGGACCATTAAACTTTATAAATTATTGCCTGATGGACGTCGTCAGATAACGGGGTTTCTGTTTGCCGGGGATTTTCTCGGGCTGGCGGCCAGCGAAGATTATATTTACAGCGCTGAAGCCGTGACAGCAGTTTCGCTGTGCCGATTGTCCAGGGTGGATCTTGATAGACTGATGGAACAAACCCCTCAACTTGAGCGGCGTTTACTTGGTATGGCCCGCTATGAGCTGGCCGAAGCCCAAGATCAGATACTTCTGCTCGGGCGTAAAACCGCCAAGGAACGTATCGCCTCGTTTATTTTAATGCTTTCTGAACGTGCGGTGCGCCGTGGTGAGACTGGAAACCCGGTGTCGATTCCCATGAGCCGCAACGATATTGGTGATTACCTGGGCCTGACGACGGAAACAGTCAGCCGTACACTGACGCGATTGCGTTCCGGTGGGGCGATCATTATGGAGTCGGACCGTAAGGTAACCCTGGTTGAACGTGAGACCCTACAGGACATAGCCGAAGGTTTTTGAAACACCCTGTATTTTTTGATTTGATCCACGCAAATTCGAGTCCCTTGACATGGATCAATGAAACGACCTGACTGGCGATTTATTCCTTGATTTGAACAATTCAAATAAGGGGGAATGTTATGTCGACGGGTGAGACTTTGTTTCTAATTTTGACGATATCTGCGTTTGTTTCGTTTTCAGCCGTGTTGTTCTGGGCCGAACGCAAAACCATGTCAAAAAATTGATATTAGGATCGGCTGGATTTACCGAATTTTTATTGTAGATTAGCCCGATCCGCCGATGCCGCGTTTATTACAGTGGCATCGATAGCGGTTCGGTGTTTTGTTTGTGGGTGACAGAACGTCTAGGCATCTGTCATTGGACCAATTGTTGAGAGGTCAGAAAAATGAGTTTTCTCATTTATATTCCAATAGGGCTCAGTGCCCTGACCGGCTTGTTTTTGACGGCGAATGCCGTCGACACCGGCATCTATGTCCATGGATGGATATTTGTCATCGGTAGCGTTCTGGCGGGATTTTTTGTTATCAAGAAATCCTTTGATGCGCCGCGGTTTCAAGGCGCGCTTCCGGGCGAAGATTTCGAATATAATGATGGCGTAATACGAGCCGGCCTGATCGCCTCAACGTTTTGGGGAGTTATCGGTTTTTTGGTTGGGGTGGTCATCGCCTCACAATTGGCCTTCCCGGTCCTTAACTTTGACCTGCCCTGGACCAATTTTGGCCGCTTGCGCCCGTTACACACGTCGGCAGTGATTTTTGCCTTCGGTGGCAATGTGCTGATCATGACGTCATTTTATGTTGTCCAACGGACCAGTCGGGCCCGGCTGGCTGGCAATTATGCGCCGTGGTTCGTTTTCTGGGGATACCAGATGTTCATCGTCCTTGCGGCGACTGGTTACCTTCTAGGTGTTACCCAATCCAAAGAATATGCAGAACCCGAGTGGTATGTAGATATCTGGCTGACCATTGTCTGGGTCGTCTATTTACTGGTGTTTTTGGCGACACTATGGAAACGCAAAGAGCCACATATTTACGTAGCTAACTGGTTCTATCTAGCCTTCATCATTACCATCGCCATGCTTCACATCGTCAATAATTTGGCCATTCCCGTAAGTCTTGCTGGGGCCAAAAGCTACATCTACTGGTCTGGCGTACAGGATGCGATGATCCAGTGGTGGTACGGACACAATGCAGTCGGCTTTTTCCTGACGGCTGGGTTTCTGGGCATCATGTACTACTTCATTCCCAAGCAGGCGAACCGTCCGGTCTATTCCTACCGGCTCTCCATTATCCACTTCTGGAGCCTGATTTTCCTTTATATCTGGGTCGGCGGGCATCATCTGCATTATACGGCACTGCCGGATTGGGCTCAAACCCTGGGCATGACCTTCTCACTGATGCTGTGGATGCCCAGTTGGGGCGGTATGATCAACGGCCTGATGACCCTATCGGGGGCTTGGGACAAGCTACGTACGGACCCCGTTCTGCGCATCTTGGTGATTTCCGTTGCGTTCTACGGCATGAGCACCTTTGAAGGGCCGCTGATGTCGATTAAAGCTGTAAATGCCCTGAGCCATTATACGGACTGGACGATCGGGCACGTGCATTCAGGTGCGCTTGGCTGGGTCGGTATGGTCAGCTTTGGCGCGATCTACTACATGGCACCTAAACTTTGGGCCAGAGAGAGGCTCTATTCTCTGGCGATGGTATCCTGGCACTTCTGGCTGTCGACCTTCGGGATCGTACTCTATGCGTCAGCCATGTGGGTATCGGGTATCATGCAAGGCCTCATGTGGCGGGCTTATGATAGCCTCGGCTTCCTGGAATACTCCTTTGCCGAAACCGTTGAGGCCATGCATCCGTTCTATTCGATCCGGGTGTTGGGCGGTGTGCTCTATCTTTTGGGTGGAATGCTGATGGCCTACAACGTTTATCGCACGATCAAAGGCGACCAGCGTCAAGAACGACCTTTCGGCGTTCCCGTTGCCGCGCCGGCTCAGGGTTAAGGAGGCTAACTGATGTTTGACCATTCCAAACTGGAAAAAAACTCGATCCTGATGGTCGTTTGTATCCTGATCGTTGTATCGATCGGGGGGCTCGTGGAAATTTTACCCCTGTTTTATCTGGAGAGCACAATCGAGAAGGTGAAGGGCATGCGTCCCTATACGCCTCTCGAATTGCACGGGCGTAACATTTATATCCGCGAAGGCTGCTACAATTGCCATTCTCAGATGATTCGTCCCTTGCGTGATGAGCTGGAGCGTTATGGCCATTATTCATTGGCGGCTGAGAGTATGTACGATCATCCGTTCCAATGGGGCTCGAAACGTACCGGGCCGGACATTGCCCGGGTTGGCGGCAAATATTCCGATAAGTGGCACAAGACTCACTTGATAGATCCCAGAAGTCTGGTTCCTGAATCGGTTATGCCAGGCTACCCGTTCCTTGCAGAGACGGCGCTTAAGTACAGCGATATCGCCCAGCACCTAGAAGCCAACCGAACCGTTGGTGTGCCCTATAGCGATGATATGATCGCCAATGCCAAGGCTGACCTGGAAGCCCAAGTCGATCCTGATTCCGACAACGTCGACGCCATGCTGGAACGTTACCCCGGGGCCAACGCCCGTAATTTTGATGGCGTTTCTGGCAAGGTTTCAGAAATGGATGCGTTGATTGCGTACCTACAGGTACTGGGAACTATGGTCGATTTTTCCGTCTATAACGCAGAAGAAAACCAGAGGTAGGGGGCTGAAATGACTTTTCAAGATGTTACCCATTTCTCACAAACCTGGGGACTGGCTTTTCTGTTTGTGTTGTTTCTCGGGGTGCTGGTTTACGCACTTCGCCCCAGCGCGGGTTCCAAGTTTAAGGACGCCGCCCAGATACCGTTTAAGGAGGACTGACCGATGGCTGATAATTCGCACGTAGATGATGTCACCGGCACCGAGACCACTGGTCATGAATGGGACGGAATTCGTGAACTGAATACTCCGTTGCCGCGTTGGTGGCTGTATATTTTCTACGCAACGATTGTATGGGCTTTGGGCTATTACATTGCTTATCCAGCGATCCCTATGATCAGTTCCTATTCCAAAGGTATGTTGGGATATAGTTCGCGAGCCGAAGTTGTCGAGAAGGTAAAACAGGCCAAGGCGGCCCAACAGGTGCATCTCGATAAACTTGAACAGGCGTCGCTGGAAGAGATACGCACAGACCCGGAATTGCTTGAGTTTGCAATGGCTGGCGGCCGCGCCGCTTTCAATGTTAATTGCTCACAATGCCATGGGTCGGGTGCGCAAGGGGTGACGGGATATCCCAATCTGAACGACGATGAATGGTTATGGGGAGGCACGGTTGATGCCATCCATTTCACCATCTCCAACGGTGCCCGTAATGACCAGAGCGAAGATGCGCGTGTATCCGATATGCCGGCTTTCCTGAAAGACGAAACATTGGACAAAGCGGCAATCAATGACGTTGCAGAATATGTCATGTCTCTGTCCGGAACAGCATCAGATAAAGGTGCGGTAGGCCGGGGCGAGGCGATTTTTGTCGAAAACTGTGTCGACTGTCATGGTCCAACCGGTGAAGGCATTACCGATGTTGGTGCGCCGGCGCTGAACAATGCAATCTGGCTCTATGGTGGCGATAAGGCAACCATCGTGGAAACTATTTCCTACAGCCGCCGTGGTGTCATGCCAGCGTGGGGCAAGATTCTTGATCCGGCAACGATCAAGGAATTGGCAGTTTATATCCATTCGCTGGGTGGCGGAAAGTAACTTGCCGCCCTATTTGTGTGACCGGAGGCACTAATGGGCGATCAGCGGATGCCTGGTGACGTCGAGGTTGTCGACGTCACCGCCGTTAACAAAAAAGAGAATCGCGAGCTATATAAAAAGCGCGTGAAAATCCACCCAAAGCGGGTCAACGGTATGTATCGTTCGCTTAAGTCGTGGATGATCGTGGTGATGCTTGGCATCTACTATATAACGCCTTGGATCAGATGGGACAGAGGACCGGGTGCGCCGGATCAAGCGGTACTGGTCGATTTTTCTACCCAACGGTTTTATTTTTTCTTTATCGAAATCTGGCCCCAGGAAGTCTATTACCTTGCCGGCCTTTTGATCATGGCGGGCATCGGCCTGTTTTTTATTACCTCGTTGTTCGGTCGGGCATGGTGTGGATACGCCTGTCCCCAAACAGTATGGACCGATCTGTTTGTCGCGGTTGAACGCCTGGTCGAGGGTGACAGGGCAGCCCGGGTTCTACTTGATAACGCCCCCATGTCAGCCAGCAAGGCGACTAAGCGAATTCTTAAATTCACGATTTGGCTGCTGATTTCGATCGGTACCGGGGGGGCCTGGGTTTTTTACTTCGCCGATGCGCCGACACTTGCTGTGGACCTTGTCCATTTTGACGCGTCGGTTGTCGCCTATTCAACCATCGCTATTTTGACCTTCACTACCTATTCGCTGGGTGGCCTGATGCGCGAACAGGTCTGCATCTATATGTGTCCATGGCCGAGAATTCAGGCGGCGATGATGGATGAGGAGTCAGCGATCGTCACATACCGCGGTGACCGTGGTGAGCCTCGCGGGCCTTACCGCAAAGGTGACACCTGGGAAAATCGTGGTGATTGCGTTAACTGCAACCAGTGCGTGGTTGTCTGCCCAACCGGCATAGATATTCGAGATGGTCAGCAACTGGAGTGTATCACCTGCGCCCTGTGTATTGATGCCTGTGACAACGTTATGGCCAAAGTTGGTCGTCCGTCGGGATTGATAGCTTATGCTTCTCTTGGCGGAGAACTGCGGCGTTCGCTAGGAGATGCATCGGGTATCCGTCTGTTCCGGGTGCGAACGCTGATGTATCTTCTGGCTTGGGCCGCTGTTGGCGGGATCATGTTGTATTCGCTGATCAACCGGGCTGATCTGGAGATCAACGTGCTTCGAGACCGGAACCCGTTGTTCACCGAACTATCCGATGGCCGAATTCGTAACGGATATACGTTTAAAATTCTGAATAAGTCGCCAGAGCAGCGCACCTTAATCCTCTCGATACAGGGATTGCCGGGGGCCCGTTTGAAGGTGGTGGGGTCGGAAGATGTGGGGGAATCGGTGACACCGTATTTTACGGTCAAGCCGGACCGGGTTCACAGCTTCCGTTTGCTGCTTTCCGCGCCGAGAGAAGTGTTGCCGGATGAATCCACGGACGTGAGGTTTATATTGAATGAGATCAACGCCACATCAAATGCTTATTATGACAGTATCTTTAGAGGGCCTAAGAAATGACGACGAATGAAATGGTCTCCGGGCGTTCTATTACCGGACGCATGGTACTGACTTGGCTGTTGATTTTTTTTGGTGTGATCATCGCCGTCAACAGCGCCTTTGTTTATTTTGCATTGAACAGTTGGCCCGGTCTGAGTAACCAGCAGGCTTATGAAGACGGGTTGGCCTATAACAAAACCCTTGATGCCGCCAAACTGCAACATGACCAAGGTTGGAAGAGCTTTGTGGACCTGGGTGCGAATGAACAGTTGAGGGTTCGCTTTTTTAACAGTTCCGGCGCCTTGGTGACCGGCCTGTCACCGACGGCACAAGTGGGACGGGTGATGCATGAGAATGAAGACCGCACGCTTTCCCTTAAGGAAGTGGAACCGGGAATCTACGCAGCTCCAGTTGCCGGTCTTGCCTCCGGGCGCTGGAAGGTTGAGCTCTCAGTGATCGAAGATCAGGAAACCAGATTCTATATCGTGCATCGGCTACAGGTGAAGTAATGACGACACAAACAGCCGGTTCGGTCTACGATGATCTGGCCGGCCCCGGTTGTTGCCCGGCGTCAAGCATTGTCCTTGAGGCGTCTGATGTTTTGGGTGACGCTGACTGCGTTGTCCATCTTCCCACAGCTGACCCGTCTGCTTACGTGCAACAGACCGACTCAGGCGAAAACTTCCTCTACCTGATGGTCGAAAACCTGCATTGCGCGGCTTGCATCCGTAAGATCGAGACGGCACTACTCGATATGGAGGATGTGCAATCGGCTCGGGTCAACATGAGCACCCGGCGTCTCAGCGTTTCGTGGCGAGGTCAGCAAAAAGACGGACTCGAGATCATGCGCCGCGTCGCCGGGCTGGGGTATCCGGTGGCCCCCTATGATCCCGAGGCCCTAAAACTTCATGATCAAACGGAAAACAAGAAATTGCTGGCGGCGTTGGCCGTCGCCGGATTTGCCGCCGCCAATGTGATGCTGTTGTCTGTCGCCGTATGGGCGGGGGCCTTTTCCGACATGGGACTGACAACGCGAGGCCTATTCCACTGGGTTTCGGCGTTGATCGCCATGCCCGCCGTTGCTTACTCCGGACAACCGTTTTTCCGTTCCGCCTTGACGGCATTAAAGGAACGCCGGCTCAATATGGATGTACCGATTTCGTTGGCTGTCGTGTTGGCCGCGGCGATGAGCCTCTATCAGACGATCCAGGGCGGTGAACATGCGTATTTTGATGCTTCGGTGACCTTACTGTTTTTCCTGTTGGTTGGACGGTATCTGGACAACAGCGCCCGGGCCCGGGCCCGCTCAACGGCGGAACATTTGCTGGCCCTTAATGCCCAAGCCGTGACTGTTGTTCAGGAAGACGGTCGCGAGCTCGCATTGCCAGCCAACCAGCTCAAGCCCGGCATGGTGATTTTAGTGACCGCTGGAGAACGTATCGGTGCCGACGGCGAGATTATAAACGGCCGCTCGATGACGGACAGTTCTCTGGTCAGCGGTGAATCGATGCCCGAAGTTGTCGAGCCGGGAACCAGCGTTTTCGCTGGAACCATGAATATTGACGCACCATTGACCATACGCGTCGACGCGGCGGCGGAGGATACACTGCTTGCCGAAATCGTCCGTCTGGTGGAGGCCGCCGAACAGGGGCGGGCAAAATATGTGCGCCTGGCCGAACGAGCCGCCGGAATATACGCGCCGGTCGTCCATATTCTTGCCGCCCTGACATTCATCGGGTGGATGGTCTTTACCGTGCACGGCTGGGAACCGTCTTTGATGGCTGCCATTGCCGTTTTGATTATCACCTGCCCCTGCGCGTTGGGATTGGCGGTTCCAGCGGTGCAAGTGGTCGCCAGCGGGTTGCTGCTAAATCGGGGTATTCTGGTCAAATCGGCTGATGGGTTGGAGCGCGTGGCGCAATGCGATTACATCGTTTTTGACAAAACCGGAACTTTGACACTGGGTGAGCCGCAACTGTTAGACCCGGGCCAGCAGGACCAAAATCAGCTGGCGGTCATCGCTGGCATGGCGCGCAACAGCCGCCACCCTTTGTCGCGAGCTATTGCGCGGGCCTATTCTGGCCCTGTCGAAGACTCGCTGAGTGACGTCGAAGAAATTCCTGGGCGCGGGATCACGGCAAAGCTCGATGGAAACGACCTCCATCTCGGCAGCCGCACCCATTGCGGCGTGGCGGATGACGTCATTGATGATGCTGACCGCCCGGTGTTGGAGCTTTGGTTCAGGGCGGGTGAGGCAGATCCGGTTCGTCTGCAGTTCTCAGATCAAGTCCGCCCTGACGGTGTCGAAACAGTCCGCGCCTTCAGGCAAATGGGGGTGACCGTGGAAATTCTGTCCGGGGACCGGGAGGTTACGGTGTCGGCTACGGCTGAAAAGTTGGGTATCGAGCGCTGGGCCAGCCAGTGCCTGCCTGGTGACAAGGTCAAACGTCTGGAAGAGCTGAAACATGCCGGGCATCATGTGCTGATGGTTGGCGATGGTCTGAACGATGCGCCTGCATTGGCGGGTGGCTTCGCCTCGATCTCACCGGCGTCGGCCCCGGATATCTCTCAGACAGCGGCCGATCTTGTATTTCGTGGTGACAGCCTGAAACCGGTAGTTAACGCATTTAAAATAGCCCGTGCAGCAGACCGGCTGGTCAAACAGAATTTCACCCTGGCGGTTATTTACAACATGATCGCCGTGCCTCTTGCCGTTGTTGGATTGGCGACTCCGTTAGTCGCCGCAATTGCTATGTCTTCATCATCCATTTTGGTGACCCTGAACGCCCTTCGGCTTCGTCTGATGGGGACAGCCTGACCGTGGAGGTCCTGATCATATTGATTCCCGTGGCACTATTTTTGGGTCTTCTCGGACTGGGCGCCTTTTTATGGTCCTTGCGCACCGGGCAGTTTGACGACCTGGATGGTGCTGCCATGCGGATTCTGAATGATGAAGGACCCACTCCAAACTCTGCTCCCCCTGCCTCATCGCAATCGTCGTCCGATTCTGGAAAAAATTGACCTCGGTTAATTATTTTGCAATTGCGAACAGAAATTCATTTTTTTCAGCAAATTCAATTCTCAACGTAATGTTGCTGTGCAGCGTCGGCAGAGCCCATAATTTTATATACAGCGCAAAGCCAAAAAAGAGTTTGTTTCACGTAAAGGCTTGTGCCTATAGTTTGGTGGTATACCAAATGCCACCGCGAGATTGGTATTTTAGGGATACATCGAATTGATGAGATAATGAACTTTACAGGGCTTGTTCCAGGAATCCGCAACATTAAAAAGCGGCGTGACAGGCAAGGCATCTAAAAGGGAGACTATCCATGAAGAAACTCGCTATTTCCGTCTTGAGCGTGGGCGTTGCGACCGGTCTTGGTCTGGGCACCACAGTGATGACAACAGCGGCTGATGCGGCTTGGGAGCCGAAAAAGCCGGTTGAATTTGTCATTATGGCAGGTAAAGGCGGCGGCGCTGACAAGCTCGCCCGTCTTATTCAGGGCCTGATTGAAAAACATAAATTCTCACCGAAACCTTTTATCCCGGTGAACAAAGGCGGCGGATCCGGCGCTGAAGCGCTTCAGTATCTGAAATCCAAAGCCGGTGATCCTCATATCATCATGGCGACTTTGAACAGCTACTATACGACTCCATTGCGCCAGCCCAAGCTGGGTATCAACATCAAGGATTTCACGCCGATCACCCGTATGGCGGAAGACACCTTCCAGCTTTGGGTTAATTCCGATTCCGATATCAAGTCGGTTGATGATTATGTGAAGGCCGTTAAGAAAGCCGGTAAAGCCGGTTGGAAAATGGGTGGCACCGGCAAAGGTGCCGAAGATTCGCTGGTCACCGCGATGCTTGAGAAAAAATTTGGTTTTGAAGTGACTTACATTCCTTACAAAGGTGGTGGGAAAGTTGCCAAGGAACTCATCGGTAAGCACATCGACTCAACCGTAAATAACCCGTCTGAGCAGGTTGGATTCTGGGATGCCGGTAAATCCCGGGCGCTCGCCAGCTTCACGCCGAAGGGTAAGCTCAAAGGCAAATTCGGAGAAATCCCAACATTTGCTGAATTGGGCTACGGCAACGACATGGTTTACTACATGCAGCGCTCAATCGTTGCTCCGGCTAAAATCTCCGTCGAAGCACAGAAATTCTACGAAGGTGTCTTCAAGAAAGTCTACGATTCGGAAGAGTGGCAGAGCTACATGAAGAAAAAAGGTCTGATTCCAGGTTGGATGACCGGTGTTGAACTCACCCGCTACTTCGTCGAAGAGCAAGAGAAGCATCGTGGCCTTCTAAAAGCAGCAGGCGAACTTAAGTAATCGCCTGTCTGTAGTATTAACGTAAAGTCCCTGAGTGATGATGGAGGAAGTGTGTCGTGCGAATAGCTGAATTAATGATGGCTTTGGTCATGTCCGTTTTCTCCATCTATCTCATGTGGAAAAGTACTGAGCTGCCAATTGGCTGGATCCCCGAAGAAGGACCCGGTGGTGGTGCGTTTCCGTTCTGGCTATCGGTCGGAATGCTGCTCTGTTGCGTAGCAATCCTTTTCAATTGGGTTCGGCGGTCCAGCCCGCCGTCCCGATCCGAAGAAGCCTATATGGATCGCGAAGCCGTTTATTTGGTTGGTGTTGTGGTCGTCTCGTTAACGGCTATGATTGGTGCCATTCCCTTCATCGGAGTGTACTTTGCGTTACCCTTGTTTATGGCCTTTTACATGCGGTTCCTTGGGCGTCATTCATGGAGGCTGATCAGCGGTTTTGTCGTGCTGACACCAATTGTGACGTTCATGTTTTTCGAAATTGCGCTTCGGAAAACGTTGCCAAAAGGGTATACAGAACCGTTGTTCTACCCCCTTTATGACATTTTTATGTAGGCCTGTTCGGTATCAATTTTTTTGCGCTGGTTTCTGGTATACAAAATTAAAAGACCCAGAAAATTAAGCGCGAACTTTGGATTTGAGTAGAATTTCAGATGGAAATCTTTGGCCTCCTCGCAGACGGCTTCCTGATCGCTTTTGAGCCACTCAACATTGGGCTCGTTATCTTTGGTGCAGCTGTCGGCCTGTTTATCGGCGCCATGCCGGGACTCGGATCAGTTAATGGCGTTGCGATCCTGTTACCGCTGACCTTCCTGGTGCCGCCAACGTCGGCCGTGATTTTCCTGGGCGCCATCTATTATGGAGCTATGTACGGTGGAGCCATCAGCTCTATCATGCTGGGAATTCCCGGCGCCTCGACGGCGGTTGCGACGACATTTGATGGTCGACCGTTGGCGATGCAGGGCAAGGCAGACCAGGCATTGATTGGGGCCGCGGTGGCGTCATTCGTCGGCGGAACAATCTCAGTGATTCTGTTCACCCTGTTTGCACCACCGCTTGCTGATGTCGCGCTGGCCTTCGGCCCGCCTGAAGAATTTGCACTGATGCTACTGGCATTTGCGACGTTTGTCGGGCTCGGGGGTGACGATATCCCCAAAACCTTTTTCTCAATCCTGATCGGTCTGGTGCTGAGCGCAGTAGGGCTGGATATCATCAGTGGCGAACCTCGCCTGATCTTTATGGATGTCCCCGGTTTCTTTCACGGCATTAACTTCCTGGTGCTGGCGATTGGCATCTACGGCATCGGTGAAATGCTGTGGACCATTGAGGTGTCGCGCGGCAATGTCACGATGTCGGAGGCAACGGTCACCGTCAGGCGAACCGTGGATGCCCTCAAACGGATGGCAAAATCCTGGAAGACCATGGTGATGGGATCCGTCCTTGGTTACTTCGTTGGTATTCTTCCGGCCGCCGGAGCGACGCCGGGGTCCTTGATGGCCTATGGTGTCGCCAAATCCATGGCTAAGGATGGAGATTCATTCGGTAAAGGTAACATTGACGGCGTCCTGGCCCCCGAATCAGCCAATAACGCGGCCTCAACCGGCTCGATGTTGCCGATGTTGACTTTGGGTATTCCCGGTTCCCCAACGACGGCCATTCTGCTGGGTGGCATGGTTATGTGGGGACTGGAGCCCGGCCCGCTTCTGTTTGTTGATCATACGGAATTTGTCTGGGGCTTGATTGCCAGCCTGTATGCCGCCAACTTTTTTGCCCTGCTGATCAATATCGCCTTTATTCCGGCCTTTATCGCCGTGCTTAAACTGCCGTTCACGATTTTAGCGCCGGTTATCTTCGGCCTGTGTGTGGTTGGCGGATATGTGCCGACACAGGACCTGCACGATGTCTGGCTGATGCTGATCTTTGGGGTGGTCGGGTATTTGATGCGGAAATTGGATTATCCTTTGGCTCCTGCCGTTTTGGCAATTGTCCTTGGGCCGATCGCCGAACCGGCGATGCGCCAATCTTTGATAGGTTCACAAGGCGATTTACTGATCTTTTTCAACCGTCCGATTTCGGGAACAATCATGGCTATATCCATCATTTTGATCCTGATGCCGTTGTATAAACACCTTCCGTTTGGTCGTAAAAAAGAGGCCGTGGAATAATGTATACCTTTGCTATTGATCACGCCTGTGTGAAGGGTCAGGTTGTGCCTATCCTGAACCCGACCACGAATGTGATCGATGAAAGCGAGGTTGTATGTCGGTAAAACGAAGGATCCTTCCAGCCGAGTTGAAGGTTGCGCCGATTGAGACAAATTTCAGTCTCAAGGACAAAATATACGATTCACTCAAGCAGGCGATTACGTCGATTAATCTCTATGCCGACGATGCAGAGTTACGTCTGGATGAGCGGCGTTTATCCGAGCAACTGGAAATTAGCCGCACCCCAATCCGAGAGGCTCTGGCCCGCCTGGAACAGGAAGGCTTGGTGGAAATTGTACCGCGCCGTGGCGTCTATATTGTTCGTAAGACCAAAGCCGAAATCATGGAGATGATTACGGTCTGGGCGGCGCTTGAAGGCATGGCGGCACGTCTGATTACCCAGCACGCGTCAGATGAGGAAATTTCCTCACTTCGCGATCTTTTTACGACCTTTGAAGAAGGTCAGATACAGACTCATATCGATGAGTATTCTGACAAGAACATCGATTTTCATCAGGCAATCCTGACGATGAGCCGCAACCTGCTCATCAGTGAAATGTCGGAGACGCTGTTCATTCATATGCGCTCGATCCGGGCCAGAACCATTGGTGAAATTGACCGGGCCAACAGATCGATTGTGGACCACCTCCACATCATCGAGGCCCTTGAGGTGCGCGATACAGACCTGGCTGAGCGTCTGGTCAGAGAGCATACGCTCGATCTTGCCGCGCACATTGAAAAGTATGTGGACTATTTGGATTAAGGGCGCTGCCCTAATTGATTTAAACATGAGGACGATATCATGACGGATACCGAAACAGAGGCCCTAACAGATGGCTTCCATCTTATCATTGACGCACTTAAGCTTAATGATCTCAATACGATTTACGGAGTGCCCGGCATTCCGATTACGGATTTTGGCCGTATGGCACAGGCCGAGGGCTTGCGCGTCCTTTCATTCCGTCATGAGCAGCATGCGGGTTATGCGGCTGCAATTGCCGGCTATCTGACGAAAAAACCCGGCATTTGTCTGACGGTGTCAGCCCCCGGGTTTCTTAACGGATTAACGGCACTGGCGCACGCCACGACCAACTGCTTTCCGATGATCCTGATCAGTGGATCGTCAGAGCGCGAAATTGTCGATTTGCAGCAGGGCGACTACGAAGAGATGGACCAGCTGGCCATCGCCAAGCCACTTTGCAAGGCGGCTTTCCGTGTGTTGCATGCTGAAGACATCGGCATCGGCATTGCCCGCGCTATTCGTGCTGCCGTTTCCGGCCGTCCGGGTGGTGTTTATCTTGACCTGCCGGCAAAATTATTTGGCCAGGTGATGAACGCTGACGCCGGTGCCAAGTCTCTCGTCAAGGTGATTGACCCGGCACCCGCCCAACTTCCCGCACCGGACGCCGTAACACGTGCGCTCGACTTGCTGAAGTCTGCCAAACGCCCGTTGATTATCCTGGGTAAAGGCGCAGCTTACGCGCAGGCCGATGCTGATATTCGTGCATTTGTCGAGAAGAGCGGCATCCCTTATCTGCCGATGAGTATGGCCAAAGGATTATTGCCTGATACGCATCCGCAATCGGCTGGAGCGGCGCGCTCACTGGCGCTCAAAGAAGCCGATGTCGTCGTGATGATCGGTGCCCGTCTCAATTGGTTGCTGTCGCATGGCAAAGGGAAAAGCTGGGGCGAACCGGGATCAAAACAGTTCATCCAGGTCGACATCGAGCCCAAAGAAATGGACAGCAATGTCGAGATTGCGGCCCCAGTGGTCGGTGATATCGGATCCTGTGTTGCGGCTTTCCTCGCCAACATGGGCGATGACTGGACTGCGCCACCTGCTGAATGGACAAGCGCCATCAGAGATAAGGTCGAGGCAAACGTCACCCGGATGGCGCCGAAGCTACAGAACAACAACGTGCCGATGGATTATCAGGGTGCGCTTGGCGCGTTGCGCACGATTATTAAAGAACGACCGGATGCGATCCTTGTTAATGAAGGTGCCAATACTCTCGATTTCGCCCGCTCCATTATCGATATGTATAAGCCGCGTAAGCGACTTGATGTCGGCACTTGGGGTGTTATGGGAATTGGTATGGGACAAGCCATCGCGGCGGCGGTCGAAACCGGCAATCCGGTGCTGGCCGTTGAAGGTGACAGTGCTTTTGGGTTCTCCGGCATGGAGATCGAAACAGTCTGTCGTTACAACTTGCCGATTTGTATCGTCGTCTTCAACAACAACGGTATTTATCGCGGGACGGATGTAAATCCGACCGGCGGGTCGGACGTTGCACCGACCGTTTTCGTTAAGGATGCGCGTTATGACAAGATGATGGAAGCGTTCGGCGGCGTCGGCGTTTACGCGACATCTCCGGATGACCTGACCCGTGCGGTGAACGAGGCCATGAATTCCGGTAAGCCGACTCTGGTTAATGCGGTCATCGATGAAAAGGCCGGTACCGAGAGCGGACGCATCGGAAATCTCAATCCACAAAGCGTTGTGTCCAAGAAATGACTAAGCGCGATCATATAAGTTCAACACATAGAATTAGAGGATAAGATGGGAAAAGCGCTCGAAGGGGTAAAGATTCTCGATATGACCCACGTGCAATCGGGACCCACCTGCACACAGTTACTGGCCTGGTTCGGGGCCGACGTCATCAAGGTCGAAAGGCCGGGAGTAGGGGACGCGACCCGCGGTCAGTTGCGTGACATACCCGATGTGGACAGTCTGTATTTTACCATGCTGAACCATAATAAACGCAGCGTCACGCTGAATACCAAAGCAGATAAGGGTAAGGAAATCTTCGTCAAGCTGATCAAAGAATGTGACGTGATGGTGGAGAACTTCGCCCCCGGTGCGTTGGATCGTATGGGTTTTTCGTGGGAACGCATTCAGGAACTCAATCCCAGAATGATCTTCGCCTCAATCAAGGGTTTTGGTCCAGGCGAGTTTGAAGACTGCAAAGTCTATGAAAATGTCGCCCAATGTGCCGGTGGGGCAGCCTCAACAACCGGTATGCTAGGGGGCGTTCCTCTTGTTACCGGTGCACAGATCGGCGACAGCGGCACTGGGCTTCATCTGGCGTTTGGTATTGTCACCGCGCTTTTCCACCGTGAAACGTCGGGCAAAGGCCAGCGTGTTGAATGTGCCATGCAGGATGGAGTGCTTAACCTCTGTCGCGTCAAGTTGCGCGATCAGCAACGTCTGCAACACGGACCGCTGAACGAATATTCGCAGTTCGGGGAAGGCATTCCCTTTGGCGAAGCGACGCCACGGGCAGGCAACGATTCCGGTGGGGGACAACCCGGCCGCATTCTAAAGTGCAAGGGTTGGGAAACCGACCCCGATGCGTACACCTATTTCATTACCCAGGCAGCGGTCTGGGGCAATGTATGTGATGTGATCGGAAAACCGGAATGGAAAGAACATCCCGATTATGCCAAGCCCGCAGCTCGTCTGCCGCGCCTCAATGAAGTTTTCGGGGCGATTGAAGACTGGACAATGACCAAAACCAAGTTTGAGGTTATGGACATCTGCAACCCTCTAAACATTCCGGTCGGGCCCATCCTGTCGATGAAGGAAATCGCTGCGGATGAGGCGCTTCGCAAAACAGGAACGGTTGTAGAGGTCGATCATCCCGAACGTGGGCCGTACCTGTCTGTCGGCAACCCGGTTAAGCTTTCGGACTCGCCTTCGGAGGTTGAGCGCTCGCCGCTGTTGGGTGAGCATACGGATGAAATTCTCCGCGACGTGCTGGGTATGAGTGAAGAAGATATCGCCTCGGCAAAGGCTGAAGGTGCCGTGTAGGCACGTCACAAGGTTAGGAAAAACGACATGCGTTTAATTGTTATGGGCCAGCAGGCCTTTGGTAAATCAGCTCTGGAAGCCATTCTGGATAAAGGCGTTGATGAGGTGGTTGCCGTTTATTGTGCGCCGGATAAGGAGGGCAAACCCGCCGATCCGATCAAGGATTTTGCCTTGGAAAAAGGGTTGCCGGTCTATCAGCCGGATAACTTCAAGGACCAAGGGGTCTTGGACGACATGCGCGCCCTGAACGCGGATCTCTGTGTCATGGCTTATGTGATCATCTTTGTGCCCGAAGAAGCCCGCGACATCCCGACCCATGGATCAATCTGTTTCCATCCGTCACTGCTGCCACTGCATCGTGGTCCCAGTTCCATCAACTGGCCAATCATGTGGGGGGCGACCAAAACCGGTCTGTCCTATTTCTGGCCTGATGATGGCCTCGATGAAGGGGAAATTCTGTTACAGAGGGAAGTTGATATCGGGCCTGATGACACCTTGGGCAGTATCTATTTCGACAAGGTTTTCCCGCTTGGTATCGAGACGACGCTGGAAGCCATTGATCTGGTTCGTGCAGGTAATCCGCCAAAAGTTGTTCAGGATGAGTCGAGAGCCACTTACGAAGGCTGGTGCAACAAGAAGGCGGCGGAGATCAATTGGGGCCGTTCTGTTGGCGAAGTTTACAACCATATCAGGGGCTGTAATCCACAACCGGGTGCCTGGACGACGCTGAACGGCGAAACGTTGCAGATTTTCGATAGCGAAAAGACGGACGAAGCCTTTGGTCGGGTCGGACAGATATCCAGAATCGACGACAACGGGATGCTGGTCACCGCCGGGCGAGGCGCTGTTCTGGTCAAGCGCGTCAAATATGCCGGTGGTAAGAAAGTAACTGCCGCTGAATTCGCTACGGAGAACGGTGTCGAAGTCGGCGCCAAGCTCGGAACCTAAGAGCAGATTTGGGTCGCAACCAGAATATGAACTGACGCATTTGCTGATGCAGGTGAGCAGTCGATACAGGAAAGTGCGCCCATGATCTGCCAGAGAATTAACTGACGCGCTGATGCGTCAACGGACTTAACCTGAAGGGGAACCTTATGCCCAAGAGTGACATCGAAATTGCACGCGAAGCGACCATGGAGCCGATTGCCGATATTGGAGCCAAGCTGAAAATTCCCGCTGATGCCCTGATGCAATACGGGCCCAGCAAAGCTAAAATCTCTTACGATTTTATCAAGGGCCTTAAAAACAAACGCGACGGCAAACTGATTCTGGTGACCGCGATTACGCCAACGCCGGCTGGTGAAGGCAAAACGACGACCACAGTGGGTCTTGGTGATGGCCTTAACCGCATCGGCAAAAACGCGACGATCTGCATTCGTGAACCATCACTTGGTCCGTGCTTTGGCATGAAAGGTGGAGCCGCCGGTGGCGGTTATGCCCAGGTTGTCCCCATGGAAGACATCAACCTGCATTTCACCGGTGATTTCCATGCCATCGGCGTCGCCCATAACCTGTTGTCCGCGTTGATCGACAATCACATCTATTGGGGCAACAAACTCAATATTGATCAGCGTCGCATTGGCTTCAAGCGTGTCGTCGACATGAATGACCGCGCGCTTCGCCAAATTACGGTAAACCTCGGCGGCATCGCCAACGGCTTCCCACGCGAAGACGGATACGACATCGTTGTCGCCTCTGAAATCATGGCGATTTTCTGTCTGGCGACAGACTTGGAAGATCTGACCAATCGGATCGGCAAAATCGTTGTCGCCTTCACACGCGAACGCAAACCGATTCTGGCGAAGGACCTCAAGGGCCCAGGCCCAATGGGTGTCTTGTTGAAAGACGCACTGATGCCGAATTTGGTTCAGACTCTGGAAAACAATCCGGCCTTCATTCATGGCGGCCCGTTCGCCAATATCGCCCACGGTTGCAATTCCGTAATTGCGACAAAAACCGCGCTTAAACTTGCTGACTACGTGGTTACGGAGGCTGGGTTTGGGGCCGATCTCGGGGCCGAGAAGTTCTTTGATATCAAATGTCGCAAAGCTGGCCTGAAACCGGCGGCGGTCGTTTTGGTTGCTACGGTTCGGGCTCTCAAGATGCACGGCGGTGTCGGTAAGGACGATCTTGGCAAGGAAAACGTCAAGGCTGTAACGGCTGGGTGCAGTAACATGGCGCGACATCTCAAAAACCTGAAACAGTTCGGTGTTCCTGCTGTTGTTGCCATCAACAGCTTTATTACGGATACCAAAAAAGAACTTAATGCGGTTAAGGCAGCAGCTAAAAAATTGGGTGCCGAAGCCATCATCTGCTCGCACTGGGCCGACGGCGGCAAAGGAACGGAAGAACTGGCGCAGCACGTGGCGTCTGTCTGCGACAAGGGTAAATCCAAGTTCAAACCTTTGTACCCGGACAACATGAAGCTGATCGAGAAAGTCCGGACTATCGCCACCAAAATTTATGGCGCCAAGGATATCTCCGTGGATGCCAAGGTCATGCGCCAGTTCGAAGAACTGGAGCAAGGCGGATACGGTAAGTTCCCGGTCTGTATGGCGAAAACGCAGTACAGCTTTTCGACAGACCCGACCGCCAAGGGTGCGCCGACCGGGCATATTATTCCGGTCCGTGAACTTCGCCTGTCAGCGGGAGCGGAGTTCGTCGTCGTTGTTACCGGTGAAATCATGACCATGCCGGGTCTGCCGCGCGTTCCGGCTGCGGATAACATTTACCTGAACAAAGACGGGCAGATCGAAGGCCTGTTCTAGGTCAGGGACAACATATCGGGCGGCAGCTACGCTGCTGTCGCCCACAATGGAGTAGTGAGTCGTGACTATCAGAAAGATCATTGTTCCCGTCCGTGGGGACGGAAAAGGTGAAGGGCTGATTGATCATGCCCTTGCGTTGGCCAGCACATCCGGTGCGCACATCGAAGTGGTTCATTCACACTCCCAACCGAAAGACATGCTGCCCTTTGGCACGTTGATGATAACGTCCGCCATGAAGAAATCGATTCTTGAGGCGGCGGCCGCCAACGCCGAAGGAGAGGAAAATCACCTTCGCAAAATTTTTGATCGTTATTGCGAAAGTCATGACCTTCTGGTCACCGAAAGCCCACGAACGGCGGATGGCCAGGTCAGTATTTCATGGACTGAGCAGGTCGGGGCGCAAGCCAACGTGGTTTCAATGCGCGGGCGCCTCGCTGACCTGATTGTCGTCGCCAAGCCCGATGCCGATACGAGTCTTGGGGTGAATACACTTGAATCAGCACTTCTGGAAACCGGCAAGCTGGTGATGATGGTGCCTGAAGTTCGATCAGGACATATCGGACACCATATTGCCATCGCCTGGAATGGGGATTCGCGAGCGGCGCGTACCGTCACTCTTGGCCTCTCTATTTTGCAAAACGCTGAAAAGGTTTCAATCCTTAGCGCAGAAAAGGCCGGCTCGGATCGCCTCAGCGGGGCTGAGCTGGTGGAATACCTTGGCTGGCATGGCGTTGAAGCCGAGCTGGTGAAATTCGATTCTAGCGGAAAAAGCGTTGGAGAAGCAATCCTCGGCACGGTCGATCAAATCGAAGCGGATTCTGTGATGATGGGTGGATATGGGCACTCCCGCCGACGGGAACTGATCCTCGGTGGCGTGACGCAACACATCATCGAAAAAACTCCGGTGCCGATCTTTATGGCGCACTGATATTTGCATTGTCAGTAGTTATTGGTTGAGGTTAAAAACCATAAAAAAATTAATTGTATTGAAATCTAGGTTCTGCCGGTGTTGAGTGTCGCTATCCTTTTGTTGAGAAGCGAACCGATATTCCGTGTTTAAAAGACTGAGAAAATACAGAAGTTTTAGCCTCGCACCTGTTGTCGTGTGGTTGTCGATGCAGCTGCTGATGGCAGGGGTGTTCGGGGCGGTCAGTGTTTCTGCTGCGGTTACTGGATCGGGTTCAAACTTTTCAGACCGTATTGTTATCTGCACGCCCTCTGGCCTGAAATCAATAACTCTCAATGATGACGGCTCAGTGCCGGAAGATACCCCTGGCGGTTCAGAGAACTGCGTTTGGTGCATGTTCTCTGGTAACCACGCACCGCTGACCAGTTCGCCAATCGAGCTTGTGGTGCCGTCACGGTTAGTGATCGAAAACCTGTGCGATCCGATCGATGAATTTCACAACGGGCGGACGGCCAACAATAGCTTTAATAGCCGCGCCCCTCCTCTTTAAGCAGCAATTTTAAACTTCAGATCGCCCCCCTTTTGTTGGGGGGCAAACAAAATTGCCTGTTTAAAGGATACCATTATGTTTTTCAGACTATTTTCGAGTCTGATGGCGCTGGCCATCAGTCTGACCATCACCGTATCGGCTGTTCAAGCCAAGACCATCACCGTAACAGATACCCTTGATCGACAGATAGAAGTGCCCTATCCCGCCAAGCGGGTCTTGCTGGGTTTCTATTTCGAAGATTTTTACGCTATTGGCGGGCCAACCGCCTATGACTCAGTCGTCGCGATTTCAAAACCCACATGGCATGGGTGGCGAAATTCACAGTGGAAAGCCTACGTCGCAGTCAATCCACGCATTGCCGAACTGATCGACGTCGGCGAAGTAGAGGCCGGTACATTCTCAATTGAGACAGCGATTGCCGCCAAACCCGATGTCGCGATCATCGCAGCCTGGCAGTACCGCGCACTCGGCGGGACTGTTGAAAAACTAGAGGCGGCAGGCATTCCGGTTGTGGTCGCGGACTATAACGCCCAGACGGTAGAGAAACATGTGGCCAGCACATTGATGATTGGCAAAATCCTTGGCACGGAAGATCGGGCAAAAAAACTGGCAGATGAATATGCCGCAGCCGTTGCTGACGTGCAGGAACGCGTCAAGAAGGCTGGCGGTGACCCCAAACGTGTTTATGTGGAACTTGGCAACAAAGGCGCTGACGAGTACGGCAACTCGTATGGTGACACCATGTGGGGTCGTGTGATCGGCCTCGCCGGCGGAAAGAACATATCGATTGGCCAGATTAGCAAATGGGGACCGCTTAATCCGGAGTACGTTTTGGCGTCCAATCCAGAGGCTGTCTTTATTGCGGGTTCTTATTGGGTCAACAGAGATAAGGCGGTGCTTATGGGGTTTGGTGTCAAACCCGAAGACACCCGTTCCCGTCTGCTGCCGTTTACTCAGCGTCCTGGGTGGTCCGGTCTTTCTGCGGTCAAAGCGGGAGACGTGCATGCCCTCTACCATGGCGGTTCACGTACCCTCTATGATTATGCGTTCCTGCAATATGTCGCCAAAGTTCTCTACCCGGATGCTTTCGCAGACATAGATCCTGTTGAAACGCATCGTCGGTTTTATGAAACTTACCTGCCGGTCAAGGCTGATGGTGTATTCATGATCAGACTCGGAAAATAGTTCCCCAAAGACGAGGGCAGCCACAGGCTGTCCTTGTCGGAACTGAAACGATTATGTCAGTAAAAATCGAATCCAGCGCCATCTACACCAATCTGATGGTGCGCCGGTTATGGTGGCTGCTGGTTGTGGCAAGCTTATTAGGCGGGATGACCGTCATAGATATTCTTGTCGGACCGGCATTCTTGAACGTGTTTGATGTCTTGAGTGCACTGGTAATGCCTGAATGGACGTCTGATCCTACAGTCTATGTCATCGTTCATAGTATTAGAATGCCGATGACATTGATGGCGCTGATTGTCGGCGCCTCCCTTGGCATCGCAGGCGTGCAGATGCAGACCATCCTGGGGAACCCGCTCGCCAGCCCCTATACGCTGGGTTTCTCAGCCGCCGCCGGATTTGGGGCCGCAGTCACAATTCTGTTTGGCCTTAAGCTGCCATTCATTCCCGAGTTTACGGTGCCAATAGCCGCCTTTATCTCAGCGGGCCTGGCGTGTGGCCTTGTCTACGGGTTTGCCCATCTGCGCGGTGTGACGGCTGAAATCATGATTCTGGCGGGCATTGCAACATTGTTTCTGTTTCAATCTTTGCAGTCTCTTGTTCAATATTTGGCATCCCCAGAAGTTTTACAGGAAATTGTATTTTGGTTGTTTGGCAGCATGTTGAAGGCAACCTGGTTTTCGGTTGCCGTTTCCGGCGGCATTTTGGTGTTCAGCTTTCTGCTGTTGGTTAACGATAGCTGGAAACTGACAGCGCTTCGGCTCGGTGATGAAAGAGCGCGTAGTTTGGGAGTTAATGTCCATCGACTGCGCCTGAAAATATTCGTCATCGTGTCGCTGCTTACTGCGGGCGCGGTGGCCTTTATCGGCACCATTGGGTTTGTTGGCCTCGTCGCACCACATATCGCGCGTATGTTGGTCGGAGAAGATCATCGCATCCTGACTCCGGTGTCAGGGATCGTCGGCGCCATTATGATGGTAGGGGCATCAATCGCCTCTAAACTGATATCGCCGGGTATGGTCGTGCCAATCGGAATCGTCACGGCGGTGGTCGGCGTACCCTTTTTGTTTGCGCTAATACTTTCCAGAAAGAAGGGGCATTGGTGATGCTTAATGTAGAGGGTCTCTGCGTCGATTACGGCTCGGTTAGTGTCCTTAAAGATTTGAGCTTTTCGGCTAAAGCCGGCAGCTTTATCGCCCTATTGGGCCCGAACGGCACGGGAAAATCGAGTCTCCTTAAGGCGATTGCCGGTCTGATCCCCGCCGGAGGTTCCGTATATTTAGGGGGGGCGCGCAAGCTGGCGCGACGGCAAAGCGCCGACGCAATCGCCTATATGCCCCAGGATACGGGCGCTACGTCCTCGCTGACAGTTCTTGAAGTGGTTTTGCTTGGCCGGCTGCGTTCTCTGGGATTACAGGTACCTGAAACGTTACGGGAGGAAGCCGAGGAAGGCCTGTCGAGATTTGGTCTACAGTCTCTCGGCGCCAGAACACTTGACGCTGTTAGCGGCGGACAGCGCCAATTGGTTTATCTCGCCCAGTCCTTTTTTCGAAATCCGGAAGTATTGCTGCTTGATGAACCAACGGCGGCTCTTGATTTGCGCCATCAGATGATTGTCCTTGATCGGGTCGCAGCCCATTGTCGGGAAAAGGGCACAATCGCGATAGCGGCGATGCATGATCTATCCCTTGCAGCCAGATGCGCGGATCGGGTGATTTGCCTGTCTGCCGGAGAAGTCGTTGCGGATGGTCCCCCGGCAGATACCCTGACAGGGTCATTAATTAAAGACATGTACGGCGTTGAGGCGGGCGTAGTGCACGGCACCGACGGCATAACACACATTACACCCCTGCGCGCGGTGGAAGGGGCTCCGGGTAGCTTTGCCGCCTCGCCTCAGTAGCCGATAGCCGAACCGTCCTTGCGTGGGTCGGACGCGCCGGTCAGGGTGCCTTTTTCCCAGTCGATTCGGATTGCTTGCGAACCGCCAATGGGTTTGGCTGGCCGCGTAATCGTATGGCCTTTCGCTTTCAGGCCCTCAACTACATCATCGGAAAACCCGCTTTCAACATCGACTGCATTGGTGCCAGGTTCCGGGAACAGGCGCGGCAGATCCATGGATTCTTGAAGGTCCAGGCCGAAATCGAAATGTTTGGTCAGCAGGTGCATGTGGCCGAACGATTGATAATGCCCCCCCATAACGCCGAAGGGCATTTGCGCCTTGCCGTCTTTCACCAGCATGCCGGGGATGATGGTGTGCATGGGACGTTTGTTTGGCGCAATGCAGTTGGGGTGATTTGGATCAATGACGAACCCCTGCCCACGATTGGTCAGCATGACCCCTGATTTTGGCGCAAGTTGGCCGCTGCCGAAATTATGAAACAACGTATTGATGAAGGAGCAGGCGTTGCGGTCCTTGTCGACAACAGTGATGTAAACCGTGTCTTCATGTATTGGCATGGTCACAGGTGGCAGGTCGGTCATGGCGCGGTCCGGATCGATCTGACCCCGCAATTCCGCTGCATGTTCGTCTGAGAGCAGCCAGTCGACCGGCACATCGGCCTGGGTAGGATCAGCGAGGAAAATATTACGATCCTGATAAGCCAGCCGACCCGCTTCGATTTCCAGGTGCAAACGATCAACCGACAGAGGATCGACGCCGTCGGTATCAAATCCCTTCATGATGTTCAGCAGTAATAACGCGATCACGCCCTGACCATTGGGCGGGCATTCGTAAACGTCATATCCCCGGAAATCGCTCCTGATCGGGGTGACAAAATCCCCCTTGGCGTTGGCAAAATCCTCCAGGGTGTGGAGACCGCCCAGGCTTTGAAGATAACTAACAATGTCTTCGGCGACGTCGCCCGTGTAAAATGCATCTCGGCCATGATTGGCAATCTTCTGCAACGTTGCGGCCAACTCAGGCTGATGGTGAACGTCGCCGACTTCAGGTACGCGACCATTTGGCAGGAACCGTTTCGCCGCGTTTGCGTTATTCGCAAGCAAATCCTTCTGGCTTAGCCAGTCGGCACCCACACGTGGCGTGATCACATAACCATCACGGGCAAGAGCGATTGCCGGTTGCAGCAATTCACCCAGGTCCATGGTGCCATGGGCGCGGACTAGTTGGTCCCAGGCATCAATCACACCCGGAACGACCACCGAATGAGGTGATTGCTGGGCAATTTCAGTAATTCCGTTGTTTTGATACCACTCAGCCGTTGCCGCCGCCGGAGCCTTGCCTGAGCCGTTGAAGGCAACCAGTTCGTCAGATCCCTCTGGCGAAAATATACAGAAATTATCACCACCGATTCCCGTCGACTCGGGTTCGACAACACACTGTACAGCACAGGCGGCGACGGCGGCATCCATGGCATTGCCGCCCTTTTGCAGGATGGAAATCGCAGTTGATGTGGCGACGACGTGTGAGGTTGCCGCCATACCGTTTTTGGCGTGTACAGTTGATCGGCCCGGCAGTTCTAGATTTCGCATAGTCGCCACGTTCCTTAAAATGGGGTTGTTTGGTCCAAGGAGACCTCGTTAAAGGTAACCTTAAAAAGTATAAGGTGAAATAGGAATTACTTTGGTATAGTGTATACCACCAAGGACAGACAAGGCCAATGTGTGGAAGCTCAGGAATAAGATTTTATGAGATTCAACGCTTTCGAATGTCTTCAATTGGGGTACAGTGTTCAACGGGAAAAAACCGAAGTTACTAGGGAGCGATAGAATGAAGAATATCTTTAAATTTGGACTGGCCGCCGGAGCGGCATTGATCGCAGGCTCACTCGGCCTCACGTCTGCTGAAGCCGCAAGCGTTCCATGTAAAACAGCCAAACTGATTGTGCCGTGGAAAGCCGGTGGCGGAACTCATGTTCTGTTTTCAATTTTCGAAAAAACCATTCAGGAAATGGATGTGACACCGAAAATCAAGGTGATTTCAGTTGGTGGTCAGGGGGGAAACAAGGGCGCCAAGGAAGCCGCCAAAGCCAAACCTGATGGCTGCACATTGTTTGCGATTCATCAGAGTGCAATTACCAGCTACCTCAACAAACGTATCGATTTTCATTACAATGGTTTTGAAACCGTATCTCTGCTGACGTCGACAGCTGAAATTGTCGGCGCCTCAACGAAAGTTCCTTGGAACAATTTCGCAGAAATGAAAAAAGCCGTTTTGGCAGCGCCGGGCAAATACACTGTGGGCGCGACTTTTGGGTCGACCAGCCAGTTCTATTGGTTGATTCTGGAAGCCAAGACCGGCATGAAATTCAAGTTTGTTCCCTATGATGGAACGGCGCAACGGGTCCAAGCCCTGTTGTCTGGTGCTATTGACCTTGGCGGCATCAACGTTGCCGCAAACCGTAAACACATCCAGGGCGGTTCGGTTAAAGCTTTTGCAATTGCTGCAAAAGAGCGCTCAAGTCATCTGCCTGATCTGCCGACGCTAAAAGAACTTGGTGTCGACATGGTTTATGCTCTGAATCGTGGAATTGTTGCTCCCAAGGGGACGCCTAAAGACGTGGTCGACATGTGGGCAGGCATTTTCAAGAAGGCTGCTGAAAACCCCGGTCTGTTGAAACAGATGGCGGCGAAGGGCACCGATATCGAATGGGTTGGTCCTGCCGATTTCCGCACGTGGGCCGATAAAACCTACGCCGAACACGAGAAGGTCGCCATCGAAATCGGCATGTGGAAAAAATAGGTCAATCGCCAATTGACTAAATCAATATGGTCCGGTCGCTTGTCGCGCCCGGACCATATTTCTCCTTAAGATTCATTGGGTCGAGGTCGTGATGAGACGTCTCAATCATGACACCGTAATTGCCATTTTTCTGATACTGGCGAGCGGTGTTCTTTTCTGGTCAACATTCAGTATTCGCTCGCCGGATTACGGTGTTCTGGCGCCGTCTGCCTGGCCGCGTGGAATTATAATCGCCCTGGCAATCCTGAGCGTGATATACCTAACTCAATCCCTGCGACGTGAACCTGTTGAGGGCGATACCCCCAAACACCCTTCCGGATTAAAGGCTTGGGTCGTTTACTGGCAAAATCCGATCATTTGTTTCAGTCTTTTTTTCATCTACCTGATTACATTGCCAATTCTTGGTAGCCTGATTGGCGGGGTCCTGTTCGTATTTGCTTTGATGACCGCGATTGGCGGATTTGCGCCGAGAGATGTCGTATCCCACGCGGTCCTCGCTTTGGCGACGGTTGGCGGCATGTGGAGCATCTTTACATATGGCCTGGATGTCATCTTGCCTACGGGCGTCATCTTCTCACCGTTTTGATTGGCTGGAGTTGAATTCGTGATTATTGAAAACGTTCTGGCCGCGGTCAATGAATTGGCCACCCTGCAAACTGTTTTTCTGATGATGATCGGCGTTGCCGGTGGTTTGATTGCTGGCGCTATACCGGGTTTTACCATTGCCATGGCCGTGGTCCTGACATTGCCGTTCACATTTGGTATGCCGCCCGCCCAAGGATTGGCGACCATGGTCAGCGTGCTGGTTGGTGGGCTTTCCGGTGGCCTGATGGCGGGAATTTTAACCGGGATTCCCGGCACACCATCTTCTGTCGCCACGACATTCGATGGGTTCCCGATGGCCCGGAGCGGAAAACCCGGACTGGCCCTGGGCATTGGTGTCTGGTCGTCATTTTCTGGTGGCATTATCAGTGCGATTTTGCTGATGACATTGGCTCCGCAACTGGCACGAGTCGGTCTGGAATTCCAGCCCTGGGACTATTTTATGCTGGTCATGTTTGCGCTGACCATCACCGCCAGTCTGGCCGGCAAGCACCTGGTTAAAGGATTGATTGCCGGTGTTGTTGGTTTATTGGTCCGCGCCGTTGGAGAAGATGAGGCCGTCGGCATGGCGCGGCTGGATTTTGGGTCCGAAGCCCTTTTACAGGGGTTTGATTTCATCGCCGTGCTGATCGGGTTGTTCGCGTTTTCGCAGTTGTTGCACGACATCAGAGACCCTAAAGAAGCCAGGAAAACCCTGTCTGAGCGTGGTGCCGTAAATGTTGAAATTGAACATCTGGCGGCCATTCGCGTAATTGCCAAACACTGGACGTTACTGATCCGTTCCTCACTAATCGGAGTGTTCACAGGGGTGTTGCCGGGTGCCGGTGGTTCGATCGCCAATATACTGGCCTATGATCAAGCCAAAAAAACATCGAAGACGCCTGAAAAATTCGGAACAGGCACACCTGAGGGAATTATCGCGCCGGAAAGCTCCAACAACGCGGTTGAGGGCGGGGCCCTGATGACCCTGATGGCGCTCGGTATTCCGGGCGATGTGACCGCAGCTGTGATGTTGGGGGCGTTATTGATTCATGATGTTGTGCCCAGCCCGACGTTCATCGCCGAAGAGCCGGTACTGGCTTACTCAATTTTCATTTCCTTTTTTGTTGCCACGTTCATGATGCTGGGCTTGCAGTCGGTGATGCTCCGGGTTTTCGTTATGGTTACCAAAATCCGGATGTATATGCTGGCCGCCATCATTCTCGGATTTTGCGGAATTGGTGTCTACGCCATCAACAATGTTGATCTCGATCTCTGGACTCTCTTGTGGTTCGGAATTCTTGGGTTTGTCATGCGCCACTATGGGTTTCCGCTGGCGCCAATGATCCTCGGTGTTGTGCTGGGCAATATTGCTGAATTGAATCTGGCCCGGTGCATGGCCATCACCACTGACCTCGCACCCTTTGTGACTCGTCCATGGTCGCTGTTCTTTCTCATTATTGCCGGCTTTTCCGCCGCGTTCCCCATTTATCAGGCCCATCGTGGCACGAAAAAGTGGACACTGTTTTATCTCCCCGCGGCATGTTTTGCGACCGCGGTTCCGCTCATCATGATGGGTGGAATTCCCCGTCCTGTTCTGGCCGCAGTTGTTGTCACATTCGGTGTCTATACGCTGTGGCGGCGTGCGCAATCGGGCTGGGCCCTGAACCCCGATGAGGCTGAGGACTTAGAAATTATCGAGAGTTAAACGATGGACTGGTGGAAAGATATATATGAGGCGATCAAACAGGCGAATGTCCGCCAGGTCGCTTATGTGCCTGATGCCGGTCACGCGTCGTTAATTGAGGCTTGTATAGCTGACAATGATATTCGCACGATCGCCCTGACCACGGAAGAAGAGGGCGTTGCGGTACTCGCCGGAGCCTGGTTGGGCGGGGTGCGTGGTGCCTTGTTGATGCAGTCGTCCGGTGTTGGCAACTGCATCAATATGTTTTCCCTGGCTAAGACCTGTCAGTTCCCGCTTCCCCTGTTTGTGACCATGCGTGGTCAATGGCACGAATTTAACCCCTGGCAGTTTCCCATGGGGCAGACGACGGATGTGGCACTTGGAGCCGCTGGTGTTCAAACCCTGACGGCGGCAGAACCTCAGGATGTAGGGCCGATGGCAGCGGCAACACTGGATCAGGCGTTTACCGGTGCCAGCATGTCGGCGCTGCTGCTTCATCAGCGACTGATGCCCGTTAAGACATTTGGTAAGTGAGGCGGAAATGATGGAAGACAGACGTTCAGATGCCTATCCACTGCGCCGCCGGGAGATCGTCAAACGGCTGACCCAGACGAAAGAAGACGTTCTGGTTATATCCGGGCTGGGTTCAACCGCCTGGGACATTACATCAGCCGGCGATCGCGATCTGAATTTCCCACTTTGGGGGGCGATGGGCGGTGCCGTATCCATGGGCCTTGGCTTGGCACTGGCACAGCCGGAACGCCGGGTTCTGGTAATTACCGGAGATGGAGAAACACTGATGGGCCTGGGCAGTTTCGCGACCGTTGCCATGCAGGCACCGCAAAACCTCTCTATCTGCACCTTTGACAATGAACGTTATGGCGAGACCGGAATGCAGTCGACCCATACCTCGGCAAAAACCGATCTGGCTGGCGTTGCCGCCGCCTGCGGTATTTCGACGACGGGCACAGTCCGCACGGAAGGCGAGTTTGATGCCGCCCTGCCGGTTATTCTCGACGCCCTGGGGCCGGTTTATCATGTCATCAAAGTGCGGGCCGAGAAGCTTGATTTTGTTCTGCCCCCTAAAGATGGTGTGCATCTGAAAAACCGTTTCCGACGGGCCTTGCTTGGGGGCGACGCAATCCTTTAAGACTACAACTGATGATTTAAAAAATAACGGGAGGGCGTGATGGCCGATCTTGAAAAACTGCGCATGTATATTAATGGTGATTGGGCTGACCCCGCCTCGGGTGACTATTTCGAGTCTTTCAATCCCTTTACCGGCAAACCCTGGGCATTGGTTCCACGTGGTAATGCCGATGATGTAGACCGCGCTGTCGGGGCCGCCAAACAGGCCTTTAATTCAGGTGAATGGCCGAAACTGACACCAACGGCGCGTGGTCACCTATTGCGCCGCCTCGGAGACCTGGTTGCCGAAAATGCCCAACATCTGGCCGAAATGGAAGTTCGGGATAACGGCAAGCTAATCGCCGAAATGGGCATGCAGCTCAAGTATATTCCCCAGTGGTATTATTATTTTGCGGGCCTTGCCGACAAAATCGAAGGTGCTGTTCTGCCCATCGACAAGGCCGATCACTTCACCTACACGACCCATGAGCCGCTTGGCGTTGTCGGTATGATTATTCCCTGGAATTCTCCGCTTCTGTTGGTTGCCTGGAAAATGGCCCCGGCCCTGGCGGCAGGTAATACGGTTGTCATCAAACCCTCTGAATTCACCTCTTCCTCGACCCTGGAATTCGTTAAACTGGTCAAGCAGGCTGGCTTCCCGGATGGCGTGGTTAACGTCGTCACCGGGTTCGGACCGGAAGCCGGTGAGGCGCTGGTGACACATGATGATGTGGCCAAGATTACCTTCACGGGCGGCCCGGTGAGTGGCACCAAGGTTTATGAAAAAGCCGCCGCCGGTCTGAAGCGGGTCAGTCTCGAATTGGGCGGTAAATCCCCCAATATCGTGTTCGACGATTGCGATATGGATAACGCCGTCAAAGGCGCGATTTCCGGGATTTTTGCAGCGACCGGGCAGACCTGTATCGCTGGTTCGCGCCTGCTGGTCCAAAAATCCATTCATGATGAATTTGCCGAAAAACTAGTGGCTTTCGCTAAAACTGCGCGGATGGGTGATCCTATGTCCGCCGACACCCAGGTTGGTCCGGTGACGACGCGGCCTCAATATGAAAAAGTGCTGAGCTATATTGATATTGGCCGTGAAGACGGGGCCGAATGTGTGCTCGGCGGCGGCAAAGCTGAACGGCCGGAATGCGGTGATGGCTGGTTTGTTGAGCCAACAATTTTCATGGGCGTCAACAACCAGATGCGCATTGCCCAGGAGGAGGTTTTTGGCCCGGTCCTTTCAATCATCCCGTTTGAGGATGAGGAAGAAGCCATTGAGATCGCCAATGACGTGATCTTTGGCCTTGCCGCCGGAATCTGGACCTCGTCAATTCGGCGCGCTATTGAGTTGCCAAAACGCATCCGCGCCGGTTCAGTCTGGGTCAATACCTACCGGGCGGTCAGCTTCATGGCGCCGTTCGGCGGTTTCAAAAAATCCGGTCTGGGGCGTGAAAATGGTCAGGAGACCATTCAGGAATACATGCAGACCAAAACGGTGTGGATTTCGACAGCCACCGAAACGCCCAATCCGTTTATCATGCGTTAAAGCCATGAGTTAGATAAGGGCTCCCCCAAGCGGGCGTCAGCTTGGGGGCGAGGGTTAAACGTTTCTGGCGAGGCGAAGCCCCGAAAACTGCCAGCGCTGGTGGGGGTAGAAGAAATTTCGATAGCTGGCCCGAACGTGCCCTTGTGGCGTCACGCAGGACCCACCTTTCAGGACAAACTGTCCCGACATGAACTTGCCATTATATTCGCTGGCAACCCCGGGTAAGGGCTCAAACCCGGGGTAAGCAATATAGGGGCTGGATGTCCATTCCCAGACGTCACCAAACATCTGTGTGAGGCAATGATCCTCGCCCGTTGATGGTAGCGGGCGATAGAGACCGTTGTCGGCAAACTGTCCGGTAACGTCCAGCTCGGTAGCCGCCGTTTCCCATTCAAATTCAGTTGCCAACCGGCACCCTGCCCAGCGCGCATAGGCGTCGGCCTCAAAGTAGCTGATATGGCTGACGGGAGCGTCGACGTTGACGGGTTGAATGCCGCGAAGCGTCATCCCCCACCACTGCTTGTCACGTTTCTCCCAGTAAAGGGGAGCCGTCCATCTTTCATTTTGAACGCACGCCCAGCCATCCGATAACCATAACAGCGGGTTTTCGTATCCGCCGTCGTCAATAAACGATATCCACTCGCTGATGCTGACCGGTCGGTTCGCCAGTTCGAAGGGCAACAATAAGGTGTCGTGGAAGGGTCCTTCGCAGTCGAAGGCAAAACCATCTCCGCCGTGTCCTACCTGATAGATCGCTCCATCAAAACGCGTCCATGTTTTCTCCAGTGATGGGGCGTTGGGCAGCGGTAGCGGAATCGGGGGTCGGTATTCAGGATTGAGTGGGTTTTGTGCGAACAGATGCAGTAAATCGGTGAGCAGCAGTTCCTGGTGCTGTTGCTCGTGGTTTAACCCCAGTTCGATCAGGTCAACGATTTCATCTGAGGTAGAATTTTCCGCTAACAGGCGTCCCATTGCCTCATCCACATGAGCACGGTATTCCTGAACACGTTCCAGTGAGGGGCGCGTCAGCATACCTCGCCGTGGGCGCAAATGACGCGGCCCCAGGGCTTCATAATATGAGTTAAATAAATAATGAAAGGCATCATCAAAATTTTCAAAACCTTGCAGATGGGGCTGAAGGACAACCGCCTCGAAAAACCATGTGGTGTGAGCGAGGTGCCATTTGACCGGACTCGCATCGGGCATGGATTGCACGGTGGTATCGGCATCCGACAAACCTTCGACCAGGCGTAAACCGGCTTGGCGTATGGATTGATATCGCGTGAAAGTGCCAGGCCGCGGGGCCGTTTGTTGAGGGGTCCCGGTTTTAAGAGAATGTGTGTTCATTTTTTTCTCATTACGATGCGGAATTAGGATAGGTAGAATCATATCAAGGTCACCTGAGCCGTGAAGTTGAGGATTGATTGGCGCACCATAGCGGACTACATACGATACGAGCAGTGCTATTTTTGCACAATTTTGGACCAAATTTATTACAGCTACTTATTGAGGAGCGTTTATGGATTGGGATGATGTGCGCTATTTCTTGGCGCTTTCACGTTGTGGTTCGGTCCGGGCTGCGGCAGATCAGATGGGGGTTAGCCATTCCACTGTGGCGCGCCGCATCGAAACCTTTGAAAAACAAATAGGTGTGCGGTTGTTTGACCGGACGCCAAAGGGCTATGTCATGACCGTCGCTGGTGAAGGCATGGTGGAACAGGCCCTCCGTATAGAAGAAGATATGAACGGACTGGCGCGTCACTTTTTGGGCCAGGACGCTAAACTGGAAGGACCCATATGCGTCACTTTCGCCGACAACCTGACGTCAAATTTTTTAATGCCGTTTATTGTCGAATTTGCCGAGGCCTATCCGAATATTGATCTAGAAATGATCCTTTCTTATCGCGCGCTCGACCTGTCGAAACGCGAGGCTGATGTTGCCATTCGCTATTATCGACCGGGTAAACAACCGCCGGATCATCTGATTGGACGCAAGTTAGCCAGCGTATATTATGCCGAATATGCTGCTCCGGATTATTTAAAGCGGATTGATCTTGAGAACTCGCCTGGCGACGGCAGCTGGATCGGTTGGGGCAGTCATGGGCGCGACTCCGACTGGGTCGAGGCAGGGCCGTATCCCCAAACGCCTGTTCGTCATATTCTAGAAAACGGCGTATTACAGATGCAGGCGGCGATCTCCGGACTTGGTTTGGCCTCTCTTCCCTGTATTGCTGCGGACCAGGAACCGGGTTTGGTGCGGTTACCGAAAAGTCAGCCGAAACATTATTTTGATCTGTGGATTCTATCTCATCCCGATTTACGGGAAACGGCGCGTCTGCGGGTGTTCAGAGAGCTGCTGAGCAAATCCATACTGGGGCATGTGGAGATGTTTGAAGGGCGAACTCCCGAGCTTGCCTAGTGGCCTCCTTAAGACGGGTCGATTTTGTTTTTGTAGAAAGCGATATGGCCCTTGATCTCCATCACTTCATCATAAGGGTCTTCATAGCTCCAGGCGATCTGCTCCGCGTCCCCTAAATTCCAATAGGTCGCGTGACCTTTAAATGGGCAATAGGTTGTGTGCTCGGATGCCGTCATCAAATCCATGCGGATGTCGTCTGGCGGAATATAAAGCACAGGCCCGTAATCCGCTTCATTCACAATGAGAGCATCCGAGGAGTCGGCGAGCGTCACACCCTGATGGCGAACCATAGTTTGCTGTCCGCTGGGTTCAATCATGAGGGAGTAGTCCGGCGACCGTACAAATCCGGGGGCGTTGTTGGAATTGGTGTCTGGCGAGTCCAATGTTCGTTCCTTCAAGTTTGATCGGGAACAACACTCTATTGGCTGTTGTGAAGAATGGGAATTGCCAATTGTGACGATGATTGGTGCAGAAATGAAACAGATATAGCCGGGGTTCCGAAGAGGCCGCAGTTTCGCGGCCTCTTCGGAATTTGGGGCGTCAGTCTTCAGAACAGAATTTTGGTTCCAACGACAGCCCGCCAGCCTTCGGTGTCTTCACCTTCACGGTCGGCGATGTTTTCTGTCTGTCCGAACTTTCGCTCATAAACAACGCCGAGGTAGGGGGAAACCGCCCTGTCGATAAGATCGTAACTCAATCGTGCACCAGCCTCGATATCGCTGACGCCGGATCCGATGCCGATTTCCGGATCTCCGGAAAAGGCGACATTGACATCCATTGACGGTGTCAGGATCAGACGGTTGGTGATCAGCAGTTCGTATTCGACATCAAGCCGGGCAGATGTGTTTCCGGTCTCGCTGACAAAAAAGTCAGCATCGACCTCGAACCACTGAGGTGCCAAACCGGTAACACCGACGACACCATACCAGCGATCTTGTCCTTTTGGCGTATCCAGCCGAGCACCGCCTTTCAGATCAAAAAAGGTCGATATGGGGGTTTGCAGGACAAGGCGATTTTCGAGCCGTTCGAACTGCCCCGCATCTTTGTCGTATTCAGCCTCGCTGAGTAATCTCAGTTTGACCTCATCAGTGCCGACAAAAGCATCGCCGTTCCACGCCAGAAGATTCTCGCTCTCATCGCCACGACGATACTCGAGCTCTTCCATTTGCAGACCGTGGAACAACATGGCTTTTTGCTGCGCCGATACAGGCCCCGCAACAGCAAACGATGCGAACGCACCCATCCATATGAACGCGATAAATAGTCGTTTCATTTTAGTATCCTCTATTGCGTGACATCAAGCCGGGCCGTTTCGGGGCCGCCTTCGACGACGATCTTGCGAAACATGCCACTGGCGGCGTGATAGGACAGATGGCAATGAAACGCCCACTGGCCCGATGCATCAACTTCGGTTTCCGTATAAACCGTGGTCCCCGGCGCAATGCTGACGGTGTGTTTGATGGGGTTCCATTTGCCCGCCCCGGTATCGAGGATTGTCCACATGCCGTGCAGGTGCATGGGGTGGGACATCATGGTCTCATTGACGAATTTGAAGCGGACCCGCTCGCCGTATTTTAGGCGAATTTCCTCGTCGTCCTGATACTTCTTACCATTGATCGACCACACATAACGCTCCATGTTGCCGGTCAGACGCAATTCGATTTCTCGGGTCGCTTCACGGTGTTTATAGAGCGGTTTTTGTGCCTTCAGATCCTTGTAAGACAGAAACTTGCCACCACTTGCCGCGGCAGGCGTCAGGCCACTGCCGGACGCATAGAAAGGATCGGTTTTGGACCCCATCCCCGGCATATTGGAATGATCCATTCCTTTCATGTCGGGTTGCTCGGATTTCATATCCATGCCAGCCATGCTGCCATGATCCATACCGGCCATGTTGGCATGATCCATACCCATATCAGCCATGGTCAACAAAGGCCGTTCGCCCAGGTCCGGGACATCGGCTGTCATGCCGTCACGTGGTGCCAGAGTGCCGCGACCATAAGCCGAGCGCCCCATTGAGGCGGCGAAAATCGTGTAGGCCTTATCGTCCTTAGGGTGGACAATCACGTCGTAGGTCTCGGCAACGGCGATGCGAAACTCATCCACCTTGACGGGTTGAACGTTGTTTCCGTCCGCATTGACGACCGTCATCTTCAATCCCGGAATGCGGATATCAAAATAGGCCATCGCTGAGGAGTTGATGAAGCGCAGACGAACCCGCTCCCCGGCCTTGAACAACCCCGTCCAGTTCTGGTCCGCACTTTTACCGTTGATCAGTGGTGTAAACCCCTGAAGATCTTCGACGTCAGCCGGCATCATCCGCATATCACCCCAGGCCATGCGGTCATTGATCGTCGCGTCCAACCCGTCTTTTCCCGCGTCACCAAAGAAATCGCTGAGGGTTTGTTGCTGGCGGTTATAATAGTCCGGCATCATTTTCAGGTTTCGCATGATCCGGGCACCGGCGTGCGGATGTTTGTCGGTCAATTGCACAACGTAATCACGGTCATAACGGAAGGGTTCGCGTTTTTTGGATTTGATTACAATTGCCCCATAGGCACCATCCGGTTCCTGAAAACCGGAATGGCTGTGAAACCAGTATGTGCCCGACTGGGTGATCGGGAAGTTATACGTGAAGGTTTCACCTGGCTTGATCCCGTCATAGCTGATCGTCGGGACCCCATCTTGTTGATAAGGCAAAATCAGACCGTGCCAGTGAATGGACGTTGGTTCCGTCAGGTTGTTGGTGACGTTGATGGTGACGTCCTCACCTTCCTGAAAGCGCAGGACCGGACCTGGAGACGCCCCATTATAGCCGATCCCTTTTTTCTGGATGTTTCCAGTGTCGATGATGACGTTGTCAACGGTCAAATCGTAGACCTTGGCCTGAACGGCGACGGGCAGCATCAACAGGGATAACGCGGCGGCTGCGCAGCCGCGTCTCCCCAGTGAAAATAGGTTTATCATGTCAATTCCTTGTGATGGAAAGGCGATGTGCCTCTCAGGAGCCTTAGTCAGACTTGCCGTTAAAGCGAATTTTGCCTGTCATTCCGGAGTCATAGTGTCCCGGCACGTTGCAGGCGAATTCGATGTCACCGGCTTTGGCGAAGGTCCAGATCACTTCCCCTGATTTACCCGGTTCCAGCAAAACGCTGTTGGGGTCATCATGTTTCATGGTCTTGCCGTTACCCATATCCATCATCATCATTTTATGATTAATTTTGTCGGGCTCGAGCGCTCCGTGTTCCATCATCATCATCATTTCTTTCTGATGAGCAGCATGCATTTCGGATGTGCCGATATTAAACTCATGAACGAATTCACCGACGTTCTTGATGACAAAACGGACGGTCTCACCTTCTTTCACAGAAATATTTTCAGGTTCGTAGTAGTTGTCGAACATCTTGATTTCGATTGTCCGGCTGGCCTTTTCAGCCTTTCCCGCTTTTCCGACATCCATCTTGTCACCGTGACCGCCACCATGAGAGCCCGCCGCCCAAGCTTGTGTTGCACTGACAGCAACGATTGCGGAAACCGTGTAACCGGCGATGGTTTTTGCGAGTTTGCTTGTATTAATCATTAGTCGTATCTCCAATTGACGCTCCTCATTAAGCTCGCAGGGACATGTGCCGTGCGAACGGGAGCCGTTCATTCATTCAGTGTACAGGAAATGTAAGGACGCGGTGGTGGACAATTGTGGTCTAATGTCCTACCAACACACGTGCTTTAAAGAATGTTTCTTGGAGGTCGATCAGGGGGACTGCAAAGTGCTCCGGCCCAGCGGTCGGGTGCCATACTGAACTTCAGGTTGCTGGTAACCTGAATCCGAATGGCAGCTTGGGAGGTAAGCAGAACGGACTGACACACAGACTGTGGGCAGTCCTGCGAGCCGCTATGGTCGGGTTTGTTCTCATTGGTTTCGTCCATGTGGACGTGTAGCGCGGCTTCGGGGACGGTGCCGGAAAGAGTATCGATGGCAGCATGGGCATCAGCCATAAAATTTAGAGTCAGCATCAGCATGGCGAGAATGCCAGCCAATGATTTTCGCCAATTTTTACTGAAAAGTCGCATGGGTTCTTATTGTTGTTTTTGCCAGCAGATGCATTTATCAGCGGCATACATGGGTCTCGGTTTTCAGCACGTCAATCCCAGTATTCGATAATAATTAGAATTTTTATATTCCTTATTGGCGTCAGGCGTTGACCAGCATGATGAAAAGTGGGACTGGCAGCGCCGCCAGGGCGACTGAGGCGAGAAACAGTGGAAACGTAAACAGGCCACTCATGCCGGCCAGTAACGCGATGCCGCCGCCGCCGCCGATTAGGGCGTTACCAGGCAGGTTGAACGCAATCATTACGGCAATATAACGGTGCCGCAGCAGTGTCGGAATGATGCGTTTCGGGGCATGTTCAATCAGCGTTTCAAACCTTTGCGTGGCGCTCAGGGGTTGCAGCCTGCGAACCATATCGCGAGCTCGGTGCAGACCGAGCAATTCGAATAATCTGGCAATCAAGCTGATCGGTAACTGTCTGCCGATCAGGTAGGAAAGGGCAAGGGCGGCGACCGTTGCGGTATAGATTGCCAGCGCAACTTTCGGACCGAACACGGCCAGTAGGGCAAGACTGATCTCCATGCCAGGTACGAACGGAATGGCCATTAACGTGGCGTAAAATGTAACCCCTGCCATGATGATATGGGTTTCGTGAGCTTGCAGGCTGGCACCGAAATCGAAGTCAACAGCATCAAGTAACCAACCGCTCCCCCAGTGACCGATCGCCAGCAAACCGCCGTAAACCACAAGTAAAAGGACAATGCGTGGCCAGCGTGATGGGCTCTTGGCGGGGTGATCACTGTCGGTCTTCACGGGCCGTCACCGGTTCAGGCTTAAGCGGTTGTGCCAGTCGGCGATGCTTTCTGTCGGGTATGCATCAAAAGACTGATCATTTTCGGATAGGGAGACGGGAACCCAGGATGCTTTGGAGCCCAGCATCAGAAGCGTATGTTCGGGCGGGTCCGGCAGGTCCGTGTCGATAGCCCCGGCGTGAGGATGTAGCAGCTCCGGCCATCGTGGGTCCCAACACCACAGATGTGATCCGCAAATTTTGCAAAAGTTCCGCTGCATGGGGCTTTCCACCGTTGCTCCGGTTTCCGGGTCAGTCTGGCGGGCCTGATAAACCGACAGATGTTCTTCCCCCTGAATTTTCAGAGTTTTAGCATCCCCGGACAAATTGATCGCGTATCCACCGCTGCCCGCCGTTTTGCGGCAGATAGAGCAGTAGCAGACGTTGTAGGGGTAGGGATGGCGAGATTGCAGAGAAAACTGAACGGACTGACAATGACAAGATCCTTGGAGTTTCATTTCATTTCCCCTGATTTTGGCTGGTTCATTCTCTTAGCGGGTAATTTTGATGGAGTCGACATTCTCATGAGCTCAGTCCATTCGTAATGTTTTTCCCTGTCCTCAATCGTGCTAAGAGTGGATAACGATGAAGACTCATTGAAAGAGAGGGACGTTTCGTGGGAGCGAACATTTTTGAGCAAGATTTGGGTAAGGGACCCGCCAACTTCATCCCCCAGACTCCGTTGGGGTTTCTGGACTGGGCGGCGCATACGTATCCCGAAAAATGCGCGGTGGTACATGGTGAGCGATCGTTTTCCTATCGGGAATTTCGTGGCCGCTGCCTGCGGTTGGCCTCAGCCTTAAGCCGACGGGGCATCGGCAAGGGCGATACCGTCGCCGTCATGGCGCCCAACTCCCCACCGATGCTGGAGGCTCATTACGGCGTCCCCATGACCGGTGCCGTTCTGAACGCCCTGAATTTCCGTCTGGATGCGGACACCATTGCCTTCATCCTGGATCATGGCGAAGCGTCGGTGTTGATTACAGACCGGGAATTTTCCGCTGTGATCAGCGACGCGCTGGAAACTCTGGGGCGTGACATTCTGATCATTGATATCGACGATCCGCTGGCTCCTGAAGGTGATTTGCTTGGCGAGATGGAGTACGAAAGTTTTCTGGGCGAAGGTGATCCCAATTTCGAATGGGTTCTGCCCGATGACGAGTGGCAGGCGATTTGCCTGAACTATACATCCGGTACCACCGGCAATCCCAAAGGCGTGGTTTACCACCACCGCGGCGCCTATCAGAATGCCATGGGGGCGGTTGTTGTCTCTGGGCTCAATCGCAGCACGGTCTATCTCTGGACCCTGCCGATGTTTCACTGCAATGGATGGTGTTACACTTGGGCGGTCACCGCTGTTGGCGGCACCCACGTCTGTCTGCGCCAGGTTGACCCGGCCCAAGTGTTTGCGCTGACCAAAGAGCAATCGGTTACTCACATGTGCGGGGCACCGATTGTCCTTAACATGTTGCTCCACGCCCCCGCCGAGGTGAAAACGGTTTTCGATCAGACGGTCGAGGTGTTCACCGGCGGGGCTGCACCGCCGTCCGCCGTTATCGCCGGAATGGAGCGCCTGGGGTTTCGTGTCACCCACCTTTATGGCCTGACCGAAACCTACGGCCCGGCCACGGTCTGCGCCTGGCAGGATGACTGGGATGATCTTGATCTGGAGGCCCGTTCGGCCAAGATGGCGCGCCAAGGTGTGCGGTATCCGACCTTGTTCGAGCAGAGCGTCAAAGACCCGGATTCCATGGATGATGTTCCCGCCGACGGCGAAACTATGGGTGAGTTGATGGTTCGTTCAAACACCGTGATGAAGGGGTATCTTAAGAACCCAACCGCCACCGAAGAAGCCTTCCGGGGGGGCTGGTATCACACCGGGGATTTGGGCGTTCTGCATGCGGATGGTTATGTTGAGATCAAGGACCGTTCAAAGGACGTGATCATATCCGGCGGCGAAAATATTTCCAGCCTGGAAATCGAAGAGGCCCTATACAAACACCCGGATGTCATGGAAGCCGCAGTGGTCGCTAAATCGAATGAGAAATGGGGTGAGGTGCCCTGCGCCTTCGTCACACTTAAACCCGGTGCCGGTCAGGTGGATGCGGCCAACATCATCACCTTCTGCAAGGACCACATGGCTCACTTTAAGGCCCCGAAGTCGGTGGTCTTCGGGCCGTTGCCGAAAACATCGACCGGGAAAATTCAAAAATTCGCATTGCGCGAACAAGCGGAGAGAATCTGAATGACTGTACTGGATTGTTTTTCCATGGTGGGGAAAACCTGCCTGATCACCGGGGCGTCAAGTGGCCTTGGTCGACATTTTGCCCTGACCCTGGCGGAAGCCGGGGCCGTGGTTGTGGTCGCCGCCCGGCGCCGTGATAAGCTGGCGGATGTTGTCGAGGAAATTACCTCAGCCGGTGGCAAAGCGGTGGCTGTTTCTATGGATGTTTCCGATAGCGACAGCGTTACTGAGGCTTTCGATCAAGCAGAGAAAGAGGTTGGAACCGTCGACGTCGTGCTCAATAACGCCGGAATCGTTTCGCGGGGGAGTGCTCTGGAGATGACGCCCGATGAATGGGATATGATCATGAATACCAACTTGAAAGCTGTCTGGCGGGTATCGCAGGAAGCCGCTAATCGCCTGATTTCCGCCGGCAAGCCGGGCAATATCATCAATACAGCGTCTATCCTGAGTTTCCGGGTGACGGCATCGAACCTGACCTATGCCGTATCGAAAGCCGGGGTGGTGCAGATGACCCGTGCATTGGCGCTGGACTGGGCCCGCCATAATATCCGTGTTAACGCCATCGCGCCCGGTTACTTCGAAACCGACCTCAACCGCGACATGCTGCAGAGCGAACACGGCCAAACCCTGATCAAGCGCATCCCACAGCGCCGCACGGGAAAAATGGATGAATTGTCGGGGCCAATCCTGCTGCTGGCCTCAGATGCCTCGAGCTTCATGACCGGCGAAACCATTACGGTTGATGGCGGGCACCTGGTCAGCAGTTTGTAAGGGGCAGGTCAATGCCGTTTGCGGAAAACTCCGGCGTCAGTCTCTACTATGAGGACACCGGGCAGGGTGAGACCATTTTGTTCCTGCACGAGTTCGCTGGAGATCACCGGAGTTGGGAAGGGCAGGTTCGGTATTTCTCCCGCACGCACCGATGCATTGTCATGTCGTCGCGTGGCTACCCACCGTCCGACGTTCCTGAAACTGAAACAGATTACAGTCAGGATATTGCCATCGCCGATGTGATAGCGCTTCTTGATCATCTCGACATCAAGACGGCCATCATCGTCGGTCTGAGTATGGGTGCCTATACGGCGCTCAGGATCGCCTTGTCTTACCCGGATCGCGTCTGTGCGGTTGTCGCCGCCAGTGGCGGGGCCGGATCATACCCCGAACATCTCGAGACTTTCCGTGCCGACGCCCACGGCATGGCCGATAATATGATCGCAACGGACAGCGTTCCCGCCGATGGGTTTGCAAACGGCCCGACCCGCATTCAGTTGAAACTGAAAGACCTCAGGGAGTGGCAGGAGTTTCGTGACCATCTCGACGAACATTCGCCATTGGGCTCGGCGATGACGCTGCGCAAAGTTCAGGCGGGCCGGCCATCACTTTTTGACTTCAAGGCAGAGTTCAATCAACTCAATTGCCCGGTGTTACTGATGGTCGGTGACGAGGACGATCCATGCCTTGACGTCAACCTGTTCCTGAAACGCAACATTCCCCGCGCCGGTCTCGCGGTTGTCCCGAAATCAGGACATCTTCTGAACCTTGAAGACCCGGCTAATTTTAACCGCATGCTTGCGAATTTCCTGACCATGAGAGAGCATGTTGCTTGGCCTGCCCGCGCCATTTCCGACACGCCTTTTGCCGGTGTGGGTGTTCGCCAGGAAACCGAATAACGGAGTCGTTTGTTATGGATTTTTCCCTGCCCTCTGACGTTGAAGAAACCCGCCTTAAAATTAGGGCCTTTGTAAATGAGCGCATCCTGCCTCTGGAATCACAACCGGAGTCCTATGATGCCCACGAAAACATCAACGAAGATGTCTTGAGCGGGTTGCGTCGTCAGGCAAAAGCCGTAGGCCTGTGGGCCCTGTCGATGCCGAAGGAGCGCGGCGGTGGGGGTTTTGGCACGGTCGGCATGGCCGCGTGTTATGAAGAAATGAACCGGTCCATTTTTGGCCCTCTGGTGTTTAATGCCGCTGCCCCCGACGACGGTAATATGGTCGCCCTTAACAAGGTCGCGACGGAGGCCCAGAAAGACAAATGGTTGCAGCCGATTATTGATGGTGACGTCCGTTCAGCCATCGTCATGACCGAACCGCATCCCGGTGGCGGGTCCGACCCGGCCGGAATGATGAAAACGACGGCGGAAAAGAAGGGCGACAAATGGGTCATCCATGGGCGCAAGTGGTTTATCACCGGGGCCGAAGGGGCCAGTCATTATCTGCTGGCTGCACGGACCTCAACCGAGCCGCGCCGGGAGCTGACGACTTTCATGTTTCATAAAGATCAGCCCGGCTGGCGGATCATCCGGCGCATTCCGATCATGGGCCCGGAAGAACACGGCGGGCATTGTGAAATGGAATTCGACGGGCTGGAAATTCCCGATGAAGATCGCCTGTTTGAGGTCGGGCGCGGCATGAAGGTTGTGCAGACCCGATTGGGAACCGCACGGTTGACCCACTGCATGCGCTGGCTCGGTATGGCCAAGCGAGCCCTTGAAATCGCCGATGAATATGTGGCTGAACGGGAAGCTTTTGGCAGCAAGTTAAAAGACCGAGAGTCCGTGCAGTTGCTGCAGGGCGATGCCGCCCTGAATATCATGATCGGGCGTTTGTTGGTGATGCAGGCGGCATGGAAACTGGATCAGGGTGAGTTCGCCAAAAATGAGGTTTCCGCCGCAAAGGTCCATGTCGCCGATACCTTGTTTCAGGCCATTGATACCTCGATCCAGTTGTGCGGGGCCAAAGGGTATTCAAAGGATACCCTTCTGGAATGGATGTATCGTTATGCACGTCAGGCCAAACTGGTAGATGGCGCGTCGGAAGTTCACAAAATGGTTCTGGCCCGGGCTTTTCAGAAAGAGGGACTCGATTTCTGGTCATGGGGTTAGACGCGGCGACGATCACCGACGGACTGACTGACTACCTCAGCGAACGGACCGGCGGCGAGGTCGCTGTTTCCGGCGTGCACAAACTGTCGGGCGGCGCCATTCAAGAAAACTGGGCGCTGGATGTGGTTATGCAGCAAGGCGATTGGGCGGGCGAGCATCACCTCGTCCTGCGCTGTGACGCCGCCTCGGCGGTCGCCACCAGCCACAGCCGCGCCGATGAATTCGCCCTGCTGAAAGCTGCCCATGACGCGGGCGTCATCGTGCCCATGCCCTGCATCCTGTGTGATGATGAGCGGGTGCTCGGGCGCAGGTTTTTCCTCATGCATCGGGTTGGCGGTATTGCCGCCGGACATAAGCTTGCGCGGCTAACTGATATTTCGGGTCTGGCCGGTGAACTGGGGGAAAACCTCGCCCATATCCACAGCCTGAAGCCGCCCCATGAGGACCTGGCGTTTCTGGGCGAGCCGCCGGACAATCCATCCACCGCCGCCATAGCGATGTATCGGGGCTATCTTGATGAACTTGATGTCGCTCACCCGGTCATCGAATGGGGTCTGAGGTGGCTTGAGACCAATGCCCCCGCCCCTTCCGATGTTGTGCTCTGTCACCGTGATTACCGCACCGGTAATTACATGGTCGAAGACGGCCACCTGAGCGCCGTTCTCGATTGGGAATTCGCCGGATGGAGTGATCCACTGGAAGACATTGGCTGGCTGTGCGCCAAATGCTGGCGGTTCGGTGCCAATGATCGTGAAGCCGGGGGCATTGGCTCGCGTGAAGATTTTTACGCCGGGTACGAAGCCGCCTCGGGCCGCACCATCGACCGCGATTCCGTATATTTTTGGGAAGTCATGGCTCATGTGCGCTGGGCGGTGATTGCCTGTCAGCAGGCGGCCCGCCATGTCTCCGGGGAAGAACGCTCGCTGGAGCTGGCGCTGACCGCCCATGTGGTTCCCGAGCTGGAACTGGAAATTCTCAACATGACGGAGCCCTTAAATGCGTGACCAGCCCAGCGGCAAGGACTTGCTCGACATCGCCCGCGACGTGCTGCGGGATGACCTGATCCCCGCATTGCCTGACGACAAACGCTACCCGGCCCTGATGATCGCCAACGCCATGGCGATTGTCATGCGCCAGATTGAAGCCGGGGAAGAAGGCAGTATTGAGGAGCAGAAAATCCTCAGCGACCTGCTCAGGGAGGACGGGTCTCTGGAACACCTGAACGCAACCCTGGCCAGCCGTATTCGTGAGGGTCGGGCGGATGGTGTGGAAATCTGGCAGGCGCTGCGTGGGGTCGCAGCTGGAAAGGTTGGCGAGAGCAATCCGAGATACCTCAATGTCTGAATCCGATTTACGCCTGACACTGGCTTGTTGGGATCATGACCGGGTGCAGGCACTCCTCGACCGGCGGGTAGAGGTGCGGGGTTGCACGCTTGACTGTCATACCCTGCCGACGTCGACACTTTTCCCTCTGGCTGTCGGCGAAGCCCGCTTCGATGTGACGGAGATGTCGCTCAGCAGCTATCTGATGCAGGTGTCGACGAATACATGCGCCTACACAGCGATCCCGGTGTTTCTGTCGCGCGCCTTCCGTCACGGTGGTTTTTTTGTTCGCGCCGACGCCGACATCCAAACGCCCTTGGACCTTGAAGGTAAGACCGTCGGCGTTCCAGAATATCAAATGACAGCGGCGCTCTGGATGCGTGGTATCCTCGCCGACGAATATGGTGTTGATCTCAGCCGCTTGCGGTACCGGACCGGGGCGCTCAACGGCGGTACGCGCAAAGAGAGGCTGCCCTTGGATCTGCCACCCACGTTCGAGGTCGAGCCCGTCGGCGATGGCGAAAACCTGAATGACCTGCTGCTCGACGGCCAACTCGATGCCATCCTTGCGCCGAACCCGCCTCGCGCGCACTTAGAGGGCGACTCGAAAATTCGACGTTTGTTTGAGGATTACCAACAACGCGAACGTGAATATCACCGCAAGACCGGCTTTTTTCCGATCATGCATGTGGTCGGTGTCCGCACGTCTTTGATCAAAGCGAATTCCTGGTTGCCCGAGCGCCTTCTCGAAGCGTTTACCGAGGCACGTGATCTCGGCATGAAGCGTTTGGAGGAGGTCTGGCTCGGTTCCGCCAATCGCCTGTCATTGCCGTGGCTGTACGCCGATTTGGAAACAACGCGGGCGGTCATGGGCCCGGACTATTGGTCCTACGGTATCGACGCTAATCGGGCCGAGTTGGCGTGGTTGTGCGAGCAGTCCTTCGCCCAACATCTGGCGGCACGCCGTCTTACGGTGGAAGAGTTGTTTCATCCGTCTGTGCAGGCCTAATACCACACAAGAGAGGAGATAGAGGAACGTCGCCATAGCCTGGCCCAGGGATCATGCTAAACTCTTGACCCCAACGGTAGACAACAGGGGAGATGGGTGATGTTCGCCGTGGCACTGGTCTGTTTCATTATTGCCATCACCACCTGGGACGGACAGGGGCGGTCCAGTCGGAGGGGTCGATAAGGGGCTCCACCCTGATGGTCGCTAATGCTATTCCATCGCCATGCCTCAGATTGAGGCGATTGATAAGTTGGCGGAGAGTAACTCGAGATTTCTCGTTCCGAGGAGTGAGAGCCCTTCATAAGGATTTACATGAAATGAATACGGCTACGGCTACGGTTAACTTTATTGGCAAGATCAGAACATCCTATAAAACGGTTGCGGACTGTCCCGGTCAGGCGCGTTCTCAAAACGGTGTGTCCCGGATCGAACTGGACCCGGAAATGTTACCGGCGCTGAAGGGCCTTGAACTCAAGAGCCGTATCCAGGTTTTGTACTGGTTCGATGAAGCCGACCGCTCCGCCTTGCAGAGGGTCCCCAAATGGTCGGAAGCAAATGAAAAGCTCGGTGTTTTTGCCTTACGGTCTCCCATGCGCCCAAATCCGATTGCCTTAAGCACCGTGGAGCTCCTGAAAATCGACGGCAATGTGCTGACCGTGAGCGCCCTTGATTGTCGCGACGGAACGCCGTTGCTAGATATCAAACCTTTTATTAAGCACCAGTGATGGATTTGATATTTTGAAGGTGCTGCATAACATCGCTACAGATAAGGCAGCGGAGAGCAACCCAAGGTGCATTGAGGTACGCGATTAGCTCAGTTTTATTACCCGGGCCGGACATTGTTCATTTGATGTCCGAAAATCGGATAGTTTTTGATGGTGAAGAACGGGTACAGCAACCACTTACAATGCGAGCACAGTTTGGGTATGATTGTTTTGGGTCAATAGTATCTGGAACATATCGGTGAAAATAAAGGGTCGGGACCGGTCAATTTTGGCTGACGGGAGTGGTGACTCATCGGAAATGCTGAAAGGTGTCATCGACAGCATCGAAGATGGGGCAGCAATATATGATGCCGATGATCGCCTTGTTCAATTCAACCCCCCGTATCTCAAGTATTTTGAGCTTGTAAAAGATATCATTAAACCCGGAGTGTCATTTAGACAGATATTTGAGGCTTTGGCCGAGCGCGGCCTCTATCAGGGACCGCAGTCCGGCATGGCAGATTGGGTCGCAGGCCGGGTTAACCTCTTTGAGTCGGGCGCGAAGAAGAAAGAATTTCAGCGGGCAAACGGGCACTGGACAAACATTGATTACTATAAAATCAGTGGGGGAGGGACATTTGTTGTTACATCGGACATAACCGAACGAAAATTGATGGAGAGCTCACTTCGGGACGCAGAGAACGAAGCCAGAGAGCTGAACAGGAAGCTGGAACAATTGGTCGATGAGAGGACCGCAGAATTACAAAAAAATGAAGCGTTGTTCAGGGCAGTCGTCAATAACTCATCGAACAAGATTCACATCAAGGATACTGAGGGACGCTACACCCTGATTAATAAGATGGCCGAGAAGCTGTTCGGCGTCACCGACGACGAAGGGCGAGGCAAGACGTCGTTTGACCTGTTCCCCAGAGAGATCGCTGAAGTTTTTGTGACTCACGATAGCGCCGTGATCGAAATCGGTGAATCCATCGAGAAGGAAGAGGAATTTGTCCTGGAAGACGGCGTTCACACGTTTCTAACGACCAAATTCCCAATTTACGATCACGAGGCAATTTCAGGTGTGGGCTCGATTGGGACCGACATCACCGACCGTAAGCTTGCAGAGGACGCCTTGTTGCTGGCGAAAGAAGAGGCGGAGATTGCAAACCGAGCCAAATCGGAATTTTTGGCAACAATGAGTCATGAATTGCGTACACCGCTCAATGCCATCATCGGGTTCTCCGAGATGCTGAAGAGCGAGATTTTCGGTGCCCATGTAGACACACGATACCTGGACTACACAACTGCAATCAACCACTCAGGAAGCCATCTTCTTGAAATTATTAACGACATCCTCGATATCTCAAAGATCGAGGCCGGTGAGGAAAAAATAGAAGACGCCGAGGTTGAGGTAACAAAAATTGTTAATAGTTGCATTGCCATGCTTAAGGCCCGGGCACGGGAAGCTAACATTAATATGCGCGCCTCGATGCCAGAACACCTTCCTCTGCTGCGGGCCGATGAACGTCATGTTAAGCAGATCGTGATTAATCTGCTTTCAAACGCGGTAAAATTCACGCCTGCCGGCGGACAAATCGTCGTCAGCGCCCGGCTAAATGAAGGGTCTGGTATCGAGATCCTGGTCGAGGACACAGGGATCGGGATACTTTCCGAGGATATCCAGAAGGTCTTGCTTCCGTTTGGCCAGGTTGCCGAAAGCCTTAACCGCGAAAGAGGGGGGACGGGTCTTGGGTTGCCGATCTGCAAATCACTGATTGAGCTGCACGGCGGAAACCTTAACGTTGCTAGTAAACCTGGAATTGGTACGACAGTGACAGTGCGGTTTCCACCCGAAAGGACAGTCCATTCATAAGTTCAGGTTATGTGATGTTGTATCCTTGTTGAGAGGTTAAAGAGAAAACGGCAGACAACTGAAACAAAGGCTGCTTATCCGGGGCCGGATAATGGTCGCCATTGAGCCCGGCCTCCCAGGGGACGTGCCGTATTTTTGGTATGTGATTTGTGGAACGTGTAGGTTGGTAGTTTTGGGGTTCGACAGGGGTTGCTGTTTAAGCAACGAATTGGGACAATATCACATACCGACTGATCAGGCGGAAGGAGGCGCACAGTGCACTTCTTTTTATTGATTTGTGGTGACGAATGTCATGTTTCGATTTTTGATCTACGATTAAAATCATGTGGCTTATTGTTAGTATTTCGGGGTTGTGCAGTTTTTTTGTAGAGTTAGATAAATGTTATGAGGTTGCGCACCATATTATTTGTTGCCTTGGTTTTGGTTTCGTCAATCCCGGTAATAATCCTGGCGGTCTGGGAGCAGCACGAGTCCCTTAATCAAGAAATTAAAGCTGTTAGCGAAAAGCATCTTCTTGTGGCAAAAAACCTGACTGCCGCTTTAGACCGCTACGTTAAAGATGTGGAAATCGCATTCACGACTGTGTCGGAATCTTTACGAGATTTTGACCACCCACATGACCATAAACAACTATTGTCTGCGCTGGGCTTCATGCATGTGTGTGCAGTGGATAGCGACGGCTACATTCAACGACTCCAATGCGCACTGAATTGCCCGACGGCAGACCGGTTTTCGCCGAAAGTGTTTAAGGCGTTGGCCGTTGAGCGGCAGATGGCACTGGATAACCCCGGGAAACTCTTCATCAGTAATTTGGTGAGGAATCCCAAAGAGACACCGTCGATATATCTGATAAGGTCCGATCAAAAAGGTCAACTGATGATCGGTGAACTCAACACTCAGTACCCGCAAAAAATCCAGAAAGCAATTTCGTTCGGGCGTGGCGGACATGCGGCTATCGTCGATAAAAAAGGACAACTCATCGCTCATCCTTTGCCCGAGTGGGTTGAGCAGATGAAGGATCTGTCGAAGCTTAGCATCGTGCAAAAAATGATGAACGGAGGGTCCGGGGTTATTCAGTTTTTCTCCCCAGCAGCAAAAGCAGAGATGGTTGCCGGATATAATGTGGTCGCGGAGACCGGATGGGGCGTAATGATTCCTCAACCGTTCCAGGAACTGATCGACAAATCCAATGAGCTCAGGACGGTGGTTCTGGGCATTACGTTGTTTGGGATATTGATTGCGGCTTTGATCAGTTGGTGGCTGTCGGGCATGCTGGCCGAACCGCTGCGAAAAATGGCGGCGACTGCAATACAGGTTTCAGAGGGGGATTTGTCGGTCCGCGTTACCAGTGCACCTCGATTGCCGCTTCGGGAAACTAGCGAACTCGCTCAGGCCCTTAATTCCATGCTGGAACACCTTCATATCTCCAATGTGGAAATTCTAGAGGCCTCAGAACAGGCGCGGGTCGCGAATTTGGCGAAATCAGAGTTTTTATCTGCAATGAGCCATGAATTGCGGACTCCCCTGACATCAATCAAGGGTGCTCTAGCCCTTATGAACTCATCGATTTCAGGTCAGAATTCCGATCAGCAAAAAGAGCTTTTTGATATTTCACTGCGAAATTGCGACGCAATGATGTTATTGGTCAATGAATTACTGGACTATGAAAAAGTCATTTCAGGTGCGTTGGTTATTGAAACTCGGCCTCATGACCTTACCGCCTTAACGTCACAGGTTGTCAAAGACAATCAAGGTTACGCAAGCACGCAGTCAGTGATATTCGATTTCATCGATCCTGAATGCCCAATATTTGCGGAAGTTCAGGAACATCGATTTGAACAGGTGTTGCGTAATTTATTGTCCAATGCTGCTAAGTTTTCGGATCCCGATAGTGATGTCAAAATCTCCGTTTACAGGGATGACGGGAGAGCTGTTGTGAGCGTTGAGGACAAGGGAGAGGGGATTTCTGAAGAGTTCAAAACGAAAATATTTGAACAATTTACGCAAATCGATTCTTCTGCAACACGCAGTCATGCCGGTACGGGCCTTGGCCTGGCGATTAGTAAGTCTTTGACCGAAGGCATGGGAGGGACACTGACTTTTGAGTCGGAAGAAAGAGTCGGTTCGACGTTCTACGTCAGTTTTCCAAAAATCGATCGTCCTGATGCAAGAAGTGCCGAATTGGCCTCTGGTACCACGTCAGACACAATATAGATCAAAAGAAAACTAATCCGCCGTTGCGATGGAAGGTATCGACACCAGCATCAACAAAAACCATCAACATCCTGGCACGTGCAGGCCTCTGGTTTGGAGATTTGACATGAGCTTCGCGGGGTGAAGGTTATTATTGAGGTAAGCGCAAGATACGGGTGGTTGGAAGAGATTGGTATTTTTATAAAAGGGTCAGTTAAACCTTTTGGAGATATCAGAATGCAACTCACAAATAAGACAATCATCATTACAGGAGCAAGCAGCGGCATCGGTGCAGCTGCGGCGCGGACATTCGCGGCGGAAGGTGCAAACCTTGTTCTTGGCGCCCGGAGAAAGCCGCTGTTAGACCAACTCGCTGAACAGATTAATCAAGGGAGTGGAGTAGCAATTTCGGTCTCCGGAGATATTAAAGATGAGCAGTATGCCGCAACGTTGGTTCAGCGGGCGAAAGATGAGTTTGGGGGTCTTGATGCCGCTTTTAACAATGCTGGTATAATGGGAGAGGTTGGGCCGATTCCCAGTATGGAAACCACCAACTGGCTAGATGTCATTGCGACGAACCTGACAAGTGCGTTCTTCGCGGCGAAATACCAGATACCTGCAATGAAGGAACAGGGCGGGGGCTCGATTGTGTTTACCTCGTCCTTTGTTGGGTACACGAGTGCTGGTATGCCGGGGATGGGGGCATATGCGGCGTCAAAAGCCGGGTTGATTGGCTTGGCTCAGTCTTTGTCTATTGAACACGGCATCGATGGTATTCGTGCCAACACCTTACTGCCCGGTGGGACAAAAACGGCTATGGCGGGGGAAGATTCCGCTGTTCATGATTATATCGCAGGCCTTCATCCACTCAATCGCATGGCCACCCCTGAAGAGATTGCGCAAGTTGCGTTGTTTCTCTTATCTGATCAATCGGCGTTCGTGACCGGCAGTGCGATGCTTGCAGATGGTGGTGTTTCAATCAAACTGGCGTAGTGCGTTTTGTTATTGGTCAGCCGTTGATATTAAATCGCTACAAAACGACCTGATTCAAACGTGTCGCTCTTAGGGTGTTACTCCGACGGGACCGGGTGATAGTCTCCATCGAGTCCGAGGAACTCGGTTCCGTCGTTGCGATAGAAGGTGTCGACACCGGCATCTTCCAACACGCTCAGCATCTTCGCCATGGGCAGGCCGCTGGTTTTGAGCTTTTCTATGAATTTTTTCGGTCCCAGCGCGTCCAGCATCTCAAATGGGCCTCGGCCCCAAGCGAAACCCCAGCGCATTGCGCGATCGATGTTAACCACGTCATCGGAAATCTGTCCAACCAGATCGGCGGCGTACCACAATGTGCCACCCATCGTTCGCCAGGCGAATTGGCCCTCAGCATCGTCACCGAGCAGAAGATCAATGCCACGATGTGCGTCATCCAACTCGATGGTCAGGGAATCACGCCAATCACCGGATTTAAGATCAAAGGTCTCTTTCTTTTTTGAACCGTCTTCCAGTTTCTGCATACGGTAAAACCCGCCGCCGGACTTGCGCCCCAGTTGGCCACGTTCAAGCATGGCGTGCTCAGCGTCAGGGAAGGCGGTGAAATTGGCGCCGACGTCCCCAGCCGGCAGGTTGATGGCAAGGTTCTTGCCAACGAAATCCATGACATCGAGACCGATCAGATCAATCAGGCCATACAACCCGGTTGGCGGCAGGCCGACGGGGCCTGACATCAGGGCGTCGATGGTTTCCATGGACAGGCCATCATCCAATGCCATTTTCGCATAATGCAGCCCGGTTAGCATCCAGTAACAACCGATGCGGTTGCCGATGAAGTTGACCGTGTCCTTGGCATGCACGACGCCTTTGCCGAGTTCCTTGCCACAGAAGGCAGCCAGCGTATCGACCACGTCCGGGTCGGTATCGACACCAGGCACGATTTCCAGCAGGCGCATGATTTTGACCGGATTAAAAAAGTGAGTGACGACGATATCTTTGCGGAGGCGCTCCGGCATGCCGTCGGTAATGTCGCGCAGCGGAATGCCTGACGTATTGGTGCTGACGACAGAGCCGTCTTTGCGCAGTGGCTCAAGGCGTTTGAAGAGCGCCCGTTTGGTCGCTGTGTCCTCAATGACGGCTTCGCAAATCCAGTCACAGTCAGCGACTTTTTCAAGATCATCGGCAAGCGTGCCGAGGGTGATGTTGGAGGCTTTCTCAGGCGTATCCAGGGCTGGTGGGCGGCCATTGAGAATACGATCCAACGCTTTTTCAGCAGCCTCCATAGAGACATCAAGAAGGAGAACCTTACGATCCCGTTCGGCACACAGACCGGCGATCCCGGTGCCCATGGTGCCCGCACCGAGAACCGCAACAGAATTGATTTCACGCGACATATCTTGGTCTCCTTCATTGACGGGGTTGCTGGCCTTGCCTAAAGAGTGAGGAGGGTTTTGTAAAGAGGCCGGACAAGGCCGGGAGGAAACGATGGTTAAGCCGAATTTTGCCAAGTTTGACACGCTGGCGTTACATGCGGGCCAGCAACCAGATCCGGTCACCGGGGCACGCGCCGTACCGATCTATCAAACCACATCTTTTGTTTTTAATGACACCGATCACGCGGCGTCGCTCTATAATCTGGAACGCCCCGGCCACATCTATACGCGGTTGTCGAACCCAACCACGGCAGTGCTGGAAGAGCGTGTCGCCGCACTTGAAGGCGGGGTCGGCGCGGTCGCCACGGCAAGCGGGATGGCGGCACTGTTTCTGGCCGTGGCAACGTTAATGGACAAGGGTGGCCACATCGTCGCCTCGGGCTCGCTGTATGGCGGATCGCACAACCTGTTCACTTATACCCTGCCGCGTTTCGGCATCGATACCTCCTTCGTCAATCCACGCGACCCTCAGGCCTTTAAGGACGCCATTCGTCCTGAGACACGTCTGGTTTTCGGTGAAACGCTGGGCAATCCGGGCATTGAGGTGATGAACCTGCCGGTCATTGCCGACATCGCCCACGAGGCCGGTGTGCCGTTGATGATCGACGCCACCTTCACCACGCCTTATCTGATCAATGTGTTTGATCATGGGGTTGATATCGCCATGCATTCGCTAACCAAGTTCATGGGCGGACATGGCACGGCTATCGGCGGTGTGGTGGTCGACAGCGGACGTTTCGATTGGGAAACCAGTGGCAAGTTCCCGACCTTGACTGAACCTTACGCCGGATACCACGGTCTGGATTTCGCCGAAGAATTTGGAACGCAGGCGTTTGTCATGCGGGCCCGGGCCGAAGGCATGAAGGACTTCGGCGCCTGCCTGAGCCCGACCAACGCCTTCTATATCCTGCAAGGCATTGAAACCCTGCCGCTGCGCATGCAAAAGCACGTCGCCAACGCCGAAGCCGTGGCTGAATTTTTGGACGGATGTGACGAGGTCGCGTGGGTGAATTACCCGAGCCTTAAATCGCACCCGGATCATGAATTGGCGAAAGATCTGCTGCCCAAGGGTGCCGGGTCGATCCTCAGTTTTGGCATCCAGGGGGGGCGTGACGCGGGCCGCAAGTTCATCGAATCCGTCAACCTGGCGTCGCATCTTGCCAACATTGGTGACGCCAAGACACTGGTTATCCACCCCGGTTCGACGACCCACCAGCAGATGAGCCCGGCTGATCTGGAGTCTGCCGGGATCGGCGAAGGCATGATCCGACTATCTGTCGGGATTGAAGATGTCGCTGATATCATTGCTGATTTGAAGCAGGCGCTCCGCGTCTCGCAGAAAGGCTAAGGGCATGGAAATAACAGTAAACGGCCTGAAGGCCCATGCGGCGACCGGCGGCCGCGACCTCAACGCCGATGAACCCGCGGTCATTCTTGTGCATGGTGCCGGACTGGACCGCACCGTCTGGCAACTGCAGACCCGAAACATCGCCTATATGGGGCGGCGGGCCTACGCAGTCGATTTTCCGGGCCATGGGCGTTCAGAAGGTAAGGCGCTGAACTCAATCGAAGAGATGGCAGACTGGATCCCCGCGTTTATGGATGCGGCGGGTATCGATAAAGCCAAATTGATCGGGCATTCCATGGGCTCATTCGTCACACTAGAGGCTGCGGCACGCTACCCGGACCGTGTTGAAGGCTTATGTCTGATGGGCGTATCGGACAGCATGCCGGTCCACCCAGATCTGCTGGCGGCGGCGGAGCGAAACGAACGCCTTGCGCCGGAGCTCATCATCTACTGGGGATTAGGCGAAAAAGCCAAGGTCGGCGGCCATCCCCATCCGGGCCTGTGGGTCCATAACGCCAGCCAAATTCTGTTTGAGAATGCCGGAGACGGTGTGTTGTTTAATGATCTCGCGGCGTGCAACGTCTATACCGGAGCCGTGGACGCGGCTGGCAAGGTAAAATGCGAAACCCTGTATATTCTGGGTAAAGACGACATGATGACACCGGCCCGCAAGGCGAGGCCTTTGGCCGACGCCATGGCAAATGCCAAGACCACTGTCATCGAGAAATGTGGTCACATGATGCTGCTGGAACGCCCCAATCAGGTCCATGACGCGCTACGAGGATTTGTTTAGATCGCTCCCGTCTGGCGCAGATACGAAAGCCCCATGAACACCAGAAAGGCCGCAATGGTCCCGGCAAAGACGTTGCGCCTGAGTAGGAAAAACAGAACGAACCCAACAATCATGGCTGCCGTTCGGTCGGTGGTTTCGGTTTGTTCCAGGGTGCCGACGGGAAACACCAAAATACGTGTGATCAGCCCGGCCAGCATGGCGTAGGCGACGCAACTGAACCATTGAAACAGCGCCCCGTTGGGGTCAATACGTGCGGCGACCCCAACCCCCAAGGCCCGCCAGATGAAGGTGGCGGCGATACATAACGTCAGGACAAACCACGGCATCTGTTCGATCATTGCGGCCTGCCTGATCGGGTGGCCCAAAATCGGTCAGCCAGAAAGGCCGCCGTCCCGGCGAGGAACCCGGTAATCGGAACGCCCCAGTCCGGTGAAACCTGATGGATGAGCGGCCCCGAGATCGCACCGAAGATCACGGCGATAATGCAGTTGCGGGCGCGTACGCTGGAGAACACAAAAACAAAATAGGCCGGGTTGAGGAAAACCAGACTTAAGGTGACATAAAGCGGCATGGTGCCCGCCAGGACAAATCCGCCTGTTGTCCCAATCACACCGCCAATCAGGCAGACAAAGGAAACGCCTAAGAAAAACGGGAAACGGTCTTTTAATGCCATATCCGGGCAACGGTTCATGACCGTCGTCCAGATGTTGATCGACAGCATTTGCGACATGACATAGCGCCAGCGTATGGCCCGCGGATCGCCTCTGAACAGTGGCATCATGACGACGACCATCGGCATGAACCGCAGATTGGCCATGGACGACGTGGTGATGATGGCAAGAAGCGGGGCACCCAGAACGAAAAGTTCCAGCATCGCAACCTGCCCCGGCAGACCCCAGATGCCGAGCGTCGACCCGATGCCGATCCCAAGTTCGATGCCCGCGGTTCGTATCATCGAACCAAACCCAATCATCGCCCCGACAACCATCCAGAATGGCATGGCCAGCGCTGCCAGCATGCCGGATGAAAATGCTTTTCGGTTGCCGGGGGGAGGGCTCTGGGGAGAGGAATCCGTCGTCATATCCGTCGCCAATACGCCCGGCCTGAATTGGCGAGGGTCAGGTCAATAAGGCGGAAGCGTTGAGAGTCGTCAAGTTTCGGGGGGATATGTAAAACCTTCAAACTTTGTATATGTGCGAAATCATTAAATATGAGACAATAATGTATTAAAAAATCAAAATTTGTTGATATTTTATCTGTAGTGGTGTTCACTATCATCAATCTTACTAATTAATGCGGAATCAAATGCCCGATATCCAAGCCGAAAGTGCGTCTGCTCTCCAGAAATCCATGCTCATTCTCGGCGGGTTGCTGGACAGTGACCGGCCGATGAGTCTAGCGGAAATTGCCCAGCATACGGACATCCCCCGCCAGACGGTTTACCGTATCGCCCGCCAACTCGAAGATGCCGGACTGATTCGTCGTGAACTGGACGGTGAAGGGTATACTGTCGGCGCCTCACTTCTTGATCTCAGCATTAATGCGCTACGTCTCGCCAATCGGTCGTTGCCGGTGAGAGGTGTGCTGCGCAATCTGGTCGAGTCTGTGGGAGAGACCTGTAATGTCGGCATCCTAGACCGTGATCAGGTGGTATATGTCGAGCGCGTCGAATGTGACTGGCCGCTGCGTTTGCAGTTTGGACCGGGCAGTCGGGTGTCGGTTCACGCAACTGCCATCGGCAAGCTGATGCTCGCCCACCTGCCCAGCCGGACACGCCGGCGTATCCTGACGTCTCAGTCCTTGACCCGCTATACGGAAAACACGGTGACGGATATAGACGAACTTGATACCCAGTTCCGTAAAATCAGAAAGCAGGGTTTTGCCACCAATGATCAGGAGAACCTGCAGGGCATGGTGGCAATGGCGGTGCCGATATTTGATGCCAAGCAGGAAGTTGTTGCCGGGCTGGCTATCCATGCGGCCAGTGCGCGCATGGATCTGGTTGAACTTAAAACCAGATTGCCGGAACTGTTGAGTGCCGCTGATACCATCAGCGCCAGTATCCATGATTTACTTGAACCCAATGAAAAACAGGCCGTTGAGCCTGACGCCGCGCCGAAGGAAAATTACAAATGACAGAAGCAATCGCCCGAGTACCTGCACCTGAAGATGATGCTGGCATTATTATCGCCGGACTGATCAGCAACGCCCGTATTGCCATGGGCGAGTTTGAGCACGCCGATCAGGCCCGTGTGGATGAAGCCGTGACGGCGTTGGCGTGGTCGATTTACGAACCGTCGCGGGCGGAAGAATTGGCCCACATGGCGGTCAGTGATACGGGGCTCGGCAATGTCGAGAGCAAGATTACCAAGAATACGCGCAAGACCTTCGGCACACTTCGCGACCTGATGCGGGCAAAAACTGTCGGCATCATCGAAGAAGACCCGGCCTTGGGTATCGTCAAATATGCAAAACCCGTTGGTGTGGTCGCCGCTGTTGCACCGTCGACAAACCCGGCGGCAACGCCAGTCAACAAGGCGATGATGGCGGTCAAGGGGCGCAATGCGGTGATCGTCGCACCATCCCCGGCAGGGCTGCGAACGACAACAAAAACTGTCGACTTCATGCGTGCTGAGCTGAAAAAAATTGGCTTACCGGAAGATCTGGTTCAGGTATTGCCTGCACCGGTCAACAAGGCTCTGACCCAGGAATTGATGAACCGTGCCGACCTGATCGTCTGTACCGGGTCACAGAATAATGTACGCCGTGCTTACTCGTCCGGCACGCCTGCCATCGGTGTGGGAGCAGGGAACGTGCCGGTGATTATCGATTCTTCCGCTGATCTGGCCGATGCCGCCGAAAAGATCATGATGTCAAAATGTTTTGATAATTCGACATCATGTTCGTCTGAAAATTCCGTCACCATTCTGGATGACGTCTACGACGATGCCATAAACGCCCTCAAAGCCGCGGGTGGATATCTCTGTTCAGCCGCAGAGAAAGAAAAAATCCTGAACACCCTTTGGGTTGATGGTCACCTCAACCGTCACGTTATCGCCAAGGACCCGGATGTTCTGGCTGAAACTTGCGGACTAGGACCGGATGCCGCCAAAGCCAAGTTCTTTATGGTTGAAGATGAAAACAGGGCGGGGAAAGATCACCCGTTATCCGATGAAAAACTGTCGCTCGTGCTGACGGTTTACCGGGCAAAAGACTTTGCCGAAGCCAAGGGTCATGTTCAGAATATCCTGAATTTTGTCGGCATGGGCCATTCGGTCGGTATCCATACAACGGACGACAGCCACATCCGCGAACTGGCAGAAGATTTAAAAGTGGTGCGTGTCCTGGTTAATCAGGCACATACCTTCGGCAACGGCGGCAGTTTCAACAACGGCCTTAACTTCACCTTATCCATGGGGTGTGGGACCTGGGCCGGAAATTCCATCTCCGAAAACCTGAACTATCGCCATTTCATCAACATCACCCATCTGGTGCGGACCATCCCTGAGGACAAACCGTCTGAGGATGAAATGTTTGGTGCTCACTGGCAAAAGTACGGGAAATAGGCACATGAATTTTGAAGAATTTGCCGCCAAACCCCTGCTGGGCACCGCCGGTATTGCGGTGCCAAAGGGAATTGTTGCCAACACCCCTGACGCGGCGGCTGAAGCGGCGGAGAAACTGGGCAGTGTCGTCGTTAAGGCACAGGTTCCGGTTGGTAAGCGCGGCAAGGCGGGCGGCATTCAGCTGGCCGACACCCCGGAAGGCGCCAGAGGGCATGCGGAAAATATCATCGGCATGGAAATCGGTGGGCTGACGGTTGAGAAGGTTCTGATTGAGGAGCGCTCAGACATCAAACGGGAATTTTATGCCGCCGTTCTGAACGATCCGGCCTCCAAAGGCCCCGCTGTCATGTTCTCGACGGAAGGCGGCATGGACATTGAAGACATCGCGGTTAACAGCCCGGAAAAACTTAAAAAGGCCGAAGTCGATATCCGGACTGGGTTCAACTCTGATCAGGCGAAGGCGCTTGTCGCCGGGCTTGATCTGGATGGCGCCAATGACGCCATCGCCGACGTGCTGGTCAAGCTCTACGAAGTTTACAGGGCCAACGATGCAGAATTGCTGGAAATTAACCCGTTAATCCTGACGGGAGATGGCGACGTTGTGGCGCTGGATTGCAAGTTTGTCATGGATGATTCCGGTGTCAAACGACACCCCGAACTGGCTGAACAGGGGACGCCTGAAAAGCTCAGCCAGTTGGAGACCAAAGGCGAAGCCAACACCATCAAATATATCGAGCTCGACGGCAATGTGGCGGTGTTGGCCAATGGTGCCGGGTTGACGATGACGACCATGGATGTAGTTCGCCACCATGGCGGCAACCCTGCTAATTTCTGCGAAATTGGCGGAGAAGCCTATACCAAGGGCAAGGTGGCGCTGGAAATGGTTCTGGAAAAGCCAGGCGTGAAAAGCCTGGTGGTCAACTTCTGCGGGGCGTTTGCGCGTTGCGACGTGATGATGGATGGGTTGCTCAATGCATGGGAAGAATTGAAACCCAACCTGCCGGTCTTCTTTTCCATTGCCGGAACCGGTGATGAGGAAGCCATCCGCATGCTGAAGGACCGCCTCGACATGGAGCCCTATCCGAATATGGACGCGGCCAGCAAGGCGGCGGTTGAAGCCGCCAACGCGGCGGGAGGCCTGTCATGAGGATCGTTCGCAAACATCACCGGGTGCTGGTGCAGGGCATCACCGGCAAACAGGGCACGTTCTGGACCGAACGCATGCAGGAATACGGAACTCAGATCGTCGGCGGTGTGAACCCGAAGAAGGCAGGAACGGTTCACTGCGACGTGCCGGTCCATGCATCGGCCGTTGACGCCATGCAGGTCGATGGTGGTTTCGATGCTTCGATTTTGTTCATTCCACCCTTAGGGGTAAAAGACGCGGCGCTGGACGCCATTGAAGCGGGGGCTAAAGGCATCTGCATCCTGACCGAACACATCCCGGTCCAGGACGTCATGTATGTCATGGCAGCGGCAAAAGAACGCGGCACGATGATCACCGGTCCCAACACGGCGGGGTCGGTGACGGTCGATGAATGTTTCTTGGGTTTCATGCCGGCCTTCAACGAACGTATCTTCAAAAAAGGCAACGTTGGGGTGATGTCCCGTTCTGGTAGCCTCGGCACCCTGATGTGTCAGAACATCGTCAGTGCCGGTTTTGGTCAGTCGGCCTTCGTGGGGATTGGCGGGGACCCGATTATCGGTACGACGACCAAGGATGCGCTGGAAGCCCTTGATCATTTCGACGGCACCGACGCGGTTGTCATGGTTGGCGAAATCGGCGGGTCCATGGAAGAGGAGGCCGCTGATTATGCCGCCACCATGAACAAACCGGTGTTTGCCTTTATCGCCGGCGGTGCGGCACCTGCGGGTAAAAAGATGGGCCACGCCGGAGCCATTGTTATGGGCGACAAAGGCACCTACGCATCCAAAAAAACCGCGCTGGAGGCTGCGGGTGTGACCGTGCTGAACACGCCGTCTCATGTTGGTGAGGCGCTCAAAGATGCTTTGACAGGGTAAATTAGGGTCCTTTGACGAGGACAGCAAACCGCTTCGCCTCATTCTCAGTTCGAGACTGACCGGTTGATCAATCCACCGAGCAGTCGGTCTCCCTGTCGGTGAAAACCGCAATATCTCCAATGATCGAGATCAAGGCACATCAACCGAAAATAGATATGGTCAACCAAACATTTGTTGAATAGCGCGTACACCAACATTCACAGATCGTTTGGAGTGATTAAATGACAAATATTAGATTCAAAATCTTGTTTGCCGCGTCTTGTCTGCTGACCACATTTGCATTTATGCCGTCAGGCCAAGCTCAAAGCGCCTCGGAACAGACACCCAGCAGTCTTACCCACAAGATGTATTTGGATATGAAGCTCGGAAAACTGCACATTGAAGGCGACAATGCGGTCGTCGATGCCCTGATATTGCAACGCAATATTCCAATAACCTATGACTATATCGCGACCTTGATGCGGACGCCAAATGCCTTTGGTGAGGGGCCGGCCTGCATCGTTTGTCATAGTTCGAACGATCCGCACAAGAGCTATCGCGGTCTTGATTTGTCTAGTTGCGAGGGCATGTTGCGCGGCGCAACTGAAGCGCCGGCCCGTCCGGTAATTCATCCGGGGAAACGCCACAGCAATCTGATCGTTCATATGTTGCAAAACAATCGGATGCCGCTGGGTGTTCCATTTTTCCAGAACATCGATACCCCTGCAATCAACATGACCCGGGATTGGATCGACGCAGGAGCCAAAAACGATGAGAATTTTAACAACAACGTTCTGCCATTGTTCAAGAATGAAGCCGCCTTTGGTGGTGATGCGGCATGTGTAGAGTGTCACAAGTCATATCGCGATCCGCCGAGCTTTAACGAGGTCAATCTGACCAGTTATGAAGGGGTCATGAAGGGAGCGTTTTCCAAGACCATGAAGAAACAGGGAAAACCAGGAATTCCAATTGTCATTCCATTTGACTCGGGTGCCAGCCCACTGCTCCAGCGGCTAACCAAAAATCGTATGCCGCCGGGGGTCGACCCGGGCACGGATAGCAACCACCCAAACACCCTGATGCTCAATCGGTGGATAGAACAGGGAGCATGGTGCAAATGATATATGTCAAGAGTCAGGGGCCAATCAACCTTTAAGCTTGCCGAGGAAGTATGTGAAAAAATTAGGGACGTATATGAAATTTTTTACAGGGAGTTAATTATGACCTTTGTTAAAAAGTACATTCTCGAATACCCGATTTGTTTATTCCTCACCTTAGCCGTTCTCATTGGAGTGTTGAGCGGTGCCACCACCCCGGCTCAGGCCGCTGAGGATCAAGCCAAGATCGCTCGCGGCGGGCTGCTATATGACAAATGGTTCGCCATTACCCAAGGGGAAATTCCCCGAAAAACCAACAAATCCTACCCGGAAACCAGTAAGAAAAAAGGCAAGAATTCATGGCGCTGCAAAGAGTGTCATGGCTGGGACTACCAGGGCGTCAAGGGGGCGTATGGAAATAAGGAAGGTAGCCACTATACCGGTATTAAAGGTATTAGCGGTGCTGCCGGGGCCGATTTGTCGAAAATCGTTGCGGTGCTTAAGGATGAAACCCACGGCTACTCGGATGCTATGATGAACAAGGATGATTTCAATGACCTCGCCCTGTTCGTGAGCATTGGACAAGTTGATATGCCGAAATACATCTCTCTTGATAAAAAAATTAAAGGCGACGCTAAAAAAGGTAAAGATTATTACGGTACGATCTGCGTTGGCTGTCACGGTCTGGACGGTAAAAAAATTGACGATATGCCGCCTCTCGGCAAGGTCGCAAACTCTAATCCGTGGGAAACGCTACACAAAATCCGTAACGGTCAGCCGGGCGAGAAAATGCCCGCACTCCGCGCGCTGCCATTGCAGGTGGCCGTTGATCTTGTCGCCTACACGAAAACACTGCCCAAGTAGCGTAAGGGGAGAGTAGAGCCACCTATCGGGTGCTGCGTTGCCAGTATTCGGGACGCAGGCGTGTGCCTGGCCGCTGTCGATCATTGGGTGGGTCAAATTCGGCAGTGGGGGCGACCTGCGGGAAGAAATCCCCAGTGCCTCGTTCCCAAACCGAGACTGGCAGCCATTGAAATAATACAGTAGCGTTTATGTTCGGCTGAATTTTGGATGTCGGCGACAATGGATGCTCTTAAAATTGACCCCCTGCATGCTGATTTTGGGGCTCGTGTTCGCGGATTGGACTTAACGCATCCCCTGTCCGATCGTGATCGGGATGAACTGCGCGAGGCAGTCGATACCTACTCGCTTCTGTGTTTCCCCGGACAGCAGATGACGGATGACAAACAGCTTGAGCTGACGCGTCAGCTGGGCGAGCCAGAGGCCGAACACGTCACCTTTGGAAAAACCGGAAAGATTGAATTCTTCGGCACGGTCGGCAATGTTTTGGATGACGGCACGAAAAAGGACAACGCTGACACCAACACCAAATTCCAGACGGGTAACCAGCTGTGGCACTCGGATTCGTCGTTTCGCGAAACCCCGTCTTATGTCTCGATCCTTCAGGCCTATGAGGTCCCGGATGAGGGTGGGGCGACGGAGTTTGTCAGCATGCGTGCGGCCTACGACCGATTACCCAATGAGTTGCGCCAACTTATTGACCCTCTGTACGTGATCCATGATTATGTTTTTTCGCGCAGTCAGGTGGCGCCGGTTGATGCCAATCATGCCGCCTCATTACCACCCGTCAGGCATCAGCTGGTGCGTGAAAATCCCGGCAACGGCAAAAAGAACATTTATATCGGATCACACGCCCGCTCCATCCCCGGAATGTCCGGTATCGACAGCCGTCGCCTGCTGGATGATCTACTCGAACGCACGACCCGGCCCGAAGATATTTACGCTCACCAGTGGCAGGTTGGTGATACGGTGATTTGGGACAACCGCTGCACCTTGCACCGTGGCACGGGATATGACGCTGATCGCTGGCGTCGCCGTTTGCGCCAAACCCGTGTGGCGGGGGCGGAAAAAGGCGTCATCCCGAGCCCCTGATGGGGTCGCCGGACATTCCCGGGCCATTCAGAGGACAATCGCCACCATCATCGTTCACAACTGAGTGTTGCGCATTCATATTCGCTTTACAGAATGTCTCCATGCTGTCAATTTTGACACGTGCTTAAGAGGACGTAATGTTCGGCGGAAACGAAAATTTTGAAATTCAGGTGATGCGGGATAGCCGCTGGGTCACTGAGTCTGTTCGTGACAGCGAAGCCCTTGCCCGTCAGCTTGCCAAAAATTACCTGAAAGATAAAAATTGTGCCGGGGCGCGTATCGTCGGTAACCGGTCATTCAGGGATGGCTCAGAAGAAGAGACCGTCATTTTCGAGCGGACCCAGGACGTCAACACTGAGAAACCGGTCCGTATCATCCCGCTGGAGTCGGCACCTCAACTGTGTACGACCCCGAAAGATATTTTTAGTCTGGACAGCCGAGTTACACTTAACAGATTGCTCCGGATTTACTTCGAAGGTGTTTCCCTGACTCCGACTGAAGTGCTGCACAGCCACCGGGAATTGAAGCGACTTAACGATAAGGACTCGTTGGTGCCGTCGGCAGTCAGCCATATCGCCAAACTGCAGACGACGGAGAGCAACAAATCGACACGCGAGCGCCAGGATGAAATCTATGCGATTCTGGAGCAGATTATGGCCCAGGCCGAACGCGCCGATTCCCAGAAACTGCCCAAGATAACGGGTGCATTTTCTGAAACACTTGCTGCCGTATCGAGGATTGACGGAGAAACACCGGAATATCTGGCGATGGTCGTCCTGTCACGGGACCTGATCGGCATTAACAGCTGGATCGGCAAGCTTGACAGACTCTGCAAGCTCGCCCTGGCCGAACAGGATTCCAAGGCAATCCTGCTTCTCGATACGGTAATTGCGGACGTCCTCGGTGCCAACGTGATCCAGGAGGTTCTGGGCTGGAAGCGGTCATTGGGCAGCGCCATCATTGGCATGGTCGATTTGGCCGACGGCTCCTTTGAGGTCGAAGAAAGTGATGCCAAAGACACCGTTGCATTGCTCAACGATCTTTTTGCGGCGAAGTCTCTGCCCGCCAGTCGGCACGTCATTCTTGAACGCGCCATGCGCCAGCTTAAATCGTCAGCTCCGCTTTATCGCTCCGACCCGGGACAGGAGATGGAAGAGTATCAGCGGGTTTTGGCGCGCTTGTTGGAGCCGGGTAAAATTATTTCAGGAGCCTATGCTGCCGAGGCTCTGACCGTGCGCGGTAATCAGTTTATCGAACAGGGCGGAGCGACCGGGCGGCGTGCGGCAATTGGGGCGACGCTTGAAGCGCTGCCTGACCGGGCACGCGGCATCATGTATTTGTCCGAGTTGAGTAATACGGATTTTGCTGATGATCATCTCGACGACATCGTCAAACAACTCGATGACGTCTTCGGTGCCCGGGTTATTGAAGAGTTGACCCGTCAATCGCTGTCACCCAAAGATCGGATGATCGCCGCTACCGGAGCTTTTAACGTCGCAAATTCATCTTCGTTGCCCGACGCCGTCAAGCAACGTGTCGCCGAACATATTGACGATGTGCTGGAGCGTTATCTGATTGATGCGGATATCATCAACAAACTCGATACCCCTGACCATCATATTCGAGATCGGGCGGTTCGGTTGGTTAAGTTCTGTGGTGCCGGGGTGCTGCCGGAGGGCAAGGCCCTCAGCCTGGCGCGAAAGCGTGTTGTCGAAATGTTACGCCAGCCGAAGTTTGATGTGCTGTTTATTGAAGGAATCAGTACGCCCGCCAGAGCCGAGAAGGCAATCCGGGATTTTCACAAACTGTTGGTTAAAGCGGGCATCGCCTGACGCACTTGGCGCGTTGTTAGAATACAGCCCGCCGGATGAGGTTCAGGCCGATAATGAACAGGGCGAACAGTAGAAATTTGCGAAATGTCTCCTGATCAATACGTTTGCGAATGGCTTCGCCGACAAAAATTCCCAGCATTCCAGGCACACAGGCGTAGATCGACAGGGGCGTCGTTTGCGCATTAAGAATACCGTTGGCCCAATAAGACAGGATCAGCGGGATTGCTCCCATGGTCCAGACCAGCCCAATGACCCTGACCCAGGTGTCTTTGGGTAATCTCAGCAGCATCAGGTACATCATCATCGGCGGCCCCCATATGGTCGACAGGCCACCAAGGATGCCGCCCAGCGTTCCCGCCAGCGGCGCCGCCCATTTTTGTGTCGCCGGGCTGAGTACCGTGACGGGTGGGCGGATCAGGTTGGACAGGGTGAAAATGGTGACGCAACCGCCAAGGATTCCGAACAGGGTCTTGGGGTCGAACTTGACGACGAAGTGGGCGGTCACGATCAGTGAAATTACAAAACAAATGATCATCGGGGCGAACCGTCGGGCCGGTTCCAACAGATCGCCGGAGCGAAATGCCTGCCACAAATTGGTCACCAGGATGGGCACGACGACAATCGCCAACGCCATTGGGGCGGAGACAAAGTTGACGACAATGGCGATGGTGACGATCGGCAGGCCCAATCCGCTAATGCCTTTAACAATGCCGCCGATGAAAATGGCGGCGGAAATCAGGGCAAGGGTTTGTGCATCGACGCCGAACATCGTACCACCTTACAGCAAGGGCAAGAGCATTCCAATAAACTATAGAGCTATATAGCTCTTGAAGAATCTTGTGTGATGGTGCAAAATCCCTCTCTTCTCCAGCGAGCGAAGAGACATATGCAGACATGGGTGTAGCGCCTTGATACTTGATCGACTGGCCAGGGTCATGGGGGATGAAACCGTTGCCGGTGGGCCGCGGGTGCCAAAGTATGTGGTTTTATCCGACCAGATCGTTGCTGAAATTGAGGCTGGAAATCTGCAGCCGAGCGAGCAATTGCCCGGAGAAGCTGAGATGGCCGCGGTGCTTCCAGCCAGTCTTGGCACCATTCAGAAAGCCCTGTCACGGCTGGTGGATCAGGGCATGGTCGTGCGCCGCCACGGAACCGGGACGTTTGTTTCGGATGGACGACGGCGTTTGATAGATCTCTGGCATTTCCGGTTTCTGGCAGATGATGACCAGACTTTGTTACCAGTCTTTGCCACCGTGCAAAATATCAGCCTGTCCTCAGCTGATGGTCCCTGGCGAGGATTTATCGACGCGGGTGGGGATTGCGTATGTATTGAGCGCAAAATCAACGTGAATGGCGAGTTTGACTGTTTTGCCCGGTTTTTTGTTTCCGCTGACAAGTTCCCCGGCCTTGAGCGGACAAGTCCCCACCGGCTCGATAACATAAGCTTTCGGGCATTCCTGAAAGACTCTTATGGTGTGGCGACGGTTCGCGTCGCCGAACAGGTGGCGGCGGAAACAATGCCCTCTGATATTTGTGAGGTCATGGGGCAGACCGCAGAGACCACGGGTCTGGTGTATCACTTGCGCGGTTTCGGCTATCGGGATGAGCCGGTGTCCTATCAGCTGGTCTACATTCCCCCCAATTCCCGGCGCCTGGAATTTGGCCCCCAGCGTCAGTAAACGCGAACAAATACGGAAAAGGAATTCAGATGCCCCATTCTACTTATCTGCCCGACCTGATGGGCTCGGCCAGCGTTTCACCGACAGGCGAATTTGAGGCCGGATCCTTTCAGGAATTCACGGTGACCTATACGGCTGGAAAATTCGGCATCGACGATTCCGGGTCGATCAAGCTGGTGCATCGTTTTGCCAGCGACATGGGACGCCCGCAGATGGACAATCCCGAGGCCGCCAACTATGTGACGGTCGAAGCCTCCAACGGTGCCGTTCTGGCCGTTGATTTCGACGGCAAACAGAATATCCGCCCGTGGGACAAAACCATCTATATCAAGGTTGTTCGTGGATTTTTGAGGAAGGGCGATCAGATCGTCATGCGGTTGGGGGACCGGCGTCAGGGCAGCCCCGGAATTCGGGTGCAGACGTTCTGTGAAGATACCTTTGAATTTCGCGTCATCGTCGATGCCATCGCGACCTACAATTATGTTGAACTACCCAAACAGCCCGTGGTCTCCATTGTGTCGGGACCACCAGTGTTGTGGAAAGCCATCCTGCCGACTGAACGCAAATCGGGAACGCCGTTTCGGCTCTGCCTTAAGGGTGAAGACCGTTGGGGAAACCCGTCCGACAAGTGTGATCAGACCTTCAGTCTGCGCGCAAATAGGGCGGTCGTGGGCCTGCCCGACCAGGTGACCTTCACCCAAGGCGGGTTCTCGGCCATTCTTCCAGACCTAAGCTGCGCTGAACACGGAGACCTGGTGATCGAACTGCTGGACGGCGACGACAGCGTTGCCGCTCGCTCCAATCCACTTCGGCTGTCCGCAACCTGTGACCTTCAGCCCTACTGGGGCGATCTGCACGGCCAGTCGGAAGAGACCATCGGCACCAATTCGGCACGTGAGTTTTTCGAGTTTGGGCGGGACAAGGCGTTCCTTGATGTCTGCTGCCATCAGGGCAATGATTTTCAGATCACCAAAGAATTCTGGGCGCACCTCAATGAACTGACGGCGGCGTTTAATGTGGATGGCGAATTCATCAGTTATCCGGGATACGAGTGGTCGGGCAATACCGGCATGGGTGGCGATCGCAATGTCTTGTTTATGGAAGAAGGGCGACAGATTCATCGTTCATCTCATGCCCTGATCGAGGACCTCAGTGACGAGCATACGGACTCCCACACGGCCGCCGAGCTGTTCGAAGATATCAAGGATGAAGATTGCACGGTGTTTGCCCATATCGGCGGACGTTACGCCGATATCAAGTTGGCCCATGATGACAGGCTGGAGCGCGCTGTCGAGGTACATTCGGCCTGGGGTACGTTCGAGTGGTTGATCCACGATGCCTTCGAGCAGGGCTATCGGGTTGGTATCGTCTCCAATTCGGACGGCCACAAAGGCCGCCCCGGCGCCAGTCACCCCGGGGCCACCAGTTTTGGGTCTTACGGCGGGTTGACCTGTTTGCTGGCCCCCGACCTGACCCGGGCGGGACTGATGGACTCGATGCGTCGCCGCCACCATTACGGCACCACCGGATGTCGCATGGTTCTCGATACCCGCGTGGTCTTTGATGATCCGGCAGAACGTTTTGATGAGGACCCGAATATGGGGCCGACCTCATCGGAACAGGTCACCGAAGCCATGATGGGGGATATCGTAAGATGCGATGGCGGGGAAATTACCTTCCGCATTGATGCCCACGGGTCTGCCCCCATTGAGCGCATCGAAATCCGCAACGGTTTGGATACGCTGGAAACCTATCGCCCGTTCACCCCACCTGAACTCGGCAAACGCATCCGGGTGATCTGGGAGGGCTCGGAATATCGGGGCCGGGGCCGTGAAACCTATTGGGATGGTTTTGCCGAGCTTGATGGTAATGCGTTTAGTCAACTGTCCCCGATCAACCGATATAACGTTGATCGGCGCTTTGAGCAGACAGCACCGGGGCGGGTCGACTGGAACGCCCTGACCACCGGTGGATTTGGCGGGTTCGACGCCTGGTTGGAGGATAGTCAGGCCGGGACACTGAAAATTGATACGGCGCTGGTCAAAGAGAACATCAAGGTCAGTGATATCGGGTTCGATGATCTGGTGTTCGAGAACGGCGGCATCAACCGCCGCATCCGGGTGTTCCGCATGCCAGATGAAAACCCCCATCATCACGTCTCGATCGAACGCCGTCTGCCGGTTCTGAGTGGTCGCGACAATGCCTATTATGTCTGTATCGTTCAGGAAGACGGTCACTTCATCTGGTCGAGCCCGACCTATGTGTTTAACGGTACGGAGTAAGTCATGAGCCGGGGAATTGATCATCTGGTGCTGGCGGTCAGGGAGTGGGATGCCGCCTGTGCGTTTTACGAACAGCTGGGATTCAAACTGACACCGCAGGCCCAACATCCGTTCGGTACGGGCAATCGTCTGGCCCAGCTGGATAGCGATTTTCTTGAAATCGTGAGCGTCACCAAACCGGAAGACCTGATCGAGCATCAAGATGGAGTTTTCAGTTTCGGAGCATTCAACCGCGATTATCTGAACAAGCGGGACGGCATGTCGATGATCGCGCTTAAAAGCGACGGCTGGCAGCAGGACCGCCAGACGTTTACCAGGGCCGGGTTTGATCTGCCCGAACCCTTCACCTTTTCCCGCCTTGCCCGCCAGCCCGACGGCAGCGACGTGAAGGTCGGGTTCGACTTGACCTTCGTTCCGGATGCCGGGCTGCCGGATGCCGTGTTTTTCACCTGCGATCATCAGCATGAGCCGGAATTTTTCTATAAACCGGAATTCCAGAAACACGATAACGGGGCGCTGGCCGTTGATGAGGTGTTTATGGTCTGTGATGATCCAGCGAATATCGACGCCTTCCTCGCCCGTCTCTATGGGGGACCATCAAACATTAGTGTCTCTACGGTGGAGCAGTTAGATGCCCGCTTCCCCGGCCATGATCCGGTCTCAGTTAGCGGTGATGCGGTGTTCGCCGGGTACCGCATCCGGGTGTCTGATTTAGGGATCACACGGTCAGTTTTGAACTCTGCCGGCGTCAAGTTTGCTAACAAGAGTGAAAGCCTGTGGTTGTCCGCCTATGGAACCATAATTGAATTTTCAACTCCCTCAGCGCACGAGAGACCCGAATGACAGAAGAAATGCTACAGGTTTCGGTGTGGAAAGGTGACGCGAAAGGCGCGTTCGTTACCTATGAGGTTCGCCGTCAGGAAAACCAGACGGTGCTTGATCTGGTTACCCATATACAGCGCCACATCGACCCCGGCTTGAGTTACCGGTTTGCCTGCCGGGTCGGGGTCTGCGGGTCCTGCGCCATGACGGTTAATGGTAAGGCCCGCTGGACGTGTCGAAGCCATGTCTCCAATGTTGTTGAAGATGGTCGCATCGAAATCCGGCCTCTGGAATCGTTGCCGATTGTCAAAGACCTGGTTGTCGACATGACAGATTTCTTTGACAAATGGGCGAAGGCCAAAGGGTCGTTTGAGCCGACCTGTTCCCGCAATGATGAGATTGCCGCCGTTTCACCGAGCGACAAGAAGCGCCGTCTGGCGGATGCCGGGATCGAGTGCATTGGATGTGGGGTGTGTTATGCGGCGTGTGATGTGGTCAGGTGGAAGCCGGATTATTTGGGCCCGGCCGCCATGAACCGGGCCTGGACACTGGTCAATGATGTTCGGGATGGCGGCAATGACGAACGCCTGCGCGCCGTTGCCGGGGATGACGGGTGCCTCAGTTGCCATAGCCAGCAAGGCTGTGTCGAGCGCTGCCCGCAAAAACTTAACCCGACCATGGCCATTGCCGGTTTGAAACGAGAAACGATCAAAGCGGCGCTTAAAGGAAAACTGTGATGATACAAAACACGGTTCGATCCGAGACCTGGTTATGGTTGGCCCAACGCACCAGCGCCGTCGTGCTGGCGGTCTGTATCGCGGTCCATCTCACCACCATGATCATCGCCATGCAGGGGGGGGTGAGCACGGCAGAGATCGCCGGACGGATCAGCGGGAATCCAATGTGGTTGGTATTTTATGGGATCTTTTTGATGGCTGTGGCGATCCACGCGCCCATTGGTATGCGCACGGTTTTATTGGAATCGACATCGTTATCGGCAAAACGTGTCGGCCTTCTGACCATGCTTCTGGGCTTGTTTGTTTTTGTCCTGGGCGTTCGAACGATCCTGGGCCTGTATCAGATGGTGCCGGCATCATGAAACAGACACATCGAAACCATCCCACTTACTGGGCTTTTCTGTTGCATCGTATTTCCGGTGTGTTGCTGGCCATATTCATTCCGGTTCATCTTTATGTTCTCAGCCTGGCCGTCACCGACGGCGCGTTGCTGGACGAGTTCCTGCGCTGGAGCTCCACGCCTATCGTCAAATTGATGGAGACCGGCATGGTGGTCATGCTGGCGGCCCATCTCACCGGTGGCCTGCGTTTGCTGGGGTTGGAATTTCTGGGCTGGGTATCGTGGCAGAAAACAATGGTGGCCCTGTCCGTCGGAATTAGCCTCGCAATTGGACTGGTGTTTTTGCTCAATGCCGATTGAACTGATCATCATTCCTTTAGGCGCGTTCCTCGCTGCTTTTGTGGTCGCGGCGGCGGGGTTTGGCGATGCCTTGGTTCTGGGGGGGCTGTGGTTTCATTTTATTGCCCCGGTGGACGCCGTGCCGTTGATTGTCGCCTGCGGTTTTGTCATGCAGTTTCAACCGCTTTACCGGCTGCGCAAGGAATTGATTTACGAAAACCTGCCACCCTTTGTTGTTGCCGGTGTATTGGGCGTGCCTTTGGGGGCCTGGTTTCTGGCCCATACGGCGCCCGATCCATTCCGTCTGGGCATCGGGGTTTTCCTGATCGCCTATTGCCTGTTCATGTTCCTGAAACCACACAAGACACATCTTCTGTGGGGTGGGAAAATCGCCGACGCCGGGGTCGGGTTCTTGGGTGGTGTACTGGGTGGGTTTGCCGGATTGAGTGGCGTTACACCGACCCTGTGGGTCGGGCTGCGGGGTTGGGCAAAATCGCGGCAACGTGGGGTGTATCAGCCTTTCGTCTGCGCCATGCATGGCCTGTCCGTTGCCTGGCTCGGTTGGCAGGGGCTGGTGACGGTGGAGACGGCGGAGCGTTTGCTGTGGTGCCTGCCGGCGATCATGATCGGTGGTTGGGCTGGCCTGAAAGTTTATCATCTGCTTGATGAACAACGCTTTCGTAAATTTATCCTTGGGCTTTTGCTGATTTCCGGTATGGCGCTGGTTCTGTGATCTATTGAGGTTTTGAAATGGCGATGACGATTGAACATCATAAAACAGACGTCTTGATATTGGGCGCCGGAGGGGCCGGACTGTTTGCTGCCCTGCATGCCGCCAAGGCGGCTCCAGACCTGGATATTACCATTGCCGTCAAGGGCTTGCTCGGCAAATGCGGGTGTACGCGCATGGTGCAGGGCGGCTACAACGCAGCCATGGCGTCCGATGATTCGGAAATTCGCCATTTCATGGATACCATCGAAGGCGGCAAATGGCTTAACCATCAGGAGCTGGCCTGGGCATTGGTCAACAAGGCGCCCGTTTGTATCCGTGAACTGGAAAACGAGCTCGGATGTTTCTTTGACCGAAACCCGGACGGCAGTCTGCATCAGAAAGCGTTTGCCGGGCAGACCTATGACCGCACCGTTCATAAGGGCGACCTGACCGGGATCGAGATCATCAACCGCCTGTCCGAACAGGTCTGGAAACGCGGTATTCATCGCCTGGAAGATCACCGTGCCCTTGAATTTATTATGGCCGCCGATGGATCGGGCTTGGCAGGTGTATTGATGACCGACATGCGCACCGGTGATTTCCGGTTTGTTCAGGCCAAAGCCGTGCTGTTGGCGACCGGCGGTGGGCCGTCGATGTATCGTTATCACACCCCATCGGGAGACAAGTCATGTGACGGCATGGCGATGTCTTTGCGTGCCGGACTGACGCTTCGTGATATGGAGATGGTGCAGTTTCACCCGACCGGCCTGATCGCCGGGGCCGATACGCGGATTACCGGAACCATCATCGAAGAGGGACTGCGTGGGTACGGTGGTCATCTGCTGGATGGCAACCAAGAACGCTTCATGCACAAATACGATGAACGCAATGAACGGGCGACCCGCGACATTGTCAGCCGTGCCATGTATTCGGAAATGACCAATGGGGCGACCGGTCCCAATGGCGGGCTCTATATCACCATGCGTCATCTTGATGCGAAAGAAGTCCGCAAACGCTTCAAGGGCATGGTCACACGCTGTGCTGATTGCGGTTTTGATCTGGTCAGCGGCATTGTCGAAGTTGTGCCGACCGCGCATTACATGATGGGCGGGCTGGAGTTTGATGTTGATTGTTCAACCGAAGTGCCGGGGCTGTTCGCGGCTGGTGAAGACACCGGCGGTGTGCACGGCGCAAATCGCCTCGGCGGCAATGGTGTCGCCAACTCGACGGTGTTCGGGGGGGTGGCTGGAGATTCCCTCGCCCAGTGGGTGCCGTCACATGGTGTTTGGCGCGATCCGGATAAGGCCGCGATGACGGCAGCGATGGAGGCGGCTCTGCATCCGTTTAGCAAACCCACGGGTGACCTTCATGGAATTCGTGAACGCCTGTATACGGCCATGTGGGATGATGCGGGCATTATTCGTGACGGCGACCGTCTGGTTCGAGCACGAGACACCATTAAGGGTCTGGCCGATGAACTGGCAGCTTCGGGTATTGCCGAAGATCAACGTGCCTATAGCCTGTCGTGGCATGATTGGCTCAACCTCAATAACCTGATTTTGGTCAGCAAGGTCATTATCGAGGCGGCGCTGGCCCGAGATGATTCCCGTGGCGCTCATTTTCGCTCCGATCATCCAGAGGCCAAAGACGTGGAAAATTCCTGGTACACCCGCACCCGGATTGTTGATGGTGAATTGGAACTCACGACAAAACCCGTCGACTTTACACGGGTGCGTCCCGGTGAGACGCTGCTGACTTGACAGGTCCTATCCAGAAAGGGGTTGCTACCGAAGGCGGTCTTCTTAGAACTCGATAATCTGGCCGCCTTTAAGGATGGAGATGTCATGAGGCGTCGTCAGCATGGAAAGTTCCTCGACAATTTTGGCCTTGGCAAAGGGTTTCATATGTGTGGCCAGGATGGCGGGTCGGGAGTCGAGCTGAACAATCTCGCGCTCCAGCAAGGCTGGTGTCAGGTGTCCGGTTTTGAGCGCCAGTTCTTCCATGGCGCTTGGAAACGAACACTCAATTATCACGTATCGAACGTCCGGTAGGGAATTGACGGCTTGCCAGAATGCCGGACAGGGCCCGGTGTCACCTGTGAAGGCAAGCTGCCCGCTTCCACCGTCGAGCCAAAATCCAGCAGCCTCACCATGGTGATCGACGGGCAGACTACCGAGGCGCCTGCCGCCGAATTCGTAGGGAGTATCGCTTAGGGGCAGAAAGCGGATGGACGGCCGGTCGGGCGATGGAATCTGGGTGAAATCGGGCCAAATGACATCGTTGAATATATGGCGAGCCAAGTCTTCATGGTCGCTGCCCGGAACATGGACTGTGACCGGGGACCGGCGTAACGGTAGGATCGAATCGACTAATAACGGCAGACAGGCAATATGGTCCATATGGATATGGCTGAGAAAAATATGGTCGATTTTGGCCATGTCTTCGGGTTCAAGCTCGCCGAGCCCGGTTCCGGCATCAATGAGAATATCGTCGTCGATGAGAAAACAGCTGGTTCGCCGTCCCTTGCCAATGCCGCCGTCTGACCCCAGCACGCTCAGTCGCACGGAAGGTCTCTTTGTTCGCACCCGAATCGGGCATGTATTATCGTCATTACGTGAAAACCTCAGGTTACCTTCGAGTGTTTTATAACTTATTCAAATCCCGTCAATACGAAAACATAAGTCTCTCTGCGGGTTTCAGACAAGGCAGACCCTAAGGAAGATCAAAGCCATGACTTTATTATGGTTTTTTTGAGAGATTGGTAGACGGTTCCAGAATGGGAGGTTAGATAGATCATAAGAAGAAAAACAACAAAGCATGTGAACTCTAGCGAATGCGAACCCGAAAATGGGCCGTTCATGGAGTCAAAATTATGGCCGATACCTTTTATCGCGGCAATCGAAAGTCCCTTGCGCTGAAATCAGTCAAAGGCGAATCCCTTTCTGTTCCCGAAGATAGTCACTTAGCAAACGCCGGAGATGTGCGGCGAGAGAGAAGCTTGTTCAAGAAAAAATTACCACTGTTAGTCCTTGCCGCCACTTTGATTTTCAGCCTTCCTGTTGACGTCGCATGGGCTCAGTGTGGGAAGTTTCCAGATCATCCGCTGTGGAGCCCGCTTAATCATGAGCGCGTTCGGAATTATGTGAAGCGCAGTCTTAAAGGTGATTGGAAATCCTATATCACTCATCTGGAAAAGCAGCTGAAAACAGTCAATAAGATCGTCGACGCTGGCAAGACCGCCCGCATCAAACACAAGGGGCAGACCGTTACCTTAAGTGGCGATAAGCTGACCCGTTATCAGAACGCATCTCAAACCCGCCTTAACGTCGTCCAGTGTCTGGCCGAGCAGGCTCATGAATCGGAACTGGTCTCGCTGGATCGCCTGCCGTCTGAAAAAGGTGATGAAAATCAGGATGTCGAAGTTTCTGTCTCTGCGGCTGTTCGTACAGATAGCATTAAGCTGGAGATGAGTTCGTCATGCTCTGATGGCGTGTCCAGGTTCAAGATTACGAACCGCGGCCCGGACTGGCCAAAAGCCAGTGCATTCTCCATTTTCCGGATAGAAGGGGCAGACAAGTATCCTGTGAGCGTACGTCGCATGCGCCTGAAAGGCGGACAAACTGCGTCTTTCAAGGTTAAAAAATCACGAAACCCGAGTGGACATCTGGGTCTTTTTATTGATCCGGGATGGTATAAGCGGGCTTTTGTTTTCGACGCAACCCTGACTTGCCGATAAGTCAGGGCGTCCCTTGTCACGATGTCGAATTAACAGACCGGGCCTTAAAAAACATATCTTATGCCGGCGTTAATCCCGTACCGAACAGTGTTGAGGTTATTTAACGGAAACGTCGATGTCGAGTTTGCGTCGGGGCCCAATGTGATGTCACCGTCGCTCATCAGCTGCCAATAACGCAGATCCATAACTGCGATCCAGTTGGACGTCAGCGAGTAGGCAAATCCGATGGCCCCCTCTACACCGAAGCCGCTACCATCCATGATGACGTTTGGGGCAGGGCCCAGGCTCGTCACTGCCGTTCGCAGCAAATGACTGTCTTCATTGTGCATGTCGGTGTAGGGAACGAAGGCCAGATCGAAAGTCCAACCCATGCGTTCGTTGGCTTTGTAAGTCCCGAGTGCCCCCAATCGGAAAGATTTCCATTCAACAACGTTGCTGATGACGTTGACATCACTGGTTCGAGTTTGCTGATTGGTCAAGAGGTTGAACAAGCCCGTTGCTTCATGTTCTTCACGCCAGTACTGAAAGCCGGTGAACAACGATAGCGTGAAACGGTCTTTATCGATATTGATGATTTGTTTGCCGACATCAACGGTCAGATAGAATATGTCGGTATCCGGAATGGCACTGTCGGTCGATGAAAACAGGACCTGTCCAACCTTAAAGTCATCATCCCGAAGGTTGCCCTCTCCACCGAAGGTCGCACCGACCCCTAGGTTGCCACGAACAAAAAAACCGCGTTCAAAGTTCATCCGTCCGTCCAGTTCAAGAACGACGGTGCCGTCGTCTTCGTAAGTCAGTTCCGATGAGGGGTTACCCAATGTTGCAGATGCACTTGAGGCGTCGTGGTTCCAGTCTGTTTTGCCCGATGTCTTAACGATGCCGATCCCCAGGTGCATTCCAGGAAGTTCGGTCTGTGTGGACAGGGGGCGCGGACGTTCGCCGGGTTTACCTTTTAACGAAGGTCGCTGGGTGACGTAGTTTGACCCTTGGCGCCGGTTTGTCAGCCGGCGCTGGTTAGGGGGGACGGGCCATTGGACGGCCCTGGCTTTGGGGAGGCGTTTTAATGGTTTGGAGTTTGCCGGTTGCCCCGGCAACGGGCCAGATAGCCACGTCTTCAACCAATCACTGTTTTGCGGGGCAGTTGGTTGACTGTAGGCTAGGTTGGACTGCATGCAGATAAAAATGATACATGCGCCATAATAGAGACCCCGAAGCATGCGACATGAACATCATCTGTAATTTTCCCTAATCAAAAGGACTACATCTAATTGATTAACCAATTGATAATGTTCAAAAAAATTAAGGCGCTTTGTTGCTCGTGATGACAGGCCTGATTAACGATTTCTCCACCAGATAACCGTATTCGGTGGCGGCTTCGATCAACCATTCCCAAAAGGTCCGGGCGAAACCGCGGGCCACATAAATGTCAAAGGTGTCGTCGTCGATATGATCGAGCAAAACATTAAGACCGCCAATTTTGCTCTGCGCACATTCACCGAAGCGAAAGTTCTTCAGATGAAGGTCCAGCGGACAACCTTTAGCGAGCACATCACGTAACCGGGGACCGTGCAGCCTGAGCACGGTTCTTCCGCTGCTGACATTGTTTACGGCACCCACTGAGATATCTCGCACGTCGAATCCGTCCGAACTGTCCACGCAAAGCCATCGTTTGGGCGAGAGCCACAGCACGCGTAAGGTGTCGGCGCTGATGACGGTGTTGGGCGTGGTCGGCAGCGGGCAGCCCACAGCCTTTTCCGCCGCGGTAAGGAACGCTTTGTCTGAAGCATCACCCCCAATATCGAACATAGTCAGAGGATGGCGCTCGTGGATCATCAAACCGGTTTCGGAATTGGGCCCGTTTGCAGATGCCCCTTCCGTATAGACCGCCACCAGGGCGGAGCGTCGCTGGATTTGTTCAGGCACGTAAGCGCTCCCCTTCAGGGTCAATGAATACCGGATGTGTAATGCGAACCTCAACTTTCTGGTTGTTCAGAGGGGCCAGGGCGTAAGTGGTTTCACCCATCCGCTCGCGCCCCCGCTCGATCAGCGCCAGGCCGATCGGGTGGCCAAGGTTGGGGCTGTAACAGAAAGATGTGACTTCTCCCTGCAAGGGGATGGGTGTCGGCAGATCTGGATTGTCGACGATGCGGCCACCTCTTGGAATTCGTGTTTTCCCATCGACAGGAACAAGGCCGACAAGCTGAACGCGGTTCGGGTCTTGCAGGCCTTCGCGGTTGGTCGCACGTTTGCCGATGAAGTCCTTGGCGGAACTCATCATGCCACCAAATCCCAGGTCATTGGCCGTGGTTCGCCCATTCAGTTCGCCCCCGACCACATGGCCCTTTTCAATCCTTAGAATACCCATGGCTTCGGTGCCATAGGGCGCGATATCAAATTGCTGACCGATTTCCATGATATGCGTCCAGACATCATGACCATAGTCGGCGGGAACATTGATTTCATAAGCCAACTCGCCGGAAAAACTGATGCGGAACAACCGTGCCGGAGCCCCACCTATGGTGCCTTGGCGAAACGCCATGAATGGACAGGCTTCAGCGGAAACATCGATATCATCAAAAATCTTGCCCAGCAGGTCGCGACTGCGCGGACCAGCCACGGCAATCGCCGCCCATTCTTCGGTGACCGAAATCATGTGGAGATCAAGTTCCGGCCATTCGACCTGGGCCATGTATTCCATATGCTGCAGCACAGGCCCCGCATGGACAGTCGTCGTGGTAATCAGATAGTGGTTCTCGGCAATCCGCGTGACGGTGCCATCATCAAAGACAATGCCGTCCTCGCGCAGCATGACACCATAGCGGCATTTTCCGACGTCCAGTTTCTTGAAACCGTTAATATAGAGGCGGTTCAGAAACTCCGCCGCATCCTTGCCCTGTAGGTCGATCTTGCCCAGCGTCGAGACGTCAACCATACCGACTTTTTCGCGCACATGTTTGGTTTCGCGGTAGATGGCACCCCACATGCTTTCGCCCGGGTGCTGATAATACTGTGGGCGCAACCACTGCCCGGCACGAACAAACGTTGCGCCCATATCAGCGTGGGCACCATGCATGGCGGAGCGGCGAACGGGGATGAAATGTTCGCCGGTCTCCGGGCCGGTAATGGTGCCGAGCGTCAGTGGCGAGAACGGGGGGCGGAAAGTTGTGGTGCCGACCGCTGGAATGTCCAGCCCGCGCAACCCGGCCATGATGGCGAGGCCGTTGACATTGGACGTGCGGCCCTGATCGGTGCCCATGCCGAGCGTGGTGTAGCGTTTCAGGTGTTCGACCGAGATATAGTTTTCCCTGAACGCCAGGGCCACACCATCGGCGGTGACATCTTCCTGAAAATCGACGAACTGTTTGCCGTGATCGTGATGGCCGTGGGGAACCGACCAGATCGCCTGAAGGGCGAGATCATCTTCCGGCGGGCAACTAAACTCAGCCGCGCCAGCAGCGACGAAACCAGTCTTGGCCGCCGCATCGGCCCCCGCGTTAAATCCACCCGACAGGCAGCGCCCGAGATCGAAGTCACCGTTGCAGGCCCCGGCGGAGCGTTCGTTCTGAAACGACTGATCCGGGACAAACGCCGTCAGTGTCTCATCATAGCGGAGCTTGCCCTTGGATTGCGACATTAGATGAACGGAAGGTGTCCAACCGCCGGACATGCACACCAGATCGCAGAGAATTTCGCGCTCTTCTCCGCTCAACTGATCCCCGGCTTCATTGATAGGGGACACCGTGACGGCATTAACCGAAGACGTCCCGGATACGCCAATCACCGCGTGGTCCGCCAGAATGCCAATTCCCTTGGCCTTGACCCTAGCCCGCAGATGGTCGGGGACTTGGGCCCGCACATCGACAATGGCCTGGATTTCAACGCCGGCGTCTGCCAGGTCAACTGCGGCCGCGTAGGAGGAGTTATTATTGGTGAAAATAACGGCCCGGCGACCGGCCAGCACGCCGTAGCGGTTGGCGAAGGTTTGTGCGGCAGACGTCAGCATTACGCCCGGGCGGTCATTGTTGGCAAAGACGATGGGGCGTTCCAATGACCCGGTGGCCAGAACCACTTCTTTTGCCCGGACCTGCCACAACCGTTGACGTGGTAAGTGGTCGGACCCGGGCGGTCTGTGGTCGGTCACCTGTTCGCTCAAGATCAGCATGTTATGGTCATAATAGGCGGTGACGGTGGTACGTGGCAGAAGGGTGACGTCCACCATGGTGGACAGTTCAGCGATCGCACTTTTGACCCACTCAAGTGCAGGTTTGCCATCAATTTCTGTTTTCTGCGCAAGCAACATGCCGCCGAAATCCGGCTCGGCATTGGCAAGGATGACCCGTGCGCCCGCCCGTCCCGCAGCCAGTGCCGCGGCAATGCCGGCGGGTCCGCCCCCGGCGATCAGGACATCGCAGTGCTGGTAGCGGTGCGCGTAGTGATCCGGGTCCCGCTCTGTTGGCGCCAGTCCCATGCCGGCGGCTTTACGGATCACATGCTCGTAAGTCATCCACAGCTTTTTTGGCCACATGAAAGTCTTGTAATAAAATCCGGCGGGCATCAGACGGCTGAACGCCATGTTGATGGCATTGATGTCGTATTTGACCGAGGGCCAACAGTTCTGGCTGGAAGCAACAAGGCCGTCATAGAGTTCAATGCGCGTCGCCTGTAGATCGGGTTCTGATTTGCTGCCGGTTTCCAGTTGAACCAGTCCGCTTGAATCTTCAATGCCGCTGCCCATGATGCCGCGCGGACGATGATACTTAAAACTCCGAGCGATCAGGTGAACGCCATTGGCCAGCAACGCCGAAGCCAGGGTGTCTCCTTCATATCCCTGCAGGGTTTGACCATTAAAGGTGAAGCTCAAGGGACGGTTCCGGTTGATGTGTCCACCTGCGGCCCGGCGATGAGATTGATGGGGAGGTTGGGGGCTCATATTGTGTCCTCCGGAAAGCTCTCGTCCGGTGTGCCGGTCTTAAGGATTTTATGGCTCTTCATGTTGCGCCTGACCTTGATAAATTGACGACAGCCGGACGAATGCTGCCACAGTTCATCATGGTTTTCAGATGGATTGTCGCGAAGATAAATCTGATCCAGCCACTCTTCGTCACTGGCGGTTTCCGGGTCGGGGCGGCGGATGGCGGCGTCGCCCTTATAGGTGTATTCGGTTTCCGCACGATCACCGCACCAGGGGCATTTGATGTTAAACATGTTCCACCCTCTCTAATGCGCGCCGGGGATTGGCCCGGCTCCGCGTTCGTCAATGACATAACCCTTGTGGAACCGGTCCAGGGTAAACAGCTCGTTCAACTCATGGGGGCGGTCTTCGGCCATGGTATGGGCAAATACCCAACCCGAGCCCGGCGTCGCCTTGAAACCGCCATAACACCAGCCGCCGTTCAGATAGAGGCCGTCGATGGGGGTTTTGCCGATGATCGGGCTACCATCCATCGACATATCCATAATGCCGCCCCAGCTGCGCATCAGCCGCAAACGGCTGAACGTCGGGAACAGGTACAGGATAGACGCGACAACGTGTTCGATGCAGGGGAAGTTGCCGCGCTGGGCATAGGAGTTATAGAAATCCAGATCGCCGCCGAACACCAGTTCGCCCTTGTCGGACTGGCTGATATACATATGCGCGACACCCGACGTAATCACCGTATCGAGGCAGGGTTTCAGGGGTTCCGATACCATGGCCTGTAGCACGTGGCTCTCGATGGGCAACCGCAGACCGGCCATGGCGGCGACCTGGCTGGTATGTCCGGCGACGGCGAGGCCGACCTTTTTCGAGCGAATGGCACCGCGCGTTGTCTGCACCCCGGTGACCCGCCCGTTGTCCACGTCAATTCCGGTGACTTCGCAGTTCTGGATAATATCGACACCGCGCATGTCCGCGCCGCGCGCATATCCCCAGGCGACGGCATCGTGGCGGGCGGTTCCGGCGCGGGGCTGCATCAGGCCGCCCATAATCGGGAAGTGTCCGCCGTTATCAATTTCGATCAACGGCACGCGGGACTTGATCATCTCGGGCGTCCACCATTCGGCGTCAATGCCGTTGAGGCGCATGGCGTTGCCGCGCCGTTGCGCCGCGTCAACCGCACCGTCGGTATGCATCAGGTTCAAGACACCGCGTGGCGAAAACATGACGTTGTAGTTGAGGTCCTGACTCAACCCCTCCCATAATTGCAGGGCCTTTTCATAAAACAGGGCGTTGCCGTCAAGCTCGTAATTGGAGCGCACAATCGTCGTATTGCGCCCCGTATTGCCGCCACCCAGCCAGCCTTTTTCGAGCACGGCGACATTGGTCATGCCGTGTTCCTTGGCGAGGTAATAGGCGGTCGCCAATCCGTGTCCACCGCCACCGATGATGATCGCGTCATATTCCGGTTTAGGGTCCGGGCTGCGCCAGGCTTTCGGCCAGTCCTGATGATAGTTGAGCGCATTACGGGCAAGGGAAAAAATTGAATAACGCATGAGGCTGTGCGCCTTGATCAGCGGAGTTAAAACTGGTTTTGTAGAAAATTAGTCCGATTGAATTCATGCGACAAAACATAATTTTTATTTATTTAAAACAGAAATTGTTTTAATTTTACGAATGTTCGAAAACTCCAGATTTCAGTCGTTGGCTTTTGATTTCAAGGCGCTTGATGTTTTTCAGGCGGTCTACGCGACGCTCAGCATGACCGATGCGGCCCGTCAGTTGGAGATGACCCAGTCCGCCGTGTCGCAAGCCATCTCCCGGCTGGAAGAGCGCTTGGCGGTGCCGTTGTTCCAACGCCTGCGGCCGTTGGTGCCGACCCCGGCGGCGGATGAACTGGCGACCTTGGCGACAGGGTTGTTTGACAGCGCCCGGCAGTTGGAAACCCGGGTCCGCGAATGCGCCAGTAGTGGCCGGGCCATCGTCCGGGTCGGCATGGTCGACAGTTTTACCGCCACCGTCGGCCCAAAACTGATCCCCCGTCTGCGTGGTCGCTCCGAACGCCTGACCGTATGGTCGGGCATTTCGCGAAACCTTGAAAAGGAACTGCTGTCGGGCAAGCTCGACATGATGATCGGCAGCCATCCATTGCCGCAGGAAAAGGCGGTGGTTTCCTACCCGTTGCTGCGCGAACCGTACTTCATCGTTCTGCCGGATCGCATGGCCAAATCCATGAGCAGATCGGGCAACCCGGTGAGGCTGGCTGATCTGGTCCACAACCATACCTTCGTGCGCTATTCCCTGCGCTCGAAGATCGGTGAGGACATCGAGAAATATCTGGAAGCCGTCAGTCTGGTGCCGCCACAATCCCTGGAATTCGATGGTACTGAAGCTGCCTTCGCCATGGTTAACGGTGGCCTCGGCTGGATGATTTCGACGCCCTTGTGCCTGATCCATGGTGCCGGTGTAGAGCCCGGCCTGACCGCCGTGCCACTGCCCAAACCCATGCCCGAACGTACCCTCTATCTTCTGGCCCGCAGGGAGCTCGATAAAAAAGTCGTCGAAGACGCCCTCGAAGAAACCCTCCAGATCACTCGGGAGGTGGTGGAGTCGCGGTTAAAACTGCTGGCGGATTGGGCGGTGGAGTTGGTTAGGGTGGGGTAGGGCGACCTTGATATTGAGTTAACACTTTTCGCAGTCGTTGACCCATGGCGGATAGATTTTCGGCAGAAGATAAATAAGCCTGCGGGCGATGTCTTCCTAAAGCACCAGCGACACGCGGGCGACACGTTCTTCATAGTCGATGTATTTCTTGAAACCCAAGTCCCGCATCAGGTCCAACATGTGGTGATTCTCCGGCAAGACATCGCCGGAGAGAATTTTTAGTCCCCGAGATCGACAGTAGACGGTCATTTTGTCCATGAGCTTCCATCCTAGACCCTGGTGATGCACGTCGGAACGTACAACGATGGCGAACTCGGCGTCCTCACCATTGGCGTCTATGATGACGCGGACCACGCCTAGGGTTACATGAGCGTGTTCGACCTCTTCGTTTATCGTACAGGCGATGATGGCCATCTCTGTGTCGTAGTCGATGTTGACGTAGTGCGACATTTCCTCGTGGGACAGTTCCTTAACCTTGCCGAAAAAGCGGAAGCGGTTGTCCTCGGGTGTTAGTTGGGAGAGGAATTCACGGTGCGCCGGCTCGTCTTCTGGGCGGATGGGGCGCAACAGAACCCGCTCGCCACCCGCCATAGCAAACATCTCTTCCAGTTCATTGGGGTACGAACATGATATGGTCATCGTCAGCGTTTCGCAGATAGCCCCTGAATTCATGGAAACATACTCCTAATCCATTGCCATGGATACGGTATTCCCTTGGTTGTTGTTTGAAGAGTTAATGGCAGAAGCTGGTCGAATAGCAGACCATATCTCTCGACTGCCAATTGGACGGAACGTGACCCTTAAGGATCATTTTTAGGTAACCAGGACGTTAGAGAGACGCCAGGTGGTCGTTGGCGTTGAAGTACGGCAGATTGTCCTGCCTCGAGCAGCCGATCATCGCCAGCCGTTCAGCGATGCTAATGGCTTTGTGATATTTGCGGTCACATTCGGAGATGGTGTGGTTTTTGAATGCCGTTCCGCAAACCGAGATGCCGTAATGGGCCTGAAGGGAGCGGATCACCGTGCCTGCCAGCATGCCGTCGGCAATATCAGCGAGATCGAAGTCTTCGTGTTTTTTGATCTGAAACTTGTTTTCTACCAGATAGGCACGGATGTGCGCTTCGGCTGCCAGGGTCGCATCCCAGTAGTCGGATTCTGATTGTGTCTTGTCACCCGAAACCTCTGCAAATGCCATGCAAAACGCCAGGAATACTTGTTCTTTCGCCGTCGCTGATTTCCAGGCCGTCTTGTCGAGACTGCTCCATACAGACAAGTTCATCTCGCCATAAACTTTCGGGACCCGTTCGAAGAACAGGGTGTGGAGCTTGTTTTCATTGAGCGAGCTGTCCAGCTTCTGCTCTTTATAGATATCGATTGCAGCATAGGTTCCGCAGACCGGGCAGGTCTCGTTCTCAAATGCATTTTTCATATAGATATGCGAACACCGCATTCCACTCGGCAATTCGCTTTTACACAACAAATAAGTCTCGCTGCCTTCCTCACTGTCCTGCTGCTGGCCGATCCAGTTGAAGCGGTTCATGAATTGCATATAGGAGCGCCGGTGACTCCACAGACTCCATTCCAACTTTTCGACCGGGCCGAAGGTGCTCCAGTTGGAGCTTACATCAATGATGACGCATTTCTCCTTGCCCGGTGCCGAGCGCAGCCCGCGCCCGACAGATTGCCCCCACAATACTTTCGACAGTGTCGGCCTGAGATGAACAATGATATTACAGTTCGGATTGTCCCATCCTTCGGCCAGTACACCGACGGAGACCATGGCTTCGATGTCACCGTTTTCATGAGCATCGAGAAGCCTCATGCGTTCCTTAAGTGGCGTTCCTGCAGTAACAATGGCGGCTTCAATGCCCGATTTCTGAATGGCATGCAAGGTTGCTTCTGCGGATTCAATGCCCGCACAGAACCAAGCAGAGACGGGTTTTGGTGAAAGATGTAGCCGCTCTTCGTGATAGCTCCAGAGTGCGTAATCAATCATCGATGATCTGATAATTGCGGGTGCCAGTGAGGCAACAGGAAAATCTCCGGAACTGATATCGATGGTATCCAGATTGAGGTCGTGCACAAAATGAGGGCGATAAACAGGTTGAACCAGAACACCTTCTGAAATCAGATCATCAATGTTCGCACAATCGATAATGGCGTCAAACGCAAGGTTGAGCTGATCGCGCTGGTCGCCGGTGCGCCGCTCGGGTGACGCCGTCAGCCCCATCAACTGTGCCGACACCTTGCCTCGGGCTTCAAAGTCATCAAGGAACCACTTATAAGCCAAGCCGTTTGGCGACACGCGGTGCGCTTCGTCAACGATGACCAGATCAGCCTTCAGAATGGCATCCGCCAACACGTTTTTCGCGCGCATGTTGGTCGACAGCAAGACGTCATATCCGTCGAACGCAGGCCCCGTGTCGGAAACCGCCAGCTTGCGAACCGAGTGTTTTTTACCGAGCGCCTGCTCAAGCTGTTCCAAAAGCACCAGGCGATGGCACAAAATGACAACGTTTTTATCTTTGTAGAAACGCTCGATTATCTCGCTTGCAAGCACGGTTTTGCCCGCACCCGTCGGCGCTTTCAGAATAAATCGGCGGTTCTGTTTTATAATCAACGGAAACCTGTCGATTATTTGCTGTTGCCAGTTCCTCAGATGCATCCAATGCCTATTTCACTATATTTTTGTCTGCGCGCGGGGTGGGAACTTCTGTCGGGTAACCGAGGGTAGAGCTCTATAGCGTTGCTCCCCCTAAAATACCAGCAATAGGAGGCAATTAAAGAAATTGAATTTTAGGCTGTTGGTAAATTTCGCTATCAAAATAGCGAGCCGCCCGGAATTTGTGGAAAGTTAGTTTGGGGCAGACTGAGCGAACGTGATTTTGAGGGAAGGTTTTTGGCGGGAGATGACCTATGGCGAAAACATTCTTGTGAATTGCACTTTGCCAAATTTTCTCTAGATCAAGCGAGGGAATGGCCCGCATGAGTCGCATCAGCTGCGCTTGGGTTTGCCGCAAAGTTACGTTTGCATGCCTCACTTGGCGGGAATCTGCTTTCCAGATATCGGCCAAAACCGGATATGCTAAAACACACACAAGCGAACACGACGAACGCGAATGCATACCCGGACGGTATAAACCCTAACCAATCAGTACTCGTGCCAGCCACATTGATCACGCCGAGAAAGTCCAACTGACCAACCATGCCAATCAACGTTGTCGCCTTAACCAGGCTTACGGTGATGTTGGTCAGTCCGGGTATTGCAACCCTCAGGGCCTCGAGAAGAATGACGTTCGTCGTCATTCTCCAGGGTGCTATGCCCGAAGCCCTTGCGGCTTCGATCTCTTTTGTAGGAACGGCTTGCATACCCCGGCGTATCAACTCGGCGACATAAGTCGAAAAGTACAATGTCACTCCGAATTGCACTCTCACGATTTTATCAAATTCCGTGCCTTCGGGGACGAACAAGGGGTACACGACAGAGGACGTGAACAGTAAAATAATAAATGGCATCCCATGGAAAAACTCGATGACGGCAAAACATAAAATGCGGATGAGAGGCATTCGGGACTGGCGACCAAGAGCCAACAGAATGCCAACAGGCAGCGCCCATAGGGCACCGATCATTAAGTAGAAAAGGTTTAGCGTAAACCCACCCAGTTCGGTTGTTGAAATCATGGACAGGCCGAGGCCACCAAAGATCAGGGCTTTGGCGACAAACGGCGTTAAAACAACCATGCTAACCGCGACGGGAATCTTCCAAGGTGCGCTTCTGATTAACGACCAGCCGAACCCGAAAGCAATGAAGATACCTGTTGCAACCAGTCGCCACAGTTCACCATCCGGGTATCGCCCGAGCATCATGCCTTCGAACCATGCCGACACAAAGGGCCAGCATTGTCCATTAATCCATCCTCCGTCCGTTGTTTTGCAGGCATCTGCGTCGACACCTGACCAGACCGCACTGATCACGAACCAGTCAACGACAGAGGAGATGATGCCGTAAAGCATCCAAAGAGCGAAAACCGTCTGGATACTGTTGGTTGCCGAGGAAAATAGATTGTTTTTCAACCATACCCATACCCCGACGGTACCTGGTGGAGGCGGCAGGTCAGGATGTTTCCCTACTTCGTATTCTGAGATTGGCACTGACATTCCAAATCGCCTCTCTTTGATAGTAGTAGGGTATCTATTTGCCACGACGGCAACAAGCGTCATGGTTGTTTTTTGAATGTGGCGGTGCCGAACTAGATTAGCACCGCAATTTTTTCAATGAAACCGCTACATCGCCATAAAATAACCACATTGAACATCTAAACAGGCCAAACGCCGGAGTTTATCTGGAGGAAGGTGCTGATGCCCTCGAAGGGCGGATTGTGATTTTGAATATTTTGTCTGGCGTATGGCTGAGGGCTGGCGACAGATTGTGTTGAATGTGTGTCACACGTGTGGTCGGACGCGGAAAAAACACATGCAAAGACGCACAATGACACACATTTTTAGGGCGGTGGTTTAACCCGTCGCTAGTCGCTATTCGTCGGGGGTGCCAGCTGTCAGCTCGCTGAATGATCCGGTGTCCGCGTCCATCACCCGGAGTTCGCCGCTTGAGATATCGAACCAGGCGCCGTGTAGGGTCAGGCGGTTTTTGCTTTCCAGGATGGAGATGCAGGGAAAGGTCCGAAGATTTTCCAGGGACTGGCGAACGGAAATATGTTCAAGCGCCGTCTGGCGCTGCGGGGGCGTTAACTCCTTATCGGCGACCACGGCCTCAGCTACCGGGGTCAGCAGGTCCATCCATTTGCCAATAAAATCACCGGGAGACAGCGGTTCGGCAGACGGCGTCAGCGCCGCCTGTATGCCGCCGCAGCGGCCATGCCCGAGGACAACGATATGTTTGACCTTCAGGCTCTGGACGGCAAATTCCAGCGCCGCCGAGGTGCCGTGGTACTCGCCGTCCGGTGTATAGGGCGGCACCAGATTGGCGACGTTGCGGACGACGAAAATCTCGCCGGGGGCGGAATTAAAGATGGTTTCCGGGGCGGCGCGTGAGTCACAGCAGGCGATGACCAGGGTTTCCGGTGTCTGACCCTGATCGGCCAGTTTTTGGTAACGCTGGCTCTCGTGCGCGTACTTGTTGTCGCGAAAGGCCCGGTAACCCCGGGCGAGGGCAGGTGGGAATGTGCTCATAAAGACCAAAATTATGGCATTGAGGCGATTTATCAATAGCAAATTTGACCACAGCCCGCGATCTGTCAGCGGGGTGTTGTTCAGTTGCCCTGCTGGTGCGCCGCGACCAGTGTTGCCAGGGCGGCGGCGGCGACGCGGGCCTGCGGCGGGTCGGCGCGCGATGTCAGCATGATCGGCACCTTTGCCCCCATGACGATTCCGGCCGCCGTGGCGCTCATGAAGTGGGCCATCATCTTGAACAGGCCGTTGCCGGTTTCGATGTTGGGAACGACGAGGATATCGGCGTATCCGGCGACCGGGCTGGTCATGCCCTTCAGCCGGGCGGCATCCGGCGAAATCGCGTTATCGAAGGCAAACGGGCCGTCAACCAGGGCGTTTTTAATCTCACCGGCAGCCGCGACCTTAACCACTTCGGCGGCCTCGATACTGGACGGCATGGCCGGCAGGACGGATTCCGTACCCGATAACATGGCGACTTTGGGGGCCGCATTGCCCAGCGCATGGGCAAGGTCGATGGCATTTTTGACAATGTCGATTTTGGTTTTGACATCGGGGGTCACATTGACCGCGCCGTCGGTGATCATCAGCACCCGTTCGCGCCCGGGGATCGTCATATGAAACGTATGGCTCAGGCGACGGTCGGTCCGAAGCCCGGTGTTCCGGTTGACGACAGCGGTCATCAGGGCGTCAGTGTGGACGTGGCCTTTCATGATAGCATCGACCTCACCGTTACGGGCAAGAGCGACAGCGGTCTCGGGCGCTTTGTCTTCGCCCGCCGCATCAATCACCTCAAAGCGGGAAATGTCCCAATCGATATCACGGGCGAGACGTCTGATCTGGTCGCCATCGCCGATCAGCACCGGGACAATAAGGCCGTCTTCCGTTGCCTGACGGGCACTTTCCAGGGCGACGACATGGTCTGCGCCTGTGACCGCAGTTTTTACCGCAGGCACGGTCTCGCACAGGGCCTGCAGATAGGGCGGGATCTCATAGGGCAGGGTGCTTAACATGGTCTATCCATAGCAAAAAAACAGGGGCCGGGGAACTCTACTCCCCGACCCCTCGGTATTCATTGTCCGCTAAGACTTATGCGCCGGACTGCGGACGCATGTCATTGGGATCAATTCCGGCAACTGCCACCGGTGCTTTCATGGCGTCGCGGCGGAACGGTTCACCCAGTTCCTGATTGAGCACGATCTCGATGAAGGTGGTGACGCCATCATCCTGTGCCTTGCAGGCAACTTTCAGGGCTTCGGTCAGCTCCTCGGCAGTTTTAACCTCAACCCCCTTGAGACCACAGCCTTCGGCGACTTTTGCATAACTCAGGTAAGGGTTGAGCTCGGTGCCGACGAAGTTATCATCGTACCACAGGATGGTGTTGCGCTTTTCCGCGCCCCACTGGAAGTTTCGGAAAATCACCATGGTCACCGCCGGCCAGTCATCACGGCCAATGGAGGTCATTTCGTTCATGGAAATGCCGAAAGCACCATCACCGGCAAAGCCGACAACCGGGACATCGGGGCAGCCGATTTTGGCACCGATGATCGCCGGGAACCCGTATCCGCAGGGGCCGAACAGTCCGGGAGCCAGATACTTGCGGCCTTCATCAAAGGTCGGGTAGGCGTTGCCGATGGCGCAGTTGTTACCGATGTCACTGGAAATAATGGCATCTTTCGGCAGGCCCGCCTGAATGGCGCGCCACGCCTGACGCGGTGCCATCAGATCGGCATCGCGCTCGCGGGAATCGGCGTTCCAGGTGGTGCCGGGGTCGTCTTCTTCGTGATCAAGACTGCTCAGTGTTTGCATCCATGCTGACTTGGTCTGATGGACCAAAGCCTTGCGGTCTTCACGTCCGGCATCGCCCGCCGTTGCGGAAAGCTGCACCAGAATCTGGGTGGCAACCTGTTTGGCATCACCTTGAATTCCGACGCTGACTTTCTTGGTCAGGCCGATGCGGTCGGAATTGATGTCGACCTGGATGATGTCGGCGTCTTGCGGCCAATAATCAATGCCATACCCCGGAAGGGTCGAGAACGGGTTGAGGCGGGTGCCGAGGGCCAGCACCACGTCGGCTTTGGAGATTATCTCCATGGCTGCCTTGGAGCCATTGTAGCCCAGCGGGCCACAGGCCAGCGGGTGAGAGCCGGGGAAACTGTCGTTGTGCTGATAGCCACTGCAGACCGGCGCATCAAGGCGCTCAGCCAGGGCCTGACAGGCCGGGATGGCGCCGCCGATAACCACACCGGCACCCGACAGGATAACCGGGAACTTGGCGCCGGACAGCAGTTCCGCCGCTTTGGCAATGGCATCCGCGCCACCGGCCGGGCGTTCGAGACGAACGATCTGCGGCAGTTCGATGTCAATGACCTGGGTCCAGAAATCGCGCGGCACGTTGATCTGCGCCGGGGCCGAGCCCCGGATGGCTTTTTCAATGACCCGGTTAAGGACTTCGGCCATGCGCGACGCATCGCGGACCTCTTCCTGGTAACAAACCATGTCCTTGAACAGGGCCATCTGTTCGATTTCCTGAAACCCACCCTGACCGATGGTTTTGTTGGCCGCCTGCGGGGTGACCAGCAGCATCGGTGTGTGGTTCCAATAGGCGGTTTTGATCGGGGTGACGAAGCCGGTGATGCCGGGACCGTTCTGGGCAATGGCCATCGCCATTTTGCCGGTGGTGCGAGTGTAACCATCACAAATCAGGCCGCCATTGGTTTCGTGGGCGACATCCCAGAATTTAATGCCGGCCTTCGGAAACAGATCGGAGATCGGCATAAAGGCCGAGCCGATAATGCCGAACCCGTGCTCAATACCGTGCATTTGCAGAACTTTTACAAAGGCCTCTTCGGTTGTCATTTTGGTCATAATCAATTTTCCTTCAATAATCCCAAAAATGGGACAAGTTTATTCAATATTGAAAATAATGGTGAATTTAATACCAAATCCACCCTGCAGAGTCAAAACCCGGTCGGGGCCGTATCCTGAAAATGGATACCACACCGACCGGCCTATGGATCAGGTCGCGAGGGCTGACGTCGGGTCGACAAAATCGTAACCGAGGTCATGAGCGACGGCTTCGTAAGTTAGGTCTCCTTTGTGGACATTGAGCCCGTTGAGGAGATGCGGGTCGTCCTGGAGCGCCTGTTTGTAGCCCTTGTCGGCAATGGCCAGCGTAAACGGCAGGGTCATGTTGTTGAGCGCATAGGTGGACGTGCGGGCGACGGCACCCGGCATGTTGGCGACACAGTAGTGCACAATATCGTCAACGATGTAGGTGGGATCGGCATGCGTCGTCGCATGTGAAGTAGCAAAACAACCGCCTTGATCGATGGCAACATCAACCAGCACGGAACCCGCCTTCATCGCCTTGACGTGGTCCTCGCTAACGAGTTTCGGTGCAGCCGCACCGGGCAGCAAAACTCCGCCGATAACCAGGTCAGCGCCCAGTACATGTTCTTCGACCGACAGTTTTGTCGAATAGACGGTTTTGATGGATTGTCCGAAACGAAAGACCAGGGCTCGCATGGTATCGACATTACGATCAAGAATGGTCACATCGGCGCCGAGACCGATCGCCATATAGGCGGCGTTTTCACCAACCACACCGCCGCCGATAATAACAACCTTTGCCGGAGCGACACCGGGGACGCCGCCCAGCAAGATGCCGGAACCGCCCTGAGCCTTTTCCAGACAATGGGCACCAGCCTGAATGGACATGCGTCCAGCGACCTGAGACATCGGAGCCAATAGCGGAAGGCCACCGTGATTGTCGGTAACGGTTTCATAGGCAATGCAGACGGCACCACTATCAACGAGGTCGCGGGTCTGATCGGGGTCGGGTGCAAGGTGCAGGTAGGTGAATAGAATTTGGCCCTCGCGCAGCATCTTGCGCTCACCAGCCTGCGGTTCCTTGACCTTAACAATCATATCCGCTTCGGCGAAAATCTGCTCGGGCGTCGAATAGATCGTTGCGCCCGCAGCTTCATATTCCGCGTCACCGGCGCCGATACCAATACCACCATTGGTTTCGACGATGACATTATGTCCATGATGGACCGCTTCACGAACGCTGGTCGGGGTCATGCCGATCCGAAATTCGTTATTTTTGATTTCCTTGGGAACGCCGATAAGCATTTCATTAGACTCCACAGGATGAGAAAAAAGATCAGTACCCGAGAGGAGATATTTTTCTACCCGCGAGGCCTGTATATGCCCCCTTGATAGGACCACAGCACAGCCCTCGGTAGGGCCAGATATGGTCATTCCCCCAGACCAGATTTTTCGGCAAAAAAGTGGTGAAATTCTAGGCCTTAAGGCGCGCCATGATCTGTGACAGAAGTTCAATCCCGGGCTCGATACGTTCGTCAGGTATGGATGAGAGTCCCAACCTGAAAAAGCTAATCGGCGGGTTATCTCCGGAAAAATGCGGTGTCCCCGGCTCAATCAGAACACCTTCCGCCAGGGCCTGTCGGGCCAGTTCGAATGCGTCCACGCCTTCGCTGCCCCTGACCCAGAAACTGGTGCCGCCAAAGGTCGGAATTTCTGCGGATCCGGGCATGTGTTTCTCAAGGGCGGCGGCCATTGCCTGCCAGCGCGCCCGATAGGCCCGGTGCAGACGATGGATCAGTGTGTCGTGATGGCCGAGCGCTAGAAAATAAGCCACCGTGCGTTGGTTATTGTTGGGGGTATGGCGCAGCATCAACAGACGGAGTGCGCGAAGTTCTCGGATCAGGTCGGCAGAGGCGACCAGATATCCCAGGCGCAGTCCGGGGAACAGGGTCTTCGAGAGGCTACCGACATAAACGACGCGGTTGTTGGTATCGAGTGACTTCAACGCCGGGGTCGGCGAACTGGCATAATTGGTTTCACTTTCGTAGTCATCTTCAATCACCACAAAATCCTGCTGTTCGGCTTTTTCGAGCAACGCCTTGCGTCGCTCCATGGGCATGGTGTGCGTGGTCGGGGACTGATGAGACGGGGTGACATAAACATAGTCGCAGAAATCAAGCCGTTCATCGACCGGAAGGCCTTTGTGATCAACCGGAACCGGAACAATATTCCCGGTCTTGAGACTAAAGATATTGCGTGCATCGGGATAGCCTGGGTCCTCGATGGCAACTCGGACACCTTCACGAACAAGCAGACTGGCCAGTAGGTAAAGGCCGTTCTGGGCTCCTAAGGTGATCAGAATTTCGTCGGTGGCCGCCATAATGCCGCGCCTTGGTAACAGGCGGGTCTTGATTTGCTCGACCAACAGCGGGTCGTCGCTGCCGCTGGTATCACTGGTCCAGGCATCCATACCGCGCTTGCCCATAGCTTGGCGGGTACATTCGCGCCAGGCGGCGATGGGAAATAGGGCGGGGTCGACCTGATTGGAGATGAAGGGGTATTTGTAGGTTTGCCAATCCAGCGGTTTCTGTACGGATCTGTGGATTGACGGATGAAGCTGGAACCGCTTTTCCCAGTCGAGAGCCTTATCCGCCGGTCTTTCCGCATGGGTATCTGTTTTTGCCCGACCTTCGAGAATTTCGGGGTTTACATAAAAACCGCTTCTCTCTCTGGAAGTAAGATAACCGTCATCAACAAGACCCTGATAGGCCAGAACCACGGTATTTCTGGAAACTTTCAGGGTTTTGGCCATATTTCTGCTGGATGGTAACGGCATTCGGGATGGCAATTGCCCATTGAGAATCGCAGACACCAGCATCTCCCGAATCTGGGATTGAATGCTGGTATTTTCTGTGCGTTCAAAATGGAACAAGGTGTCCCGCATCCGTTGGCCTCACGTAATTGGAAAAATTGGCACTAGAGTGGGTCCAGCGCAGAGATTACGTTGTTTAGGCAACGCGGACAAGCCGCCCACTGCCCATTTGACCTGTCAAATGGGTGGGAGCTGGTCTGTAGAGATTATCATTTTTTATTTAATGTTTTCGCTGGGAGGACTTTCCAATGCAATACACCGCGAACAACCTTGAGCACCACTGGTTACCGTTTACCGCAAACCGTGCCTTCAAGAACGACCCGCGTATCATCGTCAAAGGTGAGGGTGTTTATTTCACGGACCACAAAGGCAACCAGATCATCGATGGCTCGTCGGCCCTGTTCTGCTGTCCGCTGGGCCATGGCCGTACAGAGATTGCCGAGGCTGTATATCGCCAACTTCTGGAAAACGACTATGCCGCCCCATTTGGCAGTGCGACGCCGGGTACATTCGAACTGGCACAAAAAGTCGCCCGCATTACCCCAGATCCGATCAACCATGTTTTCTTTGTCAATTCGGGTTCTGAATCCATCGATACGGCACTTAAAATGGCGATGGCCTATCACCGCGCCCGTGGCGAAGGACAGCGGACCCGTTTTGTTTCGCGTGAGCGGGCCTATCATGGGGTCAACATCGGCGGAGTCAGTCTGAGTGGCATGGTCAAGAACCGTGAAACGTTCAGTGGGGTCATGCCCAACGTCGTCTGCATGCGCCATACCTGGGATGAAAATCAGTTGTTCACCCGTGGTCAACCGGAAGGTGGGGCTGAACTGGCCGATGATCTGGCCCGCTTCTGTGAAACTTATGGTGGATCAACCATTGCCGCCGTTTTTGTCGAACCCATCGCCGGGTCGACGGGTTGCCTGGTTCCGCCCAAGGGATATCTTGAGCGGCTCCGTGAAATCTGTGACGAACACGGCATCCTGCTGGTCTTTGATGAGGTCATCACAGGTTTTGGCCGTACCGGTTCCGCCTTCGCCTCGCAGGAGTTTGGGGTGACCCCTGATTTGATGACCATGGCCAAGGCCCTGACCAATGGTGCACAGCCCATGGGCGCTGTGGCGGTTCGTGATGATATTTATAAGACCATCACCGAAGCTGCTCCGGAAAATGCCATCGAGTTCTTCCATGGGTATACCTACTCAGGTCATCCGGCAGCCTGTGCCGCCGGTATTGCCGTTCAGGATATCTTCCAGGAAGAAAAACTGTTTGAACGCGCGGCGGACCTTTCTGAATATTTCCTGGATGGCCTGTACAGCCTTCAGGATATGGACTGTGTTCGTGATATCCGCGGCTACGGCCTTATGGGTGCGGTTGAGCTTAAACCCAAAGGCACACCTGGATTACGCGGCGGTGCGGCGCAGGTTTCACTGTTCAAGAATGGCATGCATGTGAAGTTCACTGGGGATACCGGCATTGTTGCGCCGCCGTTCGTTTCTGAAAAAAGCCATATCGATGAAATGGTAGATAAACTTCGCGCCACGCTCAGCGAAGCCTGACCTGATCATATACTCAATGGAAACGGCGCCTTCGGGCGTCGTTTTTGTTTGTCAGGAAGCCATGGGCTGACGGTTATCCGGATCTGGCTTCGAAACAATCTATATCAGGCCGCAAAGCTTACAGATCGAGTTCTTTCCAGCGGTGGCAGGAGACATTATGACCTTCAGACACATGCTCTAGTACGGGCTCTTCCCGTTTGCAGAGATCCGTTGTGAACGGGCAGCGCGTGTGGAATTTACAGCCCGGTGGTGGCGACGCAGGACTGGGAATTTCGCCTTCCAGCTTCTGTGCCGTGCTGACGTGGTCCGGATCCAGCGAAGGGATGGCGGACATGAGGGCGCGGGTATAAGGGTGTTTGGACCTTGAAAACAGCTCTCTGGTCGGAGCAGTTTCCACGAGCCGACCCAAATACATGACCGCCACCTGGTCGCAGATGTGGGCAACAACGCTGAGGTCATGGCTGATGAACAGATAGGTAAGTCCCAGTTCTTTTTGCAGCTCTTTCAGAAGGTTCAGGACATCCGCCTGGATCGAAACATCAAGGGCAGCCACGGATTCATCGGCAACCACGAATTTCGGGTTGGAGACCAGGGCGCGGGCGATGGAAATACGCTGGCGTTGACCGCCGGAAAAGGCATGGGGAAAACGGCGAAGGTGCTCAAGGTTGAGGCGGCATCTGGCGGCGATGTCACGGACTCTTTCATCGGTTTCTTGCCGCGATTTGGTCAGGCCCATGACTTCCAGCGGTTCAGCGATAATGTCACGTACGGTCATCCGTGGACTGAGCGCCGCGTAGGGGTCCTGAAAAATCAACTGGGCCCGTTTGCGGTAATCCTTCAACTCAGCCTTGGTCAGGTGTTCCAGATTGTAGGAAACCTCATCATCGTTGTATTCTACATGGCCGCCCGAAATGGGAACGGCATTTAGCAGCGCGCGGCCATAGGTCGTCTTACCAGAGCCCGATTCACCAACAAGACCAAAAAAACTACCGCGGGGAATGTCCAGAGTTATGTCGGCCACGGCGTGGACAAATAATTTAGGACCAAAAAAATTTTTACCCAGAGGAAAAGAGACGGAGAGGTTGCTGGTTTTTATGAGCGGGTGATCGTTCATGCCACACGCACTCCTTTGTCTTCAACCACAAAACAAGCGACGTCGTGATCCTCTTTGACACTGAATAAGTGTGGCAACCCTTTGTCACAGCGCCCGGCTTCCATCTCCGAACAGCGGGTGTGGAAAACACAACCGCTCGGTCGCTCAAGGGGGCTGGGGATGTCGCCGGGTACCGGGGTCAACGGTGCATCCAGATCTTCCAGTTTAGGCAGAGCGTTCAATAGCCCCCGCGTGTAGGGATGGGCGGCGTTACGAATGACTTCGCGAACCGGACCCTTTTCCACCAGTTCTCCCAGATACATGACGGCAACTTTGTCCGCGGTTTGTGCAACAACACCCAGATCGTGGGTGATGAAGATGATGCCCATGCCGAATTCAGCGACAATATCCTTCATTAACTCCAGCACCTGGGCCTGAATGGTCACATCAAGTGCTGTTGTCGGTTCATCTGCAATCAGCAGTTTCGGTCGGGTCGATAGGGCCATGGCGATCATCGCGCGCTGCCGCATGCCGCCGGACAGCTCAAAGGCATACTGGTCAAATCTTTTTGGCGCTTCGGATATTCCGACCCGGTCCAGCATTTCGATGGAAATCTTTTTGGCTTCAGCGGGGGTGATATTTTTATGTAGGACCAGTTGTTCGACCATCTGATCACCAATCGAGATCGCCGGGGCAAAACTTGCCATTGGTTCCTGAAAAATCATTGAGACCGCGCCGCCCCGCACGACTTGCATATCGCGCGCCGTTTTCAGTGACAGGACATCAACCGGGCCGTCGTCTAGATTGAGGATGATCCGGCTTTTTGGGCCGTAGACCGCATTGTTTGGATTGAGTTGCATCAGTGACTTGGCGGTTACTGATTTCCCCGAACCTGATTCACCCACCAGCCCCATGACTTCTCCGGCCTCAAGGGTGAACGAAACATCTTCTACAGCAGTGATCCGACCTTCATCAGTATCAAACTGCAATGTCAAATTTTCAACGGTCAGCAAACTCATTTCTTGGAACCCGAATAAGGATCTGCCGCATCACGTAAACCGTCGCCAACAAAGACGAACGCCAGTACCAGCGCGATGAAGAAGATGACAGGGATGAAATACCACTGATAATTCAGCAACACGTCCGCTTTGGAGACGTTCTGCATCAGGGCACCTAGAGAATTAACAGGGTCTTTCAGCCCCAATCCGATAAAGCTGAGCGCCGTTTCAGAGCGCACCGCATAGGGAAAGGAAATCATCAGGTCGACGATGATGTAGCTGGTGAAACTGGGCAGCAGGTGTTTGCGGATAACGTGGCTGGATGACGCCCCGCAAAGTTCAGCGGCAAGCACGTATTCCTGGGAACGTTCCGTCAGCAGGTGGGTGCGGATGCGCCGGGCAAGTGTTGGCCAGCCGACCAGACCCAGAATAATTGAAATAAAGAAGAACCGGGTCTCGGAACTCCACTCAGCGGGAATAAATGCGGCGAGGGCCATGAACAGTGGAATTGCCGGCACGGTTCGTACCGCGTCGGTCAGCATCTGCAGGACCGAGTCAATCCAGCCGCCAAAATATCCGGCGACACCGCCAATCACCAATGCCAGCACAAACGAAATCATGACGCCCAGCGTTCCGACGGCCAGGGACGTATAGACCGCGTGTAGGGTGCGTGAAAAAATGTCCTTGCCGCTGGCATCCGTACCAAACAGGTGGATGCCGCCTTCATCAACTCCAAACAGGTGAGTGTTAAAGGTCAAAAGCTTGACGTCGAAGTCAAAGGTCTTGCCGGGCAAGTCCCATTCAAAACTGAACAGGCTGTATTCCCAGTCTTCGACGAAAAACTGCACATACCGGCGTTTGTCTCGGTTAATCGTCGTTACCCAGCGGAAGTTCGTTTTGATTGAACGTTGGCGTTCCGTCGAATAAATAAACGGCCGCGCCGAAAACCCGTTTTCGTCCCAGAATTTAGGAATTTGCGGTGCACCGTTTTCGTAATTCTTGTCTCGACCCGCGATGGTAGGGTCATAAGGGGACAGCGGCGGGGCGAAGATGCCCATCAAGACCATCAAGATCAACGCCCAGCCCGCGATCATGGCGGTTCGGTCACTCTTGAAACGGGCCCAGATCAACTGTCCCTGTGAAGCCGTAAAGTAGGCCTCCTTGAGTTGCTGATCGGTTGCTGTTGGGTTGGCGGTTGTGCTGGTCATTGTCTATCCCATGAGCCCCCGTCTGACACGTGGATCCATCAACGCCAGCATGATGTCCGTGACGAAATTCAGGAACACGATACTGGCGGTCAATAGGAAGATGATGGCACCGGCCAATTGCTGATCGTTTGATCTGGCCAGTGCCTCGATCAGCAGCGCGCCGGATTCCGTCAGCGTCAGGATCAACGCGACAATCGGTAATTCATTAAAGATACGGTTGAGGTCGAACCCAAGCGAGTTGATGACCGGCCCCAAGGCATGCCGTGCTGGATATCGCCAGAGAAGCCGACGACCGGAGATACCGCGCGCCGAGGCTGCGGTCACGTAAAGTTTCCCGACTTCATCAAGCATCAGGGCGCGGACGGTTTGAAGGGCAAACGCGGTTGCTGACCACCCCAGAATGAAAATCGGCAACCAGGCACGCGACAGAAAGTCTTGTAATCGGGCCCAGGACCAGGCGGCGTCGCGGAACTCTTTCGAAAACAATCCAGTTAACGAATCTCCAAACAGCACCGTTGAAAGCAGCATGATGATCAGGGCCAGCAGGAAGTTCGGTAAGGCCAGGCCGAGATAGCTGATGAAGCGCAGCGAATGATTGGTCAGCGGGTTGTTGGAGGTCGCCGATACCATGCCGATTGGAACGGCGATTAAATAAGCGACAAACAGCGCCGCCATACAGATTCCAAGGCTAATCCAGAATTTGTCTTTAAGAAGCTGGTTAATATTCAGACGCAGGATGCAGCTGTCGCCGAATTCCCCTTTGAGGAACACGTTACCGACCCACTGGCCCCAGCGAATGATAAATGGTTTGTCGAGGCCGAGACGTCTTTCCTCGGCTTTGATGTCGTCAATTGTAATCTGCGCGCCTTGGGTATTTTTAAATGCCAGATATCTTTCCGCACAGTTACCCGGGACCATCTCCATCAGCGTGAACACGATCAGCGACACGGTAAGCAATGTGATTAAAGCCATTGCCGCGCGCATAAATGTGAACTGAATGAATGCCGCCATGAAAAAATCCCCGTTTATTTAACTAGGTGCCAACGACCGCTGGGTTAGCGAGCTGACGCTTGACGGTGACTGGACCGGGCAAAATTGTGCAGCCCGGCCCAGACGCCTGTCAAGTTTAGCAGATGGTCCTATTCGTCCAGGAACCACTGCCATGCACGGTATGGGTACGTGCGATAGTACTCGTAAGACGCTGTCTTGAATTGGGTGAAGTTCTTCAGAGCTTTGCGGTGGTAGATGACACCTGAGGATTGAACCGTCCCGATGAACAGGAGATTGCTCACCATGTTTTCAACCAGACGAGCCCCAAGTTTGTTGGACTCGGCTGTACCAGCCGGGGTCGACTGGAACGCGTTGATGTCAGCGATCAGCTGGTCAACGTATGCCGGAGGTTTGACACCTTTGGCTCCGTTCGATTCAACATATTCGGCCCACAGCATCCCGACGCGATGTGCGAAATAGTTTTCGAACGGCGGGACCCAAAGCTCGTTGTTGCCAAGGATAATACCCATCGGCTGGCCTTTTTCCCACATGCCGACATCCAGCTTGTTGGAGGATTGTGCTGAACGGTATTCATCGGGCGTAACTTCCTTAACGGTCGTCTGTACACCAACGTTGGACCAGTATTGGCCGACAAGTTCAACCACCTGACCGGCAATACCCTGTGTGGCAAACTGCATGTTCAGGACAATTTTGTTGCCGTTGGGCAATTCACGGAAACCGTCGCCATCTTTGTCAACCATGCCGATTTCGTCGAGCAGGGCCTTGGCACCTTTGGCATCAAATTCGGCGGCAAAGGATTTCCATTTCGGATCGACGAAGCCCGGCGCGGGAGAGAAACCAATATACTGCTGTGGCGTTCCCTGCCCGAAATAGGCAACTTCGTTGAGTTCCGTGCGGTTGATGGCAATTGACATGGCTTTGCGGAAGCGCAGGTCACCAAATACTTTGCGCTTTTCAGGGTCCGCTGAAGTTACGTTAAACGAAAACGCGTGCATCGCGATTTGAGGTTTCAAATCAACGACATATTTGCCCGCATCCTGTTTTTCCAGCAGTAGCGGCGCGTCAGCCAGCTGAAGTGACTGCGCTTTGTAGTCAGCTTCACCATTGACAAGTTTCAGGAGACGAACCTGACTGTCGTTGGCATACACTTCATCTTGTTCGCTGATGTAGGGCAGCTGGTTGCCGGCCGTATCAACGATGAAGAAATATGGGTTGGCGACGTAATGACGGCCTTCGGTCGTGTCGGAAACCGTGATGTGGCTTTCCAGTGTCGGCACGACGTTGGCAGGCAGTTTCGATACTTTATCCGGGCTGTTTAGCAACGGAGAAGGTGTATCAGTCCAATCTGAATTACCGAAATAGGCCTTGATGACAGCCAGACCATTTTCAAAACCGGCGGCTTTTGCCAGCTTGTCAGCGTCCGGGTTGATGTCCGGATGGAATTTGCCCAGGAAGTGTTTGGGCTGGAACCCCTGTGCGAATGAGGTCGCAAAGTGAGCAACCAGTCCGGGCTTGGGTGCCGGCAGGTTAAATCGAACAGTTTGCGCATCGATGACATCAACGGTCATACGTTTGCCGCCAACCAGCACATAATCCTTCGGTTTTTCGATGACCTTGGAATCGAGAGCCAGATTGTCGTACCAGAATTTGACATCTCCCGCGGTAAACGGGGCGCCATCTGACCATTTATGCCCCTTGCGAAGGGAGAAGGTCAGCTGCGTGAAATCTTTGTTCCAGCTCCAGCTTTTGGCAACCATGGGAACGATTGTTTGAAGGTCGTCCGAATAGCGGACCAGATTGACATGACGCATCGACAGGAAGTCGGATGTACCGGCTTCTGTGGCGTTGGAAAGGGCGTCGAAAGTTCCGCCATATTTACCGATCTGATCGTAAGGTGCGACGACCAGGGGTTCTTGTGGAATACGGTCTGAAAGAGCGGGCAATTTGGGATTGCCGCCGATCTTGGAATTCAGTTTGTCGCTCGCCGGGTTGCCGGAAAAGGACATTTTGCAGTTAGCAGCGGCTTCAAATTCAGACCGCTCATATTGTTGTGGGAAGGCTCCTGCCTTGACCCCTTTCATGTCGGCGACAGTTACCGCCGGGCACGCCGCTGCCTGAACGGCAGTCGGTGACAGACCAAGCCCGGTGGCAATGGCCACCAGAGCACCTAGGCCCGCGTATCTTCCATATTTATGTAACATAGATTACCTCCTTGGATATGGATGTTGAGTTTCTTCTTATAGAACTTTTTAGGTGACAGATTTTTGACAACACCAAAAAAACAGACTTGTTTTGCCCCCCACAATCAAATCAATCAATGTGCAAAAAACCCGAAGCTGAAAGTATGGTATCGATTTTCATTGTGCGTCAATGGTTTATCAACGCACGGCAATGGATATGTATGCCTTTTTAATGTATTCGTGAAAACCGAACCCTATCCTTCATTTGACAGAGTTCAGTAAAAAAATGTTGGCGCGTAGGTCCAAATACCTGAATTTCATGAGTCCAAGAGCGGATTCAGGCAGCGATGAGTTGATCGCGGTATTCGGCTCGAATTTCCGCATACCACGCAGGTTCATCGGGCCACCACCATAATTTGTCAAGCGCATCACCGGGATAGGCGGATTCGAATATGGCTTTGGTTTTAGCGTCCAGCAGGTCCCTGACGCCATGGACCGTGGCGTTATAACCCGTTGAATTGGCCATCTGTGCACCGGCTTTGGCCGTATAGATGGCATTAACGAAAGCATGCGCCTGTTCGGTGTTTTTAGCCCCGATAGGCATGCACAGGCCGTCAAGCCAGGCAAATGCGCCTTCCTTTGGAGCCAGATACTGAATCGGATGGTCTTCTTTCATCAATTCAATCGCCGGGCCGTCCCAAGTCTGCCCGATGACGCAACCGTTCTCCATGAAATTTGACTTCTGGGTTTCATGATTATTCCAGAAAGACTTGATCCACGGTTTGTGCTCAATGGCGAAGCTGGTAATTTCGTCCCAGATTTTCCGCATGTTTGTCTCATCTTTATAGGCGTCACTGAAAGGTGGAAGTTGGCCGACCCCGGCAAGATACCGGCCAATTCCCGCCATCAACGAATGTGGTCGACCCTGTATCTTGCCTTTCATATCTGGCAGCCATAAATCGGCAAAGCTCAGTTTTCCGTATTCGGTCTGAAAAAGGTCCGTGCGGTAAGAGATCGCTTCCGTTCCCCAGATGTGCGGTAAATGATGTTGGCCTCCACCCCAGGTCCAGGCCTCACTTGGTTTGAAGAACGTAGGTTCGACGTTTTTCAGATTAGGGATTTTCTTAAGGTCCCAGGGCTGGGTCAGGTTCAGGTCAATCCATTGCCCCAGGCGATGCACCGTCGGCGTTATAACGTCATACCCCCGGCCCTTGGAGGCCTTCATCTTGTTGATGAGCTCTTCATTCGAACCGAGCGTTATATAATTGGTCTTGATGCCGGTCGACTTTTCAAAGTCTTTAAGGAATGCATCGGGAAGATAGCCGGTCCAGCACAGGACATCGACCACGCCTGACGATGAAAAGGCGTCTTTGACAATCCATGGACCGACAGCGGCGATAGCGCCGGCGCCAGCTGCGTGTTTGAGCAACAAGCGTCGAGTGAAGGTCCTGGCGGCTCGGGCGTTAGCCCTGGATGCGGTTTTGGTTTTGGATGTCACACTGCGACTCCCCGCAAGTTATTGTTGCAGATAGCAAGTTCTAAGTATGAAGCCGTTATCCCCCGGAGGTCAACGCCGCTCCGATGTTTATGAATGAATTCGGAACTAGGCCGGTCAGTTGCCGGGGCAGATTTTTTGACGGGGAATGCCGTAGATGTGGTGCCAAAGATGCAAATACATTGGCTCCAGATTTTCTGAATTCAGACCCTAAGCCTTTGAAAGTCTGTCGAAAAAATTGAAAGCTGCCTGATTGCTGACGAAAAATCTATGCCTCGGAGGTGTATGAAATGCCGTTTCCTGCTTTGCGCACCTTTGATTTTGTTGCATTTTGGCACAGTAATTTGGCGGGTGCGAATAGGCACTGATTAAAGGAGCGGGCAATGACTGAAGAATTGATGCATTTTATTGATGGGGTTCGGGTTAAGGGCACCAGCGGGCGGTTCGGTGATGTTTATAATCCGGCGACGGGAGAAGTCACCAAGAAGGCTCCGCTTGCCAGCGCTGACGAGGTCCGGGCAGCCATTGCTTCATCCGCAGCAGCGCTTCCGGCCTGGTCTGCGACACCGCCAGCCAAGCGCGCCCAGGTTATGTTTAACTTCCGTGATCTGCTGTACAAGAATATGGATGAGCTGGCGGAAATCGTATCGAATGAACATGGCAAAACACTGGATGACGCCAAAGGGTCGGTGACCCGTGGTCTGGAAGTTGTCGAGTTTGCCTGCGGTATCCCGCATCTCCTGAAAGGAGATTATTCAGCGTCAGTTGCTGGCGGCGTTGACAGTTTCAATACGCGCCAGCCGGTTGGCGTCTGTGCCGGCATCACACCGTTCAACTTTCCGGCCATGGTGCCCATGTGGATGTTCCCGGTGGCGTTGGCGTGTGGCAATACGTTTGTTCTCAAACCGTCCGAACGTGACCCCTCCTGTGGCCTGCGTCTGGCTGAACTGATGTTTGAGGCGGGGCTGCCAAAAGGCTGCCTGAACGTCGTCAACGGTGATAAGGAGGCGGTTGATACACTGCTTACTGATCCCGCCGTCGGGGCGATCAGTTTCGTCGGTTCAACCCCCATCGGGCGCTATATCTATGAGACTGGTGCCGCCAACGGCAAACGCGTGCAGGCGTTATGCGGTGCTAAAAATCATATGTTGATTATGCCGGATGCCGATATGGGGCAGGCTGTTGATGCCACCATCGGTGCAGCTTACGGTTCTGCTGGCGAGCGCTGTATGGCGGTCTCCGTTGCTGTTGCCGTCGGTGATGAAACGGCGGATGCTTTTGTCAAACAACTGGCTCCGCGGGTTCGGAGTCTTAAGATCGGGCCCTACACGGACAGTGCCGCCGAAATGGGGCCGGTTATTACCGGCGAGGCCAAAGAGCGGATTGAGCGCTATATCGATGAAGGTGTTGCTGCCGGTGCGGAACTGGTCGTCGATGGGCGCGGTGTTAATCTTCAAGGGTATGAGGACGGCTTCTTCGTTGGTGGTAGCCTGTTTGATCGGGTGACGACGGACATGTCCATTTACCGCGATGAAATTTTCGGCCCGGTCCTTACGGTTGTCCGGGCCCAGAGTTATGAAGAAGCCAAGCAGATGGTCATCGACCATGAATACGGCAATGGTGCAGCGATCTTTACCCGTGATGGCGATACGGCGCGCAACTTCACCCAGGATGTGAACATCGGAATGGTCGGCGTCAACGTGCCGATTCCGGTGCCGGTGGCATATCATAGTTTCGGTGGCTGGAAGGCGTCGCTGTTTGGTGATCACTCCATCCATGGTATGGAAGGTGTCCGTTTTTATACGAAACTGAAAACCGTCACCGCCCGCTGGCCTTCCGGCATCAAGGAAGGGGCCGTGTTTAATTTCCATAGTGGAGCAGACACGGGACATTAATCAATCAATAGGAAAAGCCCGTTCTGAATAATCGCCAAGCCCGTGCTCCAGGGTTTGGCGATTATTTTATGGCAATTTTATTTAGGTCGCATTGACGTTACGGTACCGGGATCGAACATCAATCCAAACATTGCATATAATCTAAACGCGGTGCATCGCTGTCAACAGAATGGAATTCCAAAATGAATGAATCTTCGTATATGCCAGCCAGGGTATGGAAATGGGAAAAAGAGAACGGTGGTAAGTTCGCCAGCACCAACCGCCCGACCGCCGGTCCGACGCATGACAAGGACCTACCGGTCGGCAAGCACCCCTTGCAGCTTTATTCGCTGGCAACACCGAACGGCGTAAAAGTTACGGTGTTGCTGGAAGAACTGCTGGCCCTTGGACATGGCGGTGCGCAATATGACGCTTGGCTGATCGAGATCGGTGACGGCGACCAGTTTGGCAGTGGATTCGTTGACGTAAACCCGAACTCAAAAATCCCGGCCCTGATGGATCACAGCACAACGACACCAACGCGCGTATTTGAATCCGGTGCGATCCTGTTGTATCTGGCGGAGAAATTCGGCGCGTTTTTGCCGGGCGACCCGGTCAAACGGGCGGAATGTTTGTCCTGGCTGTTTTGGCAAATGGGCAGCGCGCCTTATCTTGGCGGCGGGTTTGGTCATTTCTACGCCTACGCCCCGTACAAGATGGAATATCCGATCGACCGTTTCGCTATGGAGGTCAAACGCCAGCTTGATGTGCTTGATCGCCATCTCAAAGCTAATCGGTATATGGCGGGCGACGACTACACCATCGCCGATATCGCCATCTGGCCCTGGTACGGCGCCCTTGTTCAGAACAAGGTTTACGAAGCGGCAGAATTTCTCGATACGGCATCCTATAAACACCTTGGTAGATGGACGGACGAGATCGCCGGACGCGACGCCGTGAAGCGGGGCCGCATGGTCAACCGAAGGACAGGTCCCCTCGAAGAGCAACTGCGCGAACGCCACGACGCCAGTGATTTTGACACCAAAACCCAGGATAAAATCGAGGCGGCAGGCCTGGAGGGCTGAGGTTCTCTTCGTAAACTCGTCATAAGCTCGTTTTGCGGCGATGTTACATTGCGTGAAAACCGGAGTGTTGCCGCTTTCAACGGATGACTGTGTTTGGCCCGAATAGAGATGCAAGCTCTCTGATTTTTTAATTTTGATGGGAGTCGAATGATGCGATGAAAGCTCTTTTGCAACGGGTCAGTGAGGCGCGGGTTATCGCGGTCGAAACCGGCGGTGTTCTTGGCGCGATTGATCAGGGACTGGTTGTTCTGATCTGTGCTGAACCCAAGGACGGAGCAAGTGAAGTGGAGTTATTTGCTCGCAAGATCGTCAATATGCGGCTGTTTGAAGATGAGCAGGGCAAAATGAACCGCTCGGTCCTTGATGTGGGTGGCTCGGTTCTGGTGGTCAGTCAGTTCACCCTGATTGCGGATTGGCGCAAAGGAAACCGACCCAGTTTCTCCGGCGCTGCCGATCCTGAAATGGCAGAAGAGCTTTATGAAAAACTGGTGAAAGCCATAGGCGATTTGGACGTCCCCGTCGCCACCGGGCGCTTTCGGTCCCACATGCAGATCGAGCTGACCAATGATGGTCCGGTGACGATTTGGATGGATTCTTCTGATCGGCAGATAAAACGCCAATGAAAATAAATTCACATAAATGAAAAAATAGTTGAAATTTTCATTTATGTGAATTAGCGTCATCTCACTTGAAACTCAGTTGTGTTCCGGTGGCGGCCCGTGTCTCAGATTGAAAAAGTGTCCCAGTTCAAAAAAAATCCTGACGATGAACCCGCGGCACCGGTTGGTGAACTGGTTCGTGATCTCAGAAAAGCGCGGGGGCTGACGCTTCAGGCGCTGGCGGATGAAATCGGACGTTCCGTTGGTTATGTGTCGCAGATTGAGCGCAATCTATCCGTTATTTCTATTCCGGTCCTGAAAGAGATTGCTGAGGCTCTCGGCGTTACCATCAACTGGTTTTTTCAAGGCTCGGCCTTGGCACCGGCACAGGAGCGCGATTACATCGTGCGTCGCGAAAACCGCCGCCGTCTCGATTTCACCGGGACTGGTATGGTCGAAGAACTTCTGTCACCCAGCCTGACCGGGCCGTTTGAACTTATTCTCGGCAGCTTCGAGCCGGGTGCGCTAACCAGCGATGAAAAATACGCCCGTCCCGGTGAGGTTGGCGGGTTTGTGGTTTCCGGTTCCGTTGAACTGGTGATCGGCGAGAACACGTTTTCTTTAAGGCCGGGTGATGCCTTCACCTATCCCAGTACTGAACCCCATCGGTGCTGGAACGCGGGGGCGGAACAAGCCGTCGTTCTGTGGGTTGTGTCGCCTCCCTCGTATTAATTGGATCGTAATCGTCTGCTGCCCTCAGGGCACTTCAGGAGGATATAGAAGATGGTCAAACAACTTCCCAGCAAGGCCCGGGTTGTCATCGTTGGTGGTGGCGTAATTGGCTGCTCTATTGCTTATCATCTCACCAAGATCGGTTGGCAGGACGTGGTTCTGCTGGAACGCAAACAACTGACTTGTGGCACCACATGGCATGCGGCCGGCCTGATCGGCCAACTGCGCGACAGTCAAAACATGACCAAGTTGGCAAAGTATACAGCGGAACTATATCTTGGGCTGGAAGAGGAAACCGGCCAAGCCAACGGCTACAAGGTTAACGGGTCGCTCTCAATCGCCACCAACGAAGGCCGGTTTGAAGACCTCAAGCGCCGCGCCGATATGGCCAAAGTGTTCGACTTACCAGTCGACGTCATCGGACCGCAAACGTGCAAAGACTATTATCCGTTGCTCAACATTGATGACGTTATCGGCGGCATCTTTATCCCGTCCGATGGTCAGGCTAATCCGATCGACATTACGCAAGGGTTGGCCAAGGGCGCGCGCATGGGTGGGGCGCAGATATTTGAGAACACCAAGGTGACCAAGATCAATCATGATGGCGAACGTGCGACCGGTGTACAAACCGAAGACGGTGTGATTGACGCCGATTTTGTCGTGCTGTGTTGCGGCATGTGGACACGCGAGCTTGCCAGTACGGTTGGCGTAACGGTTCCGCTTCATGCCTGTGAACATTTCTATATCGTCACCGAAGCTTTTGAAGGCGTCACCTCCAACCTGCCGGTGTTCAGAGACTATGACGCCTGCGCCTATTATAAGGAAGACGCGGGAAAATTACTGATCGGCGCATTTGAGCCGAAAGCTAAACCCTGGGGCATGAACGGAATTTCCGAGGACTTCTGCTTTGATGAGCTGCCCGATGACTTCGATCATTTTGCACCCATTCTGGAAGGCGCCATGCACCGTGTCCCCAGTCTCGAAAACGCCGGTATTCAGAAATTTTTCAACGGCCCGGAAAGTTTTACCCAAGACGACCGTTACCACATTGGCGAAGCGCCTGAACTGAAAGGCCTGTTTGTATCGGCAGGGCTTAATTCCATTGGTATCCAGTCCGCGGGCGGCATTGGAAAAGTCATGGCCGAATGGATGCGTGATGGACATCCGCCAAGTGACCTCGCCAGTGTTGATATTCGACGCAACCTTCCGTTTCAGGGCAATCCCAACTACCTGCATGACCGTGTCTCAGAAACGCTTGGTCTGCTGTACGCCGTGCACTGGCCATTCTACCAGTATGAAACGGCGCGCAACGTACGCAAATCTCCGTTCCACGAACGCATGGAAAAACAGGGGGCTGTTTATGGAGAAGTTGTCGGATGGGAACGACCCAACTGGTATGCGCCTCAAGGCGTAAAGGCTGAATACGAATACTCGTTCACCAAACAGAACTGGTTCGACCGTTCGGCGGAAGAACACCAGGCTGTTCGTGAAAATGTTGGCCTGCTGGATCAGACGTCATTTGCCAAATTCCGGCTTGAAGGGGCAGATGCCGAACGTATCCTCAATCAGGTTTGTGCCAACAATATTGCGGTTGAGCCGGGGCGTTTGGTCTACACACAATGGCTCAATGAGCGCGGCGGAATTGAAGCCGACCTAACCGTGACCCGGATCAGCAACGACGCGTTCCTGATTGTCACCGCCGGGACGTCGCAAGTTCGTGAGTTCCATTATTTGAAAAGCCGGATCCCGTCAGATGCCCGGTGCGTCTTAACCGATGTGACCTCTGGGATGGCCGTTCTTGGCGTGCAAGGGCCAAATTCCCGGACGTTCCTTCAAGGGTTGACCAAAGCTGATCTGTCCAATGAGGCGTTTCCGTTCGGCACGTCACGCGAGATTGATTTGGGTTATGCTTTCGTTCGGGCTTCACGCATTACCTATATGGGCGAACTCGGGTGGGAATTGTATATTCCGACTGAATTTGCCCTAGGGGTCTACGACCGGGTTGTCGACGCCGGGCAGGACGTTGGCCTCAAACATGTCGGTATGCATGCCATGAATTCGCTGCGTATGGAAAAGGCCTATCGCCACTGGGGACACGATATCACAGATGAAGAGACACCCGTCGAAGCCGGGCTTGGGTTCGCCATTGCCTGGGATAAGGACGGCGGATTCATCGGCCGAGACTCCGTGCTTCGTCAAAAAGAAAAGGGTGTTAAAAAACGGCTGGTTCAGTTCCTTCTCCAGGACCCGGAGAAGATGCTCTATCATAATGAGCCGATTTATCGGGACGGAAACATTGTTGGTTATCTGACATCCGGCATGTACGGGCATACGCTGGGTGGTGCCGTGGGATTGGGATACGTGGAAGACTCGAATGGCGTGGATGCGGGTTTCGTAAATTCAGGCACATACGAAATCCTGGTTGCCGGCCAAATGGTCAACGCCACGGCATCGCTTCGCCCACTGTATGATCCAAAGAGCGAGCGCATAAAGATTTAACCAAAAAGGTAGAAAAGCGTGGCGTGGGTTCCACTCAAGCCCCACCTTTTCGAATGATAATAATATGCTAAGCTCAACTTCAGAGCGTTGGGTTGGGGAGATTCGTGGGTGGTTGAACAGAGTAGAACCGTTCCAGTCAAGACGGCAGTAGATTTGCTCGTGCGATTGAAGGCGATGGACATCAAGGCCAGCACCTACAATTCACTGGTCCTGATCTCACTTGGGGGATTGCCGTTGCAAGATGCATCAAAGCAATTCTGGCTGGATTTGGACGAGGCGATGTGGAAGAGCCGCGAGCGCTATGAAGCCGACGTTTTCGTTATCGATAGCGAAGAACGGGGATTGCTGATCAAATTGAATGAATTGAATGAAGTGCGGGTCATCCCTGACATGAAAGTCGAGATGCTGCGCTTGATTCAACGCCATTTTCCTGAAAATTTCGGCATGATAGATCAGTCGAGACTGATCCGAATGCTTGATCTTAGGCTCAGGTTGCCAAATGCGATTCAATATCTGGAACGACTGAACGAAAGACCGAACAACTCGAGTGCCGGTGGAAAGAGACTACGGCGCCTTCAGGAAGAAGATATCGAACAGGTACGGATGGTTGCCAAGCAGCTGGGCACCCAAAAATTCGCGCAAGTTTTCATCCAGCATCAGAAAATCGCAATCATCCAGCCCGGCCAAACGCCGATGGAGATCATGCACGAATATTTTGTCGCGATGAGCGCTCTGAAAAAACATGTGTTTACCCAGGTGGAACTTCGCGGTGCCGGAAACCTTTTCAACCAGCTGACCATTACTCTTGATATTCTTTTAATGGACGCGTTCAGTGATCTGAACCCTGGACGTTCCAAATGTTCTGTAAACATGAATGTTGAAAGTGTCTTTTCCAAGAGTTTCGAGAAAATGATCGACGTGGCCGATGTGGCTGTATTTGCCAATGTTGTGTTTGAATTCCGTCAGTCAGACATCCTGCAGAACTTCGAAGAATTTGTCCTTGCCTGTGACATGATCCAATCAAGAGGCGGGACCATCGCTATTGATGCAATTTTCCCGGAAACAATCGGAATTGTTAACATGGCGCGATTGAACGCGAACATTGCCAAGATCTTCTGGCGTTCCGGTGCTGAAGAGATCCTGCCGAAATACAAAAAAGAAATCCTCGACATTCAGCAAAGCGGCACATTGTTGGTGCTGGCCAGGTTGGATGATGAAATTGGTCTCAAGACCGGCCAGGCCCTGGGCATCTCAATGTTTCAGGGGTTTTATGTGGATGACTTGCTGAAGGCCAAAGAAAGCTAACGCACCTTAAGGGTTGCAATCGCGCGCGGGCGTGGTTGGTACTGCAGGGCGCGGGTGCAGTTGTAGGCTTGGGTCGCCAAAACAATCATCCGATAGCGTCCCGGCGCAGCTGGGGCATCAATGCGAAAGCGGTAGTCCCGTTTGGAATGGCGCCCATCGTTGGAATAAATGCAACGACCGCCGGGAATTCGTTCCAGCCGTTTGCCGACCTGGCGGGCGTAGGCGACGATAATCTGATTCTGACATTTCGGGCAGCGGCGCGAAGAATCAGATGTGAAATCAAGTTTTACTTTCAGTTTTGCGCCAGCCTTTACGGCCAGAGTTCCTGTCTTGCCATTGATCGTCACGTTGCTGATGGTGGCGTGTCCGATGCGTAAGGCATTATTCGCCTGCGCTGAACCCGCAGATAACGATCCACACCAGCCAAGAACCATGCCGATGACAATGATAAATTTCGGGAGCCGCATTTCAAAAAAACTGTCCAGCTGAACCTAATCCGTCCATACCTTGCGAATCGGAACCGTTGCAAGGACGAATGTTTCGGCGTTTGTCGAGCAACTAAAGTGTTGAAAAATATACATAATTAGGAAAGCCGCAGTTTCCAAAGCATGGGGAGAAGCTGATGATTATGAGATATGAGAAAAATTATCCAGAGGATTCGGGCTTTTGTGGGAGTTATCCACTGAATGGTAGGTATTTGGGGCCGAATCCGGAGTCAAAGCGTGTCCAGGCTCTCGCTTTAAGGATGATGTCGTAACCGGTGTCAAAAACCAGAACATAATCCCGTTGAGAGGGCTGCACTCAGGGATTAAGACCTAGATATGCCCAGTGTACAGAGTGGGCTTGAGGCAGCCGCGACCTGTAACACAGATCACTTACAGCAGGTCGACGGGGGACTATAATAATACGGATTTTCGGATATGGAGTTGTCCGATCATGATGTTGAGGGCCAGACTGCCGGGCAGTCGCCCCCTTATAGAGCCGCTGCTTGGCGACACACTGAAGGCACCGAGAGACTGGATAGAGGGACTGACATGAGTGTTCCTAATGAGGATGAAATCACTGTCGAGGGCGGTCACCTCCCATGGATGATCGAATTCAGGCAGGATTATGTAGATGGCTTATCGGTAAAAAAACGCGGTCTTGATGCGACGCCAATGGTCATGCGGAAGTATGATATTGGCCCGAATGAAGTCATGGCCTTCTCAAACTATGATAGACGGAATCAGGCGATTAGCGTCTTTCATTTTCACCCGGACTTCCCCTTCGATAATCGCCGCGAGTATATGGAAATTCATAGCGAAGGATATGAGGTCGCTGAGGAGGCATTGATCGATATGAGGGCCGCAGCACAGCATCAACGGACGGAGCATAAAAGACGGGTAAAACTGTTTAGCCGGTCAATTGTTGTGACGCTTCATACGATGATGCTGTATCTACTGACCCATCCCCCTGATGCACGATAAGGGGGGCCGTGTTGCCATCTGTGCATGATGCCAGATGGTAAGTCCTGATGTGACTCGACCATCGTATGATGATTTCAGGCGGCGATGCTGCCTGACGCATTCGACGAGATATCCTGTTCCGCATCGATCATTAGTGTAGGCTCAGGGGTAAATCCTACCTGTATGGAGAGAGCCAACTGTTGCAAGGTTTCGATCTCCTTGCTGTTGGGGCGATCATTGTCCAGATTTCTTTCGACGACTTCCAATAACGTATCGCCAAGCATTTGGTGCTGCTGGAAATGTGTGCCGGTAATACGCTTATTCAGCTCGATGGCTGTACAATGAAGATCGGTCATCCAAGTTTTCATTGTGCCCGCGTTCTTGTCATTGATCAGGCCCGCGATCTTGCCGATTGTGTAGACGATACGATGGGCGTAACGCTCTACGCGCTGGTGTTGTACCGTTTGTAGAACCTCCTCAGCGGAAACTCCGCCATCGTCGCCAGTAACTTTGAGACGCAGCGCGTTCGGGACTTTGATTCGCGGGACCTGCTGAGCGTACTGATTATCTCTTTTGCTTCGGTCTGGGCCGATATACCGGGATGTGACGACAAATTGTTTGCGTCGTTCAATCAGCGAACTGAGGGACTGGCTGATTTTGTTTGCAGATATCGGCAAAGTGAGCATTTGGTCAATACCGGCGGTGCCGAGATCCTGCAAAATCTCGATGGTTGGTTCCCACGTTAACGCAATAACCGGCATAAAAGGGTCCTTGCCTAGGTTGCCTTGTCGTAAGTCTGAAACGATTGGGGCGGTGCATTCATCCATGAGATAGGCATCAGAAATCATTATATCAAAATGGTCTTTCTCCAGCTGAGCGCGGGTTTCATCCACGCTTTTTGTGATGGTGAAATCGCGCACACCAAGATCAAAAAGAGTTTGCCGCGTGATATTGCTTGATGCCGGCAAGGTATCAGCGATAAGCACCTTTGTGTTCGAAAAATAGAACCGGTCCATGTTCGGGTTCATTGTCTTCCCTCATTGTTCGGCGTTTTAGCGCCTTAATTTCAAGTTATTATTCACACCTGTCGGTTGATAGGTTAGTTAACAAATGATGAATATAACGGCTGTGATATTCATCACATATACTATCCAAAATCATTGGAATTTTTTGTGACAGTCGATGAAGGATGCGAACCGGACTTCTTCACGGTCCTCTTCAAGATCACAATCTGTTGGCCGTTGATGCAGCGTTCGATGTGCTCCGGAGTGTCCGGGACCAGTGAAATGCCCCGCATTTCGGATATGGCTCGACCCTTTTGGGACGGAGTCAGGCGGCGAGGGTGTTGCCGGCTTTCGTTGCCGAGATGTCCGGCGCCGCGTTAATCGTCGATGTCTCGTCCGGGCTAAAGCCGATCTGTACGGAGAGAGCTAATTGTTGCATGGTTTCAATCTCCGTGCTGTCGGGACTGTCGTCGTCCAGATTTCTCTCGACGACTTCCAAAAGCGTTTCGCAAAGCGTCTGGTGGTGCTGGTAAAGTGTATCCGAGACGTGTTTGGTCAGTTCAACGACGGTGACATGAAGATCAGAGAGCCATGACGTCATTGTCCCTTGGCCTTGATCATTGACCAAACCCGCAACCTTTCCGATGGTGTAGACGATGCGATAGGCAAAACGTTCAACCCGCTGGTTGCGTATCGTTTGCAGCACCTCGTCCCGGGAAACCCCTCCATCGTCGCCTGTTACCTTACGACGTAACACGTTCGGGACGTTAATTTGCGGAACCTGCTGTACCTCGGGGCGGCGAGTCTTGCGCCGGTCTGGGCCGATATACTGGGATGTGACGACAAACGGTTTGCGTTTTTCAATCAGGGCAGTGAGAGTCTGACTGATTTTATTTGTCGAAACCGGCAGGGTTAGCATTTGATCAATACCGGCGCTGACGAGCTCCTGCACGATCTCGATGGTCGATTCCCACGTTGTCGCAATTACGGGAATGAAAGGGTCATTGCCCAGGTTCCCCTGTCGCAGATCGGTTACGATTGATGCCGTGCCTTCACCCGCCAAATAGGCATCTGAAATAAAGACATCGAAGTCGTTAGTTTCCAGCTTTTTACGGGTTTCAGCTACACTTTTAACGATCGTGAAATTGCGTACCCCAAGATCATAGAGGGCATTCCGCGTAACTTCACTTGATGCTGGCATGGCGTCGGCGATAAGAAAATTAGTATCCGCCAACCGAAACCGATCCATATCTGCGTTCATGTTTCCTCTTTATGTCTGAGGCTCTTTCGCGCCTGCAATCAAAAATCAAATCTGATTAGTTCTCTATATCCGGTCACGTTGATGATTTATGTGAGCCTGATCACAGTCGCGCTTAGAATCATCTGAAATTCAGATAAAAGATTTTTGATAGAGAAAATCTTAAATTTGTTATCCGGTCTTTTTTACGAATTCCGTTAGAATTACGATCTGTTGACCGTTAATACGCCCTTCAATGTGTTGACCATTGTTGGGGTCCAGTGAAATGCCGCGTACTGCGGTGCCGCGTTTGGCGGTAAACCCGGCACCTTTTACGTTGAGGTCCTTGATGAGCGTCACGGTATCCCCCGCCTCAAGAACCGCGCCGTTGCTGTCGAGGTGTTTGATCGAGTCTTCGTCGCTATCTTCGTTGCCAGACGCCTGCGCCCATGTAAGTGTATCGTCATCAAGATATAGCATTTCAAGCAGATCTCGCGCCCAGTCCTCTGCACTCAAGCGTGTGAGCATGCGCCACGCCATCACCTGTACCACTGCCACCGGAGTCCACATGCTGTCACTCAGGCATCGCCAGTGGTGCACGTCGAGTTTTTCAGTGGTGTTTATCTGCTCTCGACAGGTTGCGCAAATCAGCAGGCAGGCGTCAGGCCTGCCATCGGAATTGGGTGGAACTTCGTAAACACCAAGATTTTGATCAGTGCCACAGAGCTCACATCTGGAGCCGCTGCGCAGTTTGAGGTCAGTTTCTGTACTCATTTTTGATTGAATCTCGCTGCTTGGGTGTAAGTGAGGGGATGACGTCGTTCTGCTGACGGAGATCAATGCGTCAAGTTGCGGCTGTGATACAATTGTAAGTCGAGAAGTTCAAGCTATGGGAGGGCTTGAAATGTATGAAATGTATACAGCGCCGTTCAAGCTTCAGATGCTTTTTGTCGAAGCAACCGCGGCAACAACCAAGATGATGAGCGAGAACTATCTGCGGTTTCTCGAACAGCAGGCGGCCCTGTTTCAACAGGCGAGCAGCCGGGCTCGTGTTGACGATGGTGATGGGAATGTTTTGAGAAACCCCAAGGCAAAAAAACAAAAAAGCCACACACGAAGCGGCGGCAAGGTGGCATCGCCGTGTTGTGGTGCAGACCTGCACGACCATTACGGCAAGCGTAACCTGGATGTCGATGTCGAGCGCATTTAAGTAGATATTTAGGTTCCTGACCTTTAGAGACTCAGTGAGTCGGTCGTTCCGGGATTGGTTTTTGTTGTCCGGTATTCAATCTGGTACACCTCGATTTGTTCATCTGGACCTGACACAAACGGTCCAGTTCGTTATGTTGCGCGCTGCATTTTGGTTCGGTCGGCGCGTTCAGTGCCGTAAGGGAGTAAGCGGCAATGAAGTTACAAACCCCATATCTGATGTTTCTGGGTGATGCACCCGACCAGTTGGCGGCCAAGACAGCGCAGGGAGTTGTCGATTGGCGCCCCGAAATCTGTGTTGGGCAAATCAAACTTGATAATTGTAACGCTGATTTGGGATTGCCTGATCTGGGGCTGGCGGAAGCCGCTGAAAAGGGGGCTAAAACGCTGATTGTCGGCGTTGCTAACCGGGGCGGAGTGATTTCTGAAGCCTGGGAACGGACGATCGTTGATGCCATCGAACTGGGATATGATATAGCCAGCGGTTTGCATGGCCGGTTGAGCGATTCTTCCGCCATTGCCGAGGCTGCGGAACAACATGGCCGCGCACTTTTCGATGTGCGCCATCCAACTGAAACCTTCCCCGTTGCGGTTGGCACAAAACGAACCGGAAAGCGCCTTTTGCCAGTGGGTACGGATTGTTCTGTCGGTAAAATGTATACGGCATTGGCGATCAGGAACGAAATGAAAGAACGGGGGTTTAAGGCGACATTCCGAGCCACCGGGCAGACGGGTATATTTATTGCTGGCGAAGGGATCTCCGTCGATGCCGTGGTTGCCGATTTTATCTCCGGGTCTACGGAAACCATCACCCCGGCCAACGATGCCGACCATTGGGATATTGTTGAAGGGCAGGGGTCGTTGTTTCATGCGTCTTACGCGGGTGTCACCCTGGGCCTGATTCACGGCTCACAACCCGACGCGTTGGTGCTGTGTCACGAGCCAACCCGCCCGCACATGCGCGGTCTTCCGGATTTTGCGGTGCCCGGCATCAGGGAATGTATGGAGGCCAATCTGGCGGCCGCCAAGCTGACCAATCCGGAGGCGCGTTTTGTCGGCATCGCCATCAATACCAAACATCTCGATGAAGCCACGGCCCTCAAGATGTTGGAAGACACCGCCGCGGAATTCGATCTTCCTTGCGTCGACCCGCTTCGCACCGGTGTTGCTGCCATTGTCGACAATCTGTGACAGGGGGGGCGAGCATGACCCGCGTTCTGAATATCGAAATCGAGTCCTGGCCACTGGCCCGACCTTTTGCCATCTCGCGTGGTGTTAAAACCAAAGCCGATGTGGTGGTTGCCAGAATTACCGAGGGCACGGTCACCGGGCGGGGAGAATGTGTGCCCTATCCCCGGTATGATGAAACCGTCGACGGTGTGGCGGCGGAAATGGAAAAGCTGTCGCAAGCACTTGCGGATGGCATGGATCGGAGCCAGCTTCAGGACGCATTGCACGCCGGTGCGGCCCGCAACGCGCTGGACACGGCCCTTTGGGACTTAGAGGCCAAACTAAGTGGGAAACGGGTCTGGCAACTCGCCGGTATTGATGCCCCGACCTCCTACGTTACCGCTGAAACCATCGGTATCGGCACGGTCGATGAAATGGCCGGTTCGGCAGAGCGTCTGAAATCAGCGCCGCTGATTAAGGTTAAGCTGGACGGCCAGCTGGTCATGGAACGCATGCTGGCGATCCGGGAGCAGGCGCCGTCCTCTCGCCTGATCATCGACCCCAACGAAGGCTGGACCATTGATCAATTGAAAGACATTGCCCCCAAACTGGATGACCTTGGCGTCGAGATGATCGAACAGCCGATCCCCGCTGGATCGGATGATGGTCTGGCGGACTACGATCCCCCGATCCCGATCTGCGCAGATGAGGCCTGCCATACGTCTGCTGATCTGGAGGGCCTCAAGGGCAAGTATCAGATGGTCAACATCAAGCTCGACAAAACCGGAGGTCTGACTGAAGCCTTGAAACTGGCCCACGCCGCGACCGACGCGGGTTTCGGCATCATGATCGGCTGCATGGTCGGAACGTCTCTGGCCATGGCACCCGCCGTACTGCTTGGCGCGTATGCAGAGTTTGTCGATCTTGATGGGCCGCTATTGCTCAAACAGGACCGCACGGGCGGACTCCTGTTTGAGTGCGGTAGCGTTTATCCCTCTGATCCCAGCCTTTGGGGCTAGGGTTTCAATTATCCTCGACGCTGAGGCTGCGCATTTCGCAGGCAAACGTCAGCAGGAACTGCAACGCCTGTTGCGACTCCGGTTTGCTCAGCATCGACAACGTCGACAACATTCCGCCCTTGGCCTGATGTCCCGATGCCTCCCTGGAGGCGTGACTCATGGCTTCTTTGGCGTTGTGGGCAAGCGCCGCAACTTCCTCATTTGCAAGGTTTGTAACCATGTGCTCCATAAAGGCAAAAAGCCGTTCAACCATGTTGTCAGTTACCGCTTCGCGCGCGCCGTGCAGCAGGGTGACCAACTGGAACAAGGTATCTAGCGCACCCGTTCGATGAAGTTCCGTCAACCGGTCAATAAGCGCAAGGACCGCATCTTTGGTTTCCTCATTGTTTAGTCGATCAACAACTTCTAGGCCATTTGCTGCGGTTACACTCAGCCGTTCGACCATGCCGTCGGTTAATGATTCCTGCATGGCCAGAACCAACCGGGACATGTCCCCGGTCGGGTCATTGGGTTTACTCATATCTGTCATAACCCGTTCTCCTAAAGCAGGCCACTGGCGGATAGCCAGTAGAGTCTGTTATAGGCGAGCTTGAACCAGTGGATCATTTGCGACGGTGCGCCGGGGTTGGGCGGCGTTTTATAATCGAACCAGACATAGGTCCCGCTGTTCATCCCGGTTTCCACAAAACAGAAAACCTTGCCGTCATAATTGCGAGCCCATCTTTCTTCGGTCAGCAGCGAGGTCAGATTGTCGATGATGGTGTCGGCTTCAAAATGTGCCGTTGAGCCAGCTTTTGAAATTGGGATGTTGGTGGTATCGCCACAGATAAAGACGTCGTCAGAGCCTTCACGCAATAGCTTGTTCCTGTCGGTTGGCACCCAACCTCCAGCGCCAAGATCTGAATCAAGGATAACCTGAGCACCCTGATGCGGGGGAATGGTGACCAACAGGTCGTAGTTCAGCGTTTCGCCTTCTTCCGAGGTAATTGTCTTGGCACCAGGGTCAACCTCCTTGGTATTGAAGAATGTTTCATACTTGATACCGTACTTGTCCATTTCCGGCTGTGCCCAATGAGCTACCGGTTCAAGCGCATGCAAACGACCGATGGGGTAGGTGTAGGTGATTTCCGATTTGTCCATGAGCCCTTTTTCGGTCAGGTAATCATAGAGCATGAAGGTGACTTCCAGCGGGGCTACCGGGCATTTATGCGGTGCGTTGACGTTGACGATGATTTTACCGCCTTCGAAATTATCAAGGGCCTCGCGCATCTTCCTGGCCCCGTCCAGATCGTAGAACCAGTGCGCGCCTTCAGCCATACCAGGTATGGTTTGCGGCATGATCCGTGAGCCGGTGGCAATGACCAGATAGTCATAGGAATGGGTTTTGCCCGATTCCGTTGTCACGATTTTGCCATCGACATCAATATTAGACGCCGGATCAACGAAGTAGGGGACCCGGTTGTCCAGAACCTTGCGCTGATCTCGAAACAGTTCGGCTTCGCGGAACTTCCCAAACGGGACGTACAGCAGGCCCGGCTGATACAAGTGTTGGTCTGACGTGCCCAGCATTGTCACGCTGACATCACCAGTTCTGAGTTGTTTGCTCATCTGGCGACAGAGCCCGTTGGCGATAATTGTTCCTGCCAGACCACCGCCGACAATCAGTATTTTTTTACCCATATTTTTTCTCCCTGTAATCCTGAGGCTCCAGCTCCAGACAGGATGTTTTGTTATGGCCCCTGTTTCGGAACCGGGTTTTCAAGACAAGCTCATTATTGTTTTACTTGCTCTTGCGTACCACGAGGCTCGCATAGCCATCGTGTTGAACTGTTTCCACGTGTTCGTGTCCAACTTTTGCGCACCATTCCGGTAAATCCTTAACGGTGCCCTGATCCGTCGACAAGACCTCAATCTCATCGCCGATCTCGATCAGCTTCAGGGTTGCAATGACTTCCATCAGAGGCCCCGGACAGAATGCTCCGCGGGCGTCAATTTGTGTTCTGTTACTCATCGGTGTGTTCCTTTTTGGCGTTGAACGAGATCACTCGGTCACCCTGATCTTTAGAGTGTGACGAACTGACCTTCTTCGGCGTCGTTCAGAAATTTGGTTAGTCCAAGTGGACCGTCGAACAAGCCTTCGGTTAGATTGTCGGTTTCCCAGCCCAGAACATCCAGGGCCATGGAGCAGGCATAAACCTCCATCTCGCCGAGTTCTTTGCCTTGCTGAAGCAGATTGATGGCATCTGGCACGCCCTTGTCTTTCATCACGTCAGACAGGCGTCCGCCGGTGTAGGCTTGCTCTGCGGGCAGATCGCGCTCGAAGCTCAAGAGCGCGTTCATGCTGACGAGCATCGTTACCGGGCGTTCGGATACGGCACCAACGGATGCCATCATCGCGGCCATCTGAATTTTCTCGTGTTCCGGGGAAACTAACAAAATAAATAACGGAGCATTGCTCACAGACACAGCCCTCCCTGACCGTTTGGTTTTTCCGTGCGATGCTCCTCACCACATCACATTAATTTTATTGAATATGATTCCTGATCTTAATTCAACATGTTTTTTTTGTAAATTTAGACACAGAAAACTGCTGCACCGAGGTATTGGCCTCTGCACATCAACCCCTGCCATCAGGAAAGAACCCGCCGTAAAACCCTATACGGAATCACCTTTCCCGGATTTCAAGACACAAGCTTGGTAACGTCGTAACGCTTAATAAGTAGCCATCGGTTGGCTGATTACGGTGTGGCTTGCGTCGCCCATCATCCGTAAAAAGCTTTCCTTGTCGACCCTGACCAGGGTTTCGTGATCACCTGCTTCCAGATAGACACCATCGGGTTTGCTCAGTGAGTCATCCCAGATAACCGACAGCCCATAGGCGTCTCCGACGGCCGGGATAGCGCCGACTTCACAATCGCTGAAAACGTCGCCAACTTCTTCTTCGCTGGCCAGTTCGTAGTCCTGCTCCATAAAGTCGCATAGACGATTTAGTCCCAATCGACGGTCGGCAGGAAGCACAGCCAGAAGATATTCCTTGCCGTCAGACAACAGCACAGCCTTCGCCACCTTGTCACTCGCAACATGTGACGCGTTAGCGGATTCTAGGGCGGTTGCAGTGTGCTCGTGGGGGAATTCGGAATAATTGATTTTGTGGCTGTTGAGATATTGTTTCATCGTGATCGCGATAGCCATTTTTCCCTCCTTAAATACGGAGTTTCCCAAGCCCGCCCGGAATCCCCAAGAATTTACCGAGGGACTTTCCAATGGTTGATTGTATCATAAATCGCATGATGTTTCACCCTTTAGGTGTTGTCGTCGATGCGGCTCATGTGGCGGTATTTTTTTTGATCAGCAAGTTAACCCGCATGGGCTGATCAAAGGCGAAACGGCCATCGGCTTGTTTGACGCCGTACGCGTTAAACGCCTGCCGCAGTTCCACGTCACGGGTTTTGAACAATTCGTCTCGGGCGGAGTCAATGCGGGTGGTTTCTTCGGCAAAGGTCTCGTAGTCGGCGATTATGTCCGGATAGAAGTAGGTCACCTCGCGCTCCTGATCGAACAGGGTCTCCGTAGCCCGACTGATGGCATTCAGCGCTTCAGCTCGAACATGAGTTTCATCGTCGAACGGTTTCATCATCTCGAAATAGGCACCAGACGCGATGGGTTCGGAAATATACAGTTGCCCATTTGGGATCAGGACCCGTGAGGCTTCAATCAGCGCTTGGTCCTGACCCTCAACCGGGACGTGGTGAAGGGAATTGAAGAATATGACAATATCTGTACTTTCATCGTCGACAGGCATCGCTTCGCCACGTCCGTCCAGATAACGTTCATCCCCAGCTTTTTCGGTAGCATTGGCCTTGCTTAACTGGCGCGGGTTGCATTCAATTCCCGTCACCTTGGCGCCTTTTCGGGTCAGCAGACGGACCAGCGCACCATCGCCACTTCCCACATCGAGCACCCGTTTCCCCTGCAGATTCAGCAGCTCTGAAATCACATCACTGTTTCGCCGTTGTTCAAGCATGGTTGTAATTCCTGCAAGGATGTTTTCAACTGATGGCCTGAATACGTTTTAGCGCCCTTCGCATGATTATGAAAGCGGGGGATCGGGAGGAATTCCATGCGCCAGATCCACGAGAAGCTCGGGGTCCCCCGGGTAATCAACGCGCGCGGCACTTACACGCCACTTGGGGTGTCGCGTTCGTCAGAGCCGGTCATCGAGGCCGTTGCCGAATCGTTGCGGCACTATTTTGTGATGGATGACTTGCGCCAGGCATTTGGCGAACAGGTTTCGAAAATAACCGGTGCCGAGTGGGGAACCGTTACGCATTGTACGGCGGCCTCCATCACCCTTAGCGTTGCGGCGGTGATGACCGGAAGTGATCCGGATAAAATTCGTCAGCTTCCGTCGACGACAGGCATGAAAAATCGTTTTGTCATTCAGGCTGGCCACATGGTCAATTACGGCCAACCCATTGAGCAAGCCATCCGCCTTGCGGGTACCGACATTGTTGTCGCCGGATCACCGGAATCGTGCACGAAACAGGAGCTGGAAGCAGCGCTCGGGGAGTCCGGTGTCGGCGGACTGGTCATGGTGCAATCACGCTTGTGTACAGGTGATATGGTTGACCCGAAAGATGCCGTCGCGTTGGCCAAGGCTAAGGATATACCGGTTATTTTCGATGCAGCAGCCCAAGACCTGATTATGGCGGATCTGCTGGCGGTTGGGGCCGATCTGACCCTGTTCAGCGCACAGAAATACCTGGCGTCGCCAACTGCCGGCCTGGTCCTCGGGAAACGTGACTTGGTAACCGCCGTGTCGCTTCAGGAGGGTGGCATCGGTCGAGGGATGAAGGCCGGAAAGGAAACGTATATTGGCGTATTTGCCGCCCTTCAGCAGCGACGGGATATGGATTTCGACGCCTGGGTTTCAGAGCGATTTTTCGCTGCCCAGAAATTTGCGGAAAGCGTTTCCAGATTGGCCCCGCTGGAGGCAAAACTGGTCCACGACACCTTGGATAACCCGTTCGTCCGCGTGCAGATTTTTGTCGATACTGAGGCCTGTGACAAGACGGCCCCCCAAATTGCCGAGCGCCTTGCCACGTCCGACCCGATTGTCATCGTGCAGGATCATGCCGATCAGGAGAACTCTTTAATGCTGGAGATCCTGGCGCTCAACAGTCAGGAACTTGAAATTATCATCTCACTGCTGGCAGTGATCGTGTATAACCGCCCGGTGACAACAATGAGAAAACGCAATATTCAGGAGTGATCCTGTGCTAGGAGATTTGATCTGATGGAATCCCATCCCGAAATCCGTCAGTCCGTGCGTGCGCTTTGCGCCGGGTTCCCCGGTGAATACTGGCGTGACAAAGACCGCAAGCGTGACTACCCGACGGAGTTTGTTGAGGCCCTGACCGAAGCGGGGTTCCTCGCCGTACTGATTCCTGAAATGTATGGGGGCAGCGGCCTGGGCATCGGCGAAGCGGCGGCTATTTTGGAGGAAATCCACAAATCCGGATGCAATGGCGGGGCCTGTCATGCACAGATGTATACCATGGGCACGGTGCTTCGGTACGGTAACGAAGACCAGAAAAGTACATACCTTCCGAAAGTCGCCAGCGGCGAGCTGCGTTTGCAGGCTTTTGGCGTGACCGAACCGACATCCGGCACCGACACCAGTCGAATTCGCACAACCGCTAAACGGGATGGTGATGACTATGTCATCAACGGCCAAAAGGTCTGGACATCACGCGCTGAGCATTCCGACCTGATGCTGTTGTTGGCCCGTACGGCACCGCGAGACGCCGGACCAAAACCGCATGATGGCATGTCGGTGTTCCTGATCGATATGCGTGCCGCCCTTGGCAACGGCCTCAGCATCAAACCGCTTCCGGCGATGATCAATCATTCAGCGACGGAGGTGTTTTTCGATGACCTTCGCATCCCGGCATCAACGTTGATCGGCGAAGAAGGCAAGGGGTTCCGCTATATTCTGGATGGCATGAATGCCGAACGTATCCTGATCGCCGCAGAATCAGTGGGCGATTCACGTTGGTTTATCAAAAAGGCAACGGATTACGCTAATGAACGGCGGGTGTTTGACCGCCCCATCGGCCAGAACCAGGGCATCCAATTCCCACTCGCCAGAAGTTATGCCGAAACGGAAGCCGCCAATCTGATGGTCGAGAAAGCGATCTCGCTTTTTGATGCGGGCGAGCCCTGTGGGGCAGAAGCTAATATGGCAAAAATGCTGGCGTCGGAAGCCTCGTGGGGCGCCGCCAACGCCTGCCTTCAGACCTTCGGTGGATTCGGTTTTGCCGAAGAGTACGATGTCGAACGCAAATTCCGCGAAACCCGGCTCTATCAGATTGCTCCCATCTCGACCAATTTGATCCTTTCGTATATCGCCGAACATGTGCTCGAATTGCCGAGATCGTTTTAAGGGGGAAGCGTGAGTATCGACATTGACCATCTCCGTCAGTGGATCGGGCGGAGCGAAGAGCGCGTAGACACCGCCACCGCAGCGCAACTGGCCGGATTGTTGGCGACACTGGATCATGATGATCCCTATCCGGTTGCGGGAGTGCCGATCCCCCCCGCCGGGCACTGGCTGTATTTCCTCTCAAGGACGCGGCAATCGGGACTGGGTGCCGACGGCCATGGACACCGGGGTGAGTTTTTGCCACCAGTGGAGTTGCCACGCCGTATGTGGGCCGGTGGACGCATTGAGTTTTTCAATGCCATTCATGTCGGCGACGCGATCAAGCGGATATCGACCATCAAGGATGTCAGTCACCGACAGGGCAAAACTGGAGATCTGGTGTTTGTTATCGTCCAGCACGAAATTTTCGGCCCCGATGGTCTGTCGGTTCGTGAAGATCACGATATTGTCTATCGGGGAGAAGCCGACCCCGGTGCACCCGCGCCAAAGCCCCAACCGGTGCCTGACGATGGTCAATGGGTTCGTGAAATTAGACCCAATCCGATATTGCTGTTTCGCTATTCAGCGTTGACGTTCAATGGTCACCGTATTCACTACGACCTTAAGTATGCGACGGAAGAGGAGGGCTATCCGGGCTTGATCGTCCATGGCCCTCTGATGGCGACACTGTTGATGGATCTGGCCATGCGTGAATATCCGGACCGGGCACTTCGTAGATTCTCTTACCGTGCCGTCAGTCCGGTGTTTGATACCGGCGCCTTCACGGTTAACGGGAAACCGGGCGGGTCGGTCAATTCAGCGGAACTGTGGATTGCCAATGAAGACGGGGCATTGGCCATGAAAGCTGACGCCGAGTTTGGCGATGACTGACTATCCCTTCGACGTGATCATTGTTTTGGGAGCAACCCAAAATCCGGACGGCTCTGCCGGTCCAGCCATGGCGCGTCGGGTCCGACATGGCGTCAAATGCCACCGTGACGGCAAGGCGTCCCACGTGCTGATGGCCGGGGGATGTACGACAAGTGATATCCCTGAATGCAAAACAATGGCGGACCTGGCCGTGTCGGAAGGGCTGAATGCCGACGCGATCTTTCAGGAAGACCGCTCGACCCGCACACTTGGCAATGCGATCGAGTGTAAAAAAGTTATGGCCGAGCAAAGCTGGCAGCGAGCGTTACTGGTAACTGACAGATTTCACATGCCCCGCGCGCTCTATACGTTTCGGGCCCTTGGGCTAAACGTCACGCCCGAGCCAAACCCCGTTCCCCTAAGCTTCAGAACGATGATGTCGGTCATGCGCGAGGCGATCGCCCGCCTGGTCTATCCCGGAACCATCCGGCGGTTTCTGGAGGCGAGACGATGAGCCCACATCGCCCACCGATGAAAGGTATCCGGGTTCTCGATATCGCAACCTTTATTGCCGCCCCCTATGCCGCCTCCATTCTGGGTGAGTTCGGGGCCGAGGTCATCAAGATCGAACAACCCGGTCTGGGTGACCCCTGGCGTCGGTTCGGTACAGCGACTGAACGTGACGATTCGTCACTCGCCTGGTTGTCGGAAGCCCGCAACAAAAAATCGATTACGCTAAATCTGCGTGTTCCGGAAGGTGCGGAAATCTTCCGAAAACTAGTGAAAACCGCAGATGTGGTCTGCGAGAATTTCCGGCCCGGCACGCTGGAACGCTGGGGTTTGGGTTGGGAGGAATTGAAGGCCATCAATCCGGGCGTCATCCTGCTGCGCGTTTCGGGATATGGCCAGACCGGACCTTATAAGGACCGTCCTGGTTTTGCCCGTATCGGCCATGCGGTCGGAGGCCTGACCCATCTGTCGGGATTGCCCGGCGAGATGCCGGTGACACCCGGATCAACCTCGCTTGGCGACTATATGACCGGATTATACGGAGCGGTTGGCCTGTTGATGGCGCTTCGTCATAAGGAAGCAACCGGCGAGGGGCAGGTTGTCGATATCGGCCTTTATGAATCAGTGTTTCGTGTGCTCGATGAAATCGCCCCAAGATATGCCAAGACCGGATTTGTGCGCGAACCGGAAGGCACGGGCACGGTGAACGCCTGTCCGCACGGGCATTTCCCATCCAAGGACGGCAAATTTCTGGCGATCGCCTGTACCACCGACAAGATGTTCGAACGTCTGTGTGATGCCATGCAACGACCAGATCTGAGAGCAGCTTATGGTGATCAACGCATACGGCTGGAAAACCGTGATGTGGTCAACGGCGAAGTCACGACATGGACCGCCTCAATGGTGCGCAGCCGGGTGATTGAGATCTGCGTCGATCACCACGTGCCCGCCGGATCAATCAATTCCATCGCTGATATTTTCGAAGACCCACAGTTTGCTGCCCGGCAAAACCTGACCCGAATGATCGAAGACGACCTCGGCGAAGTGGTCATTCCAGCAGCCTTCCCCAAACTGTCTCAAACTCCGCCGGAAGTGCGCAGTCTGGGGCCCCGACTGGGGGACGCCAATGATGAAATCTATGAGGGTGAACTTGGGCTGTCGAGTGACGAAATTGCGGCTTTGAGGAATAAGGGTGTCATCTAACTGGCGATCCTAACCGCCGTACCAGATTCCTCTATCGCGCCATTTTTGCAGTTGTTCCTGGCGTTTTTGAGGGAACTTTGAGCCGCCCATGGTCGCCAGTCTCTTGCGTTGACGTTGCTTTTGCTGGGCCCGGCGCATGGTCAGCAAGTGGGTGATGTTTTTCCCTGCCGCGCGGGCGTCTTGCCAGTCGCGCAGTTCGCGCTGTCGAATGGCATCACGGTTCTTGGCGCGTCCAATCTTATCGCGGGCAATCGGGTCTGTGCTGACGCGTTGTTTGAAGGCGGCGTTCAGTTGGCTCATGCGGGCGTAGTCAATTTCGGGGCGAGGGTTCTGGGCCGTCGTTCTGAGGGTGTCAGGCGTCAGCGTTGCCGCTTGCGCCAATCCTCGCTGGGTATTCCACGAGGACATTACCTTGCTTTGGTAATAGGCTTTCTTGTCCGGCGTTGAGGAGTGATACGTACCCGCCGCATCCATCCAGCTGTTTGAGGGGGTCTTCAGTTTAGAGAGGAAACTCGCAGCATAGGCCGTATTCTGTACTGGATCAAAGGCGTCAGACAAGGTGTCGAAGGCATCTGCGTGGTAATGCAGATTGATTTGCATGCAGCCGACATCGATGTTGCGAACCCCGTCCGTCATCAGGAATTCGACTTCGGCCACGGCTTCTTCCTTACTGTCAAAGAAGCGCCCGGCACCTCCGGACGTTACCGTCCAGGGCCAGGCAACATTTGCCTTGTGAGAGGGGTGCCAGCGTCCGGATTCCACGTGGGAAATCGCGGTCAGCAGATGTTTGGGAATTCCTCGTTTACGTTCCTGAGCCCGGGTTTGTTCAGCGCAAATTGTTTCATTGTTTTCAACAGCTTGACCCAGATTTTCCAATCCATGGACTGGAAACGCGAAACCAGCGCCACCTATAATCAACAATCCTTTCAATATACGTCCAAACATGGGGACCCTCCGTTCGCAATAATCAAAGCAAAGGCCGTGCCAGTTATGGATTTTACAAAACGATCTCAAACCCAAAATATATCTGTAACAATCATGACGTACAGTGCGTTGTTTTCTGTAGTAGGCATAGTTCGAGGTGAAAATTTTATGAACCCTGTCAAAAGTATCCGTGCGCGTTACATGCTCGGCCTCGGGGCATTGGCTTTCGCCATCATTGCGACATTTCTACTGGTCCAGAGCACGATTAACCGTCAAGAGAACCATGGCCGCCTGATCAATCTGGCGGGAAACCAGGTGGGACTTTCCAACCGCATCGCTTTTTTTGTTGGCCAGATGGGAACCAGTACCTCGTTTGAGGATTTTGAGACGTCGCGACAGCAGGTTGGGCGTGCAGTAAACTTAATGCGTTCACAACACCAGATCCTGCTTAACGGTGAACCCGCCCGTGATATCCCGCGGGTCATGACGCCACTCTTGAAATTGATCTATTTCGATCAGAATTTTGGTTTGGATCTGGCAATCAGTCGGTTTTTGGAAAATGCAGAAACCGTTTATAAAACTGAGTTCGGTCAGCTTTTTCTAAACTCGGCAGCCCACGCCTACGTCATCACGAACGGCCCATTTATTCTGGAATCCCTCCTCAATGCCGCCGTTACGGAATATGAGGACTTTAGCCGCAAGGAAATCCAGAAACTTCAGCGCCTGGAGTTGATCATGATGATGGTGACGATGCTTTTGCTGCTAATCGAAGCGATCTTCATTTTCAGGCCGCTTGAGCTAAAAGTCTCTGCTGCGTTTCAGGAGCTTCGGACCAATCGCGACGAGCTCACCACTGAGAAAGAACGGGCCGAGCATGCCAATCGGTTGAAAACCGATCTACTGTCAAATATGAGCCACGAGTTGAGAACCCCATTGAATGCAATCATCGGGTTTGCCGAATGTTTGAAGGTAGGCATTTATGGCCCGCTCGGCTCCGCATCACAGAGCGAGAGCGTCGATTGCATCTATAATTCGGGTGTCCATCTTCGCGATCTTGTTAACGATATCCTCGACATCAGCGCCGCAGAGGCAGGAGCGATCGAGTTGGATGAAAGCATCGTTCCTATTGATGACCTGATCTTGTCATCCTTGGCCTTTCTAGGCCCCCTTCCGGAACGCTCTGGCGTATCCCTTAATTTTTCGAAAGCGGGTGTGCAGTTTTCATTAAATGCCGATGAGCGCCGTATACGTCAGGTGTTGATCAATCTTTTGATGAATGCTGTCAAATTTACGCCGCAGGGCGGAAACGCCCAGATTACAAAAATTCGGTTTGCGGATGGTCGTGCCGGGTTCACGATCAGTGATACGGGTATCGGGATGACCGCACAGGAGATAAAAATCGCCCGCGACCGGTTCGGGCAGGTGGGAGATGTTATGACACGCCATCACGACGGTACGGGTCTCGGGTTGCCGCTGGTCATCAAGCTCATGGAGGGTCATGGCGGAGAGGTCCGCATCCAAAGTAAAAAAGGCGTTGGAACCCTGGTAACCGTCCTGTTTCCGGCGGATCGAGTTGTCACCAGGGAACTAGTGCAAACCGTCGCGGCGTGATGCCGTAAAATCATGATGTTGGCGGCGTTTGGTCTCCGTCGCCAAGGGGTAATTGCATAACCACGGAATCCAACCAGCGCCCAAACTTGAAACCGATGGATTTGATAACTCCGATTTCCCGGAAGCCCATTTTTTTGTGAAAATCGATGGACATGGCGTTGGCGGAATCGCCAATAACGGCAATCATCTGGCGAAAGTTCATTTTTGTGCAGACGTCGATCAGGTCCTCAAGCAAACGCCTGCCGACGCCGGAGCGCTGGGCGTGTTCGGCGATATAGACGGAATTTTCCACCGTGTGTCGATAGGCGGGGCGAGGCCGGTAAGCTGAGGCATAGGCGTAGCCGATGACGCGGTCATCCCGGGTCGCGACGCGGTAGGGGTAGCCGGCATTCAGAATGGCATCGCGGCGAGATTCCATTTCCGCCAATGACGGCGGTTCTTCCTCCCAACTGGAGACCCCATGCCGGACCTGATGGGCGTAAATTTCCCGAATTTCCGCCATATCGGCATCCTCAACGTTCCGGATGAGAATGTCGCCTGATGTCCTCGCCGTCATTCGGCAGCTTTCAAATGCGAACTCTCGGATGTGATCCGGGAGTCAATGTCTACGGCGGTCAGGGCCTTGATCAGTTGGCGCATATGGCGCTCCAGTTTAATCAGGCCGGGTGCGCGTTCTATGCGGGTCTCATCCATGTAAAGGGCACGATTGATCTCAATCTGGAGGGCGTGAACGTTGTTTGCCGGACGACCATAGTGGCGTGTCGTAAAACCGCCGGCATAGGGTTTGTTTAGTGCCACCGAATAACCGAAGTCACGAAACAGCGAGGTTGTCAGATTAACGATCTTGCGGGCGCAAGATTTCCCGTGGCAGTCGCCGATGATGACGTCAGCCAGCTTCGGGCCTCGCCCGTTTGCCGAGGAGGGCATGGAGTGGCAATCGACCAGCAGGCAGCCGCCGAAATCTTTAACCGTGTCTGAGATCAGGCTTTCCAGCTTTCGATGATAGGGCAGATAATGGTTTTCCATGCGCTGACGGGCATCTTCGAAGTCAAGTTTGCCAGAATAGATTGCTTCGCCGTTCGCGACGATTTTGGGAACGGTCCCCAGTCCTGCCGTAATGCGCGGTGAGCGAGAGGTGACAAAATCCGGCAGGGTGTCTGAGAACATGGATGGGTCGAGCTCCCACGGGTGGCGGTTGGCATCCACGTAAGCGCGGGGAAAATGGGCGTGCAGCAAGGGGGTGCCAAATTCTGGGGCGCTGGCGAAAGCCTCATCGATAAAGGCGTCTTCTGAGCGACGCAGATTGTGGGCTTTCAGGCGGGATTGTTGAATAAAGGTATCCGGGTAAACCCGCCCGCTGTGCGGCGATGAAAAGACCACCGGGGCTGTCTGCTGATCAGGCGCCAGCACTTCGAAACTGCCATGCGGCTCAGTTGTATTCGCGTGATCGGAAACCAAAGGCCTAGCCCTGTATCAAAAAATAACGCCACCTGACATTTTTTGTTACCGTGCCACGACCGCCAGCGCAATGATAATACCAGAATCTATCTCTCAATAATGTCCAATTCAAAGGCTTGCAATTGCCCGGATAATCGATATAAACCGTCCCAACACGGGCGCGTAGCTCAGCGGGAGAGCACTGCATTGACATTGCAGGGGTCACTGGTTCAATCCCAGTCGTGCCCACCATCAAAACCTCAAGGGAAACCTTGGGGTTTTGTCCATATAGGGGTGTTGCGATGTTTTTAAGTTTGAGCTTGGGGCACCCCGGGGGCACCCTTGAAATTAAATTCATGCACTTTTCTCAGCCCTCTTGCCCGCCAAACAACGCCGTCCCGCGCAACCCAACCTGGCCCCGATGCGGTGATATGGGCCTGTCAGCCAACCGCGCTAAATATTCCATCGTCGAAATGCGTTCGGCCCCAGGGATCACAAGCTGAACGCCGTCGGCACTAAGCACACGCCGTTTTGGTTTAGTGATCCGCTCAGCGCCGGGATTTACATACTGCATGCCGGTGCCGCTTTGGAAAAATTTTGACCTGGTTTCTGTGGGCGAAATTGGAAGAGTTGGGGGAGTGTTGATTTGTACGCCTTCATTGTTAGCCGGACGCGAAAAAACAGGATCCAGGGTAGTTGAGTGTTGGCTGGACTTGGGGTTTGGGTATCGCTAACGGATCTGTGAAGAGTTTAAAATGGACATATAAATCAACCTAATGGTCATTGTTGTGCGTATAGAGGGCTAGGTGTTGCGCCGGTCATTTCATCGGTTGAAGACCCTGAGCAGACTATTGAGTGCCATTTAGCAATCATTCCGCTAGGTGGGGGTGTCGAGGGTATTTTTCTGAATGTTCTTTTGTGTCCACTTTCAAATCAGTATGAATTATAACGAGGTAGTCCGCGCGGCGTGACTTGTTGCTTTCTATAATATTTAGATGAAGAGGATGGCACGAAAATAATGGAGCTATTAAGAGAAGCAGAGCAAGTATTGAGCTGCAAAATATCGTCGTGCCGAATTTGTAGTGAACGGGATTTCGAAGATATTTTTGATTTTGGAGATCACGTTCTTTCCGGTCGTTTTCCAACCCCGAATGAATCAGATGCTCCGACAGCACCACTTCGGATGATTCTATGTAATGCCTGCGGGTTTTTGCAACTTGCCCATGACTTCGAACTTAACGAACTTTACAGACACGATTACGGTTATCGTTCAGGCATCAATGAGTCTATGTGCGTCCATCTTGCCGACCTGACCCTTCAAATTACGTCATGCATTGACCTTGTCGCTGGTGACCTTGTACTTGATATCGGAAGTAACGACGGGACGCTTCTGAAAAGCTACAATACAGGGCTCGACATTCGCCTGGTCGGAATAGACCCAACCGTTGAACAATTCAGCGAATATTATCCTCCTGAGATCCTGACCGTTGCCGATTTTTTTTCAGCCGATGCCTTCAATAATATTTCGGGTGGCAAACAGGCTAGGGTAATTACTTCGGTTGCAATGTTTTACGACCTGCCAGCCCCTAATATTTTTGTCGCAGATTTGGCACAGGCGCTTGCCCCAGATGGGATCTGGGTTCTGGAATTATGCTACCTTCCACGAATGCTGGAACTTAACGCGTTCGATACTATTTGCCATGAACACTTGGGATATTATGCGCTGGCGCAAATCGAATTTCTGCTCGGCTCACACGGACTTCGGGTCTTCGATGTTGCCTTCAATGACGTCAACGGCGGCAGTTTTCTAATATCGGCATGTCATCAGGACGCGGCGTATTTTGAGGGGCCGTCGGTAGAAGAGACCCGTGTCCGTGAAGCTGCGCTGGGGCTGGATACATCGGTTCCCTTCAACGCGTTTTGGCAGAGAATTATGGTAGCCCGCGATCAAATACGAAGTTTTCTTGACGAGCAAGCAAAGCTTGGCAAAACGGTTCTCGGTTATGGGGCTTCTACCAAGGGCAACACCACTCTGCAATTTTGCGATATTTCCAAGGATCAGATCAGGGCGACCGCGGATCGAAACCAGAAAAAATGGGGCCGGCGCCTGCCTAGGACAGGCATCCCGATTATTTCGGAAGACGAGGCCAGACTTATGCGCCCCGATTATTTCATCGCCTTCCCGTGGCATTTTCGTGACTCATTTTTACAGAGAGAAAAAGCCTTTCTTGATGCCGGGGGACACTTCGTCTTTCTGCTGCCGACCTTTGAAATAGTATGAAACGTGCGCTTGTCATCGGCTGCGGTGGTCAGGACGGATACTATCTTGGCATCCATCTAAAGCGGCTTGGTTACCAGGTGAACGGCCTAGCTCGAGATGGCTTGTACAACAATGGAAAATTAAATGGAACCGCTGTTGATATATGCGATGTTAAGGCCGTTGCGAACCTAGTGGCATCTCTCCAGCCTGATGAGATATATCATTTAGCGGCACACCACCATTCATCTGATCAGGATACGGGTGAGCAGGAGAAGCTTTTCCGAATGAGCTTCGCTACCCATGCAGACGCACTTCTGGCGTTGCTTGAAGCGATGCGAATCAATGCGCCACGGGCACGTTTGTTTTATGCAGCCTCGGCTTTGATATTTGGGAGCCCGGATCATTCGCCGCAAACAGAAGAAACGCCAGTTTCGCCCGATTGCGTCTATGGAATCACGAAGGCTGCGGGAATGCACCTTTGCCGCTATTATCGGCAGGTTCATGGATTGTTTTGTGCCACAGGCATTCTCTATAATCATGAGTCTCCCCGCAGACATTCGTCGTTCGTATCACGGCGCATCGTTCAAACGGCTTTGGCGATAGCCAAAGGGAAGCTCGACAAACTGGAGCTTGGTGATCCGGACGCAGTCATTGACTGGGGATATGCCCCAGATTATGTCGATGCCATGCACCGCATCATGCTGCTTGATACAGCCGATGATTTTATAGTCGCCAGCAGTAAGCCACGGCGATTGCTTGAGTTTATCGACGCAGTATTTGCGACTCTTGATATTTCTTCAATCGGACGCATTCATAAGGATCCCTCTCGCTTGGTTCGCGTCCGTTACGGGGAACCCTTAATCGGTGATAATTCGAAGCTCGTCAATGCAACCGCCTGGCAACCCCGGCATAGCCTTGAAGACGTCGCCCGGACGATGGTTGAGGCGGAGAAGGTCCTATGATGAAATTGCCACAACGGTCTGACTGTCTGGTCTTTTTACCGACTTACAATGAAGCGGGAACGGTTCGCAGTTTACACGCTATGATCCGAGTCGAATTACCGGATGCCGATATTCTCTTCATTGATGATGCGTCTCCCGACGGCACTGGAGAAATCCTCGAAGAAATGTGTACACAGGATACACGGCTCTCTGTCATGCACCGTTCCAACAAGCAGGGGATTGGCAGCGCCCATAAAGATGGCATTGCTTGGGCCTATTCAAATGGCTACCGCCTGTTGATTACGATGGATTCTGACATGGCTCATTCACCCGAATATCTTGGCACGTTTGTCGCTTCGTCGGAACAATTTTTGGTTGTTGTTGGCAATCGTTTTCAGAGGCAGGAAAGCATAAAAGACTGGAACTTGTGGCGGCGCTTCTTGACACGCTCCGGCCATATGCTGACGCGCTTTCTTCTTGGCATGGAGTATGACGCGACCGGTGCGTTCCGCGCCTATCTCCTTGACCAGATACCGCAACGTCTATTCTCGCTTATCCATGCTGACGATTATGCTTTCTTCTTTGAAAGTTTGCAGGTTCTGGATTTAAACGGAATTCCTATCGGCGAGGTCCCCATACATCTTCCTAGCCGTACCTACGGAAACTCAAAAATGCAGTTTCGGGACATATTTTTTGGGTTTAGGCGCCTGCTTGTCCAGGCAGTCCGTCTCCGCGTACGCCGTCAAAGCATGATTTATAAAGAGTCAGAAACAGCAGCGATTGGTTATGAAAACAATCAGATCTCATGGGATCGATACTGGCGCAGTAAATCTGACAGCGGGTCCAGAATCTATCAAGTGATCGCCGCCTTTTATCGAAAATTTATTATCAAGCCCTCACTCAATAAATTTCTAAATCGTACATTCCCAGCCGGGGCGACCCTGTTGCATGCCGGGTGTGGCAGTGGCCATATGGATTATGAAGCCATCGCTCGTTTTAACGTGACGGCGCTCGACATTTCGCCCGTCGCTCTCGATCGGTACTACGCTCTCCATGGTCACCGGGTGGACCTGGTAAATGGCGATCTTTTTCAAACTCCTGTTGACGACGGGTCCTTTGATGGCCTCTTCAATCTGGGTGTCATGGAGCACTTTTCTGATGAAGAATTAGGGCGTTTGCTTATCGAATTTCGCCGTGTCCTGAAAAAAAATGGGCGGCTGGTATTATTTTGGCCTCCTGAGTTTGGCCTATCAGTGAGAGTGTTGAAAGCAGTCCATTTTCTGCTGAACGATGTCTTGAAAAAAAATATTCATCTGCATCCAAAGGAGCCTTCGTTACTGAAAAGCCGGAGTGAAGTGGAAGCGCGCCTGACCCAGTATGGTTTCGACCTAGATGCATTCTACTTTGGTTCGCGGGACCTTTTTACGCACGCCATTGTTATTGCTAGCCGACGAGACTGACCCCCTTTTCGCGCCAGCTACGTTGGAAGGCTATGATTTTCGCTGGGTAAAAGTTTCAGAATATTTAGTTGCCGCAAGCAGAACCATCAGCGCCAGTGGAACCGCCTGACGGCCCATATCCGAACTTAAACCACTGACAAAAAGTCCTATCACTAGAGTTGAAAAAAAGCCACATGCGGCTGAAAACGCCGCCTTGGATACGGTTCGAGAATTGTTGGTCGGCTGGTTTTTTGATATCAGTTGTTCCCACCCAGATATGAGACCCGCAATTGCTCCTAAAATCGTCGGAATTATTACCATTGTGACCAGGTTCGCGATGGTGACATTTAACCAGGAAAAATTATAGAACCCGTATCGCGTCCAGTATTGTTTGAAATATTCAATGACGTTGCCGAGCGGTGTCAATGCCCCACGGTCCACTCCATAGCTTTCGGGAACCAACTGATAGTTCCAAATGAAAAATAAGGCCAAAGCGAGAGATGCTGCCGCGGCAACTGAAATCCTTTGAATTGCCGTTAAAATTCGACCCTTTCTGGATTGGATATGGGGTTCAATTATCGAAAAAACAAAAAGGGCGACGCCCGTCATGATGCCGTTATTTTCAAAAATCAACTGGCCAAAAAGTACGATTCCGACAATCTCCCACCAACGTAATGCCCTTGCTCTGGAAAGGTAGAGAGCTAACAGGCAAATAAATCCGACCGTTGCAAAATCGTATACATTGTGCATCCGTTGGGCAAAAAGGTAATAGGACAAAGGCCAGTCCACCAGGCTCGAGCTGATCAAAAAGAACAAATCGATGATAGGCGCGGGCCATCCCGATAGGGTCATGAAGGCGAGAAACAGGAACACAGTTCGACCGATAAACCCATGAAAGCTTTGAATTGTGAGCCAAAGTAGCGGCAAAAGGCAGATAATTCGCGCGGCAATAAAAACAACCGTATCGCCGACGAATGCCTTTTCTTTTTCTTCAGGCACAGGGTAATCCCATGGTGATTTGTCGGCCATGAATGACGTTTTGGGATCCACGAACAGCATCCCGGCAACGCCATCGTAAATCACACGAATGCCGTTGCCTAACACAATGCTACCGACACGCATGCAAGTGATACCCACGCAATCTGCCTTAGGCATTATTTGCTGAGTTTTCTCCCAGTTTTTGATATTTGATGTGAAGTTTCCCTTGATCAGGACGAGGACCGTCGCCAAAACGACAAACAAGCTGACCACCCACCAAATCGAGAGATTCCGCTGGATAGTCAAAGGAGCATTTAATTGGTTCATTGTTTGTTTCTGGACCTTACTTCCATCAGGTCGTACTGAACCATTTCCTGGAAAGACGTTTTCTGACTCCAGTTAAGTTCTCTTTTTGCATTTGAATAATCTTCACATAAATTATGGATTTCTGTTGGGCGGTAATACTTAGCATCGATTTTGATTAAGGCATCCCCAGTTTTGCTATCAATCACCTGCTCGTCAATGCCCGAACCACGCCATCTAATCTTCCGTCCGACGACGGCAAAGGTAAGTTCGATGAACTCTCCTGCCGAATGACTTTCTCCCGTTACCAGAATTATGTCATCAGGTTTCGGCTTTGCAGAATCAACAATATACCTTCGACATAATCGAGGGCGTGTTCCCAATCGCGTTCGGTATTTGGAAAATCGGATTGAAGCCGAGCGTGTCAGAAACCTGCCGATTTAGTTCAAGCGACACCCATACCCCCCCAAAAAATATGCCACCATGAGAACAAAAGGCTACTATATAGCAGCCTTTTTTATATACCAACCTCCATTTGGATGAAATTTTTAGGAAACATCAACACTTGCTGGGCGGTATATGAATGATTTAGTTGGTTTTTTTCGAAATTACGGACTTCTAGATCATGTTGAGATTTAGTGCTTCTATCAGAGCCATTCATTAGATGCTTCTAATGAATGGCTCTGATAGGTACGGTTGTTGAAATCAGACAACTAGCGATTTCCTTTGCCCGCCGTTTAGGCGTGCCACATATTGCTAGGTCATTCGCAGGTGGCTGAGACGTAGCATCGGCGCTCAGGGCTACGCGTTCCAACACTTCCAGCTTGTGGTGATTTTAGGGTTCCTGGTTTTTGACCTATAGTGTAATCTTGGTTCGAGACTAGAGCAGTATATCCGTAGCAGAGGTCGACCTGATCGCCATTTGATACAGGGGTCATAACACCAAATTTGGCTATACCTCGCCTTGACCAGCAGGCGTCCTAAGGATGCAATAGATAGGGGATTTCCAATGCCCGTCGATCTAAAAAAAATCATATTCTCCAACAAGGAAGTCCAGGCTGCACTCGTCACTTACTGCATACGTCAAAAGATCAAAATGCCCAGAACGGCCATTTCGCGCGTTGTGGTCAACTGGGAGACAGAACTAACTTCCAACCTATGTTTTTTAGCTGAAGAGGACGGCGGGGAGGAACAAGTACTCACATTTTCAAACGAGAAATTGGCAGCGGCTCTGATCCTCTACTGCCATATTATGAAAGATCCACTGCCCCGTGATGCCCAAAAGACATTAGATCCAGCTGACGACGGCGTGTCACTGTCTCTTCGCTACAGCTGGGGTGAGACGGTGAAAAAGGACCATCCGGGTTTTTCCATCCCGTGGATGTCAAATGATTCAGATATAACGAAAATGGAAGAGGAAGAGGTCATCAAATCAGATGCGTCCTCATCTCCCTAGGGGCCGATTCTGGGATTGTTCAGGAGGCTTTTCGTAAATCAGAAGGCAGCTTGTCGGGTGTTAGGGTCGGCTGTTCAGCAGGCTGACCACCGTTCTCGCCGAGTGCTTTCTTGATCTCATACTCACGCAGCAGCTTCTGCAGGGTGAGGACGTCACGGTTTATATTGAGGTAAGGACTGTAATTCATAAGGTCAACGTAGGCTGAATTCGTTAACAGCACCTGAATCGAAATGGTTAAAAGCCGCTAACCATGAATTCGCCCTGACCGGCGGTTGAGTTCCGGTACGGGAGAAAAAACAGGGTGTTTTTGGAGATTAGGCCTCAGCTTCTTCGGCACAATCCAGACATGTCGCCGTAAAGGGCAGGGCTTTCAGGCGTTTGTCGCCGATCTTTTCACCGCATTTGGTGCATTCGCCGTAGGTTCCCATGTCGATGCGCTGAAGGGCTGAGTTGATCAGGGCGATTTCCTCAAGGGCTGTTTTGCCCATATCTTCAAGGACTTCATCCCCCTCATTTTCGGTCGCCCGTTCTTCCCAGTCAGCGTTGTCGGGTTGGCGAAGTTCGGTGTTGATTTCATTGACCTTAGCCGTCAATTCAATCAACCGCTCTTGCAAAATATCTTTGGTTTTTTCAAGGTTGATCATCGAACCTCTCCACCCCTGTTACTGCTCACAAGTAGAGTTTAGAGAGCTTGTCCACCGACCGCCTTGAGGAAGATCAAATTGCCAAAATTTCGATGGCATTAAGACAGATACTGTTCGGGGATGGGCGCCCTAGATCCCGGCCAAGCGCAGGCCGGTGACGAAACGTTTGGCATCCACCTTGCGCCGGAAAATCATGCCGTCCATGACGGTCACCAGATTGAGTGGATTGACCACGGTGCGCCGGGACCGTTCACGGGTGATGATGTCTTGGGCCTCTTCCCGCCGGCCCAAATGACCATAAGCGGCGACCAACGGCATCGAATTCATCGCCGGACTCTGTTCGATGCACTGTTCGAAATAATTAGCCGCGGCGTTAAAATCATTATTACTAAAAGCCGCCATGCCGCGCGCCCAGAGGGTTGAGGGGGAGCCCGGGTGACCAAGGACCTTTGCTTGATCCAGAAATGCGGTCGCTTGGTTGGGCAGGCCGATCATAATCAGTGAATTTGCCATCCATAAATGACCGGCCGGATTTTTCGGGTCAATCGAAATGGCACGGGCAGATTCAACCATGGCCTCCTCGATCCGGCGGCGATATAGCAAAGCCTGGGCTTCTGCAGCGTGTCCCTCGGCCGAGGGGTGGCGGGCCGCGTCCAGAAGGTTCTGATGGGCCAGGCGGTAAGTCTCGTGAAGTTTCAGACCCCATTGCTGATTCCAGCCCCTGACAGAAGCGGAATGATACAGTGAGGCAAGGGCACCGTAGGCTTTGCCAAAATTTTCATCGATGGCGACGGCCCTGCGAAAATGCGTGGCGGCACGGGCAAATGAGTCCGGCGTATCGCGGAGATATTCTTGCCATCCGTTCACGAACTCGGTTTCTGCGGGGCCATCGAGACTTGTGATCAGCGGGTCGTTGCGAACGTCGACCAGACTGGCACCAATGATGATGCCCAGACACGCGGCAACACCAGCGATGGCCGAGCGCCGCCAGCCAAACGACAGTTTCAAATGGGTCATAAATCGAGCTAACAAGGGTCGGCGATTTGAGAGGTGTCGGCGTGGAGATATCAGCCATCCGACGTCCCGCAGTCTGGGAACCTGCGACCGACTAACCGGGATGGACTGCCCGTTCACAAGGACAAGATAATGTCGTTGGTTTTTATAAGTCGACTTTGTTATGGCGGCTTTGGCGACCCAGTATGAACGATGGACCTGTAAACCAAGGGTGTTCGACAGGGGCGTGATGGCATCGCTGAAGCGGAACAGAACAAGCGCCTCTCCGGCGCTCGAATAAATCCGCAAATAATGATCTTCTGCTTTCAGGCAGAGCACATCCCCGTGAAGTTCAAAGGGGATCAGGTCTGCGCACGGCAAGTCCCGCGTTTGAACCATGATCAGCATCTCCGATTGCGTGCTTCATTTTACATCTTCGTCAGCAGTAATTCTAGTGCGTGAACGACAAGAGAACCCGCAATCCGCGAATTTTGCCGACATGTGGCGAAACGCTAGTGGGAAATAGAACACCAAGATTGCAAGACTTATGGGTAATGACTGAACAGATAGATAAAGGAGTACACCATGACCCTTCATCAAATTGGGTTGCTTGCCAGTGCCGCCGTAACTCTATTCGCCACCTTAGTGTTGCCACAGGTCTCTCTTGGTGCTGACACCGGGCAGGGTGTGGAATTCAGCGCTGCTGTAACACCGCCAAGTCCTCTACGCCAACGCCTTGCCAAAAAACAGGGTATGATCGCCAAACCCTTCGCATCGGAACGGCTAAAAGGTTATCTGTATGAAACCAAAAAGCCAGGGCCGGGTGTGATACTGGTTCCCAGCTGTCTCGGTTTGAAGGAATTCCATCATGCCTGGGCCAGGCGGCTAAATGACTGGGGATACACCGCTCTCATTGTCGATAGCCTAGGTTCACGCGGCTTGAAACAAAATTGTGGCGGGGAAAATCAACCGGGGTTTCAGAAGGCAGCGGGCGAACGGGTATTCGATATCTACGGGGCACATGCCTACCTGTCAAAATACAAAGACGTTGACCCAAATAGGATTGCAATCATGGGCTGGGGATATAGCGGGGTTTTGGGGGCGGTACTTGAAGGGGGCGCACAGCATATGTTCGATGCCCGTTTTGCCGCCGTTGTTGCCTATTATCCGCCGTGCTGGACGTCGTTTTCGGGTCAGTTTGTGGCCCCTGTACTGACCTTAGTCGGTGATAAGGATGACTGGACGCCCCTCAAGGCCTGCGAAAAGATGAAAGCCTCAGGCAACACTGGGCCGTCGCCCGTTGATCTTGCTGTTTATGGGGGAGCCCATCATGGGTTCGATAATCCGGCCATCAAAGAAAAAGTCTATCACCCCGATGTCTGGAACCCGAACAACGTCCCGACCAAGGGAGCAACACTGATTTACGATGCAGTCGCCTCCTCTGCCGCACGTCAGCGCGTAAAGGCGTTTTTGGGGCAGAGGTTTTAGCGGCGGGCAGTTGGTAGAATTTTGACCCCGCGATAACAACGGTATCCAAGGCGGGTCGACTTGAAGCCACAAAAAAAAGCTGGGCCAGTTATGGCCCAGCCAAGTTTGACAGGGAGGTGGTTGGGAGAAGGGAGGGAATGTCCCAACCATGAACATATTCTCGCATGCCTTGAGCGGCGCTGGCTGTGACCCCCATCACGCATCATTGAATAAAGCCCGTCGGTAATGGAGCCATTGACAATCGTCGTCGTGCCCGCCTCTCGCCAAGCTTCATGTAATCCGCTAAGCTCGGTCTCTGTCTGATAAGGATTGAGCATCATGTTAGGAATCATCGGCGCCATGGATGAAGAGGTTCAACTTCTTCAGAGTGCAATGGAAATTTCGGATGAAGCTGTGCACGCCGGGACTACGGTGACGCGGGGCACCTTCAAGGACACTGAAATCGCCTTGGCGCAATCGGGCATTGGCAAGGTTAACGCTACCATCTGTACGCAGATGATGATCGATCGGTACCAACCAACGGCAATGATTTTCAGTGGTGTTGCCGGCGGCTTGTTACCCAACATGCAGGCAGGTGACATGATCATTGCCAGCCACGTCATTCAGTATGACATGGACCTGACAGCGTTTGGCCGCCGCCATGGAGAAATGCCGGGGCGCGACCGGTTGACCGAATGTGACCCAGCGTTGGTTGAAAAAGCCACCAGGGCGTTTGATGCGGCTTTTGAAGGTCTCGATGAGGCGCCAAATCTTATGCTCGGCACCATTGCCTCCGGTGACCGGTTTGTTCAGGACACCCAGACGCTACGCTGGCTACAACGTGAATTTTCCGCATTGGCCACCGAAATGGAAGGCGCGGCGTTCGGCTATGCCTGCAACCTGAACGGTCTGCCGTTTGTGGTGATCCGGGGCTTAAGCGACACGGCGGGAGAAACAGCGTCCGGCGATTTTTCCGATAATCTGCACCGGGTTTGCCAGCATTCTTATCAGATTCTTGAACATCTGATCCCGCTTGCCGGGAATCTATCGGAACCGCCACGGGGGCGTCGGGAGTCCGATAGTTCTTAAAACAGTTTCAGGTCAGCGTGTTTATTCATCCGCGTCCGACAAATGGCATCTTCGTTGCCATTACCGTCATGAACTGAACGTTGGTTTCGGGCGGGAAGCTGGCCATGTGAACCACCGCGTCTGCGATATGAGTGACATCCATCAGCGGTTCTGCCCGGGTCTCGCCGTCCGCCTGTCTGACACCCCTTGCCATTCGATTTGCCATCTCGGTTCCGGCGTTGCCGATGTCAATCTGGCCGCAGGCAATGTTGTATTTTCGACCATCCAGCGACAGAGTTTTGGTCAGGCCGGTGATGGCGTGTTTGGTTGCCGTATAGGGTGCTGAATCGGGACGCGGCGCATGTGCCGAGATGGAGCCGTTATTGATGATCCGCCCGCCCATGGGGGCCTGATCCTTCATCATTCGAAAAGCCGCCTGCGCGCAGAGGAACGATCCGGTCAGGTTGATGTCGACAACTGAAGTCCACTGTTCGTATGTCAGGTCTTCGAACAGCACACCGGGCGCATTGATGCCTGCGTTATTAAACAACAGATCGAGCCGCCCGAAGGTGTCGCGGGTTTTATCGAAAAGATGGACAACGTCATCTGGCTTGCTGACGTCGGCCTGGATGGCCGACCCGTTGGCGGCCTTATCGCCTGCCAGTTGCAGGGTTTCGTGCAGCGGTTCGACCCGGCGCCCGGCAAGAGTAACGTTGTACCCGGCATTGAGCAGGCCAAGCGTTACCGCCCGCCCGATTCCGGCACCCCCGCCAGTGACGATGGCGGTTTTAATCTGTGAATTCATTAACGGTCTCCCTGACGTGATATTTTCCACGCTAACCCGTTCAGACTGGATCATCCAGAAAATCCGAAGGTCGGCGCATACGGGGTTTTCGTTCCCGATCCTTGCCTTATAGTGCCGGGACTGTTCTGGCGTTAGAATGAATACCTATGTCGATCCGCACTGCCCTCAAGACCCTGCTATTTCCGGCCAAACCTGAATTTCGACGGTTCCCGTTCGGCATCAGTTCGGGCATCGTGATGCGGGTCGACTTCGCCCATCAGACCCGGTTGCTGCTCGGCCTCTACGAAGTTGAAATCGCCGGACACTGTAAACGACTGTTACGCCAGAGCCGCTGTGCTTTCGATATTGGTGCCAATGCCGGATATTACAGTTTGATCCTCGCCAAACATACAGCCGGTAAAGTCGTTGCGGTCGAACCGGTGAGCGCAGGCATTGCCGAAATGCAGGCGAATTTTGCAAAAAATGACTATCCGGTTTCTGCCGTCCAGGCGATGGTCGGCGAGACCGCCGGTGACAACATGGTGACGCTGGATCAACTCAGCCACGATCATTTTAAACCGGATTTTATCAAGATGGATATTGAAGGTGGCGAGGTCGACGCCCTGAATGGGGGCCGCCGTCTTCTGGAGACCCACCGACCGCATCTGGTGATCGAAGTGCACAGCCGTGAGCTGGAAGCGGGCTGTCGCGAAATCCTGGATGGGTATGGTTATAACATTACACGGGTTGATCCGAGACGCTGGTTACCGGAAGAGCGGGTGGACGCCTACAACGGCTGGATCATTTGTGAAGGATCACCCGGCAAAGCCCAATAAATGACAATTAGCGGCAGGTCCCGACCCCTTGCTCGAACAGCATATAATGTAACTTTTCCGTGCGCCCGTCTGTTCGGTCAAACGTGAAGGTAAGCGGCTTTTCGGAAAAATCCGCCAAGGGCAGACCCGCCCCGAGATCACGATTGGCCAGTTGTAACATGCCCCGCGCATCCATCACCCCGCCAGGGGCGGGCATCCAGATGATCAGGCACTGCCCTGGCGCATCCGTAAGTGGACGGGTAATCGCCGGGTATTTGGTGCTGACGATCCGGGTCTCCGGAAACGCACTGCGCAGATTTCCGGCCAGATCATGGGGAAAATAGTAGGCGAATATGGTTCCGCCCGTGAAGCCGATATCGCGAAGTTTTTGGCCGATGTCCTTATAGGGTACTAGCAGCTGGCAACGTTTGCAGCGCAACGGCTCACTTATGTATTTACCCACCATGCCACCGACCAACAGAACCGTCATAACAACAAGGGTCGCACCGTAAATTTGCGCTTGTCGCGGATGCTTGAGTGCCGGTTTGACCCAGGCGAAGAAAACGACCGGGAACGGGATCAGCACAAACATGTAATGGGCGCGGATTTTCGTGACGCCCAACGCCAGCACAAAAATCGCTAGGATCGCGATCACCGTGAACAGATAAATCGCCAGAAATTTTGTAGCCGGCGGGATAATCTCGTGAACCCGAAGCCGGTCTCGCACGGGCCGCCAAAACACCACCACCAGAACCAGCCAGAGTGGCGAGATAAACCCGAACCCGGAGCTGAAAGCGCTGGTCATACCCTTCAGCCGTGCCATCAAAAAGCCGCTGTCCCCGTTTATCTCGAACTTGCCGGAGACGGCGGTGCCGACCATGTCGGATTGCGCCAGCAGCCAGTGGATGTGTGGAGTCAGGATCAGTCCCGCGATCAGCGCCGCGATCAACATCTTGGGATTTAGGAGTCTCGGGCGGTAGGGGCGATAAATAATTCCGGCGATGATCATCGCCAAGGCGGCCAGGCCAAAGGTGTATTTTGACAGAATTCCCAAGCCGAGAACGATGCCGAACAAGGCGTAGGACAACACGCCGCCCTTATTCTGAATGCGTTGGAGAACAACCAGAGCGGCGACAATCAGGGCCGTCGCCAAAACCGTATGGCTATAAGATAGCACCGCGTCCCAAGCCACATAATATAACCAAAGTGGTGACAGGGCGGCGAGAATGGCCAGATGGTCATCCTCGATCGCCGGGCGTCCCAGGACATAAAGGAAATAAAAGATCAGCCAATACGCCGGGAATTTTATCAGTGAAACCGACCAGGTTTCGACCCCGACCACCTGTTGGGCGGCGATCACCAGCCAGGTATAGAGCGGCGGATTAACCAGGTCATAACCGGCGCGAAACACTTGAGAAAACAGTAACTGTTCAGCATCGTCCGTGGGGGCCGCCGGATAGAGCAAGCCGCGGACAATAAAATGAGCCAGGACAAGCGCGCTGAGCAGGCCTAAAAAGCCGCCGGGCGTTGAAATCATGCGGCTGAGGCGGGAAACGAAATCCGTTCGGGGTGTGGCTGACGTGGACATACGGACCTTAAGAGCTGAGGTTAATAGCGCCCCATTCATAACTGCCTGAAGTCATTTCGGAAAGCCCCGCCCTGATGAGCGTTCCCCTGTACAGGCATGTTCGGTTGAATTATGATCCCGCCATGATTATGGAACCCGAAGTCTATCTCGCTTACTGCCTGGCCACGGCGGTGCTGATTCTCATGCCCGGACCGATCGTCACGTTGACGGTCGCCAACAGTTTGCGTCATGGCTCGAAAACCGGGTTCCTGACCACCGTCGGTGCGACCGGCGGGTCGGCTGTCTTGCTCACCGCTGGCGCCTTTGGCATGGCCTGGGTTCTAGGCCTGTTGTCCGACTGGTTTACATGGTTGCGGCTGATTGGTGCCGCCTATCTGATCTATCTTGGTATTCGCCAGTGGCGCGAAGCCGCCCATGGACTGGAAGATACCAAAGCGGATAAAAAACCGGGCCGCGAGGTCATGCTGCACGGCTTTATTGTCGCCATCACCAACCCCAAGACAATTTTGTTCTACGCGGCGTTTTTCCCGCAATTCATTGACCTTTCCCAACCCACCGGCCCGCAACTTTTGCTGATGAGCATCACGTTTCTTTGTATTGCCATCACCATTGACGGAAGTTACGCGTTTCTGGCGGGTCGTCTGCGCCCCTGGCTGCAAGGCGGAAAACGCGGTCGTCTACGCAACCGGATTACCGGCACGCTATTAATCGGCACCGGTCTGGCCCTGGCATTCGCACGCAAACCTTGACGGCCTGAAATCTCTTCGTTACGGTCTTTGACATGGAACAAACAACTGATTTCTATCTGACAGCAAACGGGGCCGCCCTCCTTCTTAGCGGCCCGGTGTCCTAGGGGACGCCGGGGGTTACCCGTATCTGCCTGTTTTCCATTGTCAGTTTTAAGTTGCTTGCCATGAACCCGAAGAGTTTCCCCGTTTGTCCCTGTCGTGATTTTACTTTGCCTGCGCCTCTGCTTGATCTCCGACTTATAGACGGTTACCGGACCTGATGCGGTCATCCGGTAGCCGTTAGCGCACCATCCCTATTCAATTCGAACTCAATATTTCGGCACCCCATTTGGCGGTGCCCAGCAGGAGACATTCAATGAGCACATTTAATCCCGGCGACAAATACGTGCCGTTTACACCCATCGATTTACCCAACCGCCAATGGCCCGGGCGGGTGATCACCAAGGCCCCGGTCTGGTGTTCGGTTGATCTTCGCGATGGTAATCAGGCGCTGATCGAGCCCATGGGGCCGGAACGCAAGCGCCGCATGTTCGAGCATCTAGTCAAAATCGGCTTCAAGGAGATCGAGATCGGTTTCCCGGCAGCGTCGCAAACGGATTTCGATTTTGCCCGTGAGATCATCGAAAATGACATGATCCCCGATGACGTGACCGTGCAAGTCCTGACCCAGGCCCGGGAAGAACTGATTGAACGCACGTTCGAGGCCATTCGTGGGGCCAAAAGCGCCATTGTTCATATGTACAACTCGACGTCTACGTTGCAACGCCGGGTGGTGTTTAATTCAGACAAGGACGGGATTACCAAAATTGCCGTCGACGGGGCGAAAATCGTCAAACGATTGGCAGATCAAACCCCCGACGACGAACAGGTCCTCTATCAATATTCTCCGGAAAGTTTTACCGGCACGGAACTGGAGTATGCCAAAGAGGTCTGTGAGGCGGTAATGGATGTCTGGCAGCCCACACCAGAGCGCAAGATGATCATCAATCTGCCGGCCACCGTGGAAATGGCGACTCCCAATATCTTCGCCGACCAGATCGAGTGGATGGACCGCAACATCAAAAACCGCGATTGCGTGGTCCTGTCGCTGCACCCTCATAATGACCGGGGAACTGGCGTCGCCGCTGCTGAATTGGGTGTGATGGCCGGCGCAGACCGTATCGAAGGCACCTTGTTTGGTAATGGTGAACGCACCGGAAATGTTGATGTGGTGACCCTGGCCATGAACATGTACACGCAGGGAATTGCCCCTGACCTGGATTTTTCCGACATCAGCGAGGTCATGCGGGTTGCCGAACATTGTAACCAGTTGCCCGTTCACCCGCGCCACCCCTATGTGGGGGACCTGGTGTTCACGGCCTTTTCCGGATCACATCAGGACGCCATCAAGAAGGGCTTTCTGGCCCAGGAAAAATCCAATTCGGAAGTCTGGGAAGTTCCCTACCTGCCTATTGATCCGGCGGATGTGGGGCGTTCTTATGAGTCTGTTATTCGCATTAATTCGCAGTCCGGCAAGGGCGGTGTCGCCTATGTCATGGAAACGGATTACGGTATCGAGATGCCACGGCGCTTACAGATTGAATTCAGCCGCGTCATTCAAAGCCAGGCCGATGAGGAGGGCCTGGAACTGTCATCCGAAGACATCTGGGCGGCCTTTGAGCAGACGTATCTGACGACTGATGGGCCATATGGATTTGTTCAATACCGCACGGTGCCCGATACCCATGCCAGTGAAATCCGTAATCTGACGGCGACAATCTCAGACAGCGGCAGCAATGTGGAAATCACCGGTAAGGGAACCGGTCCCATCGATTCCTTCGTTGATGCGTTCACCGCCAAAACCGGGCACACGATCAAGCTGGTCGATTACCATGAACACGCCATTGGGCGCGGTGCCGATACTCAGGCCGTGGCCTTCGTCGAGATCGAGGTCAACAACGGCCCGGCGCTGTTCGGAGTCGGCAGGGACGCCAACATTACCGAAGCCTCGCTGCAGGCCGTCATTAACGCGATCAACCGGGCGGTGAAGTAAAACCCAAAAACGGGGTTGTTAGCGTTGCGCCGCCTGCCAGTTTTCCGCCGCGTAGATGGGCGCGCTGGAGGCGGGCAGGGGGGTGCGACCGGCGATCACGTCGGCCGCTTTTTCGGCCAGCATGATGGTCGGTGCGTTCAGGTTGCCGCTAACGATGCTCGGCATGACCGAGGCATCGACAACCCGAAGCCCGTCGATACCGTGGACTTTCAGGTCTTCATCAACAACTGCTTCGGTGTCATCGGCGATGCCCATCTTGCAGGTGCAGGACGGGTGATAGGCACTTTCGCCCAATTCTCGGATAAAGGCGTCGATTTCATCGTCGGTCTGCACGGCGGGTCCCGGTGCCAGTTCTTCGCCGCGGAACGGTTTGAAGGCATCCTGGGCCATGACTTCGCGGGTCAGGCGAACAGCGGCGCGCATTTCTTTTCGGTCCTGTTCCGTCGACATGTAATTGAACCGAATTGATGGGTGTTCACGGGGATCGCTGGAGCGCAGTTTGACCCGGCCTCGGCTGGTTGCCCGCATGGGGCCGACATGCGCCTGATACCCATGACAGGTTGCCGATGAGGCACCGTCGTAAGACACCGCCATGGGCAGGAAGTGGTATTGCAGGTCGGGGTGCTCGACCCCGGCTTCACTGCGAATGAACCCGCCCGCCTCAAAATGATTGGTGGCACCGAGCCCGGTTTTCTTCAAGATCCATTCCATACCGATCAACGCCTGCCGGATCGGGTTGGTGGCTGAATAGAGGGTGATGGGCTGAGTGCAGGCCATCTGCACATAAATTTCCAGATGATCCTGTAAATTCCGCCCAACCCCTTTCAGGTCCTGAACCACGTCAATGCCATGTTCCTGCAAATGATCGCCGTCACCAATACCCGACAGCATCAGGATTTGTGGTGAATTGATCGCGCCGCCGCACAGGATGACCTCGCGCCGGGCATGAACGGTTTTCGGGTCTTTGCCGTGGACCAGATCGACGCCGGTGGCACGACCGTCTTCAATAACGATCTTATTGATGAAGGCGCGGATATGAACTTCCAGATTGGTACGGTAGAGCACCGGACGCAGATAGGCGTTTGCCGTGCTTTCCCGCTTGCCATCGCGCGTGCTCATCTGCATATGGCCGAAACCTTCCTGCTGAAAGCCGTTGGCATCATCGGTATGCGGATACCCGGCCTGAACCCCGGCCTGGATAAAGGCGTCATAGAGCGGATTTTTGCAGGGACCATCGGTGACATGCAGCGGCCCGTCAGCACCGCGATAGGCGTCTTCACCGTGTTCCCAGGTTTCCATTTTGCGGAAATAGGGCAGGCAGTTGGCATAAGACCAGGACGGCAGGCTGTTTCCGGCCCAGCGGTCATAATCCAGCGCGTGACCGCGCACGAAACACATGCCGTTGATGGAGCTCGACCCACCCAGCACCCGACCGCGCGGGCAATACATTGAGCGATTATTCATAAAGGGTTCGGGGTCGCTCTGGTAATACCAGTTGTGTTTGTCGTTGGCTAACGGCCAGGCAAAGGCTGACGGCATCTGGATGAAAATGGACCGATCCATGCCCCCGGCTTCAAGCAACAAAACGCTGACATCCTCATCTTCACTGAGTCTGTTGGCGAGCACACTGCCGGCTGACCCGGCCCCGATGATGATGTAATCGTATTCGTTTTTATCAGGCATGGGTGGTCTCCAGAGCCGAGGGGATCAAGTGGGGGGTTAACAGGGCGCGCACATGGTTTTTGGCAATCACTGAAAGCTGTCCGGCGTCGATGGTTTCTTTTGCAAGGGCGCTGTTCAGCCACAAACCGTCCATCAGCGCCGCCAGACCGAAGGCCGCGTCAGTCGCCGTCTTGGCCGGGACGAGGGTCTTCAACTCGTGGCGAAGGTTTGAGCGCAAGCGCGACGCATTGATGTCCCGAAGTCGCCGGAGCCCCGGGTTGTGGATGGCCTGCGCCCAGAATGCCAGCCACGCACCAACCGTTGTCGTGTGGAACTGATCGGTGGTGAAATTGCCGTCAATAACTGCGTCGATCCGTTCCCAAGGGGTTGAGGCCTGCTCCTGTCGTTTGATGACGGAGCGGCTCAGTTGGGAGAGCAGGTTGCGCATGGCGGCTTCCAGCAGGGCATTTTTGTCGGCGAAATAATGATGCACGATGCCGGGGGAGACGCCCGCCCGTTTGGCGATCCTGATCACCGAGGCCTCGGCAAACCCGAGGTCGCCAATGGTGGCAATGGTCGCGCCGATCAACTGGCTGCGGCGAACCGGTTTCATTCCCATTTTTGGCATATTGAGAGCTCTCAGTTTTGTGCTGTCGGGAAATATGCGCAGAATTTGTGAGGGCGTCAATTAAAATTGGTCAAATGACCAATAAAGAGAAGTTTAGTTAACTTAAACAGATACTTAATTGGAATATTCTTTCAATCTTGTTCTTTTCTCTCAAGGCAGCTCCTCATGGGCAGTTTGTCGAGAGCCTCCGGATTTGGTATCAGTGTTGCCTCTTGATACGAGTTGGTGGTGCCGCGTTCTTATGAGTTCCAAAAACATCCTTGGTGACACACTTCGGCGGCGGCGTCAGGATCGCAATCTGACGCTTGATCAGCTGGCCAGCCAAAGCGGGGTCAGCCGCGCCGCCATCTCAAAAATAGAACGCGGCGACAGTGGTGCTACAACCCCGGTGCTGGGAAAACTGGCCGAAGCCCTTGATCTGTCGATCTCACAACTCATTGGTGGACGGCAAAAAGATCAGGTTGTTCATATCCCGTCCGCGGCTCAGCCGGTCTTTCTTGAAAAAGACAGCGGTTTTGAGCGCCAGTCCCTGTCGCCGATGTATCGGGGGCAGGGCATTGATTTTGTCCTGAACCGCCTTCCACCCCACGCCAAAACCGGGCCGTTTCCGTCTCATCGCCATGGTGTCGAAGAACATTTGTATGTGACCAAGGGCCGCCTGAAAGTCACCCTCGATGACGAAACCTACAGCCTCAAGACAGGTGATTTCCTGCTCTATCAGGGCGACCGCAGTCACACCTTCGAGAACCTCGGTAATTCAACCTGCGAATACTTCATCGTCGTCGACAGCACGCGTTTGAAATAAAATGCGATCTACGGCTATGCGGGCTGCAAGGAGACTTTCCAACCTCGGACGTTCGGTGACGGCGCGAAGGTGGTTTAGAATTAGAGGATGTGATCGTTATCCAAATCAGATTGGCGATGAAAAATGACTTTGGCAAAGAAAGATCAAATACGAGCATTACTGAAAGGCATTGAAAGCGGCGACCCTGGACCTATCGCTGTGGTCAATGAGGAAAAATACATTCAGCACAATCCTCAAACCCACGAAGGGAGCGAGGGGTTGGCGGTCCTTTTTCAGCGGCTATCCAAGACCTCCCCTCGGGTAAACATCGTGCGTGCCTTCGAGGATGGCAATTTCGTCTTTGCACATACTGAATACGATTTTTCGCGCAGAAATATCGGCTTTGAAGTGTTCCGCTTTGAAGACGGTCGGGCGGTCGAACACTGGGACAATATACAGGAAAGGAAGGGGCCAAACGGATCTGGTCGCAGTATGGTGGACGGACCAACCGAAGCCGTTGACCTTGAACTGACGGAAAGCAACCGGGCCTTGGTTAGGTCTTTCGTCGAAACTGTGCTTGTCGAGGGGCTGCTCGACAAGCTGACGGACTATATCGATAAGGACACCTACGCCGAACATAATCCCAGACTTGCAGATGGTGCATCCACACTACAACTCACATTGGCATCCGCGGACAAAGGGCGCAGACACATCGATTATCTCCAAGTCCATCGTGTTCTGGCCGAGGGTAATTTCGTGCTTTGTGTTAGCGAGGGTAACTTTGGCGGCATTCACACCGCGTTCTACGATCTATTTCGTGTCGTTGAGGGCAAGCTGGTGGAGCATTGGGATACAACGGAGAAGATCGCCCCCCGGAGTGAGTGGAAGAACATTAACGGTAAATTCTGAGACCTGAGTGGCAGCTCGGTTCAGACCCGGCCCTGCCTTTCTCCGTCAGTTTGGAGGGGCGCGTTGACTCAATTGGTAGATTTTGGACCGATCTATCGAAAGGGCAATCGAAATAAAATTACCTGTATTGTGTAACGTTTCTGTAGAGCATCAAATCTACATAGCTTTTTGAAACTCTGTATGAATCCAGGATAAAAATGATTTTAGTTTCTCATCAGCTTCGGGGTTTCTAAGAGATAGGGCGACATATTCTAAGTCGGTTTCAACAAAGCCAAAAGGGGCCTCTAACAATCCTTCGCTTATATCATCTGCAACAAGAAAATTGGGGCCAATCGCAATGCCAAGTCCGGCAATCGAGGCCTGAAGGCTAAAGAAAAAATGGTCAAAATATTTCTCAGAAGAGAATTGCAGTTTCTGATGTTTAAGACTTTCCCAGTCGGCCCATGCTGATGGTCGTGTTCGGGTATGCAGTGAAACAGGCAGTTCATCGTTTGCGGTATTCAGGTAGTTCGGCCGGCAAACTGGGCCTATCCATTCAGTGCCCAAATGCGTCACCCAGTACTCTTCCGGCCATTTGAAATCTGCCCTGCGAATAGCAAGGTCAATTTTATGAGATGCCAGGTCAATTGGACCACCGGCTGTCGAAAGTTGTATATCAATATTGGGGATAATTTTATGAACAGTATTGATACGTGGCATAAGCCATCGCATGGCGAGGCTTGGTTCACAAGAAATGGAGAAATTTTTCAGGGTGCTCTGCTGATGCATCTCTTCGCAGACCTTCTCGAGGTCTAATAAAATTTTTTCGGCTTTTAACGCGAAATATTGCCCCTTTTCATTTAAGTAGATGCGCCGGTTTCGACGTTCAAACAATTGATAGCCGAAATGCTCTTCAATGAGTTTTACGGCTCGGCTGATTGCACCATGGGTCAGATTCAGTTCTTGCGCTGCTTTGGTGAAGCTCTGATGTTTAGCCGCACTGCAAAAACTGACCAATGGATTTAAGGGAGGTAGGTTTCTCATTTATATGAATAAAACTCACAATATATCTCAACATCTTTCGATATAACTGTATGCAATTAAACATAATAATGAAACTAGGAATTGGATATTAGTGAGAGTAGGTATCAAATATGTGGGATGTTCAACTTTTGACAATTAGCGCCATTACTTTTTTAGCCGTCATCAGCCCTGGGCCTGATTTTGCAGTTATCCTACGAAACAGTGTCTCTTATGGGCGATGCGCGGGCCTTGCAACGGCGTTGGGAATTGCGTCAGGTGTAAGCATACATGTTTCCTATACGGTGCTTGGCTTCAGTTACCTCATAAATGAGGCGGCCTGGCTTTTGGACGTGATGCGTTACCTGGGCGCGGCTTATTTAATGTGGTTGGGGGTGACGTCATTGCGACCAAAACCAAGTGGGCAGATTGCCGCTAATGAAGCCAGAATGGTAAAAAAGCTGCCTTCATTTATTGCCTTTCGGAATGGCTTCATTTGCAATGCCCTGAACCCCAAAACAGCCCTGTTTTTTATCGCTTTTTTTACACAGATTGTTGACCCGGAAACGCCTTTGTCCATCCAGATCGGGTTTGGTGTGTTTGTATCTCTTGCGCATCTGGCATGGTTTTCATTTGTCGCATGTTTTTTAACGCATGCAGCCCTTAAGGGCATTTTCGAAAAATCGAAAATCTATATAGAGAAAGTTGTTGGTACATGCCTGTTGGGATTGGGATTAAAGATCGTTGCCGGTTAATCGTGAAAAAGAATAGGATGGGGTTTGACGGTCGCGTTGACTCAGATTATGTAATTCTCTAATAATAGAAAAAATCTACTAATTGATAAATCTAGAATCGATTGTCGAAAGGGTGCGACCAATGAAATTACGCGCAATCTCTGTACTCGTGCAGGACGTCCTGAGTGAAGGCGGGCGGGAGCTGTCGTCACCGTGCCGACGGGTTGCCGCCTGTGGTGTCGTGCATAACCCTTATGCGGGCCAAGCGCCGACCGATGATTTTTCGGAGCTGGTCGATATCTCGGTCGAGGCCGGGGAAATTCTGACCCGGCGCGCTTTGGAGGCCTTGGGGGATATCAGTCCGCGCGGTTATGGCAAGGCGGTGATCGTTGGCGCTGATGGTGATCTGGAACATGGTGCGGCGATGATCCATATCCGCGTCGGTTTGCCGATGCGCCAACTGGCCGGTGGTGGCCCGGCGCTGATCCCGGGCAATGCCAAGGTCGGAACCCTGGGCACGTCAATCGACATCATTTTCGGCGGTATGGAAGATGGCTGGGACTATGATGCCATGGATTCCATGACGGTTAACGTGGCGGATGCGCCCAAACCCGATGAGATTTTATTGGCGATTGCCTTTTTGGGCGGAACCCGGCCCAATGCCCGTATCAAGGGCAACCCGCCGGAACAGGTTGCCGCCTTGGTCGAAAAAATTCGCCAATCCTGATCTTAAACTCGAACCTGGAGCACGATAAAATGCGGATCTTAATTCTGGGTGCCGGGGGCATCGGCGGATATTACGGCGGGCGGCTGGTTGAGGCCGCCAAGGATTCAGGCATCGACGTGACGTTTCTGGTCCGTAAAGCGCGGGCCGAACAGTTGGCGCGTGATGGACTGGTCATCGAAAGCCCGTTTGGGAATGTGGCGCAGCCCGTTAACGCCGTTACGTCCTGTGAAGGCCTCGCGCCCCCCGATATCATACTTCTCACCTGTAAAGCCTATGCCCTGGATGGCGCACTGGAGGCGATCGCGCCCTGCGTTGGACCCGATACGGTGATCCTGCCCTTGCTCAACGGGGTCGCGCATTTTCAAATTTTAGAGCAGCGGTTTCCGGATACGGTACTCTGGGGCGGCACGGCGCATATCGGGGTGACCATGACCCCGGACGGTGTGATCAAACATCTCAACAAACTTCATGTGATCATGTTTGGTCCCCGTGACGGTGTAGAGAGCGAAGCGGCGGCGGAATTTCTGGCGGCGTTTAAGTCGACCCCGATCAATGCGCGGTTAAGTGTGAACATTGTTCAGGACCTCTGGGACAAACTGGTTTTTCTGGCGACCCTTGCGGGCAGCACTTGCCTGATGCGGGCCAGCATCGGTGCCATCCTTGAGACCACCGATGGGCGGGAATTGATTTTGGCGCTTTTGGAAGAATGCCGGACGATTGCCGAGGCCGAGGGGTATGCCCCGGATGAGCGCCGGATGCTGCGCTATACCGAACAACTGACGGAGCCCGGCTCACCGTCAACGGCCTCCATGTTACGAGACATTCAACGCGGCAGCAGCACCGAGGCGGAACACATCATCGGAGATATGGTCTCACGGGCCGAGACCCACCAAATAGCGACTCCGGTGCTCAGGACCGCCTACACCCATCTGCAAGCCTACGAAGCTGGGTTAGCCTAAAACGAACACGCCGCTGGGCTGGTCTCCATTGTTATTGAGGGCAACATCTGTTCAGGTAGCACCTTCGATTGATTCTGGGTGAAAAACCAAATGGCCATTCGCGGCATCCTGTTCGACAAAGACGGCACCTTGCTGGATTTTAATGCGACCTGGGTTCCCGCCAATCGCGCCGTCGCCCGGATGGTCGCCAATGGGGATGAGGGGCTGGCACTGCGTCTGCTTGAGGCCGGGGGGCAGGACGATGCCACCGGAACTGTTAAACCCGGCTCACTGCTGGCGGCCAGCGATATCGGCGTGATTGCCGAAGTTTGGGGAGAACTGGCCCCCGATCATGGACAGTCAGATCTGGTAGGCATGATGGATGAGATTTTCCAGCGCGAAGGAGCGATTTCTTCTGCGCCAATTGACGGGCTCGCAAATACGATCAATTCCTTGAAAGAGCGCGGTCTGACCCTGGGCATTGCCACGAACGACAGTGAGGCTGGGGCGAGGGTAACCCTTGCACCGTTTGATGTTTTACACAATTTTGATTTCCTCGCCGGATACGATAGCGGCCACGGTGCCAAACCCGGCCCCGGCATGGTCCACGGGTTCTGCGCCTCCTGCGACCTGGAAGTCCACGAAGTTGCAGTCGTCGGCGACAATCGCCACGATCTCGAAATGGGCAGAAACGCCAACGCCGGAATGGTCGTCGGCGTGCTCAGCGGCACCAGCGCCCGAGGTGACTTGGAAACCCTGGCCGATCATGTCATGGAGAATATCAGCGGGCTGGAAGAATTGCTGGGGCTGAGCACGGTTGTTGATTTAGCTTAAAAAGTGGGGGCCATCAAACATCATCCCCGGGCTTCCAGTTTGGCTGCGCTTCAAAAATAGGGAGGTTTTGATCCATGATGTCCCAAGGATTCTGATTACGGGCAAAAACAACCACTTGAGCCTTAAACTCGGTTGAATCATCGACAGTCCCAAGGGTAACGGTCAAATATTCCTTCATGCCGCTATTTTTTCCAAATATAGGGCTGCCACAAGCAGGACAAAAGGCTCTCGTAACTTCATTCCCATTGTCTGACTCATACTTGTATTCGTTGATGCGCCCCATAAGCTGAAAGCCATCAAGAGAGAACATCGCGCCGGTAGAGTGTCCCGCGCCACTTCCCCGTTGACACTCTTCGCAATGGCAATGAGCGACCACAAGTGGCTGCCCTTTTACCTCATAGCGGACGGCACCACATAGGCAGCCTCCTTGGTGAATTTGCAATGTGTTATCGTTCATTTGATGAATTTAACATTTTCCACCGTATAATGCACAAGCTTCCAGCTGTGGCTAAAAACCCCCATCAATTCACACCCCCATCCCCGACCGGATCAGCCCGGCAAACATACGTCCTGACCCCACGGGTTCCCGTGGCGGGCTATGTCGAAAACAGCTAGAGGGATTTGGCTGTCCTACTCAGGGCGCTTTGCCAGGACCATTTTGACTGACGAGGTTGAATAATGTCCGGAAGACGAGATCGTTTCTAGATATGCTTCAGTGACCTGACGGAACCCCGCCGCATCATACACATGCATTGTAAGATGAAGCGCCTGTGATACCATCGTCCACAGATTCACAGTACCCATTTCGGATTTCAACATGCCTGCTAAACAAGAGAAAACAATAACGGACGACGGAACGATTGAATGGCGGTTCAAGGGTGAACTGCATCGCGAGGACGGCCCCGCCGTTGAACAGTCTGATGGCGCCAGTGGCTGGTTTTTGCACGGAAAACAGCATCGGTTGGATGGTCCTGCCGTCGAACACCCGGATGGCACCAAAGAATGGTGGATGAACGGTAAATTGCACCGCGAAGACGGCCCCGCTATTGTTGAATTGGACGGAACCCAGGAATGGCACCAGAACGGCGTATACCACCGCGAGGACGGGCCGGCCGTTGTCAGATATGACGGCGTTAAACAGTGGTGGGTGAACGGCGTGCGGCATCGTGAAGATGGGCCAGCCGTCGTCGAAGAAGGTGAAATGAGCCAATGGTGGATGAACGGTGCACTGCATCGCGAAGACGGGGCGGCCATTGAGTACGAAGACGGATCGTCGGAATGGTATTTGCTTGGCATCCAGGTAACTGAAGAGGTTGTCACGGATGCCGCACAACGCCGGGCATTCTGTGAAAAGCAAAAGAATGCCTGATGAGCGGGATGCGGGGAGTCCTATTCAGGACGTTTTGCAAGGACCATTTTGACCGACGAGGTCGAATAGTGTCCGGCAGATGAGATTGCCTCTAGAAATGCGTCCTTAACCTGATGGAACCGTTTGGGACCAAGATAGGCCTGCATGCCGCCCATGCGCTCGAAACGGTTTGTCCAGGCGTTCAGGATTTCCGTTGAGGCTTTGCCGTCAAAGGCCAGTTCACGATCTTTCCATGAGTGTTCGGACATGACGGTTAAACCCACGGCCTCACAAAAATCTCTTAACCGGTGCCCCATGCAGAAATCATAGTGACCCTGTGTGCGCGCATTATCCATGAAGTCCCGAAAGGCGGTCTGAATATCCTCCGGAAGCGGATGGTGTCCGGTGAAAAGGTCATCAATCTCGACAAGTGCCAGCCAGCCGCCGGGTTCGAGGCAAGCCGCCCATCGTTCCAGCACAGGGGCAAACGTCGGGAAATAGGCCGCCGTAAAACTTGACCACAGGCCATCTGCCGGGGCGAGTCCGGACCCGTCAAAATCCGTGAGGTCGGCATTTATAAATTCACAATTTGACGGGCACAGGTGACGGGCAGCTCCAAGAAAGCTGTCGTCCTGATCAATTCCAATAACCCGTTCGCAGCGCGACGTCAGGCGGTTGCTCATCAAGCCCGGACCACAGCCCAGATCGAGAACGGTCTGATTTTTTTCAATCGGTAGCTGGCAGATCATGGCCTGCCAATCGCGCCACTGATCCTGAGCCTGATAATCTTCGAGAATACCCATCCGCCATTATCACGACAATTACACGATTCCCGCAACAGGCATGATTATCGGCGTGCTCAGTGGGATCCACGCCCGACAGGACCCGGAAACTCTGGTAGATGGTGTTATGGAAAATATTGGCGGGCTGGAAAAGTCGCTGGGATTGGCCGCTGAATGGTTGCGGCAAATGTTGCTAAGTCCAATTACCGCCTAGAGAACGAAAATTCCGAGTACGCCCCATGTTGCTGCGACAAGGCCGAGGGCAGCGGTTAAGCACACGAGCGTCACGTTTGATATGCTTTTGATAGATATAGGTTCATTTGCGTTCATGTCATGTCCTCTCACCAGAATTCCGACGCTTTGGTATGTCGCCCTTGCGGGTCCTCTGGTCACTTATTAAAATAGATCCAAACAGCAAACTACATGGGGACGAATAGTTTTGCTGACAAGTAGAGTTCGACAAATAAATTATTGCTAATAGTTACCCAAGTGGCTTTGACCCGTCCCGAAAATGCTATGGCTGCTGTTCCCGTGCGCGACAATGTTTACGCTCAGTGTCTGAAAGTGATCAAAAACCCCCGTCAATTCACACCCCCTACTCGACCAGATCGGCCAACAATCAGACGTTCCAAATCCACGGTTCCCTTCGGTAGATTATAACGAAAACCGTCTGGAGGTTTCGGCTGTCTGTCTGCCAGACTAGACTGCCCAAACCTGTTGGCGTATGTGTTGTCGGTGTGAAGATTTAGACGGGGAACTTCCGATGAGTTTTATTGCTGAACGTATGGGGCGGTTTGAGCCGACTGCCAGTTCCGTTGCCACCCGGAAGGCCCGTGAGCTTGCCGATCAGGGCAAGGACGTTATCGCGCTCAGTCAGGGCCAGCCGGATTTCCCGACGCCCGACAACGTCAAGGAAGCGGTGATCCGCGCAATGGAGCGCAATGAGACCGGTTACACGCCGACCGGCGGCACGGCGGCGATGAAGGAGGCCATCTGTTTCAAGTTCAAGCGCGACAACAATTTGACCTATTCGGCCGATCAGGTGATGGCCGGCAATGGCGGCAAACAGATCATCTTTTCGGCCATGGTCTCGACCATCGAGGCTGGTGACGAGGCGATCATCACCGCTCCCTACTGGGTCGCCTACCCCGATCTGGTTCGGTTTGTTAAAGGCGTGCCGGTGTTTGTTGAATGCGCCGAACAACATGGATTTAAAATCCAGCCCGATCAGTTGGAAGCGGCGATCACACCGCGCACCAAGTGGCTGTTTCTAAACTCTCCCAATAATCCCTGCGGCGGGGTTTATTCGGCTGATGAGTTGCGGGCCTTGGGCGATGTATTGCTGCGCCATCCGCACGTTCATATTCTGGTCGACGACATCTACGAACACATTCTGTTTGACGGCATCAAGTTTGTTACGTTGGCCGAAGCCGTGCCCGAACTTTATGAACGCACGCTGACGGTCAATGGTGTGTCCAAGGCCTATTCCATGACCGGCTGGCGGTTGGGCTTTGCCGGTGGCTCGAAAAATCTGATCGACGCCATGACCAAACTGCAAAACCAAAACACCGGCAACCCGTGCTCGATTTCGCAGGCCGCCGCCATCGAGGCCCTGACCGGGACCCAGCATTTTATTGCTGAACGCTCGGCCGAATTTCAGGCGCGGCGCGATGTCGTTGTCGATATGCTGAACGATGCCGCCGGGATGACCTGCAGTAAACCCGAAGGGGCGTTTTATGTGTTTCCCAACTGCTCCGGCCTGATCGGTCGGTCTTCACCGGATGGCCAATACATCACGTCTGACGAGGATGTTGTGATGTATCTGTTGAACAGCGTCGGCGTTGCCGCCGTGCACGGCGAAGCTTATGGATTGTCGCCTTATATTCGCCTGTCGACGGCGGCCAGCATGGAAGACCTGACCGAAGCCTGCCGGCGGGTGCAGTCGGCGTGTCAGGCATTAGGGTAGGGGGCTTTTAATGTTCGAAGGATTTCACCGTCGTCTTATTGAAACATCGGGTGCCGAGATCAACTGCGTTCTGGGAGGTGAGGGACCGCCGTTGCTTTTGCTTCACGGATATCCGCAGACCCACGCCATGTGGCACAAGATCGCCGAACGTCTGGCCGAACGTTACACCGTCGTCATGACGGATCTGCGGGGTTATGGTGACAGCTCCAAACCCGAAAGCGATGATACTCACGCGCCTTATTCGAAGCGTGAGATGGCGCGGGATCAGGTCGAGGTCATGACGCAGCTGGGATTTGAGACGTTTTATCTGGCGGGGCATGACCGTGGGGCCCGGGTCGCCCATCGCCTGACGCTGGATCATCCGGACCGGGTTAAAAAACTGGCGATCCTCGATATCGCACCGACGCTCGCCATGTATCGTAAAACCGATGAGGCCTTTGCACGTGCTTATTATCACTGGTTTTTCCTGATCCAGCCGGAACCCTATCCCGAACGCATGATTGGCGGCGACCCGGAATTTTTCCTGCGTACCAAATGCGGCTTGCTTGGCGGCGCGGCCAGCACCTTCAGTGATGAGGTCATGGACGAATACGTGCGCTGCTTTAAAGACCCGGAAACCATTCACGCCACCTGCGAAGATTATCGCGCCGCCGCAACCATCGACCTGGAGCACGACGAAGCCGATTTAGAGGCCAGAATTGACTGCCCGGTCCTGGTGCTGTGGGGTGCCAAAGGTGTCATCGAGCGCTGCTTTGATGCGCTGGCCGAATGGCGGGAACGGGCCACGGATGTGCGGGGCCGCAGTCTGCCGGGCGGGCATTATCTGGCGGAAGAATTGCCGGATGAAACTGTGGCGGAATTCGAAGTGTTTTTTCAGCCCGGCGCGTAATTTTCTCGCAGGTAGCTTTCCTCAAACCCGGCCCACTGAATATTGTGGTAGGAATGTTGTGGATCGCCTTCGACCGATTCACCGGTTTCCGTGGCGATCAGATCGCATCCCAGGTCGCGGGCGTATTTGATGCGCGCCGCCAGCATGGCGCGCTGGCCGCCACGCCGCCTGAAGTTGGGTGAGGTGGCGCCAAAATCACACCAGCCGACCCCCTGATCAATAAAAAGCGCCCCGGCAGCGGCGGGTTCGCCATCAGCAAAACCCACAAAGATGTGCCACTTGGGGCGTTCGGTCAGTCGGGCCAGCGCCGGGACGGAAGCCGCGCCCATATCAAAACTGGCGGCCACGATCTCGCCAAAGGCGTCACCGTGTTCCCGGTCAACCCGGCGCACATCAAGATCGGAATTGGGATCGGGGGCCAGTCCACCTTTATGAACAAATTTCATCCAGCGCCGCTGCGGAACGAGGTTCTCTTCCGCCAGCCAGGTTTTCAGCTCAGCAGGTTCAGCATCATCCATCATATGGACGAAGTAGCGGCTGATGTTTGCCTCTTCAAAGGCTTGTCTGAAATGAGAGATGGTTTCTCGTTTGGCAGGGGTGCCAACACCTAAGCCGATCACCCGGTTAATCAGGAAATGTGGATCGCCCGGTGCCGTCATGATCAATGACTGATCGATAATTTCGTGGTGCAGGCTTAACGGTTCCAAACCCGCTGCGGCGTCACCAAAATCCGCAAACGCGGCAAGTTCGACGTCTTCCACTCTTCTGTGCTGGCTGTCCATTCCTGTGCTCTGGCAATTAAATTCGGCAGAGTGACAGTGTAACGGTTTCGCATCTCATGACCAGTCGATGCGGTCGATATCCTCGAACGTTAAAAGTGAGCCGTCGTCGAGCTCGATACTGCCGCTGGCGCTTTCATCAAATTCGAGACCAGTTTCCGTATCGTTCCAGCCGACGCCGCCGTCGACCTCCAGAGCCCACACCCCATCGTCCGGGCCGACATCGACACTTTCAAGTTGAATGGTGTCTGTCCAGCCGGTTCCACCGGAGAAATGATCGGTACCGTTTCCGTGTTCGAAAATAAACAGATCGTTCCCCGCATCACCGCTCGCCGTGTCGTCACCGGCACCACCAGAAAACACATCGTTGCCAGCAGCGCCGAGCATCACGTCATCTCCGGCCCCGCCGTAAAATGTATCGTCGCCGGTTCCGCCCTGAAGTGTATCCGCGCCATCACCGCCCCACAGAACCCGATCGGCGTCACTCAACTGTTCGTCGCCGCGACCGTCCCAAAGCGTATCATCTTCATTATCGGACTCTGATACGTCCCTGGCCTCGGCAGCGACGAGAGTATTATCGTTGGCACCACCACCGAGTTGAATGGTTTCGTCATCGTCAGACAGTATCTGACTCTGTTCATCGGTAAGGGGGGCGGTGTCGGAGCTGACCTCAAGGGCATCGTCGTCCGCACCGCTGATAAGTTGCTCTGCTTGATCGGTCAGTGGCATCGGGGTTTCAGTGTCCCCAGAACCCGGAAGGACGGGTATTTGCTGAGGGACGGTCGCCGCAGATGGCTCGTCGGTCGATTGGATGTCAGCTTGCGGCGGTTCCAGGGTTTCGCCGGTGGGAAAGTTAGCCATCATCTGTTCGTGGGTCAGGTAATTGCCGCGGTGAATTGTGCCGTAGAGTAATTCGTCATTGGCATCGAATTCCTCCGCGTCCAGGTGAATTTGTTCGGTCGGCTGTCTCTCAGGAAACTTGCGCGTTTCGATAACCTGGTCGAGATCGTCGAGCGCCTGATCTGTGATCTCATGGTCGTCCGGCTTTAAATCTGTTGGGGAAATATACGGCGCTTGGGTGTTGCCGCTGTTATCGGGTGGCGGGGTGTTGAGTATTTTATCGGGTCGTTGGTCTACCACAATACGGTATTATACCACAAAACCGGTGAATTTGCATCAATATACGAATTACTATTATTTCGGGTATCATCCGCTTGTGTGATCTCTGCCAATACCTGATGTGGCTTGTCTCTGCCAAAGGGTCGGGTATTCTTCTGATCCATAGGCTCACAACACCGATCTGGCAGAAAACATTTGTCCTCCGTCTCTTATGATATGCCGCTCTATCGGCCACCCAGCGAAGGTTATAACCTGATTATTCAGGCAACGTTGGGCTGCTCATCCAACCACTGTACTTTCTGTTCCATGTACAAAACCAAGACCTTTCAGGCGCGACCGCTGGATCAGGTGGTTGACGACATTGAGGCGGCAGTGCGAGATTGGCCGACGGCCCACCGGGTGTTTCTTGCTGACGGTGATGCCCTGACCCTGCCGATGGATAGCCTCAGGGCCATTCTGGACAAACTCACCAAGACCTTCCCAAATCTGGCACGAGTTTCGGCATACGCGACACCCAAAAACCTGATCGACAAATCCATTGATGAGTTGAAGGAACTGAAAGACCGCAAACTCAACCTCGTCTACATGGGCATCGAATCAGGGTCGACACCGGTCTTGAAAAAAATCATCAAGGGGGCCTCGCAACGCACCCATGGCATGGCCCTGGCGCGGGCACGCGAGGCCGGGTTAAAGGTGTCGGCGACGGTGATCCTTGGCCTTGGGGGGCAAAAGGACTGGCGAACCCATATCGAAGGCACCGCCGAGCTGGTCAACGCGACACCGCCCAACTACCTATCGACCCTGCAACTGGGCCTGGCCGACAGTGTGGTTGGCGAATTCATGGCCGGGCAGGATGCGGATTTCGAGATGCAGGACGATGCAGGCATTCTGGCCGAACAGGATTACCTGCTGTCCCTGCTGAATCCGTCAAAACCGGTTATCTTTCGCTCCAACCACGCGTCGAACTGTTTGCCGCTGGCCGGTAATCTGCCCAAGGACGCGGCCCGCCTGCGCACCGAAGTCGCCGCTGCCTTGGCCGGTCAACGCCAGTTAAGGCCGGCGTATTCAAGGAACCTGTAATCAGGTAATTTGTCGCCAGGCCTGAATGACGACAACTCATTCAAATGAGACTGCTTCCCAGCGATGATTAGCACCTTCGTTATCGGTGCTAATAAATTTAACGGTCCAGCCAATTTTCGGTGCATACCAAGCGGTCTGCTTACCTGTCCAGGATCCACTTGTACTGTTCGACTTCATTTCGACCTTGAATGTATCGACATCGCCAAATTCAAGCTTGAGGACTTCGCGGGCGACGACTTCTGTATCGTTGCGCCAGTATCTTCTGCGCTCTCTGTTTCTTTCAAAGCTCACTTTTTTGCCGACGGCTAACGGCCAAAGAGCCGATTGAGCCTCTTCGTCATATTCTATATTTTCACCACCGCAATAAAAGCAGAGCAAAACACCAGATCTTATCTTGCCCTCCCAGCGCCAATTGACTTTATCACCTGACGATGAGCCAATTACACCGTTCTCGATTTCTCCGGTCTGAAGGTTTTTCCAGGACATCTTTGTGCCTGAAGCCGCGACCTTGGGTGGGTCTCCAGCGTAGGTTGGCTGATTAATCGCCAATCCAGCCAACATGGTCAGAATGAATAGAGCAGATGTGAATGTGCCAATTCGTTTCATAAAAATAGACTCCCAATTCTTTGAATCTCTATGGATAAGTTACTTGTATCAAATAGAAACAGCTTTGGATTGTAAATTTTTTTATAGGTGAGAGAGGTCGGGACTAAGGTTTCATCCCCATCTCCCAGAAAGCTGTTTCCAACCGTGTCGCCTGACGGAAGGTTTTGGTCAGGGATGCTAAACGTCCTGATCCACCACGTGTCTCCATCAAGCGGTTGAGGGTCTGTATTTCAGCCTCCGCCACGTCCTGATAGTCCTGAGACGCGTACATTTCGATCCACGCCTGATAAGGGTTGTTTTCAGTTTTTGTATTGGAGTCGTCACCTAAGTACTTGCCGATAACCGCATATCCCAGCATGCACGGCGCAAGCGCCACATGAAGATCCAGCAGGTCTCCCTGCAAACCTTTCTCCAGAACGTATCGGGTGTAAGCCAGTGTTGCATCGGCTTCAGGTAGTGCCGCCATCTCGGTCTCTGACATGCCCCAGTCCTGACAGAACTCCACGTGCAATCCCATTTCCACATCGATAATGGCGGACAATCCCGCTGCCGCATCGCGGATATCTTCGAGCGTTTCGGCTTTATAGGCGGCGAGACCGTAAGCCCGCGCGAAATGGATCAGGAACAGGTAATCCTGGCCGAGATAGTGGCGAAAGCAAGGTTCCGGCAAACTGCCGTCGGCCATGCCTTTGACAAATGCATGTTCCGTATAAGCGGCCCATTCCTCAGCGCAGGAGCTGCGCAGTATATCAAAAAGGTCGCTCACGTGGACGTCATACCCAGTTGTAGGCGTAACCAAGCAGGGCGACGCCAAGGATGATCCGGTAGATGACAAATGGCGTAAAAGTGGCGCGCCTGAGCCAGGTCATCATCAGGGCGATGGCGATCAAGGCGGTGACAAGTGATAACCCGGCACCGACAAATGCATCGCTGGTCAGCGCCGCATCACCTGATTTCCACAGCTCATACCCTTTCAGTGTGCCGGCGCCGAGAATGGCCGGGATTGACAGCAGCATGGAAAACCGTGCCGCGTCAGACCGTTCCATGCCAAGAACCCGTGCCGCCGTCATGCAGATGCCGGAGCGGCTGGTGCCGGGAATCAGGGCCAGAATTTGGGCCGTGCCGATGACCAGAACTTCACCAATGCCCAGATGCTCGATCCGGCGCAGCGTCATGCCAAGCTGATCGGTAATCAACAACAGAATGCCGAACCCGAGTGTGGCCCAGGCAATCACTTCAAGACTGCGGATTCCGTTTGGATAATAGGAGTTGAGCGCATATCCGGCGGCGACAACGGGAAGTGTGCCAATCACCAGATACCCGAACAGTTTGGCGCCCGGCGCATCGCGTCCGCGCAAGAAATTGCCGATTCCACCGATCATGCTGGCCATATCACGCCACAGATAAAGCATCACCGCGCCCAGGGTGCCGACATGAACGGCAACGTCCAGCACCAGTCCCTGATCGGGCATGTCGAGAAATTCAGGGACCAGCACCAAGTGTGCTGACGAGCTTATCGGCAGGAACTCGGTTATTCCTTGAACCATGGCTAATACCGCTAGATGTAGCAGTGGCACGAACTGATCTCCCCAAGTCTTGTGGATTTTATAGCAAGTTGGAGCGCCCCGACAAAGCATCTTTCGCTATATCGGGCGAATTTTCACGTCCGATCCCGAATAACCTTCTCAAAGGCGTCGCGCAACTGCTCGCGTTCGCTGCCGTGATCTTCTGCGCTCAAAATCATATCGATATCCTTGCCATTTGAGGACAGCGGCAGGCGAATAACAGCGTAATAGGCCAGAAGCCCGGAGGCCAGCGGCACTTCCGTCAGAAATCCCTGTGGTTCTGTGGTCTCATATACAGATTTATATTGCTGATAAATCATTTTGGCATAATGCGCTGGTTTGAGATTTAGAACAGACTTTCCGGTCAGGTCGTAGCGGTGCATTCCGGTTATGGCGGTGCCCCAGAAACGATAGGTGAAGTCGGTTCGGTCGGCACTGACATCGACAACGCAGACTCTGGGAATCGCTTGCGAAGGCAGGTCAATCAGATTGACGTTCGCCCAAGACGGGGCAAAGCGGTCCTCACGTTTCCCATGCCAATACTCATAAATGGCAGCCAGTTCCGGGTAGGCCCGGTCCTGAAGGTCGAAATGGCCGTAACGTGAGTCAGTTTTCACTCTATATCCTGAACATTGCCTGAAGTTTTTCTATTTGGTCCGATGATGATAGATAGACAAAACACCGACATGCTAGCATACAATTAAAATTAATGAGTTTGGAGCACCATGGCGTCATGAGTACACGTATCCCAATCGGTCTGTTGATGGACTACGAGGCGGAAGGGTCTTTTTCAAGTCGCCCTCATTATGCCCTCAGGACGGGATACTTCGACGCCATCTGGCGAGCCGGGGGGCTACCGGTCGCCATCCCTTATATTGAAGACGCCATCGCGTCCTATCTGCGGACCTGCGCCGGGTTTGTCCTGCCGGGCGGGTTTTACACGTTTCCTGAGAAGTATTATGGGTGCCCGCCGGCGGAAGACGAAAAACGCCACCCGCGCCATGTCTTCGAATCACGATTAATGGAAGAAATTTTGAATACACAGACGCCGGTTCTTGGCATTTGTGCCGGGATGCAGGTCATTGCAAGCGCACGGGGGGCGACTCTTTATAGAAGTATCAAGGATGACATCGACACAGAAATCGATCACCTGAACGCCCAACCGGCGGAACACACCGCCCATGGCGTCGAGCTGACGCCGGGAACTTTGTTGCACCGGATCATGCAGGCCGATGTCCTTCAGGTGAACACGGCCCACAACGAGAGCGTCAAGACGGTCCCCGATGATGTGGTCGTCAACGCCATTGCCGATGATGGCATTATTGAAGGCATCGAAATTTCTGATCAGAGATTTTGTCTGGGCGTTCAGTGGCATCCGGAATTTTTTGCCACCCCCGGTGATCCTAACTTCAGACTGTTTGAAGCGTTGGTCTCGGCGTCAAGCGGGCAGCAGGTCTAGGCGTCTTGGAGTTCCCTGAAAATATACCCGGTATCATTGGTGTCGCCGGATGTGGAAACATGGGTTTACCCATGGCCAAATGTTTGCGCCAGGCAGGTTTTGAAGTCTGGGGTTTTGATATTCGTCCGGTCACCGAATTTTCCGGATTTCAGGACAGGATGATCACGGACCCTACGGAATTTGCTGCCCGGGTGGATACGGTCATTTCCGTGGTCCGCGACTGGAAACAAACACAGGATCTGTGTTTTGATGATCAAGGGATTTTCAATGTCGCCGACCACCCGAAAACGCTGGTGGTCAGCTCAACCTTGTCACCACGTATCCTGACACCGCTCAAAGATCGAATGACCGGTGCTGTCGAGATCGTTGATGCCCCCATGTCCGGCGCGCCGTATCGTGCCGAGAACGCCACCCTGACGTTTATGGTTGGCGGAGATGAGGTCGTGGTGGGTGCGCTGATGCCGGCGTTCAGGGCGATGGGTGAAAAGGTTCATCATCTGGGGGCCGGTGGTGCCGGGTTAACCTGCAAGGTGGTTAACAATTTTGTGGCATCTAGCAGTGTTGTCGCCGTGCGCCGGGCGATTGACGCGGCTGGAGCCCTGGGTATTCAGCGTGAGACGCTTCTCGATATCATGCGCACCAGTTCCGGGGGCACGTGGTTTGGTGATAATTTTGACGATATCGACTGGGCCCGGGAAGGCTACGATCCACTAAATACAATGGGCATTCTGGAAAAGGACATGATGTCCTTTCTTGATGTCATGGACGCTGTGTCGGAAAATGATGAGGGCACCTTCGAACGGGCGATCATCGACAATCTATGTAATATGGAGGCATTGCCCAAATGAGTCTTGATAGTTGGCGGTTCTGGGTTTTCGTTGCGGGCATCAGTGGCATTGTCGTCGTCGGCGCCGGGGCTTATGGGTATCATACCCTGCCCGATGACCCTAAAATCCGGAATGCCTTTGAAATCGCGGTTCAGTACCACATGTTTCACACATTGGCGCTGTTTGCCGTGGCCTGGCTCAGAAAATCCGGGGGCGATGAACGATCCGCCTATTGGGCGGTCCGCAGCGGCTGGTTTTTTCTCGCCGGTATCGTGATGTTTTCAGGCTCGCTTTATACCTTCTGCCTGACCGGCACAAACCCGATCCCCAGTGGCGCACCTATTGGTGGTGGTATGTTTCTGGCGGCCTGGGCAATGCTGGCCTGGTCGGTCATCCGCAAATCAGGACGCGCGAAATCGCCAGACTGATTTTTTCAGCCAGACGAGGGTGCATGTCTTGTAATTTGTTTTCTAGACAGCAAATGTTTGAAATTTCTAGGTTGACCCGTGATGCTGCTGCTGAGAAACGGCTCGTCGGTAATCCTTCTCTGGCAAAAACCAATAAATTAGAATAATACTAAAAAAGAACATAAGATATTGGCTATATGAAGTTTTTGTGAAATTTTGCTTATGCAGCTGTTGGGGTCATGTTTTTTATGGATCAAAACGGAATACTTCGGTATGTAGCGGTTAGTGTATTTATGAGGAATATTGGAACATGACGATCAAGGCGAAAATTTTTAGCGTATTCGGTTTAATATTGCTGCTGGCCGGTACGGCCATTGGCCTTACCGTAATTAATTTAAAACTTCAGGGACCCCAGCTGGCCAAGACGGAGAAACAGATAATTCGGGTTGCAGAATCGGCTATTCCCTTGCTCGTCACCATCAAGGAACTTCATGCCGACCTGATTCAGGTTCAGGGATGGCTGACTGATATCGCCGCCACGCGCGGACGGCCAGGATTCGATGATGGCTTTGCAACAGCCGAAGGCTTCGCCAAGAAATTTGAGAAGGACCTGATACGCGCGCGCGGATATGCTGAGACTTTGGAGTTGATGGGAGTTTTGAAGGCCTTGGATGAGCTTGAAGCCGCGTTTACCCCTTTTTATGCCGGAGGTAAAAAAATGGCTCAAGCCTATATCGACTTTGGACCTGACGGTGGTAACTCCCAAATGGAAAAATTCGATAGCGTCGCCGAAAGGATGGGCGGAACTACGGAAAATCTGCTTAAGCTGGTCAATGAGCAAACATCCAGCACTTTGGGTATGCTTCAGGAGTTATCCAAAGAAGAACAGCAAGGTAATAAAGATCTGATCTCGCTGCTCATCACGATTTTGATTGTCATCGCCGTCGCCATGGTTGCGGGCGTTATGTACTTATACCGTACTCTTACGAAGAGTTTCAGCGAGCTTAACGATGATGTTGAAGCCATTTTATCCGAAGACCTTTCCATAACATTGATGATGGATCCGGATAGAAACGACGAATTTGGCCCGGTTGCTTCTGCGTTTAAAATATTTCGTGAAAAAACGGAAAAATTGAATGCTGCTGAAGCAGCCGAAGCCAAAGCACGCGATCTGCGTAAGGAAGAACGCCAACGTCTTTTGGAACAGATGGCCGACAATTTTCAGGGTTCTGTCGGCAACGTAGTTCGTTCCGTGTCTTCGGCGGCGACGGAAATGCAGGCGTCCGCCGAGGCGATGGTAGATATTGCTAAACAGACCAACGTGCAGGCGGGGAATGTTGGTTCTGCTTCTGATCTCGCATCGACAAATGTGAACACTGTAGCTTCCGCGGCGGAAGAGTTGTCAGCTTCGATTACTGAAATTTCTCGTCAGGTCACGGATTCTCTGTCAGCTAACGAAGACGCTGTATCTAAAGCAAACAAGTCCCAACAGACTGTTCAAGAACTGGTTATCTCAGCCCAGAAAATTGGAGAAGTGGTTGAGCTGATCTCGGACGTAGCGGACCAAACGAACCTGTTGGCATTGAATGCGACGATCGAGGCCGCTCGGGCGGGAGAGGCGGGGAAAGGCTTCGCCGTGGTTGCGTCTGAAGTCAAAAACCTAGCCAATCAGACGGGGCGCGCGACAGAGGATATCCGCAGTCAGGTTGATAATATCCAGAGCGTCGCGGAACAAGCGGCAGTGGCTTTACGCGAGATCGGCGAGAGCATCACGGTGGTCAGCAACAACACGACCGGTGTGTCGGCCGCTGTTGGAGAACAGGATTCTGCTACACAGGAGATCGCCCGGAATGTGGAGCAGGCAGCAGCCGGGACGCAGGACGTCGCTTCCAACATTAGCCTTGTTACCCAAGGAGCATCAGAAACCGGATCGGCAGCATCACAAATTCTATCTGCTGCGGGAGAACTTGCGCAGCAATCGGAACATCTGAATGCTGAAGTTGATAAATTTTTGAAAGAAATCCGCAGCGGAGAAGCGGCGGCTTGAATGCTAAGAACTTAGGTTCTGTGCTATTTAGGACTGCATAAAAAAGCCGGCCCCGAAGGGCCGGCTTTTTCCTTTGATACAAAACCTGCTTCAGGCGGCGGCTTTGATTGCGGCGGCGTTGACGTCGGCGTTGACCGAAGCCGAGAATTTTTTGAAATTCTCCTCAAACAACTGAGTCAGTTTCCGGGCCTGCGCGTCGTAGGCGGTTTTGTCTACCCAGGTGTTGCGCGGGACCAGTACTTCAAAGGGCACGTCCGGGCAACTGTCCGGGACGAGCACGCCGAAGTTGGGGTCCGGGGTGAAGGCGGCGCTGTTGAGGCGTCCGTCAAGGGCGGCGTTGACCATGGCCCGGGTATAAGCGATTTTCATGCGTTCCCCGGTGCCGTATCCGCCCCCCGACCAGCCAGTGTTGACCAGCCAGCAGTTTGAGCCATGTTCGGCCATTCGCGCACCCAGCAGTTTGGCGTAAACGGTTGGATGACGGGGCATGAACGGCGCGCCAAAGCAGGTCGAGAAGGTGGCCACCGGCTCGGTCAGGCCGCGTTCGGTTCCGGCGACCTTCGCCGTATAGCCGGACAGGAAGTGATACATCGCCTGTTCCGGAGACAGTTTGCTGATGGGTGGTAAGACGCCAAAGGCATCACAGGTCAGCATGATAATGTTTCGGGGGTGTCCGGCACGACTGGTCTCCGATGCGTTCGGAACCTCCGAGAGGTCATAGGAGACCCGACCGTTTTCCGAATACGTCGTATCAAAGAAGTCGAGGGTCCGGCTGTCCGGGTCCATGGTGACGTTTTCGATGATCGAGCCGAAGGTGTAGCAGAGATCATAAATCTCCGGTTCCGCCTCGTGGGTCAGGTTGATGGTTTTAGCATAACAACCGCCTTCGAAGTTGAAGACGCCGGTTTCACCCCAGCCATGTTCATCATCACCAATCAGACTGCGTGAACTGTCGGCAGAAAGCGTCGTCTTGCCGGTCCCAGAAAGGCCGAAGAAGATTGCTGAATCCCCATTGGGGCCGACGTTTGCGGAGCAGTGCATGGGCAGAACGTCTTGTTCCGGCATCAGGAAGTTCATGATCGAGAAGATGGACTTCTTGATTTCCCCGGCATAGGCCGAGCCACCGATGATGATCAGTTTTTTCGCCAGATGAACCAGGATGAAAGTCCCGGAGGTTGTCCCGTCCGTTGCCGGGTCGGCGGTCAGGCTCGGGGCCTGTAGAACCGTGAACTCTGGCTCAAACGTTTCCAGGTCCTCGTTCGGGGGCTGGATGAACATGTTGCGGGCGAACAGGTTGTGCCAGGCATTTTCCGTGACCACACGAACCTTCAGGCGGTTGATCGTCTCGGCGCCGCTATAACAATCCTGAACGAAAACTTCGGCATCGTTCAGGTGGGCCAGCATTTTGGCGTGGACCTGATCGAACTGGGTGGCGGTGATCGCCCGGTTGACGTCGCCCCAGGCGATGACGTCTTTGGTACTGTCTTCTTCAACAACAAACCGATCGTTGGGGGAGCGACCGGTATGCTCGCCCGTCAGGGCGATAAAAGCCCCGTGCGCCGTCAACTGGCCTTCGCCTCTGCGGCAGGCATGCTCGATAAGTTGCGGTGCGCTTAAATTCCAATGGGCGGTTTTGACCCCGCCGAGGTCAGCTTTTTCCAGGCCAAAACGGCTCGCCCGGTTTCCGACGTTTTCCACAATCGTCTCCCCCTAAATATCCCTGTAAACGGCGATGACCGCTCATTCGGCCACCACCATTGTCCATCCTGGAAAAAACGATAGCGTTGGGCTTCTGGACTCTCAATACATTGTTACTGTTTTTTTACAGAATCTCGCGCCAGCGTGGCAAGACGGACCAGTTCTGTCCGAATTTCGCCTGGGTCGCTGACCGGTTCGGCGAAATCCAGTCGGGCGATGCGACCGTTGAGCATCAGGTCGGCACCCTCGCAGTCTATGGCTGACATCTGCCAGCCCGCGCCTTTGCGCTTGAGCAACACTTTTGCATAAAGATCAATGGCTTCGCTGTGTTCTTCATTCATGTGGCGGGTGATATCTACTTCCGAACCGGCCAGCACCTTGGCGGCTTTTGCATCGGATAGCAGCTCGCGTCCGCGAAACCAGACGGCGCGCGCAAAACCGCCAACAAAGTGCGCCCGGTCCAGCGACATGCGGTAAAAATTAAAGTCCCCGAACGGCGCATACATCGCAGCCTGCGGGTGGCGGGCGATGAAGCGGCGGGCGTGACGCGGGTTTTTGGTTTTCTTAATGGTGCCCAGCAGGGTGACCCGTGGCCCGGTTTGCGGTTTGATCCGTGTTGAGGTGCGCTCGATCAGCAGTGAGGCGCGGTCATCGGATTTAAGGTTGCGGGCATGATCGGACAGATCCGAGAACAGAAATAGCGGACTGCCATCGACATCGGTGGCAAAGGTTACCAGCGATCCATAGGGCCAGCCGTCATGGGTCTGTATGGCCGTCGACAGGGCGCCGGACCGGCCGCCGCGCAGCAAACGATGAGAAAGATCGATTGCTTCCGGTTTGCCTAAGGCCATGTCCTATGCTCCTGTTTTGGGTGAGGCGATCCCACCGGATTAAGTCGGGTCCTCTTCGCGATCATAGAACGTCCCGCTCAGCCAACCCAGCATTGACCAGAAGATAGCCGATGTAACCAGCGACGCGGCGACGAAATGCGCGGCCAGTTCGGGGGGCACATCACCGCCCATGCCGTCTGGCTGCGGTGCCCCGACCACGTGTGGCAGTGCAAGAAGCACGATGCCGAGCACGCCATATACCCAACCGTTGTGAAAGACCATCAGCCACAGGGCTAAAGCCGTGCTGGCGGACGTCGCAAACCACCATACCTGTCGAGCCGACAGGTCTGCGGAGAACAGTCCGGGCAGTTCAGGCGGCAGTCCGAGCGCCGGTGCCAGTGCGACGATGGCAAACCCGGCCATGCCCCAGATCACGCCCTGGCGTCCGTTAACAGGTTTCCCATACAGCACGAAACAGGCGACCAGAATCAGTGCGAAGCCGACGCCGGTGATGATGTTGGCGAGGCCGGTGAAGACCAGACGTTCAAGCCCTTCCTGCGGGGCCCAGTCCTCGTCTCCTGCGGTGCCATGTGTTTCTCCAGCATGGGCCAGAACAAAAGACGCAGGAACAAAGCGGGCCAGCTGGTTTTGAGCGGGTCCCTCTGCGTTTTCATATTCCTCGGCATGCAGGATCAACGGTGTGGTTGTGAATTCCTGAACAATGGAGATTCCCAAACCGGAAAGGACCCCCGCGAAAATCGCGACGGTCAGAATTTTCCTGAGCATGTTAGCCTCTTAGGGCCAGGTCTTAATGACAGGGGAAGGCGAAAGCGTGCCGGGCATCATGGGTGGCGTTATGGACGGTGTTTGAATGGGCAAACCCGACGCCAACGATCATGAAGGCACCAATCAGCAACGCCAGTGCGGCCGGCGCAACACGGCTTGATTCAACAGAAACAACGTTTTGACGAATTGCTTTAACTTTGGAAATCATTTTTTCTAACTCCTTTTGGAACACCCCGTTCCAGATTAGATACATTGACCACGTGTGGTTGGTCTCCTGGCTTGCGGATCATTGTCAGCGCCCGGCCTTCCCGGTTTCCCAGTGGCTCGCGGGGGACGCTCACTCTCCGCTCACAGTTGCGGGGGCAGCCACGGCTTGGGTCCCTGATTGGGTCGACCCTTCCGTATTCCCATTTCAGCCCCCAGCTCTGTCGCTGTTCAGCGGGGCACCACGCGGTGACTATAATCGGAGAGTGGCGACCGGGTCAATCAGCGAATGTCGATTTGTAAGGGTTCAGGTGATATGAGACTCCTGCCTGGCCTCTTCGATGGTTTTTTGAATATATGCCATTGGCGTGTTTCCGGCCAAGTTTTTGTGAGGCCGGTAAGTGTTATATTTGAGGACGGCTTGT